>Ga0075431_100005490_pt1 | contig 12520 bp, 11 predicted proteins | sample RhiMetdeltSRZDD5_FD_75297 | JGI IMG/M metagenome (GOLD analysis project Ga0075431, IMG submission 75297) | Populus rhizosphere microbial communities from Tennessee, USA - Rhizosphere MetaG P. deltoides SRZDD5 | ecosystem: Host-associated > Plants > Roots > Rhizosphere > Soil | place: USA... | reverse complement strand
GTCCAGGACCTGATCGGCTCCGACTATCCCCGCACCGCCGTCGCCCTGGCCGCCGGCCTGCTGGCCGAGGACGGCACCGACCCGGAGCGCTACGTGGCAATGGGGGACGCGACGCGGGCCCTCGGGGCGCGCGGCGCCCAGCACGTCGGAGCGGATGTGACCAACGCCGAGAAGAGGGAAAATCTGAGAGTGCGCGAAGAGAAGACGCGGGAGGAGCGCGAGGCGGAGCGCCTCCAGACCCCCGAGGGCCCGATCAATCTGAGGAAGAACCTGGAGGAGGCGCGCACGTCTTACCGGCGCGCCCTCGAGCTGGACCCCGCCTCCCCCTGGGCGCACCGGGGTCTGGGGTACGTCCTGATGGGTCTCGACGAGCCCGAGGGGGCGGGGCAGGAGTTTCTCGTCTACCTGCGGGCCCGCGCGGACGCCATCGACCGGCCGATCATTCTCGGACATCTCAAGCGGCTGACCGAAACCCTCAAGAAAAGGAGCGCCACCAATGCCCAGGAGACTGCGCAGTAGGTCGTGTGGTGCCGTCGTTCTCGTCCTCGCGGCCGCGTTCGCTGCCGCCGTCCCCGCCGTCGCGCGCGAGTACATGACGGCCGAGTTCCTGACCAAGGCGCCGCGCCCGATGACCGTGGCGGTGCTGCCGCCGCACGCCGAGTTCATCAAGGCGAAGGCGGTGATGACCGCCGAGATGGTCTCGGAGGCGGCGGCCCTCGAGGACGAAGGCGCCAGGGCGATCACCGCGATGCTCGAATCGAAGGGGTACAAGGTCCGGCTGGTGACCCCCGCCGATTTCGAGACGACGCGCGGCCTCCGCGAGCTGGTCACGAGCCTCAACGGCCGCTACAACGAGGAGTGGGGAAAGATCCTGCAGGACAAGACCGAGGTCCGGTACGGCCGCTACGGCACGGGGGAGGAGGCGGTCAAGCTCGCCTCACTGCTGCACGTCGACGGGCTCGTCGTGGCCCGCGTGGTGGCGGTCGGGAACACCGGAGGCCGCCAGGCGCTGACGCTCATCCTGAGCCTCGGCGGGGCGTACGCCCAGAGCTACGCGCGCATGGGGCTCGGTGTTCTCGACGGCCGGACCGGCCGCGTCGAGGGATATTTCGAGGGGATGCGCAACTGCACGACCGGCAGCCTGGTCAAGAAGCCGGCCAAGGTGATGACCGACCTCGCCGAGAACACCCTCAACGACTACCTGGCCGCGAGCGAGGTGAAGAAGCCCCGGAAGTCCCAGCTGGAGGCCCAGGCCAAGGACGATGAGCCCGAACCCGCCCCCGACGAAGCCGCCATCTCCGACTTCGAGGCGATCCTGAAGCAGAAAGGCTCCGCCCCCACCGCCGCCGGAATCGCCGCGGCCCCGCCGGCCGAGCCCGCCGCGCCGTCAGAGCCAGCCGCGCCAACCGAACCGGCCGCGTCTTCCGATCCGACTCCGCCCACGCCGTCCCCCTCACCCGCCCCATGATCGGCTGAGCGTCGCCGGCACCTTCGAGCAATCCCGAGCACCCGGGGTGGGGTGCGCGCGCGAGGCCCGTGAGGCGGGGCGCGGGGGCTGCGGAGGCCGGGCCGTCTGAGACCTCGCGTCCCAGGACCCGCCGCGCGTTTTTCAGCGCGGTGGGCGGACGCGAGGCGAAGAGCGAGGGGAGGCCTCGCGCCAGCGAGGCCGGACCCGTGCCCGGCCTCCGCAGCCCCCGCGCCCCGCCTCACGGGCCTAGGGCAGGAACTTCTCCGTATGCTTGAGCTTTTCCGGAAGATAGGTGTCGATGACGTAGTTGAGCCCCCACTTGGCGAGGGCCTGCTGCTCGGCGCGGACCCCCATCTTCAAGAGATGCTCCATCGCGGCGACCCAGGGCTTGTGGTGCTGGAAGAACGGGTCGTTCTTGATGGCGTCCCTCGCCCGTTTGATGTCGACGTCCTTCAATGGATGTGTCGGGAGCTTGTAGTCGACGATGTCCTGCGGCGTGATCCCCATGTAGCGGGCCTGGGGGACGCAGAAGTACTCGTTGAGATGCGCGGCGTTGCCGGACCCGACCTTGAGGGTGCGGTAGATGTTCGAGATGCCGTACGGGTCGCCGTCGACGAACACGTAGACGGGGATCTTCTTGAAGTCGGCGAGGCGGCGGATGAAGCGGCGGCAGGCGCGCGTCGGTACGCCCCCCATCGACACCAGGATGCAGTTGGCGGTCTTCCAGTACTTGTGCTTCACCAGGCGCTGGAACATGCCGGCCGTCTCGATCACCAGGATGAAGTCGGCGTCGGTCTCGAACTTCAGGTGCTCGACCGAGATCGGGATCGAATACGCCCCGGATCCGAACTTGGTGCAGTCGATGCGCAGGGGCTTGGCGGTCTCCGAGTCCCGGTCGACGATGACGAGCTTGCCGGAGATCTCGCCGCCCTTTTCCTCCGGGACGAAGCCGATCTGCTCGCGGTTGACCTCAAACAGCGCCTCGACGTCGTCCATGACGGCGTCGGATTCGGGCTGCTCGAGAAAGCGCGCGTCGTCCCAGTTCTTCGAGACGTAGTACGCCTCCCTCTTGGTGGCGATGTCGTCCTGCGAGATCAGCTCCTTCGACAGCGCCATCATGCGCAGGGTCTGGGCGAAGGTCTTGACGGTCGAGACGGTGAGGGTGCGCTCCTTCTTCCGGCCGCGCATCTCGAAGTGCCCCTTCTTCGGGTCGTACTTGACGTTGCTCAGGCTGCGCAGCGGGAACTTGAGGTTGGGCTTCTGCCGCTTCAGGATGGTCTTGCGGACCTCCTCCGCGGCGTGCTCGATCTTCTTCAGGGCCGGGGACGGCATCGTCTCTCCCTTCAGCGCGCGCCGGCGCGCGCCGTCATCACGAAGGCATGCAAAGGAATCCGGACCGGACGGTCCCCGAACTGCTTCGCCACGAGCAGCGCCACGGCCGCGATGACGTCGGCGACCGGCACGATGTTGCGCTCGCGGATCGCGCTGCCGACCGGGTTCCCCTCGACCAGGCCGGTCGCCAGGTCGCGCGCCGAGGGGCTCTCCCCCTGGAACGCGACCGGGTCGATCCGCACGTCGGCGAAGCCGGCGCCGCCCGCCATCCCCTTCAGCGCGGCCGTATCGTGCAGGCTGAACGGGACCTGGTAGAACGTCGGGGGATCGCTGGGGAAGAACGAGGCGATCTTCTCGTGCGCGATCTTCGCGAAGGTGTTCTTCTCGAGCGAGTCCCAGACGCTGAGCAGGAGCGTGCCGCCGTCCGCCAGCACGCGCCGCGCCTCCTTGAGCGCCAGCGGCTTGTCCGGCACGAACATCAGGCCGAACTGGCAGACGACGACGTCGAACGACTTGTCGGGAAACGGCAGGGCGCAGGCGTCGGCCTGCTGCCACTCGATGCCGCGCACCCCCTCGAGCCTGCGCCGGGCGTGGTCGATCATCGGCTGGTTCAGGTCGGTGGCGACGAGCCGCGCCCCCGCGGGCAGCCGCTCCCGCAGCTGCCGCGTGACGATGCCGGTGCCGCAGGCCACCTCGAGCACGCGCGTCCCCTCGGCGGCCGGCAGGCGGCGCGCCACGTCGCGCGCGTACGGCTCGAACAGCACCGGCCCCAGGTGCCGGTCGTAGTTTTCCGGGATCGATCCGGTGAAGTGGGCGTTCGGGTCGGTCATGGCAGCCTGCTCTTCTCGAGGGTCTCGGTGAGTGTCTTCACGATCTTCTCCTCCTCCGTCTTCGACAGGCCCAGGATCTCCTTGAGGGCGATGCCGATGTGCGGGATGTACGACGTGATGTAGGAACGCTTCTGCTCGGCCTCGGCCAGGCGTCGCCGGTGCCTCAGGTACGAGCCGAGGCGGCGCCCGACTTCCTGAAGGGCGAGCCGGAGCTCCTTGATGATCTCCGGGTACGAGGCGATCGCCTCCTTGCTCTCCGAGGTGAACGGCACCCAGACGCTGGCCATGTGCACGAACAGGACCATCGGAGCGGCCGGCAGCGCCCCCTTGCTCTGCTGCATGCCGTAGTTGCGCCAGTCGGTGGTCAGGGCGCCGCGCGTGATGGCGCAGGCCGACTGCTGGTACTGCAGGGGGACGCGGTTGGCGAAACGCCACAGGTCGATGATCTCCTCGGCCGGCAGCTCGCCGCCGTACGCCAGGCCGGCCTCGACCACGAACGGGTTGCCGCGGTAGACCGCCGGCGGCCGCGTCGCCGAGGTGTAGAAGTCGGCCTTCAGCGTCTGCTTCAGCCCCTCGAGGATGAGCCCCTCGCCGATCGGCACGATGGTCGAGGCCGGCGGCGCCATGATCTTCACCTTCGGGATGGCGCGGAACAGCATCTCGACCTGGGCCGAGGTCAGCGAGCGCGGCCTGGAGTCCGGGTTGAGGCCGGCGGCGGAGCTGATCTCGTCGGCCACCTTGGCGCTGACCCGCGAGAAGTCCTGCTGCAGCGCGCCGCGCAGCGAGCGCCCCTTGGTGTCGCGCAGCATCGAGATCAGGACCCCCAGCTCGACCCCGTACGGGTGCGGCTTGATGGCCAGGGGCTCGCGCGGCAGCTCGGAGGTCAGGCGCTCGCGGTGGAACTCGTCCCCTTTCGGCGGGCGGTAGTGCACCGTGGCGTGCGGGTTGGCGAGCGCCGACTGCACGATGTAGTCGTCCACCGACCGGCGCCCCTTCTTGTAGGTGCCCGCGATGTCCATCTCGACGCGCGTGCCGTGTTCCTGGTCCCACTGCACCTCGCGGTCGGTCAGCACCTTCGGCTCGTTGCGCGTCGTGTCGATCTGGATCTCGAAGAAGTGGGCCGGCCGCCCCTTGCTGGTGCGCGAGGTGATGCGGATCGGCTGCCCCGTCGTGAGCTGCGCGTACATGCCGGCCGCCGAGATGCCGATCCCCTGCTGCCCGCGGCTCTGCCGCAGGATGTGGAACTTCGATCCGTACAGGAGCTTGCCGAACACCTTCGGGATCTGGCCGCGCACGATCCCCGGCCCGTTGTCGGTGATCGACAGGCGGAAGCGGTCCTCCGCCAGCTCTTCGATGGCGACGGAGATCTCCGGCAGGATCCCCGCCTCCTCGCAGGCGTCGAGCGAGTTGTCGACCGCTTCCTTGGTCGCGGTCAAAAGCGCCTTGGCTGGATTGTCGAACCCCAGCAGGTGCCGGTTCTTCTGGAAGAACTCCGCGACCGAGATCTCGCGCTGCCTCTTCCCCAGCGACTCCGCCGTCTCCCGCCGCCGCGCCGCCGGCCCCTTCCCGCCCCGGGCCGGCTCCGCCGCAGCGACCGCCTCGGGCCCCGCGGCAGCCTCAAGCGCCGCGGCCGGCTCAGCCCCCGCGACGGCATCAGGTCCTGCGACTGCCTCCAAGTCAGCGTCCGCCACAACCTCGCGCTTCGCCGCCCGGCGCTTCGGAGCCTCGGTCTTCGGGACCTCGGTTTTCGGGGCCTCGGGCTTCGGTGCCGCGGCCTTCGGTGCCGCGCCCTTGCCCGCCTTCGCACCCTTGCGATCGCCCCGAAACAAATCCATCTGCACGACTTTCCCTTTCTTCTTGTCGGCCTTGGACGCCGCTTTCGGCGAGCGACTCGCCGCCGCCTCGCCTGCCTTCCCCTTCCTGGCCATCGCCGAATTCTAGCAGACTCGCCGCATCACGCCCGGTAATCGCGCCGTATCGGAACAAAGAGCGTGGCCCGCACCGAGACAGGGTTGAGGTGCGCCGTGGGTAAGCGGACGGTACCCGAAACAATCGCCGTATCCGCACTCAGGGTTCGGCCCTCGCCAGCAAGCGGTGCCGCGCCCTGCGTTTGCCGGGCCGTCTGAGACCTCGCGTCCCAGGACCCGCCGCGCGCTTTTCAGCGCGGTGGGCGGACGCGAGGCGAAGAGCGAGGGGAGGCGTCGCGCCAGCGACGCCGGACCCGTGCCCGGCGAAGGCAGAGCGCGCCGTCTGGCCCGCAACGCGAAGCGGAGCAGGCCTCCCCGCGCGCCCACGCGCGTGGCACGCGCCGCCCCTTGGGCGATGAACAACCGCTGTGCTACCATGCGGATGGCTCGACCTTCTGGGTCGCGGAGGCCCCATCTTCAAATCGATTCAGGCGGACCAGGTCCGTCGCTACGCCCTGCTGACGGCGAAGCTTGTCGCGGTCGCCGGCTTGCTCGTCACCATCGCCGTGTTCAGCGCGTATTACACCGTCAGGCATTCGGTCGTGGGCCGGAACGTCGAGGTCCCGGATCTGTCTGGCCTGACGTCCGAGGAGGCGTCGGCCCTGCTCGAGAAGAAGGGGCTCGTTCTCGAGGAAGCGGCGCGGCGCAACGACGGGCACGTCGAGATCGGGCGCGTGATCGCACAGGACCCTGCTCCCGGGGCGGCGATCAAGCCGGAGCGCAAGGTGAAGGTGATCGTCAGCCTGGGGGACAAGGTCAGCTCCATCCCCGAGCTGCGCGGGGGCGCGGCGCGCAAGGCGCAGATCACACTGCAGCAGCAGGGGATGAAGCTCGGCGACCAGGTCTACGTTCACAGCGGGAGGGCGGAGGAGAACATGGTGATCGGCCAGGATCCCCTGCCGGAGGGGGCCGGGCTGCAGGACGCCAAGGTCGCGCTCCTCGTCAGCAGCGGCGTGCCGCCGCGCACCTACGTGATGCCGCGTCTCGCCGGGCGCGGGGAGAACGAGGCGGTGGCCTTCCTGTCGCGCGCCGGTCTGAAAGTCGGGCCGGTACGGCGTGAACCGAGAAGCGATGCGCCGCCGGGGACCGTGGTGGCGCAGGACCCCGAATCCGGCTACCCGGTGCGAAGCGGCGATCTCATCACCTTGACCGTGGCGGGAGGGGGCCCGGGCGGTGGCTAGCGGCCCGACGCAGAAGCCCGGGGAGGGATCGCGAGCGGGCGCCCGCCTGCCCGAGACGCCGGCCCTCGCCCCATCGATCCTGACGGCCGACCTGGGCCGGCTGGCCGAGGAAATCGCCGCCGCCGAGGCGGGCGGGGCGCGGTTGTTCCACCTGGACGTCATGGACGGTCACTTCGTTCCGAACCTCACGCTCGGTCCCATGGTCGTCGAGGCGGTGAATCGGGCGACCGGGCTGCCGCTCGACGTGCACCTCATGATCGAAGAGCCCGACCGCTACATCGAGACGTTCGCGAAGGCGGGGGCCGACATGATCTCCGTGCACCAGGAGGCGGTGCCGCACCTGCACCGGACGGTCCGGCTCATACGGGACTCCGGCGCCGCGGCGGGCGTCGCCCTGAACCCGGGGACGCCGATCGGCGCGCTCGAAGAGATCCTCCCGGACCTGGACTACGTCCTTCTGATGTCGGTGAATCCCGGGTTCGGCGGGCAGCGCTTCATCCCCTCGGTCCTGAACAAGGTGTCGGCGCTCCGGGCACTCATCGCCGAGCGGGGCTCGTCCGCCAGGATCGAGGTCGACGGCGGCGTGGGGCCGGACAACATCGTGTCCCTTCTGGAGAACGGCGCGCAGATCCTGGTCGCGGGATCGGCGGTCTTCGACGGCCGTGATCCGCAGGCCCGGGCCCGGGCGCTCGTCGGCCTCCTCGAGGGGAGCGGGCGGGCCGGACGGGCGTCATCCTGAGCGGCGCGGGAGTGTCCGGTGAGGGGTTCGTCGAGCTCCGGGTGCGCTACCCGGAGGTGGACCGCATGGGGGTGGCGCACCACTCGCACTACTTCGTGTGGCTCGAGATCGGGCGGACGGAGCTGATGCGGGCCCGCGGGGTCGATTATCGGCGTCTCGAGGACGAGGGGCTCTTCCTGCCGGTCGTCGAGGCCTCCTGCGCCTATCTCGCCCCCGCGCGCTACGACGAGCTGCTCAGGGTCCACACCCGGGTCGAGTCCGCCGGAGGAGTGCGCGTCTCGTTCTCCTATCGCATCGAGCGTCAGCCGGACGGCCGCCTGCTGGCCACCGGGACCACGCGCCACGCCGCGGTCGACCGCAGCGGCCGCCCGCGCCGCCTGCCCGGGACGATCCGGGGACTCCTCGCTTGAGCGCCGTCACCGGCTCGTCCGCCCGCCGTGGCGGCAGCGGCACGGCGCTCCTCCTGCTGGGCGCGTGCGCCGCGCTGGCCTTTCTGCCGGCGGGGTGCGCCTCCGCGAAGAAGAGCAAGAAGGCGGAGCCCGAGCTGCCGCCCGCCCAGGTCTACCAGACCGCGATGGAGAAGATGCAGAAGAAGCGCTATTACGCCGCGCGCGGCCTGCTGCAGGGGCTCCTGCCGCGCGTTCCGCCCGACGATCGCGAGCTGCTGCCGAAGATCCAGATCGCGATCGCCGACAGTTTCTTCAAGGAGCGCGGCTCGATCAACTATGGCGAGGCGCTGAATTCCTACCGGACGTTCCTGACCTACTACCCGAACCACCCCGAGGCCGAGCGGGCCCAGTACATGGTTGGCATGTCGCTGTTCCAGCAGGCGCTGTCGCCCGACCGCGACCAGGCGCTCACGTACCAGGCGATCGGCGAGTTCAAGAAGGTCGAGACGGTCTACCCGGCGAGCCCGTTCATCGCCCAGGCGAACCAGAAGATCGTCGAATGCCACGATCGCCTGGCCGAGCACGAGAGGCTGGTCGGGCATTTCTACCAGAAGCGCAAGCGCTACAACGCCGCGATCGATCGATACCGCGCCGTCCTCGACAAGTATCCGCAATACACCCATTCGGACCTGGTCCTGCTCGATCTCGGGAACTGCCTGCTGCGCGTCGGGAACCGTCCCGAGGCGGAGGAATTCTTCGGCAGGCTGTTCCAGGACAAGCCGGCGGGCAAGCCGGCCGAAAAGGCCAGAAAGCTCCTGGCCGAGTACGACAAGAACCAGCAGAAGCTGACCCGCAAGGGTCCCAGGAAATGACCTCGCGGCGGCCTCTCACGGTCATCATCCCGACCTACAACGAGGAGACGACGATTGCGGACTGCCTCGCCTCGGTGCGCTTCGCCGACGAGGTCCTCGTCGTCGATTCGTTCTCGACGGACGGCACCGTGCGCCTCGCCCGCGAGGCCGGGGCCCGGGTCCTGCAGCACGAGTACGTCTACTCGGCGCGGCAAAAGAACTGGGCGATCCCGCAGGCGGCGCACGAGTGGGTCCTCCTGGTCGATTCGGACGAGCGGGTCACGCCCCCGCTGCGAGACGAGATCCTGGCGCTTCTCGAGTCGGACCCGAAGCATGACGGCTACTGGATCCTCCGCGCCAATCACTTCCTGGGACGGCGCATGCGCCGGTGCGGCTGGGGGACCGACCGGGTCATCCGCCTGTTCCGCCGTGACGTGTCCCGGTACCAGGACCGCGAGGTGCACGCCGAGATCGATCTTCCGGGACCGCTGCCGGTCCTGCGCCATCCGCTCGAGCACCATTCCTTCCGCTCGTTCCGGCAGTACTGGCGCAAGATCCAGCTGTACAGCGAGTGGGGCGCGGCGCAGCTGTACAAGGAGGGGAGGCGGGCGGGGGCCATCCAGATCCTCGGCCGTCCGGTCACGCGCTTCATCAAGATGTACGTGATCCGGCTGGGCTTCCTCGAGGGGGTGCATGGCCTGGTGCTGTCCCTCCTCGGCGCCTTCACGGTCTACCTGAAGTACGCGCGCCTGTGGGAAATGCATCTCCTCAAGGGGGCGCCGGAGGTGCCGGCGCAGGTCGAGGCCGGCGGGGCGCTCGCCCGGGAGCAGATTGGGCGCCTGGTGGACGAGGAGCGCCGCGCCCCCGCACAGCCCCGGTGAACCCCCGGACCGTCCTGCACCTGAACACGGAGGCCGGCTGGCGCGGGGGGGAGGCCCAGACGCTGCGCCTTGCGGCCGGCCTGCGGGACCGCGGTCTGCGCTGCCTGATCGTGGGGGTGCCGGGGGGGGAGCTGGTGCGGCGCGCGTCGGCCGTCGGCCTCGAGGTCGTCCCGATCCCGATGCGCGGCGAGCTCGACATCGTGGCGGCCCGCGCGCTGGCGCGGATCCTCCGCGAGGAGAAAGTCGACCTGCTGCACGCCCATACAGCCCACGCGGTCACCCTCGGGACTCTGGCGGGGCTCGCGCCGGGCGGTCGCCCGGCGGCGGTGGCGTCGCGGCGGCTGTCCTTTCCGCTTCGCCGTGCGTTCCTGGGGCGCCTGAAGTATTCCTTCCGCATCGACCGGGTGATCGCCGTCTCGGAAGCGATCCGCCGGCTTCTCCTGCGCCAGGGGCTCGACCCGGCGCGCGTCGCCACGGTGCATTCCGGGATCGACCCCGGGCGCTTCGCGTCCGGCGACCGCCGGCGTTTCCGGGACTCGCTCCGCCCGGTCCTCGGAGAGGAGGCGGACGGCGCCTTCCTGATCGGCACCGCGGGACACCTGGCGGCCCACAAGGGGATCGATCTGTTCCTGGCCGCGGCGGCGGGGGCCGCGCCGGAGATCCCGGAGGCGCGGTTCCTGGTGGTCGGACGCGGCGAGGGGGAACCGGCCCTGAAACGGGATGTCGAGCGACTGGGCCTCCAGGGGCGCGTGGTGTACGCTGGTTTTCGCGACGACATGCCGGACGTGTTCGCCGGGCTCGACCTGTTCGTCCTCGCGTCCACGTCGGGCGAGGGATCCCCGGCGGTTCTGAAGGAGGCCATGGCGGCGGGCACTCCGGTGGTCGCCACCGCGCTGGACGGCATCGACGAGATCGTCGAGGATGCGCGCCACGGTCTCCTGGTGCCTCCGGGAAACGCCCCCGCCCTGGCGCGCGCCATGGTCCTTCTGGCCCGCGACCGGGCCCTGAGGTCGGGTTACGCGGCGGCGGCGAAGGTGAGGGTCCTGGAGTTCACTGCGGACAGGATGATCGAAGGAACGCTGGCCGTCTACCGATCGATCGAGCGCACCGCCTGATGGGCGTCTTGAAGATCAACAGGTACTACCAGGACCGTCCTGGCGATACGGCCCGGGTGCGGCTCTGGAACAGGCTGACGCGTCGGCCCATCCCGTCATTCCCCAGGACCATCCAGATCCAGACCTTCACAGGGTGCAACGCCGACTGCATCTTCTGCCCCTACGGCGCGACCAGCGACTCGCAGCCCAAGGGAAGGATGCAGCCGGAACTGTTCCGCCGGATCATCGACGAAGCGTCGCGTTACCGGGTGCGGCGCATCAGCCCGTACCTGATGAACGAGCCGCTCATGGATCGCGACCTGTTCGACAAGATCCGCTATGTGAACGCGCGGATCCCCGACTGCAAGGTCGTGGTCACCTCGAACGGCCACTACCTGACTCCGGCCGTCGTCGACGCGCTCCTGTCGCTGGGCGACGGGCTGCACGAGATCTACGTCTCGGTCCAGGGGATCGACCCGGAGCCGTACCAGAAGACGATGCGGGGGACCATGGACCTCGGGCGCACGCTCGCCAACGTCGATCATTTCCTCGACGAGCAGCGTCGGCGTGGCCTCGAACGCCCGAAGCTCTGGATCACCATGGTCGACACGGCGGTCATCGACGCTCGCAAGGCCGTCGCCTACTGGCGCGCGAGGGGCGTCGCCTCGAAGTACACGACGCTCGAGAACAGGGGCGGCAACATCCGGGACGCCGAGAGCTTCAGCCGGACCAGGGCGATGTCGTACTACACGACCTGCACGCGGCTGTTCAAGCAGGCCTACATCCTGTTCAACGGCGACATGGTCCTGTGCTGCGTGGATTACAGCCGCGAGCAGGTGCTCGGCAACATCACGGACCGCTCCATCCACGACGTCTGGAACGGCGAGGTGGCGCGGGAGATCCGCCGCCGCTACCTGGGGCACGAGTTCAACAGCCTTCCCCTGTGCGGACGCTGCAAGATCGACGAGGTCCGCGAAGTCGCGATCGAACCGGACGGCACCCAGCGGATCGTCGCGGCCGAAGCCCTCGAGGAGATCTGATCTCCGGCTCAGAACAATCGTCCCTGCCGCGGGGCCCGGCGCCGGGGCGGCTCGACGGGGTCGGCCGACGTCTTCAGATCGGGATAGGCGGCGACGAGGTCCGCGGGGGCCGGGACGCGCTGCTTCGACAGGGCCCCCTTGAGCATCAGGGCGTTGGCCGGCCCCTTGCCGCGGTAGTGATTGTTGGCGATGACGAAGACCTCTTCCGCTCCCGCCGCCATCGCCCGAATCCGGTCAACCCAGGGACCGAGCTCCTCCGGCGAATAGAAATAATCGTAGCGCGCCGCGGAGGGGGGCACGGCCGGGACCGGGTCCGGGGCGCCGCCGCCCCCTCGCGGAGAGAACCAGCTGGCGGCGTTCCGGCCGTGCAGGCGGGCGTACGCGACGCCCGCCGTCACGTGATCCGTGGGCGGCAACGTGCTCCTCAGCGCGGGCTGATCGATGTTGCAGAAGCCGATCCCCAGCGCCCGCAGAAGCGCAAGCGCCCCCTCGTTGTCCCAGCTCCGGTGCCGGAACTCGGCGACCAGGGGAAGGCCGGGCAGGAGGCTGGCGATCCGTTCGAGGTGCGCACGGCTTTCTGGCCGGTCGTGAAAGGCGTGCGGGAACTGCACCAGGACGGCTCCGAGCCGCCCCGCATCGAGCAGCGGGGCGATTCCTCCCAGGTAGGAGCGCGCCTCGCCGCGAAGATCGACCGGTCCGGTCGCTCCCGCTGCCCGGCCTCCGGGCCCGGGCGACCCGCCCGTGACGT
>Ga0075431_100005485_pt1 | contig 12529 bp, 10 predicted proteins | sample RhiMetdeltSRZDD5_FD_75297 | JGI IMG/M metagenome (GOLD analysis project Ga0075431, IMG submission 75297) | Populus rhizosphere microbial communities from Tennessee, USA - Rhizosphere MetaG P. deltoides SRZDD5 | ecosystem: Host-associated > Plants > Roots > Rhizosphere > Soil | place: USA... | reverse complement strand
TCAACTGCTCAGGACTGGCTCGGGACGAGAGGTATTCGTCGATGCTGGCGTTCGTGGGTTTGGTCTTGAGTTGAGCCATTGGTGGTTGCTTACTTGAAGCTGACTGGTGCTCACAGTTTCGGCCACCAGCGACCGACCTGCCGACAGTACGCGTCATAATCCGTTGCGAAAGTGCGACGTAATGTGGGCTCCTCGTACAACACGACAAACAAGTGTGTGATCACGAGGAACAAACCAGCATAGCCGAGCAGCGGAATCGATTGATAAAAAAGCGCGGCCCCGGCGAGGGCAAGACCGGCACCGACGTACATCGGATTCCGGATAAGTCGATATGGACCGCGCACCACGAGCCGGCGAGGCGGATCGAACGGTGCCGGTGTCCCCCTGCCGACGAACACAAACGTGAGGATACACGTGAGCGCGAGTGCTGCGCCGGAGACCCCCAGAAGCATCCCCGCAACTTGCCAGGCACCGACGGCTGCAGGCTGAATCACGCCCGTGGCGGACAGGATCCGGCGCGGAAGGAACAAAAGGAGAAGGCCAATGAAGAGCGCGGAGTAAGTCGCCGCGCGAGCGAGGACGAACATCGCTGGCCTCCCCACGCCCGAGGAATGTGACACCAAGTTGCCGACGACGTCGATCGTCATCGACACATCGCCGTGCATGCGCAACAAGGTCCCGCAAGCACTGAGCACCCAGCGGCATTTGAGATGTGAGTCGACCACGGTCGACTCACTCTATGTCATCTGAGGACGACTTCCATGTGGCGCGCACCATCTTTCTCTGCCTCTTCGGGCGTTTTTCCTTGTTCACGCGCCGCGATGTAGGCTGCGTACCAGTCCGACCAATGGTGCTTGGGCGCAGTGGGTTCGTACTTGCCGTGGTGCTCCTCGGCCTCGCGCAGAAGTCCGGTCAGCGTGTCGACGTCCAGGTTGCTGAATCCTCGTCCGGGAAGGCGGGTCTTGATCTCCTGAAGCAGCCAGCTGTTGCCGTCGGGATCGGCGAACGCCGCGAACGTCGTATAGGAGCCACCCTTGGGGTCGGGACCCGGGACGGGGGTTCCGCCGATGCTGGTGAAATGGAAAACCTCACTTACCTTCGCGCCACGCTCGACCAGCTCTTTGCGAGCTGCCTGGATGTCGGACACCACGAGGTATAGGTTCTGAGCGGAGCCGGGTGCAGCCTTCGTGAGTCCTGTGCCGAAGTGGATCGAGCACGGAGAACCAGGAGGTGTCATCTGAACGACGTGCCAGTTCTCACCGTTCGAGAAGTCGGCGTCCACTCTCCAACCGAGCCCCTCGTAGAACTCCTTGGAGCGTGCAACATCGGTGACAGGAATAACGACGACTTCGAGCTTGAGATCGACAGTCGCAGGAGTACGGGTTTGAGTGTTCCGTTCAGCGATCGTTTCAGTGATGCTCATTGTGAACTCCTTCATTCGGTCTTCAGTCCAATCACGAATGCGCAACCGCATGTACCGCCGCTTTGGCGGCGAGTTGCTCCAGACTCTCGCCGAGCACACGGTTGAACGCGGGGAATGGGTGGATGACGTCGGCCAGCATCTTCAGTGGCGTCGCTTGTTTGATCGCCAGCACGAGCTCCCCCAGGATTTCGCCGGCACGTGGTGTGACCAGCGTCGCGCCGATCAGCACGCCGCGCTCGCGGTCACCAATCAGTTTCAACGTGCCCCCGTGGAAATCGTGGATGTAGCCACGGGCAGTCTCGGCTGGATCCGCGCTGGCGACAATCACGTCGATGCCCTTCGCGCGCGCCGCAGCCTCCGACAGTCCGACCGACGCGACTTCAGGATCCGTGAATGTCACGCGCGGGACGGCCGTGTGATCGGCGCGAGCGTCGATCCCGCGCAATCGCCGCGCGATTATTTGCGCGTGGTAATAGGCGAGGTGTGTGAAACCACCAAGTCCAGTGACGTCACCAGCTCCGAAAACACCGGGGCGCGCTTCGAGCGTCGCGGGGTCCACCTTCAACCAACCGCGGTCTGTCTGCGCGAGGCCAACGCCTCGCCATGCCTCCGCGTTGGGCCGTCTGCCAGTCGCGACGAGTAATCGGTCGGCGCGCACGGTCGCTCCGGACTTCAAATGCACGACAACCGTCGAACGCTCGCGCGACGGTCCCATCATCGGCTGTTCTACTGCGACACAGGGATCCCCGATCGTGAGCATGATGCCGTCGGCCTCCAGGTGGGGCCGCAGCGCAGCACCCGCCTCGGGCTCCTCGAGGCCAAGAACTGCTGGTCCTGCTTCGATGATGTTCACCTTGCAGCCGAGGCGAGCAAAGGCCTGTCCGAGCTCGACGCCAATGGGACCACCGCCCAGGATCGCGAGCGACACGGGCAGATCTGTTGGTACCGCCGCTTGACGGTTGGTCCAGAAATCGACACCGTCAAGTCCCTGAATGGGTGGAACCGCGGCGGTGCTGCCGTTGGCAATCACCACTGCGCGGCGCGCGATGAACTGCTCGTCTCCGACCGTGACCGTGCGGAGGTTGGTAAGCGTCCCTTCGCCGCGAATGAGCCTGGCCCCCGTTGCCTCCAGCGCGGCGGCAGGACGTCGATCGTCGAGGTTGCGTGCCATCCACAAAACGCGTGTGGAGACCTTCGGAAAGTCGACGTTCCAGTCCACACGCGAAGCAGCCAGGACACGAGCGCGCCCGGCCTCGGTTAACGTTTCGCTCGAGCGAAGCAGCGTCTTCGAGGGAACGCATCCCCAATAGGGGCATTCGCCCCCCACCAACTCTCGCTCGACAACAGCGAGCGTTAGTCCGCTGTCCTTCAGTCCCTGTGCGATCTCCTCGCCGGCAACGCCACCGCCGAGACACACGACGTCGAACTCTTGAGACACCTTTTACCTCCGCAGCACATTTGACAGGATGCTCGGCCCGGCCGCCATCGTCTATTGGACTTTGGTATCAGTCCACCGTTCTCGACGCCACGAGTGCACGCTTGTTCGCTACTCTATGGACATGGTCGATCCCTCACTGACGCCCCTCCCTGCGACCGTCTCTCGCCCTGAGCGCCTGTTTCCGACGCTCACACCGGCTCAAATCACACGCATCGCGGCGCACGGACGAAGGCGCGCCGTCGCATCAGGAGAAGTACTCGTCGAGGTGGGCCAGCGGCCCGTGCCCTTCTTCGTCGTCCTGAGCGGCAAGGTTCAGGCGCTGCGGCCATCCTCGGGAATCGAAGCGTTGATCGTCACTCAAGGCGCCGCACAGTTCACCGGCGAAGGCACGATGCTGACCGGGCGCCGCGCCTTGACTCGGATTCGAGCGATTGAGCCTGGCGAGGTGATCGAGCTCGATCGCGAACAGTTGCTCGGACTGATTCAGACGGATGCCGAGCTGAGCGACATCTTCATGCGGGCGTTCGTCCTCCGCCGCGTCGAGCTGATCGCAGCCGGCTATGGCGATGTCGTCCTGATTGGCTCGACGCATTGCGCCGGCACGCTGCGGGTCGAGGAGTTCCTGACCCGCAATGGCCACCCGTTTCACTATATCGACCTCGATCGCGACGCCGACGCGCAGGATCTCCTCGATCGGTTCCAGGTGACCGCCGCCGACGTCCCGGTGCTGATCTGCCGCGGCGACGCGGTGCTGCGGAATCCAAGCAACAGGCAGATCGCCGAATGCCTCGGCTTCAACGATTCGATCGACCGAACGCACGTCCGTGACCTGGTGATCGTGGGCGCCGGTCCGGCCGGACTTGCCGCCGCCGTCTACGGCGCGTCTGAAGGACTAGATGTGCTCGTCCTCGAATCGAACTTGCCAGGAGGTCAGGCCGGATCGAGCTCACGAATTGAAAACTATCTTGGCTTTCCAACCGGTATTTCAGGCCTGGACCTCACAGGACGAGCGTACGCACAGGCCCAGAAGTTCGGCGCGCAGCTGATGGTCGCGAAAGGTGCATCGAAGCTCACGTGCTCCCGGCCGCTCTATTCCGTGCACCTTGACGACGGCGGGCGGATCGATGCGCGTGCGCTGATCATCGCGTCGGGTGCACAGTACCGCAAGCCGGCAATTTCAAACGTGTCGCAATTCGAAGGCGCCGGCGTGTACTACGCGGCCTCGCGGATGGAGTCGCAGCTGTGTGTCGGCGAGGAGGTCGCAATCGTGGGCGGTGGTAACTCCGCGGGCCAGGCTGCCGTGTTCCTTGCCGAGACGGCCAAACACGTGCATCTCCTGGTTCGGAAAGATGGCCTGGCAGAGACGATGTCACGATATCTGGTTCGCCGAATCGAGGAGCATGCGGCGATCACGCTGCGCACGGGAACGGAGCTCGTCGCGCTCGACGGCGACCGGCACCTCGATCGCGTCCAGTGGCGCGAGGGCCGCACGGACGTGGTCGAGTCGCACGACATCAGACATGTGTTCATGATGACCGGCGCCGTGCCGAATACCGGCTGGCTCGATGGCTGTGTCGCGCTGGACGAACGCGGGTTCATCAAAACCGGTCCGGACTTGTCGACCGAGGATCTCACCAGTGCCGCATGGCCGCTGCCGCGGACGCCGTATCTGTTGGAAACGAATCGTCCCGGGGTCTTCGCGGTCGGCGACGTGCGCGGCGGCAACATCAAGCGCGTCGCATCTGCGGTCGGCGAAGGCTCAATCGCCGTCGCGTTCGTTCATCAAGTGCTTCATCAGTGACCGAGTGGCCGTGCGAAGCATCGTGGGTGACACCTTTCCTTTGGACTTATGCGCGCGACGGCGCCGGCCGCTCGTGCAGAATCATCCAGTTGATGCCGAACCGATCCCGCACCTGTGCAAAGCGCGTGGCGAAGAACGTCTGCTGCATCGGCATGAGCACTTTGCCGCCCTCCGAGAGCGCTGAAAAGATGCGCTCCGCTTCGGCATCGCTGGGAACATGCAGCGACAGGTAAGCGCTGCGCATGGGTTCGGCGGTGGGGATATCCGCGCCCATCAATTCGGTTCCGCCGATTGAAATCCGTGCGTGCAGGACGGCGTCTTTCCATTCGGGCTTGACCTGAGCCGAGTTAGGCGACTGCCCGTGCGTCATCATCATTCCGATCTTTGCGCCCAGGTGCTGTTCATAGAAACGGAATGCCTCGGCGCACGTGCCGGCAAAATTCACGTAGGTGTACATCGCGTTGATCACCCTGACCTCCTTGTGATGAATAGACGAACGGCGCCGGCCGAAATCGACATCGCCCCGAGGTCAGCTCGGAAACCCCATCGGCTTTCCGGTGAGCCGACCTGCCCAGTAACGAGGGTTACGTCACTCTCGGAACGGGAGCGGTGTCACAGCCGATAGGACGATGTCGTCTTAGAGATATGAGGGCCTCGCTTCCCCCCTCACGGCTTGAAAGGACGGCGACCGCCGTGTGAAGGACACTAATCGCGTGCTCATCACCGGTGCTGGGCCAACCGGTCTTGTTCTTGGACTATGGCTGACACGGCTCGGTGTCCCGGTGCGGATCGTCGACAAAGCCGCGAAGCCTGGGACGACGTCGCGCGCGCTAGCCGTGCAGGCGCGGACGCTCGAATTCTATCGGCAGATTGGACTCGCGGATACGGTCGTCGCGCGTGGCCGCGAGGTGGCGGCAGCCAACATGTGGGTCGCAGGACGCCACGTCGCGCGCGCGGTGTTTGGCGACATGGGGGCCGGGATTAGTCCCTACGCCTATGCATTCATCTTCCCGCAGGACGAGCACGAGCGGTTGCTGATCGACAGGTTGCAAGTCGCGGGTGTGTCCGTGGAGCGTCAAACGGAGCTCGCCGACTTCGAGGATCATGGCGATCGCATCGTCGCGCGTCTCAAACGCGAGGATGGACGAATCGATACCTGCGAAGCAACGTTCATCGCCGGCTGTGACGGCGCTCATTCACGAGTTCGCGAGGCGCTCGCGATTGATTTCCCCGGCGGTACTTACGAGCACCTCTTTTACGTGGCCGATGTTGATGCTCATGGCGCCGTGATGAACGGCGACATCCACGTTGCGCTGGATCGAACGGACTTCCTTGCCGTATTCCCACTGAAAGGTGCGCACCGCGCACGACTCGTTGGCACCGTGCGCGACGACCTGGCACACCGTGGCGACGACCTGAGCTGGGACGATGTCGCGAGGCGGGTCATCGAATGGTTGCGGATCGACGTTGACGCCGTGAACTGGTTCTCCACATATCACGTGCACCACCGCGTGGCCGGCCGGTTCCGGCGCGGCCGCGCGTTCCTGCTTGGCGACGCCGCGCATATTCATAGTCCTGTCGGCGGGCAAGGGATGAACACCGGTATCGGCGATGCGGTGAATCTGGCCTGGAAGCTGGCAGCCGCCCTTCATGGACATGCCGACGAACGCATCCTCGATACCTACGAGCCCGAGCGAATGGCCTTCGCCCGACGACTGGTCGCCACAACCGATCAAGCGTTCACCGGCGTGACGAGCTCCACAAGGATGGCACGCGCCATACGCCTGGGCGTGGTGCCCGTCGTCTTGCCGGCACTCGTGAAGTCACGAGGCTTCCGCCGCATGGCCTTTCGCACGATCTCGCAAACGGCGATCAACTATCGAGGGAGCGCATTGAGCGAAGGGGCCGCGGGGGAGATCCGTGGCGGCGACCGTCTGCCATGGGTACAGTTCGATACCGACGGTCACGACAACTTCGCGACGCTGGCGTCTCTGGATTGGCAAGTACACGTTTACGGCGCTGCCCCGCCTGAGATTCGTTCGATATGCGACCAGCGTCATCTCCCGCTGCACGAATTTGCGTGGCGCCTCGCAATGCGGCGGGCCGGACTTCGCCGAAACGCGTTGTATCTGGTGCGGCCCGACGGATACATCGCGCTTGCGGCCCCGGTCCCGTCGGCAACCACCTTGACGTCATATCTGGATGCACGGGGCATACGAGCGGGGTGAATACGGCTGTCGATCCTCTCGACGAGAGGGTTTCAGCAAACTTTTTTGGACCGGCAGCAGGAAATGCGATGAAACGCACATGGACGATTATCGGCGTAAGGGACGTCACGGCTAGCTTCAAATGGTACCAGGCACTCTTCGGCCAGGCCGAGACGCTTCCGAGCCATGACCACTTTGGTCAGATTCTAGATACGGATGGAACCGTCTTGCTCTGCCTCCACCAGTGGGGGGCTCACGAGCATCCCACCTTGATGAGCCCGGACAAGGCGCCACCTGGCAACGGGCTGCTCTTGTTCTTCCGCGTCGACGACTGTGACCGGGCTGTGAAGAGGGCGCGCGCTCTCGTCACCCGACTCGAAGAGGAGCCGCACGTGAACCCGAACACTCAAACAATGGAGTTCTCGCTACGGGATCCGGACGGATACTACGTCACGATTAGTGCGCTATAAGGCACCCCGGCGCGTCGGCGTTTCGGGTACTCGCGTTCGGTGAGACCGCATACCTCGTGGATTGAGCGGCTACAGAAGCGAACATGCCTCGCCAAAGGACAAACGCGGCAGGCGTGGGTACAACCCGCTCGGATCCCCGTATCCCAGGTTGCAGAGAAAATTCGACTTGACGTGTCCCTCAGCGAAGAACTCCTGATCGCAGCCGAAGCAGGGTTTGCCAGCCGCGAAGAACTCCTCGTCCACTTTCGCGTGATCGAATCCGGACATCGGGCCACAGTCGAGACCAAGCGAGCGCGCGGCCAGAATCAAATAGGCGCCCTGGAGCGTCGAATTTCGCTTCGCCGTCGCTTCCACCATTTCCACGTTGCTCTCGAAAAGCTTTCGCATTCCCGGGTTTTGAGGAAACAGCTTGGGGAGATGTTCGTAGAACCTCAGATCGTAGGCGACGATGACGGTGACCGGGGCGGTCATCGTTTTCGTGACGTTCAGAGGCGCGAGCGCCGGGCGCAATCGTTTTTTCGCGTCCTCCGATCGGAGAAATGCGAACCGCGCCGGCGCAGCGTTCGCGCTGGTCGGGGCCCACTTAAGAAGATCGTAGAGATCTCTCAGGGTCTGATCGGTCACCGGTGTCGATTGCCATTTTGAGAACGTGCGGGCCTCACGAAACAGCGTGTTCAGCGCTTCGTCATCAATTGGATTACCCATCGCACGCTCCTCTTCCTCCGCATTCTTTCACGACGGTTCGGTCGTGACGCGATGGCAAGACTCACCAAAGAGTAGGATCAAATCGGTCCCTTTCCCTGTCCAGGAACCTCTTCAGCTCTTCAAATTGGTCCGCGGTGAGATGATAAGCAAAAATGTTGGGTTCGCCCGCCGAGCCGCCCTGAAGGTCTTCCGATCGAAACCATCGCGGCATGTCCTGCCGAGCCCTGGGGTTGAGTGGAATGTGTTCGTAGAAACTGACGGCCACACACGTGAAGAGATCATCCTCGGGGGTCTTGCCGCGCGGCTGATCGCAGCACCAGTCTGAATATTGGTAGATCCGTCTAATCAGCGATTCATCTGGAGGCGTCTTCTCATACGCCTTCTCGAATGCTTCCAGCAGCTCGAACCAAAGATCGTAAGGTGAATCGTCGGCTTCAAAACGGGAGTCAAGCTCGGGAAACATCTCGATTGCCTTTTCACGCCATCGTTCCACGGAATCGCGGCCTCGCTCTATCTTTACTTCATGCAGCGTTCCGCTCGGGACAGCACTGGCGCAGCCGGGCGGGATCGCTTCCCCTCAACAATCGTGAACTTGAGCGTCAGGTGCACGGAATCGCGGCCTAGCACCGGCACAGTGCATCGAGCAGCAGGAGTTCGACGTCAGAATGTGAACCGGCTGCTGAACTGGAACCTGCGCGAACCGCCGGCACCGCTGATTCGACCAAATTCGGAGTTGTTGATACGCAGCTCCGGATCGTTGTAGTTCTTCATGTTCAGTACGTTGAATGCCTCGGCCCGGACCTGCATCCTCACTCCCTGGACGATCGTGAAATTCTTGGCCAACGTCATGTGGACGTTCGTCGAGGAGGGGCCTCGGGCCATGTCCAACATGTATGTGCCTGGGCGAAGCGTGGCGTTGGTGATCGAACTCACGGGAACTCTGGTGAAGCCGGCCGGATTCAGGTACGTGCAGCCCCTGGCATCGCAGCGGTCCCGCCAATCGGAAAACACCAGGTCAACGCCGGGGACGACATCGGGTCGGCTGCGGTCGATCCCCGATGGCTGCTGGATTCGGAGAACCGAGCCGGATCGTATCTGCACGATGCCGGACACTTGCCAACCGCCGAGGATGTCATTGACGATGCGGTGCCCACGAGAGATTCCCGGAAGTTCGACGATGAACGAGCCGTTCAGACGATGCCGGACGTCATTGCTGGCCGGCCCGCGATCGATTTCCGGATCCCAGAAGTCCTGGTTGACGTCGAAGTTGGGCGCGCTGCTCGCAATGTAGTACGCGGAGAGGTCGCCACCCTGCGTCGCCTCGCTCCTGCCGAGCGTGTAGTTGACTTCCCACGAGTAGCTGTTCTTGAACCGCTTGTGAACCGTGGCCTGCAGCCCGTTGTAGAACATCGTCTGACTGCTGTCGATGTAGTAGCCCCCGGGCGCTCCCAGCGCAGGGTTGGGCCGCACGCCCGTTTCTCTGTCGAAGGCCTGCGTGAACTGGCGCTGTAGTGGGAAGTCACGACCGTCGGTGCGAAGGTAGCCAACTTCCGCGGCCAGCGTCTGGCCGAACGAGCGCTGGACGCTGATCATCGACTGAATGGTGTACGGAACCTGCATGTTCGGGTCGAACAACGAGAAGACGCTTCGCTTGCCTCCCGAGTCGGCCAGAGCGAACGGCACGGACTCATCGGTGTACAACGGCCACTTGATTTGTCTGGCCGCGATTTCCGTTCGGTTGTAGACGGTGCGGAAGGGGATGAACGGGTTCGCGGCGCTCTGTCGGACTGTCGCGACCAGATGCGGACTATAGAGAACGCCGACGCCGCCGCGGACGACGGTTCGCTGGTGTTGGTCGACCGTCCACGCGAATCCGGCTCGTGGTGCGAGATTGTTCCCATCAGGCTCGTACGGCCTCAGCGGGTCCCTGAGGGCACCGAAGTCCATTTTGCGCAGATCGGTGGGCGCTTCGTAGTTGACGATCTCGACCGGGACATCCGTTGTTGCTCGGACCCTGACCTGCCCGTAATAGTCGTACCGCAGGCCAAGATTCAGCACGAACCGGTTGCCCAGGCGCCAATCGTCCTGCATGAACCCGCTGTACTGATCCATCTTCGAGTCGTGCGGCGGCGCGCCAAACGAGGTGCTCAACGACTGCGGAATATTCGCGAGCAAATCAGCGTATGTCTGAAACGTGAACGACGGGTTCTCCGGGTTCAGGCGTCCACCGGTTTCTCTCATGAAGCGGAACCCTGCTTTGAGCAGATGCCGCTGGAAACTGCGACTGACTTTCTGTTCGAAGCTATACGTGATGCCCTTCATATCCCAGATTTCCGACCTTGGCGTCGCGAACAGGCTGGTGATGCTGAAGGCGGGCATGCGCCGTCCGTACGGCATGATCTCCGGCGGCGCGTTCGGCTGCTTGACGTTCAGGAACGCGTCGAGTCGCGCCAGATAGGTCTTGTTCCATCCCACTCGACTTTCCGAGACCCAGTGGCCGTGCGTCGCGGCCAACTGCGCGGCGACGCGATCCTGTTCGTTGGGATATTCACGATCGTTGGCATTGTTCAGAACTGCCCGGGGCTCCAGGGTGAAGGGCCGCAGCCTCGTGTAGGTCACGGCGAGTCTCCCCCCGTTGAAGATCGCGCCTTCGCCTTTGATGAGGGGAGCATTCTCCGTGCGCTTGCGGGTGCCGAGACCGCGCCACCGGCCGATCCGGGTATCGACGACGCCCTGCGACGACACGATCGGCTCGGTCGGCAATGGAAGGACGTCCAGCACCATCTTGGTCTCTGGGAATGGCAGCGCGCGCAGAATTTCGTCACGAATTTGTTGATACGGCACCGTCGCGCTGAGGTTCTGCTGCACGTTCTCGTCGTAGCCCTCATAGGCGGCGAAGAAGAACGCTTTGTTGCGAAGTATTGGTCCGCCGAGTGTGCCCCCGTACTGATGGAACGTGCCGACCGGCTGCTGCGCCGAGGAGTAAAAGGCGCGGGCGTTGAATTTCTCGTTCTGGCCGCTGTAGAACGCCGAACCGTGGAATGTGTTCGTGCCCGAACGACTGATCACATTAATCTGACCGCCGGCGACCCCGCCGTACTCCGCCGGCAGCACGCCCTTGACGATCTGGACCTCGGCGATGGAGTCAAGGCTCATGACCGAGATCTGATTCTGGCCACCGTACTGAGCCAGCGACCGAGCTTCGGGATTCGAGTTGGCCTCGGTGCCATCGACCGTGACGCCCGTGCCGCCAGCGGCGACGCCGTTCATCTGCACGTCTCCAGCCCCGCTCGTGGCCACCCCGGGTGTCAGGCTCATCAGGTTTGTGAGGTTCCGGCGATTCACGGGCAGCTCGCGCACTTCCTGCGACCCGAGGTTGTCGGCCTGCAGCGAGGCCGACGTCTCGACGAGCGGCGTTTCTGCGGCCACGGTCAGCGTCTCCGTCAGGGCGCCGACCTGCAGGGCGAACGTCTGCCGCACCGTCTGTCCCGCGCCGAGTTCCAGCCCGTGATTCTCCACGGTCTTGAAACCGGTGAGCTCAATCTTCACCGTATACGGGCCATTCGGCAGCGCCGACATCACGAACTCGCCGTTGACGTCGGTGATCGCTTGACGTGTGACGCCGGTTCCCTCGTGCCTGGCTACGACGGTAGCGCCAGGAATCACGGCCCCCGAAGTGTCGCGGAGCTGGCCGACGAGCGTGGCGGTCGTTACTTGCGCTTCCAGCGAAGAGGGCGACGTGAAGAGTCCTGACGCGAAAAGTACAAGAACAAGCCATTGAAGTTGCCGCATGATTCACCTCTTCGAGAAAGTCGAACGGCAAGGACGTGAAGGATATCGACGGCGCCTTCGAGCGCCTGGACGCAGTAGGAAGGTAGGACGTTCTGCCGAGCTGCGAGTCATCGAGCCGCTCCTCAGCTGAGGGTCATGCAGCAACGAGTCTCACGTTACGAGCCTTCGTTTCATAATCCAGCGCTGCGAACGTGTCAACGGCCAATCAACACTGCCGCGACATCGACGTCATGGTTTCACATGGGGGACATGGATCAGCTTGCGAACGCTTGACAGCGCGTGACCGGAGGAGTTGAATCGGCTCCGTTCCTGGAGGGGGCGCGTATGAAACGAACCGCTCGAAACGATTTCAAATACCGTCACCTTCTGAAGCTCGCTGCTGTGGTGCTGGCTTGCCTGAACCTCGCCGGCAACGCCGAGCGCGGCCCCGCGCTGAAGGTGCACATTCTTATAACCCCACCGCTACAAGTGGCCGCGGCGCATGGAATGTCGAAGCTCCACGAGGCGCTCGAGGCACGAGGAATTCAGGTGAGCGACGGGACCACCGCGGCGGCAGATGCCGACTTCGTGATCGTTGCCGGCTCCGATCCGGGCTGCGAGGCCGCCGCCGTGCTGAAGCACCTTGGAACACCACTGCCGGCGAGGGCTGAAGCGCTCGTCATCCGTCGTGTTCCTGCCTATCAGCCCAAGCCG
>Ga0075431_100005481_pt1 | contig 12533 bp, 20 predicted proteins | sample RhiMetdeltSRZDD5_FD_75297 | JGI IMG/M metagenome (GOLD analysis project Ga0075431, IMG submission 75297) | Populus rhizosphere microbial communities from Tennessee, USA - Rhizosphere MetaG P. deltoides SRZDD5 | ecosystem: Host-associated > Plants > Roots > Rhizosphere > Soil | place: USA... | reverse complement strand
ACCGAGGTTCGACATCAACCTCGGAAGACAGAAGAGGTGAGAAATGGCGGAGGCGTACAGAACTTACATTCCGGCCGCCGGACACGACTGGACGCTGTCGTTCTACGACCCGTTGGTGAAGCTGCTTGGTGGCAATTCGGCACGAATGGCGCTCGTGAAGCAAGCAGGACTAGCGGCGCGGGAGCGTGTACTTGAAGTCGGCAGCGGCATCGATCGCGGGGTTTCAGACGCACTCCCTTACGCGAACGGGTCTTTCGACTGCGTCTTCTCGTGCTTCATGTTTCACCATTTGAAAGACGTCAAGGAGAAGCAGCAGACGCTGCGAGAGATCCGGCGGGTTCTCGAGCCCGGCGGCCGGCTGGCGCTGCTCGACTTCGCGCCGCCAGACTCAACCCAAAGCGGTCTGCTGTCGCGGTGGACGCACTCGAGCCACCTTCTCAAGGACAACACCGAATCGAGGATGCTGTCGTTGATCGGCTCGGTCGGCTTCACTGATGGACGGATCGTCAGACGTTCGAAGCTCGCTGGCGTCTTTCACACGGCGTATTACCAGGCCGTCGCACCAAAGGAGGAGACCCATGCTTGACGTCATCGCTGCCACCGCGTTTGGAGCCATGGCCGCTGCGGACGTGTTGATACTCGTGAGCCTTATGGTGGTTCCGCTCAAAGCGAAAATCGTCGCAGCCGCGACCGCGGCGGCGTGGGTCGTGACGATGGTCGCCATTGCGGCGTTGGGTGGATTCAGACCAGGCCTGCTCGGACCAATTCCAACGCCTGTACTCGCGTTCACCGCACTCGCAGTGGGATCGCTCATCGCATGGTTGGCGTGGCGGCCGTTCAGGGATGCGCTGCTCTCGATTCCGCTCGCCGCCCTCATCGGCATTAACGTGTTTCGCGTTGGCGGCGTCTTCTTCTTGCTGCTGTTTGCGGACGGTCGGCTCTCCGCGCCGTTCGCTCCCTCAGCTGGCTGGGGTGACATCATCACTGGCCTTGCGGCTATTCCGGTCGCTGCAATCGCAGCATCGCGTCAAGCGTTGCCCGGCAGGGTTCTCGCGACATGGAACGCATTTGGGGCACTGGATCTGCTGGTCGCTGTCACGCTGGCATTTCTCTCGGCTCCAGGAACGTCGTATCGCGTGTTCACGCAAGGACCGGGCACAGTTGTGATGACGACAATGCCGTGGGTGCTCGCCGCCACATTTCTCGTTCCTCTCTATTTGCTGACGCATTTCACGATCGCCGCGCGCCTGCGGTTGTCGCGATCTGCCAATGTGGTCCGGCCGGGGGCGACGCCGGCGCAATGGAGGACAGCATGACGATCGTGTTCCCGGTGCACATCGTTGCGACGATCGTACTGCTCGGAGGATTGTTCTTCGCCTCGGTCGTGTTCAGGCCTATCGCCAGCGGCTTGGATATCCAGACCGCGTCAGCCTTATGGCACCAGACGTTGTCCCGCTTCTTCGCGTGGGGCTGGGCCAGCCTGCTGTTGATTCTTGCGAGTGGCATCGCGATGGTGTTCCTGAAGTTCGGCGGCTTCTCAGGCGTCCCGATGATTCATCGAGCGAACATGGCCATAGGAATCCCGGCGATCGCTCTGTTTGGCTATGTCTTTTTCGGCCCCTGGCGGGCGTATCGCCGTACGATCGCGCGCCGTGACTGGACCGCGGCACAGACGGAAATCAGGCGGGTCCAGGTCCTGATCGGCATCATCCTCGGCCTCGGATTCGTGGCGTCTGTTGTGTCGGCCGTTGGTCGCTACATCTGATCCGGGATGAAATCGAACGCCGGCCGAAGAAGTAGTCGAGTTCACGACACGCCATTCACACCGGGGGCACGACTCGGCTACGAGTCCGAACGCCATGTGACCGCCACGGCCGCGGGCGTGCGCCTGAGGGAGCTGCTCTCGGACCGGGCGTAAATCGGAGGATCGCCGGGCTACTCGATGTGGCGTCGCCACAATCCTCGCTTCGCATACCGGCCAATCAGGTAGTCGAGAGAAAAGACTCCCGGTCCACGCGTAAGCAGCAGTACGAGAATCGCGCCCCAGACCAGGTGCTCGTTGTACGCGTTGGGGTACACGAACGTCTGGATAACGGCGATCATGCCCAGAAGCGGCAGCGTAGCGATGCGGGTCGCGAGGCCGAGGAAGAGGAGAATCGGGATCGTCAGCTCCTGCACCATGGCGATGCGTGCGGCGACCGCCGGATCCAGCAACGGGACTCGATACTCCTCTTGAAACAGTCGGACCGTGAATTCCCACGACTGGTACTTCAGCAAGCCAGCCTTGAAAAACGTGGCGCCGACGCCAATTCGTCCGGCAAGCTGAATGATCGACAAGGGGAAGCGCGCGAGCCAGAGCCGCGTGGCGTCAAACCATCCGAGGCCTGTCGAGTCGACAGCTGGCGCGGCTGCGTGGTCGCTCACGAGTGCGCTCCAGTTGATTGCAGCGAGACGCGACCGGCGAACTCCTCGCTCGTCAGCCGATTCAGCTGCAGCTCTCCTCGAAGACCTCGAACCTCCAACCACACGTCTTCCTGGCGGAGGGCGTACTCGTCGGGTGCCGTGTCGGTCAGATAGAAGCCGATCAGCTCGTCAAGTGACCAGTCGAGATGTACGTACTGGACGTTCGTCGAGGCATCGGTGGCGAGTGCCAAGCGTCCGACGTGCCACTCCAGTTCGGCGAACTGCGCCAGGTACGGCAACGACGCCGCGCTGGGATGGGCACCGAGATATCGAGGGAAGCCCTCGCCGTATTCAGCGATGCACGGCCTCGACGGGGGATGCTCACCTACGTAGGAAGTCGCAACGTGCGTCACCAGTTCGGAGCCCACGAGCCATACCGTCGCGGGGAACCGCTCGACGAGCGCGCGCGTGAGGCTCGCGTGGTAATGTCGCCGGTGGATCGCGAGGCGTCGTTCAGGATGAGTGCCGCCCACCAATACGCCGGCCACCGCCGCACCATCACCGTCGACGACGGCGTGACGAATGGCCGCCTGCACGTCAGCCAGCGTGGGCATGGCGGTCCTCTCGCGTGGCCTCTCGAATCCGATCGGCTTGGGCGGCTTCTTCAATAAGAACCGCAAGCGGCGGCAGATCGTTGTCCCATTCGATGATCGTGGGTCGTGGCCCGAAGCGGCGCAGCGCGTGGGCGTAAAGCTGCCATGCGGGTTCCGCCACGGCGTGCGCGTGTGTGTCGACCAGTACTGTCTCGCCAGGTGTGGCGTCATCGTGCTCGGGCGTGAATCCGCCCAAGTGCAGTTCGGCGACGGAGTCTGACGGAAACTCGTCGATGAATCGATACGGGTCGTATCCCATGTTGTGGCCGCTGAGATGCACATTGCTGACGTCGCACAACAGGCGACAGCCGCTCTCATCCACCAAAGCGTGCAGAAAATCCAACTCCGTCATCGTCGATGTGGCGAGTGAGACGTACCACGAGGGATTCTCGATGACGTACGCACGTCCGAGAGCGTCCTGAACTTCTGCGAGATGCGCGACTACGACGCGGAGCGTCTCCGCCGTGTACGGTAACGGCAAGAGATCATTGAGATACGCGCCGCCCACCGTGGACCACGCGAGGTGTCCAGAGACGAGAACGGGATTCAAACGATCCACGAGTCCGCGCAGGCGTATCAAGTGATCGCGGTCGATCCCGTCTGCGCTGCCGATGGATATGCCAACGGTATGCACCGAAACCGGGTACTCTCGAGCGAGATCCGTCAGCGATTCGAGTCCGTGGGGATTTGCGAGGAAGTTCTCCGGATGGATCTCCAGCCATCCGACGTGCGGGCGGGTGGCCACCACCTCCGCGATGTGCGGAAGCCGAAGACCGATGCCGGTCCGTTCAGCCGTGTCTAATCGGGCGTCACTGGTGATGGCCACGTTCCCTCTCCTCGTTACTTCGGTTGAAGGCTGCCGCCGACGATGCGCTCGCAATAGCCAGCCGGCACGTAGATCCAGGCCTTGGGATCGCTGTTGACCTTCGATGAGCCGCCACACGAGTTGTTGCCCGTGGACGCGCAGTCGTTCTTGCCCGCCTTCGCGATGCCGTAGCACTTCTCCGTCTTGAACGCAGTGGGCGGTGGAACCGGCTTCTGCGCAGACAGCGCGACGGGTGCGACGATCGCCGCGGTCAAGGCGGATGCGACCAGATAGCGAGTGTTCATGCGGATCTCTCCATTGATGTGCGGCGTCGTAATGTGACGACCGGGCGGTCGGACATCGGCCGCCAATCGTGTATTCGGAGGGGGCGGCGGAAAGGTTACGATGGCGTTTTGATGGATGAGTCCCCAGCGCCGGACGAGCACCTCGCCCATCTGATGGCGCGCGCCCAGCAGGGCGACAGCACGGCTTACGTCACGTTGCTACGCGCGATCACACCACGAGTCCGGCAGCTCGTCCGCGCACGGCGCCGGTTTCTCAGCGAGAGCGACGTGGAAGACGTCGTTCAAGAGGTCTTGCTGTCGGTTCATGCTGTGCGAGCCACCTACGATCCGGCTCGCCCTCTCATACCGTGGCTGTCCGCGATCGTGCGTCATCGGCTGGCTGATGCGGGCCGGCGCGATGTTCGTCGAGGAGCGCGCGAGATTGGCGTCGACGACCTCGACGTAACCTTCCAGGCTCCCGCCGCGAATACCCGTGAGGAGATGTTCGGCGATCCGGACGCCCTGGCGCAGGCAATTCAGGCACTGCCGCCCGGACAACGCCAGGCGGTGGAATTGCTCAAGCTCCGCGAGCTCTCGCTGAAGGAGGCATCGGCGCTGACCGGGATGAGCATTGCTGCATTGAAAGTCGCGACGCACCGGGCCATCACGTCGCTGCGACGCGCACTTCGAGGGATTGACGAAGGATGAACACCGACGATCTGATCGACCAGCTCGGTCGTGATGTGACCGTGGCGAGACCATTGCCGGCGCCTGGGATCCGCACCGTCCTCTGGACCGGATGGGCGATCACGTATCTCGTCGTCGTCGCCGTGATGATGTTCACGGTCATGTCTTCGACCGGAGTGGTGCCGACACCGCTGTATCTCGTGCAGCAAGGTGCGGCCTTGATCACCGGGATCGTGGCCGCCCGCGCGGCGCTCGCGTCGGTGATTCCCGGCGCAAACAGCCGCGTGTGGGTGATGCCGGCAATCGGGGCCGGAGTATGGGGACTGGCGTTGCTCTGGGCCGGCGTACTTGATCTCAGAGAATTTGGCACGCTGGGCGTGAGCGGTGAGAGCGACTGGCCCTGCGTCGTCTCGATGACCGTGGGCGGCCTCGTGGTCGGGGCTCCTCTCGCCTGGATGGTGCGACGTGGCGCGCCGTTGACGCCCGGCCGCACTGCCTTCCTCGCCGCGTTGGCGGCGTTGAGCTTCGCCAATGTCGAAGCGTGTGTGATGCGTCCGCACGTATTCGCACTGACGGTGCTCCTGTGGCATGGAGGCACGGCCGCCGCCATCGCAGCGCTGTGCGCGCTGACCGGCAGTCGCTGGTTGCGTTGGCCTGATCTGGCGACGCGGTGAGAGAGCGACGCTCGCCGCGTTCGATTGCTGACACAGATGAAGAGGATGCGTATGCTTGTGCGCCCAACGCCACACCCAATGTCCCGCATCGTCGCCGGCATCTGCGTGCTTGTCGGTCTCGCCGCATACGCGACGGCGCAGCAGTCAACGCCCCCGCCGGTCATGCCTGATGTCCAACGGCTCGGGCCACAGGTGGGCACCCGAGTCCCCGATTTCTCGCTGCTCGATCAGAAAGGACAATCGCGGCCCTTGGCGTCAGTCATGGCACCGAAGGGTCTCATGCTCGTGTTCTACCGATCCGCCGACTGGTGTCCGTACTGCAAGACTCAACTCGCAGAGCTCCAGACGCGCACGGCGTGGACGGTGACTCTTCGACAATTGGACCGCGAGCGCGCAAAGCCGTGACCAGCCGACGCGCGTTTCTCCGCGCCGTCCTCGTCAGCGGTGGGCACACCGTCAGTGTCGCGCGCAGCGTCGCCGCCATTCAAGGAGACCGACGTATGCCTCGTGTCATCGTGTGTGACGTCAACGAGACGCTGCTCCACGTCGCCGCGCTGGAGCCGCACTTCAAGCAGACGTTCGGAGAAGGCCGTGTGCTGATCTTTCGCTCAGTGAAGCCCGTCCGATCGTTCAGTGTGCGGCGGATGCGGTTTGCGAGTCCTTCGTCGTAGGCCATGCGACTCGGATCTACCTGCCGTCGGTCTGAGCCATCTGCTTGCCGTGATGGCGCGTGTGAAGCTCCATGAACCGCACGTAGTCCTCGACCGGCACGACGCCAAAGATCGTGGTCCGCATCCCGATGGCCTGTGAGGCGATCTGCCGGCACGCGTCGTCGAACTTCTGGTGCGCCGTCTCGAGGCGCCTCCGGCCTTCGGCGGCTGTCGCGGGCCCACTGGCCGGATTCATCGCCTTGTTGGTTTTCGCCTTGGGGAAGGCGCCCTTCCGCAGCACGCGCTTGAAGAGAAGTCCACGAACGATCGGGTGCACCACGGCGGGCAACCTGGGAAACCTCGACGGCCGGCCAGCCGCCATGTTCGCAGACTCCTCGAGGGAACGCGCCACATGCTCCACGATTTGACTGGGCGACCATTTCCCCGGGGCGCGCGGTGCCGCCCATGCAGGGCCGCAGCGCTCCCCTGTCGCGATCAGCTGCTCGATCGCCTGTTTGCTCGCCGCGAGGGCTGTGTTGACATCCGCCATAGCGTTCTCCGCGTTACCGAATTCTCGCGCTCATTTCGTTGCCGTTAGACAGCGGCGAATGGGTTTTCGTCTGCGGTGGGCCCGTACACGGAGGGCACCGGCACGCCGAGCAGACGCAGATAGACGACGAGCTGCCACGTCGCGGTGGCCCGTTCGTCGCTGAGATCGGCCAAGAACGACCGCGCTCGTTCTGTGCTCGATCCGAACGCTTCGAGAAGGTCAGCGTGCCGCCCAACCGTCGGTGGTTCCTTCGGTACTGAATCAAAATCCAAGGCATCGTCCGAGAGAAACTGCGCGACGAGACTCGGCAGCGTTGCCACGTGGAGCGCCAGCTGCCCCAATGACATGGATTTCGGATGCGGTTGCCAGCCGAGGTGTGCTTCCGGCACTCGGTCCAGCACGCGTTTGGTCGTCGCGGCTTCCATCATGAGCTCGTCGACGAAGGCGTCTGCGAGAGGCATGGCCGTGCGCTCCTGGCGATCGTCCTCAGACGAGTTTGGCCCCTTGCGGTGGCGTCGGCTCGGCAACGTGCGTGTAGAACCAGATTTCATAGCCGTTGGGATCGAGCACTTTGAAGGTCCGATCCCCCCACCACTGCATGGTGAGCGGCTCGCTGATCGCAACGCCGTTCTTTGCCAAGCGCCTATGCAGCGCGTCGACATCCTCGACTTCGAGGTAGATCTCCACCGGCTGCTTGCCCGTCGGCGTCGTCGACTCACCTGGTGCCCGCATGAACATGACGCGAGCCTCGCCCATCACGACCGTGCAGAAATCCAGATGGCCGTCCTTGCCCACCATCCCCATGACGTGACTGAACCCCAGCCTATCGACGTAAAAGTTCCTGATGTCGTCGACCGACCGCACCGTAATCATCGGCATCACGCGTCCCGCGACCGCTTGACTCACGTCGACCTCCTCTGTGCTGGTGTCTCGCTTCAACACTGTGCACTGCGGCTCGGTCTAGATTCAACTACTCATAGGAGTAGATAATCCGGGCCATGCACCTGGCAGATCCCGAGCAGCTCGAACAGGTGGGGCTGACGCTCTACGAACGGAAGGCCCTGATGGCGCTCATGCTGTGCGGCGTCGCAGACGCGGCAACCCTATGCCGCGAGGGCAGCGTGCCGACCTCAAAGATCTACTTGGCGATGGAGAAACTGGCTGGCCTGGGACTCATGCAAGTGCAGCCGACGCGTCCGAAGATGTTCGCGGCCTTGCCCTCCGAGGTCGTCGTGGCTCGGATAATCGAGATCGTGCGAGAACGATCGGACCGATTCGCGTCCGATGCGTCGAAGCTGCAGGCGATGTTCTCGGGGCTCCGATCGCGTGCACGCGGCCGGCATCCATTTCTCGATCTGGCATTGGGCGTGGATGGGCACATCCGACGCCACCTCGTACCGTTGGCTGCGGCCCGCAAGCGAATTCTGTCGTACCTGGAAGCCGGCGATCTCATGGCGATCGACGCCTCCATCAAGGGCGGATTTCCGATTCTGAGACGCATCGCCAAGAACGCGGCCGAACATGGCGTCGAGCACCGCGTCGTGTTCGGGTTTTCCTATCAGAGCGCAGGACAGCTCGTCGAGTTCCTGAAGACGCATCGTCATGAACTGCGGCAGGTGACCGGCGTCCGGTATTCCGGTGAGTTGGGCCACCCGTTCCACGTCGTTGACGACGACACCGTGGTGCTGCCGCTCGACCATCCATTCGTCAAGGAAGGTAGATTCGCGTCGCTGCTCGTCCGGGATCGCGAACTTGCGGAGAGTCTCGCCGAAGGGTTTCACGAGCTCTGGCGGAAGGCGATGAAGAGCCTGCGCGAGATCGAAGTCGACCCGCGAGGCCACAGATCCTGAACGGGGTTCGGCAGAGCTAACGACCTGAGAATCCCGACGCTCACGATTTTGCTCAGCGACCATCCTCATATCAGGAGAGCCTGCGTCGGCCAGGCGATGCACGAGTGCTTCGCCGAAGCGACAGAAGACTCCGTGATCTGTACGCTGACTCGCGGTGACGTTCAGCGCCTGATCGTGGCCTATCCGCAGTTTGCGATGCGCCTGATCGAAACGATCGGGCGCCGCACGCTCGAAGCCGGGAGGCAACTTGAGGAGCTTGCGTTCAAGACTGTCGTTCCTCGTGTGGCCGCGTTTCTTCGTCGAGAAGCTCGCGTGGAATGCTGGACGGCCGCTCGCAGCCGGGGACGGGATGCCCCTTGCGCTCCGGGGAAGTGGTCGCCGAGCCGGATCGTCGAGCACGTCACCCGATCCTACGAGGCGTCGGCGAATGTCGCCGCCGGACGCCGATCGGCATTTCCATCGATCCCCCGTGTGGTGCATCCGTTGTTGCGCATTGTTTCCGGCGTATTCTCAAGCGCGGCAAGTTCCCAACGGGCAGGACGACAAAGGCGATGAATCCGGCGTCCGGAGCGGCCACACCATCGGACGCTCGCACGCGCCTCATGGCGGCGCACGAGCGCTTCGAGACGGGCTGTCGTGCCGTTGCCGCGCGCGGCTTGTCAATGAATACGCCGATGTTCGGTGCCGTTGCGGTGAAGGACTTCGTCCGATTCATGGAGCTTCACACGCGCCATCACAACCGCCAGATCGCGTAGCACCTACTGCGGCCCGTCGACCGTCCGCTCGATGATGCGCCCACCGAACCGCGCAATTAGTCTCTCCGCAATATCAGCAAACGCATCGTGGTACTCGGCCCGCATCATCGGGAGGTCCACAGCCTCGTAGTACGCTTCCCAGGTCACGATCGCTCCTTCCTCAAACGGTTCGGCGACAACGAGATTCAGGTCGTTGGTCACGCCGAACGCGTTGCCAGGCAATGCGCTCGACGCGTATCCGAGGTTGGGTGCGTACCACCGAACGACGTTGCGATCCACGATGGCTTCTTGGCCCTCGGCCCGCGGCTTGAAGTGGCAGGTGAACTCGGTGCAGCCACCGTGTGCGTCCGTCTTCGAGTCAACGCGTTCGAGGCCTGCACTGTACTCCGGCAAGCGACTCAGGTCGCCGATCAACGACCACACGGCCTCAACGGGCTGATTGAGCTGAACGCGCAACCGATTGCGCAACGGGGCTGACGTAAACGTCGTGGCTGCTGGAATGTTGCCTTGAGTACGCATCAGGTACGCTCCTGGTGAACATCTGCTTTTGACGATAGAAGAAGACGGTGACAGAATCTGTCACCAAATGCCGAGAGCTGAGCGCATCCTGCAACTGACGGACATGCTGCGCGGCCGCGAGACGACGACCGTCAGTGACCTCGCCGTAGAACTCGGCATCAGTCGGCGAACGCTCTTGCGGGATCTCGCATCCCTCCGTGATCGTGGGATGCCGATTGTGGGCGAGGCCGGTCCTGGCGGTGGCGTTCGTCTCGATGGTGATCACGGCCGGACGACCGTGCACTTTTCGATCGCGGAAATTGTGGCGCTGTGGCTCGGCGCCCGGCTTTCACGAAGTGCCACCGATCTGCCGTGGGGCCACGCCGCCGATTCCGGCATGTCGAAACTGATTGGCAGTCTGCCGACGACCAAGGCACGAGCGCTACGCGCGTTGTGCCGTCGCGTGATCGTTGGACAGACGGCGAGCGCTCACATTCGCGCGGCTGCTGCTGGTGCGCCACGCGAATTACTCAGCCTGTTTGAGGAAGCGTTTTCAACGGGCCTTGGCCTTGGATTCGCCTACTGCGACCGCGAGGGCCGGCAATCGCAGCGGCGTATCGAGCCACACGGCTTGCTCGTCGAGCCGCCCGTTTGGTACGTACTCGCCCGAGACCTCGATAAACGCGAGCCGCGGACATTTCGAATGGATCGGATCTCGAGACCGAGAATCCTGATCGACATTGCCTTTCGACCTGATCGCACCGTTATCGAGGTGCAGCTCCCGGATCGGGAGCGCTGGCGGCCACTGATCGGTCGGTGGACGGATTAGTCGTCAGACGCATCAGCTTGCGAGCCTTCGGGATCGCCGAGGTCTGTCCAATTCGAGAGACCTCGCGCGTCGTTAAGGTGCCGGCAATTCGGCCGGCGCACTCATGGGAGACCCGATGTCCAAGAAATACCTATTCCTGATGCGGAGTCAGCCGTCCAATCGACAACAGCCGTCGCCAGCGCAGATGCAGGACATGTACGCCGCGTTCAACGCCTGGAAGGAGAAGTTCAAGGAGGATATCCTCGATATGGGCGGCAAGCTCATGCCCGGCGGCAAGCTCGTAACCACGTCCGGCGCGACTGACGGGCCGTTTGTTGAGGCCAAAGAGATCGTCGGTGGGTACATGTTCGTCTCCGCCGATAGCGTCGAGCGCGCAATCGAGGTCGCGAGGGAAATGCCCATGCTCATGCCTGGATCGGTCATCGAGATCAGGGAGGTTGCAGGGCCTTGACGCGAACCACGTCGGAAGGCGGCTCGAGCGCGGTCGCGGCTCCGACATTAGACGAGCATTTTTTCCGACGTGAGTACGGTCGGGTAGTCGCCGTCCTGACGCGCACGGTTGGAGTGCGACATGTCGACGTTGTCGAGGACGCGGTTCAGACCGCGATGCTTGCCGCGCTCACGTCGTGGACGGCCCAAGGCGTTCCGGTGGACCCGGGTGCGTGGTTGTACCGTGTTGCGTACAACAACTTCGTCGACGACCAACGCCGGAAGAGCGGTCGGCAGCGGATCCTGGCGACAGCCATCGACCTGGCTACTCCGGCCAGCCACGATCTGCCAGGCTCTCGCTTCTCGAGCGAGGTCGCCGACGATACCCTGCGCATGCTGTTCATCTGCTGTGACGATGCCATCCCTCCGGAATCGCAGCTGGTGTTCGCGCTGAAGACGTTGTGCGGCTTCAGCGTGTCGGAGATCGCGCTCAGGCTCTTCACCTCTGACGCAAACGTGTACAAGCGGTTTGCGCGCGCCCGTGACCGACTTCGAGAGATCGATCCGGAACTGGAGACACCGCCACTCGACACCCTGAGATCCCGACTGCCCGCCGTGCAAGCCGTGCTCTATCAGCTATTCAATGAAGGGTATCTGTCCTCACACGCTGAAGAGGCGATTCGCCGCGAGTTGTGTGACGAGGCTGTTCGGCTCGCCACGCTATTGGCGGAGCACCCGATCGGCGCGGTACCTGAAACGTTCGCGTTGCTCGCGCTGATGTACCTACATGGGGCACGACTGGGTGCGCGGCGAGATGCGACGGGTGGCCTGCTGCTGCTCGAGGAGCAGGACCGCGGTCTGTGGGATCGGGACCGAATACGCGTAGGCGCCGCGTGGTTGGAGCGGTCGGCGACCGGCGACGTGTTCTCGAGATTCCACGCGGAGGCAGGGATCGCCGCGGAGCACTGTTTCGCGCCATCGTTCAAGGAGACACGATGGCCGGAGATCGCCAGTCTCTACGCCATGCTCGAACACATCGATCCCTCGCCGCTGCACACGATGAACCGCGCGGTGGCCATCGCCGAATCGCAAGGGCCCGCCGCCGGTCTCGCCGTACTGCAGGCCCTCGCACCCCCGGCGTGGCTGGCCGGCTCGTACTTGTGGGACGCGGTGATGGGCGACCTGCATCGGCGCGCAGGCCACGCGGCGATCGCGCAGCGGCACGCGGAGCGTGCGCTCGCCTCGGCACCGACTGAGGCTGTACGGGATCTGCTTCGGCGCCGCCTGACGTCGGCCGCCTAGCCTCGGTGCTCAGGCGCGTCGCGAGCCCTCAGTACTTCTGGCTCTCTTCAAGACGCCGCTTAAGCAAGGCGAGACCTTACTGTTTGCCCGTCCGATCATGAGCGACATCAGAGGCGCGAACCAGGCGGAGAACCCGCTCGGCACGCCGCGATTCCGAAGCGTCA
>Ga0075431_100005479_pt1 | contig 12536 bp, 7 predicted proteins | sample RhiMetdeltSRZDD5_FD_75297 | JGI IMG/M metagenome (GOLD analysis project Ga0075431, IMG submission 75297) | Populus rhizosphere microbial communities from Tennessee, USA - Rhizosphere MetaG P. deltoides SRZDD5 | ecosystem: Host-associated > Plants > Roots > Rhizosphere > Soil | place: USA... | reverse complement strand
GATCGATCGAATATTACGAGCAGCAGCTTGGCTTCCGAGTCGCCATGCAGATGCCGGCCGGGGACTCCGCGATCGTCGAACGTGATGACATTGTGATTCACTTGTTCCAAGACGACACCCGGAATCATTCCCTGTAGGCATTCACATCTTCACGCAAGACTTTGGAGGCGTTACACGCTGAACTAGAGCAGCGGCGCCCTGGGTCCCAGGGGATCCTACGCAAGCCGTGGGGCAACCGTGATTTCCGTGTGAACGATAATTCCGGCAACGAGATCAAATTCACGGACCTGCGGCCAGAGTAGGGCAGGCCTCCTGGCCTGTCAGCTTTTTTCCGCCGGCGGCTAACGAATCCCCGGCAGCACCAGAATACTCACGAGAACGATAGGGCCTATCAAGACCATGGACATTCCCCAGCGCGTCAGCAGCGACATCATGCGCGAGCGGTCTTCCTCGGCAGCCGTTGCAACCAGTGTTGCCCCCACGGTCGAAAACGGGGATACGTCCACAATCGAGGCGCAGACAGCCAGTGCGCTGATGAGCGCCCAGCCAGCGACATTTCCGGAGGCCACCAATGGTAGGGCCAGCGGAACCAATGCTGCAAGGATACCGGTAGTGGAGGCGAATGCCGAGACCAGCGCTCCGATGAAGCAGATCACCAGAGCTGTCAAGATCGGAAAGCCCGCATTTTTAGCGGCGTTGCCGAGCATGTCGACGGCGCCCATTGTCTGCAGCACTCCAACAAACGTGATGATGCCGCCGACCAGCAAAACCGTCGACCAGTCAATCCTGGAAACTGCCGCCATACCGGATTTCGGATCAATGAGGGCCAGTACGGCGCCGAACGCCATGCAGAACACGCCAATGTCCGGATTCAGACCGGCTATCGAAGCAGAGATAACTGCGCCAACTAGTCCGATCATGCAACCAATAGTAGCGATCTGATTTCGGGTGAGCGAAGAGGCTGCTGCGGGGTCGGCGAGCACCGCAATGCTCGTTCCGCCTGAGGCCGCGCTGAAGGCAGTTTCGCGGCTAATAGAACGGTTTCTTATCCGGTCACCGGACGCCGCGATCGAGCCGGAGACGGCCCCACGTTGCTTGATGAGTTTCGGGCCGCCGAAAATGAGGAACGCGGCGATCAAGAGAACAATATTGGCGGTACCGGCGACCGCAAAGACCGTTAACGGATTCAGATCAATGTTGGCTTGGTGCGCGGTCCCATAGGTCACGATGCCGAAAAGGCTGGACGGGGCGAAGGCGCCGGCGCTGAAACCACTTCCAATCGCGAGACCCATCAGCATGGGATCCATCCCGTACCTCTTCGCGACAGGCATACCGATGGGAGCTATTATCAGTCCGGCCAGCGGCGAGCCCATCGCCGATATTCCGGCGGTGAGTGCGAAGAACGCGAAGGGCAGCATGACTGCAGTCCGCACCCGCCTGAGAACTGCTTCAATCACGTGATCGACAGTACCGTTCTCCTGGGCGATGCCGAAAAAATACGTCACACCTACCAGCAGGATCATGATGCTGACCGGGAAGCCACCTACAATTGCACTCAGCGGCATCTTCGCCAGCAACACTCCGACGGCGCATGCGGCGGCGAACATCGTGATGCCGAGGTGCACTTTGCGGAGAGTCGCGATCGCGAAAATCCCGATGAAGATGCCGATGGCCACGAGCTGCTGGAGCACGCCGCTTGCCCTCCCGTGCGAGAGATTTTGATCCTTAGGCTAAGTCGAACTTCTCCTGATGCAGCAGCGGATCGCTCTTCACCATCACAGTCCGCCCCAGGATCTCTTCGAGCTCCTGCAAAAAATTATTGTTATGTGACTTGAGCACCTTGCCGACCTCCGGATTCACCCGCAGCACCACGTCCGGCCCTTCCACTGCCCGGGCGATCTTGTTCGCCTCCTGCAGAATCTCCCCGATAACCGTCGTCACACTCTTCACGTATCCGGCGCCCTCGCAATAAGGACACGGCGCGCAAAGCGTCCGCTCCAGGCTCTGCTTGACCCGCTTGCGCGTGATCGCCACTAGTCCGAAATCGTTAAACGCCAGAATCTTGTTCGGCGCGCGATCCGCCCGCATCGCCTCCTCGAGCGCCTGCATCACCTTCTGGCGATTCTTGCGCTCGTCCATGTCGATGAAGTCGACCACGATGATCCCGCCCAGGTCGCGCAGCCGGATCTGCCGCACGATCTCCTTCACCGCGTCCGTATTCGTCTTGACGATCGTGTCCTCCAGCCGGTTCGACTTGCCGACATACTTGCCCGTATTGATGTCGATCGCCACCAGCGCCTCGGTCTGATTGATGACGATGTAGCCGCCCGTCTTGAGCCAGACCTTCGGCCGCAGCGCCTTCTCCAGCTCGGACGTGATGTTGTACGCGTCGAAGATCGGCGTCGGCCGCGTATACAATTTCACGCGACTCACCAGCGCCGGCTGAAATCGCTGCACGAAGCCGACCACGTCCTCGTACATTTCTTCGTTATCCACCCAGACATTTTTGAAACTGGAAGTGAGCTGGTCTCTCAGAATCCGCTGGACCAGGTCCAGGTCATGGTGAATCAGCGCTGGCGCCTTTTTCTTCTCCGCCTTTTGCCGGATGTCCATCCATAGGTTGTAGAGGAAGTGCATATCGGCCCGCAGATCCTCTTCCGACTTCCCTTCTCCCGCGGTCCGCAAAATGTATCCGCCCGGAATGCCCTGGCGATTGGACTGCAGGATCCGCTTCAGCCTCTGCCGCTCCTCATCGGAAGCGATCTTTCGCGAAACCCCCACATGGTCCACAGTCGGCATGTAGACCACATACCGGCCCGGCAGCGCAACGTAGGAAGTGATGCGCGCTCCCTTAGCGCCTAGCGGCTCTTTGGCGATCTGGACAATGATTTCCTGCCCTTCCCGCAGCAGATCGGAGATGGAGGGCTGCGCCGGACGCTCAGCACGGTCCGGCCGATCTTGTCGTTCCGGCCGCTCTTGCCGCGGCGCTGGCTGCGATTCCGCGCGGACCTCTCTCGATTCCGGCGAGCCTTCTCGCGCCCCCTCCGGCCGGCCCTCCCCGGGACCGCCTCGCATCTTTCGCCGCATCCGTCGCGAAACACGGTGAGGATAGCGCCCCCCCTGCTCTCGCAGAGTAGCGGTCAGACTGGTAGGGATACGCGCCGGTTCGACGCCCTCAGCAGGCGATTCCTCCGAAGACGTCTCCACGACAGCTCCATTCAACGGCTCTTCCTCTTCTTCGGATTCCTCGGCTGCGTCATCGCCAGCCTCGAGTACCTGGTCCGACGATTCCAATTCCGCCTCGACCGGCGCCTCGACTGGGATCAGCGGTTCCGCGTCCACCGCCGGCGCTACAGGTTCAGGCTCGGCCACAGCAACCACCGGCTCCGGCTCTTTTGTAACGACAGGTTCCGGTTCGATCGCCACCGGCACAGCCGCCATCGATTCCGGAGCTTCCTCGGCAGCCACCACCGGCTCACCCCAAATCTCCGCGGTTGATCCGCTCGATTCCCAGCCTTCAGGCGTCGGCTCCGATTCCGACTGGCTGTACTTCGAGATCGACTCGCCCGGAAGCACCGGCAGCTCTTCCTCGTCCTCGCCCGCCGGCGACTCCGGCGCCTCGCTTAAATCCGGCTTGGCCTCGACTGGCGCCACCGGTGAGGAATACTTCGATTCCGGAAATCCTCTACCTTTCCCTCGCCGCCGCCGCGGACGCCGCCCACGCCGATCCCTCCCATCACGATCATGCGACGGCGCCGCCATCCCAATCGGACGATCCACCGAAGCTACAATCGGACCGGGAACCACCACCTGCTCCAGCGACGCTCGCGCCGGATCCACCTTAGTAGCAGTCTGTAAGTCAATCGGCGGCGCGCTGTCCGCAGGCGCCCCTTTTTCCAGACGCAGCACCTGCTCTTCGACATTGCTGACGACCTGGTCGTACTCCTCGTTGTCTTCGAAGAAATCGGAAACGTACAGGAAGGCGTCGCGCTCCAGACCAATATCGACGAACGCCGATTGCATGCCGGGCAGCACGCGAGTAACCCGGCCCTTATGAATACTGCCGGCGAGCGAATACTCCTGCTGCCGTTGAAAGTAAACTTCGACTAATTGATCGTCTTCGAGGACCGCCACTCTTGTCTCGTGGCGGTTCGAGGAAACTACTAACTCTTTCGACATGAATTCCTCCGCAAGGACGGAAGAAAACCTCGAAAAGAAATGAAACTGTGGACACCCTGCGTGGGTTTCTGAGCGCGGCCTTACGCCAGGCCTCGCTCCACTTCTGAACTATTGAATCTCACGCCTTCCGGCTCCGGTGGAGTGTTCAACCACTACTGCAACACCGTCGCTCGCCCAGGGGAACCACCCTCTCATCCGTCACGCAGCGCTCTTTCACTAAGCGCCCGGCGCTCCGAGCTTTTCTTTCGGCTCCCAGCAAAATTTTGTACAGCTCAACACTTCTTTGCTACACCGCGGCGCCACCGAACGTATAGGATCCGCTCAGTTCACAAACCGCCGCAGCCGGACATTATTCACCAGTCCCAACATCAAAAACGTCGATAACGTATTCGAGCCGCCCGCACTCATCAGCGGCAGCGGAATGCCGACAACCGGCATCCTTCCTATTACCATACCTACATTTACGAACAAGTGAAAGACAAATAATGCAACCACACCCATGCAGATATACATTCCCGCCCGGTCAGGAGCCGTCTGCGCATTCTGAACGATCTGCATAAGTAACACGAAATAGAGCGCCAACACCCCAATTACCCCGACGAACCCGTGCTCTTCGGCAAATGCCGAGAAGATGAAGTCTGTCTGAGCCACCGGCAGGAACCGCAACTGCGTCTGTGACCCTTTCGCTACTCCTTGTCCCCACATTCCGCCGGCTCCAACCGCAATAATCGACTGGATTTGCTGATATCCGGCCCCCCGAGGATCCTGCTCCGGATTCAAAAAGCTGACCAGTCGCGCCTTCTGGTAGTCGCGCATGAAATGCCACCCGACCACCGGCGCCAGCCCCACAAGCACCACAATTACAATGAGATACTCCTTCCGGAGCCCGGCCAGATAGATACCGATCCCAAGAATTGGCAGATAGGTGAGCGCAGTCCCCAAATCCGGTTGAGCCCGCACCAGGAGCATCGGAATCCCTACCACCGCTCCCAGTTTCGTCAACTCCCACCCGTCCAGAATGTCGGTCCTTAGCTCCGTCAGCAGTCGCGCCATCACGATAACCAGTACCACCTTCATGAATTCCGACACCTGAAAGGTGAATCCGAATACCGGAATCCAGCGGCGCGAGCCAAAGATTGTCGCGCCGATGATCAGTACCGCCACCAGGAGCGCCACCGCGACCACGTACATCACCGGCGCCTTGCCCATCAGCGAGTGGTAGTCGATCGCCGCCATAACCCACATGATGAGGACTCCGACACCGACAAAGACGATCTGCTTCCACCACGAGTTCTGCCATATCGTTCCGTGAGTGGCGCTGTAGATCTGGAGGACGCCAACCCCGCTGATCATGATGGCGATAATCACCATCACCCAGTCAAGATCGCGAAGGGAAGAATAGCGCACTAATTGCTTGCCTCCGAAGCCGCCTGTGGGCGCGCCGTTCTGGGCACGCCGGCCGTGTTCGGTATCCCGAGTCTTGCTTTCTTATCGTAGTAAGCTTTGATCACGTCTCGAACGATCGGCGCCGCCAGATTGCCGTGCTCTCCGCCCTGGAACAACGCAGCCACCACGATCTCCGGATTGTTGCGCTGCGAAAAACCTACGAACCAACTGTTGTCGAGCTGCGATTTGGTCTTTCCGCGCGCCTTCACAAATTCATTGGAAACAACCTGCGCGCTGCCCGTCTTTCCGCAGACCTCGAGTCCCGGCAATCGCGCCCGAACGCCCGTGCCGCCCTCGTTGACCACCGCATACATTCCTTCCACAACTTTCTGCACATTGACTGGATCGAGCTTTGCCGTACGGGGCTTGGAGCCTTGGCCCTTGACGAAATGCGGTTTGTACCAGGCGCCACCCATGGCGAGACCGCCGATCGCGTGCGCCAACTGCAGCGGCGTTACAGTAAGCGCTCCCTGCCCGATCGAGACCGAAATCGTTTCCCCCGCGTACCACTTCTCCCGATAGTTGCGGATCTTCCATTGCGTGGATGGAACGATTCCCTCAGCCTCATTGGGCAGATCGACGCCGGTGCGCTGGCCGAAGCCCGCCTGGTGAGCGTAGGAAGCAATCGCATCGATTCCCAACCGGTTTCCGACGTTATAAAAATAGACATCGCAAGACTGCGCGATCCCCCGATGCAGGGTAACACCTCCGTGCGTCGCGTGGCAGCGATGGAAGTGCCCGTAGAAACTTGCGCCGCCGCCACAGCGAACACCGAAGGAGTCGTCGATCTCGCCGGTCTCCAGGCCAGCCAGCGCCATGATCGGCTTGAATGTCGACCCGGGAGCGAGCTGCGCCTGAATCGCGCGGTTCAGCAGCGGATTGTCGGGATTCGATGTCAGGCTTTTCCAGTCCGCCGACAGAATTCGCACCGCGAATTTGTTCGGATCGTACGCCGGCCGGCTGACCATGGCCAGGATCTCCCCATTGCGCGGGTCGAGCGCCACCACCGCGCCCATCTTGTTCTCCATCGCCAGCTCGGCGACCACTTGCAGATCGAGATCGAGCGTGGTCTGAAGATTTTTGCCTGGCTTGGCCTCCTTGATATCGGCGGTCGCGCTTTCGCGAACGCGGCCGAGGTTGTCCACCACTACGCGACGCTGTCCGTCGACGCCCTGTAGGATGTCGTTATACTGTTTCTCGATTCCGGCCTTGCCGACGATGTCGCCCTGTTCGTACTTGGCGAACTCCGGTGAATCCAACTCCTTTTCGCTGACTTCTCCGGTGTAGCCAACCGCGTGCGCAGCCACCTGGTTCTGCGGATAGAGGCGCTTCTGGGAATGGAAGACCTCCATCTCCGGAAAGAACTCCGGATCGCGATGCGCCTCCACAAACGCCAGCTCGTCCGGCGACAACTCCTGCTTGATCACGATCGGCTCGTACTTGGGCCTGGTGCGGTAGCGGTGAACCTTCGCCGCCAGTTCGTTGTAGTCGAGATGCAGCCCGTCGGCGATCGGCCGCAGGTGCTCCATCTTCAAAGTTTCCCGGGAGAGCAGCACGCTGTAGGAGGAGTGGCTGTCGACGATCACCCTCCCATCGCGATCGAGAATCTTGCCCCTCGGCGCGCCGATCGGCACCGACTTAATGCGATTCGACTCAGCCCGCTCACTATAGATATCCGGATTCCTGACCTGCAGTTGCCAGAATCCCGAAATCAGGAAGAGAAACACGCCGACAATGGCGTACTGAAAAAAGGCAATCTTTTCACTCGCAAGCTTAGGGTCATCTCGCAGGACCGGCTTGTCTGGAACGCGCTGCGCCAGCTCGGGTTCAACAGGCAGAAGACTCACAACGGGAAGGACTTTGACCCTCGTTTTATTTTAACAAGAATGGTTGCGGATCGGCGTTTTGGTATTATGATGTTACTGTAATAATCCAGAATGTCTCCCCGATTCACCGGCCTTGCACTAGTTTCCGCTTGCTTGTCTCTTTCACCTCTGTACCCACAGGAGACTGGCGCACAGGACCTCAGCGCCACCATACGCGTCGTTCAGGAAAACATCCGGCAATTGCAGGCGCAGATAAAGCAGCTCGACGGCATCTTGAAAGATCTTGCAGTCCAGGCTAAAAAGCTGGAAAAGGCTCCGCACAGCGAAAGGCTCAAAGGTCCCGATTTCCAGCAGGCCCGCCGTTTCTATGAGGAAGGTCTGCGATCCGAAGCAGATGGTCTTTACGATTTCGCCGTTCAGGCGTACACCGTCGCGCTCAGCAGCGATCCCAACAGCGATGCCGCCTACCAGCATCGCGGCTACTGTCATTACCGTCTCGGAAATACCGACAGGGCGATTTCTGATCTGACCAGAGCGCTGTTGCTTCAGCCCAACAACTCCCGCGCCTATGAGCTGCGCGCCAAGGTTTTTGCCGATTCCGGGCAGCATACCCTCGCCCTCGGTGACTTATACCAGGCGATCTGGCGGAACCCTGCGAATACGGAAACGTTGTTGTTGCGCGCGCGTATCGAAAGGGAAACCGGGAACCTCAGGCAGTCTCTCAACGACTGTCGGCAAGCTCTGGAACTGGATCGTAAGTCCGTGGATGCGCTTCTCTGCAGTGCGGAGGCAAATATCCTGATCGGGAACCTGGATCAAGCGGCAACCGACCTGCGGGAGACGATCCGTCTCAAACCGGATCTGGAGCGTGCATCGACACTGTTAGCGGAAGTCCGGAGAACACTGGAACCGCAAGTCCCGGCTCCGAACTCGCCAGAGCCCACCGTCGCTCCGCTGCCGGTTCCCGCCGAGCCCGCCCCAGCGGCGCCAACCCCTCAGCCCGCGCCTGCTGTGGAGGCCGTACCCGCCCCCCCGATCACGCCGGTTCCGGTTTCAAATGCAATGCGCTCTCAGGAGATCGCGCCGAAACCTCAGGAGCCTCCAGCCTCGAACAGCGATCCGCCGCCTCAGCCCAAGACTGCACGCGAGTACGAGCAGCAAGGCCGGCAGTTCGCTGCCGAGGGCCGTCTCAAGGAGAGCGTTGAAGCTTTAAGCCAGGCCATTCAACGCAATCCAAAACTTACCAAAGCCTATAACGCCCGCGGCTACTCTTACTTGAGAATGCGCGCCTACACGCAAGCTATTGCCGACTTCACGAAGGCGATCGAGTTGAACCCCGAGTACGCGAATGCCTATCAGAACCGCAGCATCGCCCGGCGCCTCACCGGCGACGCTGCCGGCTCACAAGCCGATAAGGAAAGGTTTGAGCGATTAGCGGCTCAACAGAGCGGCGGCGCGAACGGACTGCTTAGCCGTAACACTCGCTAAAATTCTTCCAATTCTCCTTACTTATGTACGTCCTGAAACGCGAGCATAGGACCTAGCTGTTCTTCCCTCGGCGCGTCGAATCCACACGTGCTAACGAATTCCTGCGGATTCTCGTAGGTGCCGAACAGCATGTCCCACCAGGTGATGTCACCGTAGTTGTTCTGGTGTTTCTGGTATTCGTGATGGATGCGATGCATCTCGGGACGCTGGAAAAAGTAGCCCACCCACCGTGGCGTTTTCACATTCGTGTGATAAAAGAACTCGCCGGCCGCGCAACAGAAGGTAAATACGGCGCTTCCCTGCAGATCCAAGCCCAGTAGTGTGTATACAAGGAAACTGCTGATGATCGAATTAGCGATCATCTCGACCGGATGCTTATAGAAGGATGTGATCACCTCGATGCGCTGCGGGCTGTGGTGGATCTGGTGAAAACTCAGCCAAAGGAAATCGATGCGGTGACGCCAACGATGCCACCAGTAGAATACGAAAGTACCAATAAAATACGCGAGAACGCCGCCTGCCGCGGGTGACATTGACGACTGTAGGTGGAATACCGACCAGCCCGCGAGCCATCGCTCCCACGAGATCCCGGCCAGCAGGACCGTCCCAAGCTGGAATCCGTTGACAAGCACAACTCTATAAGGCCAAGTTCGCACAGAGGGCAGCTTCCAACCCGGAACCAGGCGCTCCAGAATAAAGCAGAAAGCCGCTAGCGCGAATATGTAAGCGATCACGACAGTATCTACGACTCGGCCGTGAGATCTGTTCGATTTTTTGACGGCGGCGCTGTTCTTCAGGCCGGCGGCGGAAACATACGATAATGAAGTTTCGTGCCCCAAAAAATCTGCTATCTCGACGCTTTCTCCGGAGTCAGCGGTGACATGCTGGTTGGCGCATTCGCCGACGCCGGCGTCGACCGTCCCAGCCTGCTTTCCGCGCTCGATTCGCTCGGCACTGGAGCCGCGCTCCGCTTCGAACAGGTAAAGCGCTGCGGCATCGGCGCCACCAAGTTCCACGTCGATGTCGTCGAAACCCGCTCGCACCGGCATCTGCCGGGTATCCTGAAAATGATCGCCGCCGCCACGCTGCCCGATCGCGTCAAGCAAAACGCCTCTGCCGTGTTTCAACGACTCGGCGAAGCCGAAGCGGGCGTCCATCAGGTTCCCATCGAGAAGGTGCACTTCCACGAAGTCGGCGCCGCCGATTCCATCATCGACATCGTCGGAGCGTGCCTCGCCATGGATTTACTGGGCGTCGACACGCTCGTCTGCTCGCCGCTCAATCTCGGCAGCGGCACAGTGAAGACCGAGCACGGATTGCTGCCCGTCCCCGCCCCGGCCACCTCGGCGCTCGTTCGCGAAACGCCAGTCTATTCCCGTGGACCCGCCGTCGAGCTAACCACTCCCACTGGCGCCGCCGTCGTCACCACACTCGCCGCCAATTTCGGATCGATGCCCGCCATGCGAATCTCCGCCTCCGGCTATGGCGCGGGCTCTCACGATTTTCCAGACCAGCCCAACGTGCTGCGCGTCCTGCTCGGCGAAGGCAGCGGCGCCGAAGAGTCGACGACCATCAGTGTCATCGAAGCCAACATCGACGACCTGAGTCCGCAAATCCTCGGCTACACCATGGAGCGCCTGCTCGAATCCGGCGCGCTCGACGTCACCATGCAGCCGATAGAAATGAAAAAGAGCCGTCCCGGAACGCTGCTGCGTGTCCTGGCGAAACCAGAAGATCGCGACCGCCTGGCGGGCATCATCTTCGCCGAGACCTCCACACTCGGTCTGCGCATCTATACGGCGGAGCGCCGCGTCCAGTCTCGCCGCTGGGTCAACGTCTCAACTCCGCACGGCGACATCCGAATGAAAGTGTCCGGCGAAGGCGCCTACGCGCCCGAGTATGAGGATTGCCGCCAGCTTGCCATCGACACCGGAACGCCGCTCAAACAGATCATCGCCGAAGCCAACTTCGCGTATTTGAAAAATTCGAAATGAAATATTACCTGACCACTCCGATTTACTACGTGAACGCCGCCCCCCACCTCGGACACGCCTACTGCACCATGGCCGCCGAGACCATCAAGCGCTTCAAGCAAATGCAAGGCTACGATGCCCGGCTCACCACCGGTTCGGATGAACATGGTCAGAAAGTCGAGCGAGCCGCGAAAGCGGCCGGTAAAACTCCCGAGGAATATACGACAGCCGTCGCCAATGAATTCCGCAGCGAATGGGACAAGCTGGGAATCCAGTACGATTACTTCATTCGGACTTCCGATCCGAAGCATCACGAAACCGTGCGCGACATGTTCGAGCGCTGCCGGAAGAACGGCTACATCTACGAAGGATCCTACACGGGCCAGTATTGCGCTAACTGCGAGCTCTACGTTAACGACGCCAAACCCGGCGACCCCTGCCCCGATTGTGGACGCCCGACCGAAACCGTCACCGAGCAGAACTACTTCTTCAAACTCTCCGCATTCCAACAGAAGCTCCTCGATCTATTCGAGAGCAATCCGAATTTCATCCGTCCCGAGACGCGCCGAAATGAAGTCCTCGCGTTCGTGCGGTCGGGTCTGAAGGACCTCTCGATCACCCGCACGACCATCAAGTGGGGCATTCCCGCGCCCGTCGAGGGCAAGCACGTCTTCTACGTCTGGTTCGACGCGCTGATCAGCTACATGAGCGCCGTCAAAGGAACGGATCTCTGGCCCGCCGACCTGCATCTGATCGGAAAAGAGATCGTGCGTTTCCACGCCGTCTACTGGCCCGCGTTCCTGATGGCCGCGGACCTGCCGCTCCCCAAAGCCCTCTACGCGCACGGCTGGATACTTTTCGAGAACGACAAGATGAGCAAGTCGCGTGGCAATGTCGTCAAACCCATGCCGATCCACCAAGTGATGGGCATCGAAGCGCTGCGTTATTTTCTGATGCGCGAAATCGTCTTCGGCCAGGATGGCAGCTTCAGCTACGACGCCCTGGTCACCCGCTACAACTCCGATCTCGCCAACGGACTCGGCAATCTCGCCAGCCGCACCCTGACGATGATCCAGCAGTACAACGGCGGCGCGATTCCCGCGGCGGAAAGCGACCCTGCCGTCTCGGCGGCCGCGCAGCAGGCGATCACCAATACCATCGCGCTATTTGAAAACTTCGATTTCTCCCGAGGTCTCGAAGTCATCTGGAGCTTTATCTCGGCGGTTGACCGCTTCATCGTGCAGCAAGCCCCGTGGAAGCTGGCGAAAGATCCCGCCGCGAAGGATCAGCTCGACTCGACGCTCTACACCACTGCCGAAGCCCTGCGGATCGTGACAGTCCTGCTCGCGCCAATCATGCCCGTGGCGACCGGGAAGATCTGGAAGCAGCTCGGAATGGCCGGCCAAGTCGCGTCAACGCGCATCGACGCCCTGGCGTGGGGACAGCTCAAACCCGGACAGCAGATCGGCGAAATCGCGCCCGTCTTCCCGCGCATCGACGCCAAGGACGCCATCGAGAAGATGCGCGCCCTCGAAGCCGAAGCCACCGCGCAACAGGCTGCTCTGCTCGGCAAGCCCGCGCCCAAAGAATCGGCAGCCTCCTCCAACGGCCACATCGGAATCGA
>Ga0075431_100005478_pt1 | contig 12538 bp, 7 predicted proteins | sample RhiMetdeltSRZDD5_FD_75297 | JGI IMG/M metagenome (GOLD analysis project Ga0075431, IMG submission 75297) | Populus rhizosphere microbial communities from Tennessee, USA - Rhizosphere MetaG P. deltoides SRZDD5 | ecosystem: Host-associated > Plants > Roots > Rhizosphere > Soil | place: USA... | reverse complement strand
CAGAGAGAGGAGAGCCCTTCTCGCGCGACGCAGGCTGGTCGAACTGCTCGCCCCGGATCAGGAGTACCTCGCGCCGGCCCGCGGCGCATTCAAATCGGTGCTCGCGAAGCTCAAGTCGCGCACGGCTATCAGCAAGTTGCTGGAGTCAGTGCCGGAGATCACCGGCGTCACCTGGGAAGAGAGTCCTAAACCCATCCGCGTCCCGCGCAAGCGTACGAGAGTCGCCCTCGCCGCGCCGAGGCGTTTCGAAAAACGTGCACCACTTCCGCTGCTTGCACATCAGCGCATCCGGCGCATTGAGATTCGCAATTTCAAAGCGATCGAGAAACTCGACTTCGACCTCGTTGATCCAACCGGCACCGATGAGCCGATCGCCGGTGCGCTGATGCTCCTCGGCGAAAACGCCAGCGGCAAGAGCACTGTTCTCGAAGCAGTCTCACTCGCGCTTCTCGGCACGACGCAGATCAGAAAGCTCAAGCTGCCCGCGGAAGACTTCATCCGCCGCACCGATTGGAGTGCGCTTTCATCGAATGCGGTGCCTGCCGAGGTACGGGTGTTCTTCGAAGGCACGAAGATTCCGGTGTCGCTCACCATCGATCCTAAGAACAAAAAGTTTGTGGGCAACGAAGAGCCGTCGACCGTGCTGCTCGCGTACGGTCCGCGGCGATTCTTCTCCGACGAGCGCGGGCTGCGCCGATCGCAGCAGTCGTTTGCGCGCGTGCAGACGCTGTTCGATCCGCTCGCGGTGATCACGAACCCGAACGGCTGGCTCGTGAACTGTGACGACGGGCTATTCAACCCGACCGTGCGCGCGCTGCGGCAGTTGCTCGTGCTGCCTGACGAGGCGCTCGTCGGACGGCCGCTCGAAGGGGAGCGCATGGGCGCCGAGATCATGTTTGAGGTGCAGGGGATCTCCGCGCCGCTCCGGCGTCTCAGCGAAGGCTACAAGACCATCGTCGCGACGGGCGTCGACATCATGCGCGAGATGCTCCACTACTGGCCCGACCTGGAGAGTGCGCGCGGCGTGGTGCTCATCGATGAACTCGAGACCCATCTCCATCCACGCTGGAAGATGCGCATCGTGCAGCGGCTGCGCAAAGCGATGCCCCAAGTCCAGTTCCTCGCCACAACCCACGATCCGCTCTGCCTGCGCGGGATGTACGACGGCGAGGTACAGGTCCTCGCGCGCGACGAGGAGCAGCACATCGAACGGCTTACGGACGTGCCAAACGTCCGCGGGCTGAGCGTCGAACAGCTGCTAATGTCCGACTACTTCGGTCTTTACAGCACCGAAGACCCCGCGATCGAGGACAGCGTGATCAGCTACGTCGCCCTCGCGACCAAACGGAATCGCTCGCCCGAGGATGACGCCGAGCTTGCGCGACAGCGACAGATCGCGCGGGAGCAGATCGTCCTCGGCGACCTGCCGCAAACGCAGGCCGTCCAAGAGGCGCTGAGTCAGTATCTTCTCGATCGCCGGATGAAGCCGGCCGGTGATCGGGCCGCCCTCAAACAAGACACGATCAACCGCGTCGTGGATCTCTGGAAGTCGGTCGACGCCCAGGAGACGACGGAATGATCTTCGTCGAGCCACCCGTGCCCGATCCCGCGGACGCCCTCCACGCGCTGGCGAAGCCATTCCCGAAGACCGGAAAGAGCGAGCTCGATCTCGCGCGGAAGTACTACGCGAAAAAGAACCGGCCGCCGAAGGCCTACGAGTTCAAGCGCTACAAGGAATTCGAAGTGTGCACGGCGCTCGATGCGCTGTTCCATGAGAAGTGCGCGTATTGCGAGAGCACGTATCGCGCGGTCGGCGCCCGCGACATCGAGCACTTCCGGCCGAAAGCTGCGGTCATGGAAGCCCCCGGGCATCCCGGCTACTGGTGGCTCGCCGCGGCTTGGTCCAATCTCCTGCCGAGCTGTCCCGACTGCAACCGCCTTCGCGGTCAGCTCGTGTACGACTCCGGCATGAGCCTCGAGGAGTTCGATCGGGCTCGACTGAAGGAGCCGGAAGGGACTTCGGGAAAAGCGAACTCGTTCCCGGTGCGGAACAACCACTGGATCGCCGATGAGAACGGCGACCTCACCACCGAAGATCCGCTGCTCATCAATCCGATGCGGCGCGAGCCGGAAAAACACATCGAGTGGGTCTTCGATTGGAACCGTACCGACTTCCTATGGGAAGCCGACCCGGTCATCGCTTCAGTGCGTCCGCGCGAACAGAATGGTGTCGAGGATCCTTACGGTAAGGCATCGATCGCGATCTACGGCTTGAACCGCGCCGGACTCTTTCGCGAGCGGATGTCGCGCATCACTGAGATTCAACTCGTCTGTCAGCCGCTGGTCGACGCGATCGTCGATCTCCAGCAGGCGAAGACGCAAGTCCAGGTGGACACGATCAACGCGCGACTGACGAAGTATCGGAAGAACCTGCGCGAGTTCACCAAGCCGGCAAAGACCTACGCCGGAATGGCCCGCGCGTTCATCGCCGCATTCGACGTCGACATCACGCGCCTGGCCGCAACTCCACCACCGTGATCTCGGGCGTCATGCCGAGGCGAAACGGGAAGAGCCAGTAGCCGGTACCGGTGTTGACGTAGAGCTGCGTGGGCGGGACGTCGTAGTGGCCCATGTCGTAAGGGTCGAAGACGCCCGCGAGCGAGAGACCCCACGGGCGGATTCCGAGCTGACCGCCGTGCGTGTGCCCGCACAGCACGACGGGGATGCCGCGCTTGCGCGCTTCCGCCAGGATCCGCGACTGATGGGCGAGGACGATGGGGACGCTCGCCGACGGCTTTGCGGCGAGCGCCTTACCGAGGTCGGGGACGAGCTGTTTTGCGTCCGGGAGTCGTTTCGCGTCGGGATCAGAGACGCCCGCGATCCAGAGATCGCGCACGGAAACGCCTTCATTCACGAGCAGTCGGATGCGGCTGCCGCGCATGCGGTCGAGTGTCGTGAACGGATTTCCGTACATCTCGTGATTGCCGAAGACCGCGTAGAGCGGGATCGATGCGGACAATGCACGCGTGCCGGCCAACAGCTTCGGGACGAAGTGCGGATCGTCGTCGATCATGTCGCCCGCGATGAGCACCGCGTCGGGACGCAATGAGCTCGCGGTCGCGAAGATCTGTTCGAGACGCGACGGACGGGTGAACAGGCCAACGTGCAGGTCGCCCATCAGGACGAGCCGCACGGGTTGCGCGAGATTTGGCACGCGCATCGTCACGCGTTCGATGCGCAAAGGCACGAGCGCCTGCTCGTAGCCGATGACGCAACCGATCGCGACGATGAAGAGGAACACGCGCGACGGCCACCGCGCGAAGTCCGCGAAGGCGCGTCGTCGAAACGGAATCCACGCGAGGAGCACGAGGAAGATGAACACCGCGTAGAGGATCGCGAAGCACGTCCAGCCGAACCACAGCGGCCCGAGCACCGCGCGCGCCAGTCGGCTGAAGTCCGTGAACGACCGCAGCAGCGGGAAGAACGGCCACATGAGGTTCCCCGCGACTGCCGTCGCGACGATCCATCGCTTCCGCCGCGGATGAATCCGCGCGAGCTGTCGCACGGTGATCCAGTTGAAGGGGAGGAACAGCAGCAGAGCGATCGCCAGGAAGATCAGGACGCGGAGAAGCATGGGCGCGCGGAGTATACGAGCCGTGCGACAATCCCCGCTGTCCGGATGTCGGTACTCGCAGCAGGAACACGGATCGGCCCTTATGAGATCGTCTCACGCATCGGCGCCGGAGGCATGTCCGAGGTGTATCGCGCGTTCGATCCTCGCATCCGACGCGATGTCGCGGTCAAAGTCCTCCCGCCGACCTTCGCGAAGTTCGCCGACCGCATGTACCGCTTCGAACAGGAAGCGCGCGCGGTCGGCGCGTTGAATCATCCCAACCTCCTCACGATCTTCGACACCGGCAATTCGGACGGGCGCCCGTACATCGTCACCGAGCTTCTCGAAGGGCACACCCTCCGCAGCCTCCTTCGCGACAACGGCACGGCCGTGCGCATCCCCATCCGCAAGGCGATCGACTACGGCATCCAGATCGCAAACGGTCTCGCCGCCGCGCACGAGCGCGGCGTCGTCCATCGCGATCTCAAGCCCGAGAACCTCTTCGTCACGCGCGACGGTCGCGTGAAGATCCTCGACTTCGGCGTGGCCAAACTGCGCAGCGAGGCGTCGATGTCGGATGAAGAGACGATGGAGCAGGACACGTCTCCCGGCACGGTGATCGGCACGGTCGGGTACATGTCGCCCGAGCAGGTGCGCGGCCAGGCCGTCGACGGCAGAAGCGACATCTTCTCCCTCGGAACGTTGCTCTATGAGATGGTCGCGGGCGAGCATCCGTTCCGCGGCGACTCGCCGGCCGACACGATGTCCGCGATCCTCCGCGAGGATCCGCGCGAATTGACGGGCATCAATCCGAACGTGACGGTGGGTCTCGACCGTCTGATCCGTCACTGCCTGGAGAAGAGTCCGGAGCAGCGGTTCCAGGCCGCGCGCGATCTCGCGTTCGATCTGGACATGCTGTCCAGCGGGTCGGGTAGCGCACCGACGCTGGAGACGAGGATCTCCGAGACCTGGAATCGTCCGCTCATCGGCATCCTCGGCGCGATCGCACTGCTGCTCGCCGGTTTCGGCGGAGGATGGCTGCTGCGCTCCTCGGGCATCGGCTCGCCGCGCGCGCCGATCATGCGCTTCGGTCAGGTCACGTACGAAGAAGGATTGGAGATCCAGCCCTCCGCCGCGCCGGACGGCGACTCGTTCGTCTTCACGCGCGGCGGCGACATCTATCTCCAGCGCGTGAACGGACGCAATGCGATCAATCTCACCAAGCGTTGCGCGGCGGCGGACAGTCAGCCCGCGTATTCGCCGGACGGGACGGCGATCGCGTACCGCTCCGAGTGCGACGGCGGCGGGATCTTCATCATGGGCGCGACCGGTGAGATCGCGCGGCGAATCTCGGCATCGTGCTTCAATCCCGCGTGGTCGCCCGACTCGAAGAAGCTCGTCTGCGCCGGCGAGAGCGTGAACTTCACGCCGACTTCGCGCGGGCAGCTCAGCGAGCTGTGGATCATCGACGCGGAGTCGGGGCAGCGGAAGCTGCTGTTGGCGAGCGACGGCGTGCAGCCGAACTGGTCGCCGCATGGATTCCGCATCGCGTACTGGGGAATGGCGGGGGAGTCGGCGCAGCGCGACATCTGGACGATCGATCCCAACGCGCCGGATCCCGCGAAGACGATCACGCGCGTGACGAACGATCTCGCGGTGGACTGGAATCCGATCTGGTCGCCCGACGGTCAATATCTTTACTTTGGCAGCGATCGCGGCGGCGCGATGAATCTCTGGCGCGTGCGCATGGATGAAGAGAGCGGCAAACCGCGCGGCGACGCCGAGCCGATGATGCTCCCCTCTCGTTTCAGCGCCCACTACACCCTCGGCAAGCAGGGCACGCGCATGCTCTACGCGTCGATCGATCAGAAGGACTCGCTGCGCATGGTCGGCTTCGATCCCGTCGCCGGCGCCACGGTCGGCGCGCCGCGGCCGGTCATCGGCGGCACGTTCCTCGTGTTCAGCTCTGCGCTCTCGCCGGACGCACGCTTCGCCGCGGTGACGAACCGCGGAGGGCAGGAGGACCTGTTCGTCGTCGAGATCGCGACGGGGGAGATCCGCCAGCTCACGAACGACGTCGCGCGCGACCGCGGCGTGTTCTGGTCGCCGGACGGGAAGCAGATCTACTTCTATTCGCAGCGCGACGAGAAGCGCTACGAGATCTGGAGCATCAACGCCGACGGCAGCAATCTCACGCGCGTGACGCACACGACCGGACGCAGCGTCTGGTATCCGACGATCTCCCCCGACGGCCGGAAGCTCGCCTGCTACAACGACGAGCACACGTTCGTCCTCGACCTCAGCGTGCCGGACGCGAAGCTCGAGCAGTTGCCAGCGACACATCAGGGCAGCCGCCCCGCGTTCAACGCCTGGTCGCCCGACGCCACGATGCTCGCGGGCGAGCTGCGCGGACGCCCCGGCGTCGTCGTCTACTCCGTCGCGGACCGCACGTACCGCCCGGTGACGACGAGCGGCGTGCGCCCGATCTGGCTGCCGGGAGGACGCGAGATTCTCTACAACGACGCGGGCAAGCTGCGCATCGTGAACATCGAAACCAGCGCGATCCGCGAGGTCACGACCCCGCTCTCGATCAGCGCGCAGTCGATCTCCGCGGACGCGAAGACGATGATCTATTCGGATCGGGTGGCGGAGAGCGATATTTGGATGGCGGAGATGGGGAACGGGAAGTAGGACTCGGTAAGCGCGTCGTAAGCGCCGGCCCCTCGAGTCCCCTCGCATGAAACTCAAGCGCTCTCCTTCAGCGATCGCGTTTATCGCTCTCACCACCAAGGTGCTCGCTTCGGGCACCACGATTATGCCGTCCGGAATCATTTTTCCCGAAGGCACTACGCAGACGTCTGCGGCCGGAATCGGCGCTGTCCCGTTCGGCACGTCCACCGCGGTGCCTTGAATCCGAGTGCGGCTCGCATGAATGCCCTCGCTCGTCGCTCAGAGAGTTCGTCGCAGCTCGGCCGAATCGGCGGCCGACGCGCGGAGTAGGGGAGCGGCCGATAGCGCGCGCACGAGCGGCTGTGCATATTTCTCGGCGTCGCGGGGGTAGGGATTTCCCTGTTTCGGTCACTCCCCTTAGCAGATCACCAGAATGAACCGGAAATTTGACCGCAGCGGGCGCGGCCCGTTCGGGCTGAGCAGTCCCTTGAGCCGAGTCTCGGCGCGTTTGGCTGCTGGCGCGATTGTGATCGCGGCGTTGATGCCGCGAGCGGCGGCGCAGGTACGCATCGAATCGAATCAGCACCCCGCTCATTACGTCTTGCTGATCGACGCCTCGGGCTCGAATGTCGCCACGAAGGCGAAGACCGATGCTTACAGGAAGGCGCTCGGTGCTGCCGTCGAGCGATTGTTCAGCACCGGATTCGGCCCAGTCGTGCCGCCGATCGACCGGCAACAGGATTTCGTCTCTGTCTATACGTTTGGGATCGTTCCGAACGACGCGAGCGGTTTCGCTTATCAGCATTTGCGCGGTCGGAATTTGTTCGACCTCGTGCAGCAGAGGCTCTCGTGGATGCGACACGCAAGCAGCGAAGATGTTGCGCGCGCTGTCAAGCCGGAACGTTTCCATGCATTGACGCTGATGGTTTGGGCGCCGCATCTGGCGCTGCACGCCGCGCAGGCGCCTGACAACGCGACCCACGCACAACGCACCTACCAGATCGTCGTCAGCGACGGCCTCGGCAATCAGGGCTCTCTCGAAGCAGAGGAAGAGCTTATCCGCCGCTGGGCGACGGGCGACTCCGTCGAGCGTGCCGCCCAGGCGGTCGCTGCCATCCAGCGACAGTACCGCGTCCGCGACGGCGCAGATCGCTGGCGGAAGACTTTCGGGCCGCCCCTGACGCCTCTGTATCTCGAGGCTGCCGAAGTCGAAGTGCGCGATATCGTCGATCTGACCGTGGCCGGAGCGGCTGTCAATCCATTCGGAAAAATCGACTTCTCATGGGATCGGGAGCACGACGGCAACTCAAGCGGAACGGTCACAGCCATAGCTTCTTCGCGCATGCGCGCGCTGCTCACCAAGCTCCACTCCAAGTCATGGCGAATGCGGATCGACGGTGCCATGACGGGAAGCGGTGAGCATCCGACGCTCAACGGACCGCTCATCGCCAGCGCGATGCGGCGCGGTCGATCGCCCTGTCAGGCCGAAACATTGCGTTATGAACTGGAAGGCGTGGCCGCGTACCGCGACGCGCTGTTCGGGCTGCGTACGCTTCGCTTGAGCGCGTACGGGTCGCTGCCCACGCCCCTGCCGGCCAGATGCACTGTGGCGTTCCTCGCGGGGCGTGCGGGCGCGGGCGCGGGCGTGCTGGCTGCCATCACCACGCTCGTCTGGTTCGTTTACTACAGCCGTTTCTCGACGCACATCGCGGTTTTCGAGCCGGCGTCCACCATCGGGACGCGATTGCGCTGGGACCAGGTCGTAAGGAAGAACGCTCGTCTTATCCCGCACGAAGCAGGCCGGCCTGCGCTGATCCTCTCATTTAAGACCAATTCGCTGGTGCGGATGCTTTTCTACCGCCAGGCCCGTGCCACCTTGATAACTGAGCCGCCAGGAATTCTGCAATGGCCGAACGGCGACGAGACCGTTCGGGTGAGCGATTATGAGCAGCTCATTGCCCGGTGGACCGGCGCTTCGAAAGCGTTCCACCAGATCTCCGTCATCCTCGAGCGTGGGCCGCGCCGCGCCGAGTACGTCCTCGACAACGTCTCGCCACGGGAGAACGAACATGGCCCAGCCTGATTGTGAATTCGTCGTAGCCATCGATTTCGGGTCGGAATCGATGGCGGCGTGCTTCTTCGGATTCAACGACTTGAGACCGGAGAAGGTGAACCTTCAGGCCCAGGCGACGACGTTCGGAACGGCAAACGTCGAACAGTTGACCGAACGCGAAAACGGCACATGGAAAACCTCCGAACGTCTGCGCACGCGGATCAGCGTCGTCCCCGCAGCATTGAAGGATGTCATCTTCGCAAAGCAGGCTGGCCTCCTGTTCGACGCAAAAAGCTATCTTTCCTCGGCCTTCCGCTATTTTCACTCCAAGGGTGAAGTGCTTTCGCGATTCATCTTGCCGAATCCGAAGATTCTCTATCAGCATGCGGTACGAAAGATCCTTCCGGAGGCGATGCGAATCGCTCCTCCGGAAGACCTCTTGAAGACCACGGTCGTGCAGATCATCAACAACTTTGTCCTTACTGACGAGACGCTCCGCGCCCGGGCCAGAATGACGCTGGAGCGCGAACTGCGTGGAAGCGACGTCTTTATCGTTCTGACCATCCCCAACGTCTACAGCTCCTCGCATGCCGAGAAAATACGCAAGTTCGTCGAAGAGAACGCGCGAGTAGGCGGCGATAAGGTCAGTGGCGTCGACACGATCTACGAATCGGACGCGATCGCACACTACCTGTTCTTCAGCCACGGACATCCGCCCGCCTCGCTCGAACGAATGTTGAGGAGAATCGACGAAGTCGCGCAAGAGGGCGGAATCGCGAACGTCCTGACCATCGACATCGGGCGCGGAACCACCGATCTGAGCTTCGCATCGTACGATCACGACGCCCAGACGCGCGCGACGTCCTACAAACAGAAAGCGCGTACCGGAAGAGGGCAGGGTGGTGCGAGACTGACTTACCTCTTTGCGGCGCTTCTCAATGACCGTCTCGAAAACGTTTATTCGAAGTTCGAAAACAGCAGCGCGCCTTGGGTAGTCGCGGCGGTGAAAACCGCGCCGCGCCTTCTGTTCCGGCGCGCGGAGTCCGCGGCTTATCAGCCGCAAGTGCTCATTGCGGCCGAGGCGCTCATCGAGACGGTAAAGTGCGCATTGAATGAAAAACTGAGGCTGGACCGTGTCGCATGCCAAAAGGCGGCCCAGGGCATGACCCATCTCGTAGAGCAACTGGTCGGTGCCGTTCGCGCGGCGATCGAGATGGCACATGGACCGCTTACCGTTGTGGAGGATCCGAAACCGACCGGTGAGGCGAAAAAGGATGCGGAAGCCAAGAACACGACGGAACAGCGCAATGCGCGTATCACCGCTGCGAACGTGGAGCTGATTCGCCTTCGTCAGGAACTGCTGGCGGAGCTCACCCTTCCGGCATCGTTTCCCCGAGCGAAGTTTCCGCTTGGTCTGTTCGCGAGACTGTCGACCGATTGGGCGAAGCGCACGCCGGCGCTGAAGAAACAACCTTGGTTACGCACGTGGCTACTGCGGATGAAACGGCGCGCGGATCTGCTCACTTTGTGCGATCGAATCGACGAATACCTCACCGAGAATGTCGATGAGACCATGACGTGGCTCGTCTCCATGGTTGAGGCCGCGGATGCGAGCCACTCCTTCCACGAGGTGCTTAAGGGAAGCGGAGAACGTACGGTCGACACGTTCGTCGTCGTGGCCGGTCAAGCTTCCCAATTCAAGCCGCTCCAAAGGCGCATTCGACAGGTACTCGCCGAATACGACATCCCGGTGGACGACGGTGTTCACCTGGTGTTCATGGAAGGGGTCGAATCCAAATTCGCCTGTGCGTTCGGCGCGTCGATGTTTCATCGAACCGGTATTCGCCATCTCAATCGGGACGCCATTCACGGTACCTACGGATTCCTCAATGAAGGGCGGCCCCGCAGGCTGACGCCGTTGGACATGAAGATGTTCGAGGCGAACAGGCCGATCGAGGTCGACTTGCCGGACGGCGTGCACCAGTTCGTCTATCAGGCTCGCCACATCGCCGGTGCAGAGGTGTACGGAGACGAGGTCGCAGATCTCGTTAGAAGTCCTGATGCGATGGCCTTTCTCTGTCCGGTGAGAGGTGGTGGCCGAAGGAATGTCACGCACCTGGGCGGTGATAGCGGCATCGAAATCTCTTGGACCGAAGCAAACGTCACAAAGAAGATCAACACCGATACGTCGGGTTTTGGAGAGGCGGCGGTCGGTGTGGAGCACATCTACACCACTACTTGGCCGGAACTGTTGCGGGAGGTGCAATGAACACGTCGAGGTGGTCCCCATTTGTGCTGCTGCTCGCTCTTCTGATTGGTGTGCCGCTCCTCGGCCAGGACAATTCGACGGCCGGAAGCGCGGACATCTCAGAGCAGGCCGGTGAAATCGAGGAGGAAACCGACAGCGCAATCCTCTCTTCGACTCCTGCAACGCCGGCTCCTGAAGGCGGAGGCGCTGCTCAAAACAGCCAAACCGGTCAGCTGAACGGAACGCCGCAAGACCCATATGTTCCGCTGGCGGTCGCCGCCACGGTCGCGTCGGTTCCGTGGACGGGCGTGGGAGCATGGTCTGGCGTATGGCCGCTGACGTATTTCCTCTTGGGATTGATGTTCGCGCAACTGCTCGTACCTGCTTTGGCCACGGACGCGGTCGCGCGGGCTCGCATCGCCGTCCGGACGTTCTTCGAGCAGCCACAGAGCAGATTCAACCTTCGGCGATGGTTCCGCGGATGGGGGGCGGCCAGCGAAAGCATTTCGTCCGACGACGACACAAACAAACAAGAGAGCGCGTCAGGTTCGAACGAGCCCCTGACCGAGAACATGCCGGAACAGACCACAGCGGAGGAGGGCCGCGAGGCCGTGGTCGATCGAACCGTCATTGAGCTACAGCGCGAAGTCGCGAACCTGACCCTGAAAGAGAAGCAGGCGAAATCGGATCGCGACCGCTTTGAGCAGGATCGCGATCGAGCACACCGGTTGGTCGAAACGAAAAGCGAGGAAGTCGCTGAGCTGCAAAGGGTAGCGGTGAAACGTGCCGCCGAGCTCACACAAGCACAGGCCGCGGTCACCGAAGCGAGACGATTGCGCGATGAGGTTCGCGATCTCAAGCACGGGCTGGAAACGAGGACGAACGATGCGGCAGGCCTGACGCAGGCGCTGTCAACGGCCAGGCGCGAACATTCCGAGATGCAGCAACGGCTGCGCAGCTCCGAAGCCGAGTTGCAGCGCATCCGCGACGATCTCCATGCGACCTCGGCCAAACTGGAGCAGATGCAGAAGGACCTTGCCGGCAAGAACGCGGAGCTCGTGACGGCGCTGGCTCGGCTCACCGAAATAGAGGATGCCTGCCAGCTGGCAGAGGCGATCGACGAACTGCAGCTGCTGTGGCAGATCGAGTTTTCACAGCGCGCGGATGATCCGTCCTCCTCCGCCGTTTTTCTCGCGGCCTCGTATCTGAGTCTCTTCAACCTTGTGCGCGCCGGAGTCCGCCATGACGATCTCTTGCGCGATTCCGCGATTCACAACGTGCGGACGGTGCTTGAGAAAATCGGCGGCGTGGTGGGACGTTCCGAGTGGCGCACGAATCTCGAGCGGATTCTTCCATCCGCCGCGAACGTCGTCATTCCCGCGGACAAGCTGGCGGATTTCTCGGTTCCGACGCCTGAGAGATTGCTGTATGGGAAAGTGCTCAGTGTCATGGGCAGTGCGTCGGCCGGGAGGCGGATCGACAACGCAGAAGTGCGCGTCGCGCCCTTCTTTTTCAAAACTCGAAACGGCCAGGCCTTCGGTGTGAACTAACGGAGCCACTGAGCAATGTTCGGCCCTTACCTCTGGATCATCTTCGCCGCTACGGCGATTCTGATCGGTATCGCACTATCGCAGGTCGAACTTCTCGATCAGCGCTCGGTCAAACGGCTGCTGTTCGTCTACGCAGCCATTACAGGCGGAACACTCATTGTGGCGACGCGAGCGTTCTTGGGATGGACAGGCACGCCGCCCGACCTTGGCCAGCCGCCCCTTCTGATGCAGTGGACCGGTCACTATGCCCCTGCCAATCAGCGTCTCACCTACACCTCACAGGGAGAGAAATCGTTCTTCCGCCTGCCCGAATTGGGAAGTGGTGAATACCTCACGCTCATCCCGGTGGCGCGGGAACAGAAAACCGGGGAGGCTCTGTCCTGGTCCCTGAAGACCAACGTGCG
>Ga0075431_100005477_pt1 | contig 12538 bp, 11 predicted proteins | sample RhiMetdeltSRZDD5_FD_75297 | JGI IMG/M metagenome (GOLD analysis project Ga0075431, IMG submission 75297) | Populus rhizosphere microbial communities from Tennessee, USA - Rhizosphere MetaG P. deltoides SRZDD5 | ecosystem: Host-associated > Plants > Roots > Rhizosphere > Soil | place: USA... | reverse complement strand
ATTGCCGCGGCTGTAGTCGACCGCGGCGCCGACGAAGCCGATCATCGGAATCATCGCCAGCGCGAAGGTGAAGACGACGTTGCCGCCCTGGGCCGTCGGAACGCCCGCAACCCGTCATGCAGTCGATTCACGAGGCTCTGGAGTGTCATGGCTCGCCACCGGATGTGTTTGTCGCTCATCGGCAACTCGTAAATTAAAGGTGCGAAAAGAGCGTAAAGCTCGATTCGAAAACCGCGTTAGCAGCGGGTAACGGTGTTTGGTTTCCGCGCTCCATGATCAAATGAAGCTAATTTATGCAAAATTGAACGGCCGGAATTTATTGCAACCTTCAAGCCGTGGATTGATCCAGGCGAGGCCGGCACTGCGCAGTGCGGGGACGGAAGATCGTTTCTCGGTGGTCACTTCGCAATGCGAAGGTTGGCAAGATTCTGCGCGATCGAGGCGAACACGCTGTTGAGCTGGCTCGCCTGCGAGACCTGGTAGTACATTTCCGGCTTGGTCGCGCAGTTCTTGAGCAGGGTCGCGTTTCCGGCAATCACACGGACCGTGTAGACCTTGATGTTGTCGGCCTTGGCGTTGGCGCAGACTTTCTCCGTGCGCGCGTCGATCGCCGATTGTGACGACGACCAGCGATTCTGCGTGTTGTCGCCGTCGGTGAGCAGCACGAGGACCTTCTCGAGATCGGGTGCCGCCGCCGGCGCGTTGAACGGCGCCACCGGCGACAACGTCTGCCATGCCATCTGCATGCCGATGGTGACGTTGGTGTTGCCGGTCGGCGTCATCGCGTCGATCTTGCTGTTGAGCGCGGGCCAGTCGTGCGACAACGTCATCATGGAAGCTGGGCAGGCGGAGGCCTGATGGGCGCGGTACATGGTGGCCGGGCTGCCAGGGACGGTGGCGGTGTTCATGACGTCGTTGTTCTGGTCGCGGTCGTTGACGCAGCCGTTCCAGGTGCTGTGAGCGGCCGGCGTCCAGGTGCCGCTGTTCGCCGTGCAGGTGCCTTTCGAGTGATACGAAGACTTGCTGCAGGTGCCGTTGGCGGCCTCCCAATCGGTCCAGTCGATCCAAGGAGCGTTGACGTTGCCGGTGCCGACATTGACGTCGACCGCGAACGGCACGATCGACACCTTGATGTCGCCAGGCGTCTTTTCCGCGTTCTTGAGCGTGGTCAGAAGGTTGTGGGCGGCCTCCTTGAGCGCCGTCATCTTGCCGCTGGATGCCATCGATCCGGTATTGTCGAGCGCGAGCGCCAGGTTGAGCTTCTTGATGCCCCAGACCACCTCGCCGCTGGCGGTGACGTCGATATTGGGCTGGCCGATCAGGCGCCAGAACATGGTGGCGACGGTGGCCGAGCCGGACACCGTCAAGCTGAAGCTGCCTTGCTGGGGCGAGGTGAACTGCTGGCTGACCTGGACGTTGGCGGCCTCCGGCCGGTCGAACATCGAGGTGAAATAGACGTTGGCCTTCTGCGTGAGCTGGGCGCCAGTGAGGCTTTGCGCGTCCTTCGACAGCATGAGGGCGGTCGCGTCCAGCGCATTTTGCATGGCTGACCGCACCGAATTGGCGCGGCTGTAATCGACCGCCGCCCCGACGGCGCCGACCAGCGGGACGATGCCGAGGGCGAGCAGCGGGGCGACCCCAGCCCTGCGATCCTTGAAAAAACGCGCCAACAGCATGCCCAACCTCCGCGCCGGAACGTCGTCTGCGGACGATGCGGAGCATGGGGTGCCGGCTCTTGAAATTTTGTGAGACAAAATCCGCAAATTTCAGGCAAATTCGCCGCGAATTGTCCGCAATTGAGTCGTGATTTTTTAACCGGTGGCGTCGCGGCGGCCCGGGATTTGCAATTTTGTGGGGGAATCCCCAACATTTCAGCGGGGAGACCGACGATCTGGAACCGCGCCGGGGCGGACCCTATGATGCCCCGGGGCCAATCCTTTCGATCCCGCCTTGGGGCCGCGATCCGTGAAGTAACCATGAGCCGAAGTGAGAGCAAATCAGGTCCAGAGGCATGGGGCGGGCCGCCGCCCCCGCGCCTGGGTCCCGATGACAACAGCAAGCGTCGCGAGCCGGGCGCGCCCGGGACTGCGGTCATCACCAAGACCAAGCCGCAGACCAAGCGGCCAAGCCTCTACCGCGTGTTGCTCCTGAACGACGACTACACCCCGATGGAGTTCGTGGTGCACGTGCTCGAGCGGTTTTTCAACAAGGACCCGGAATCCGCCCACCGAATCATGATGCATGTGCACCAGCACGGCATCGGCGAGTGCGGGGTCTACACCTACGAGGTGGCCGAGACCAAGGTGACCCAGGTTATGGACTTTGCCCGCAAACACCAGCATCCTCTGCAATGCGTCATGGAAAAAAAGTGATCGAGATGGAAAAGCGGGAACGCCGAGGCTATATGACGAGTTACGAGACCTGACATGCCCACGTTTTCTCGCAACCTCGAGCAGTCGCTGCACCGCGCCCTGGCGCTGGCCAACGAGCGCCACCACGAATATGCGACGCTCGAGCACCTCCTGCTGGCGCTGATCGACGATCAGGACGCCGCCGCGGTCATGCGCGCCTGCAACGTCGACCTCGACAAGCTGCGCCGCAGCCTCACCGCCTATCTCGAGAGCGAGCTGGAAAATCTGGTCAACGACGGCAACGAGGATTCGAAGCCGACCGCCGGGTTCCAGCGGGTGATCCAGCGCGCCGTCATCCATGTCCAGTCGTCCGGCCGCGAGGAGGTGACCGGCGCCAACGTGCTGGTGGCGATCTTTGCCGAGCGCGAGAGCCACGCCGCCTATTTCCTGCAAGAGCAGGACATGACCCGCTACGACGCGGTCAACTACATCAGCCACGGCATCGCCAAGCGGCCGGGCATGTCGGAAGCGCGCCCGGTGCGCGGCTCCGAAGAGGAGACCGACACCAAGACCGGCGACGAGCCGAAGAAGAAGGGGGACGCGCTCGAGGCCTATTGCATCAACCTCAACAAGAAGGCGCGCGAGGGCAAGATCGATCCTCTGATCGGCCGCGAGGCCGAGATCAACCGCTGCATCCAGGTGCTGTGCCGGCGGCAGAAGAACAACCCGCTGTTCGTGGGCGACGCCGGCGTCGGCAAGACCGCGATCGCCGAGGGGCTGGCCCGCCGCATCGTGCACGGCGAGGTGCCCGACGTGCTCGAGAACGCCACGGTGTTCGCCCTCGACATGGGCACGCTGCTGGCCGGCACCCGCTATCGTGGCGACTTCGAGGAGCGGCTCAAGCAGGTGATCAAGGAGATCGAGGCCTATCCCGGCGCGATCATGTTCATCGACGAGATCCACACCGTGATCGGTGCCGGCGCCACCTCGGGCGGCGCCATGGACGCCTCCAACCTGCTCAAGCCGGCGCTGGCGGCCGGCAATGTGCGCTGCATCGGCTCGACCACCTACAAGGAATACCGCCAGTATTTCGAGAAGGACCGGGCGCTGGTGCGCCGCTTCCAGAAGATCGACATCAACGAGCCGACGGTCGAGGATGCGATCGAGATCATGAAGGGGCTCAAGCCCTATTTCGAGGACTACCACAAGCTCAAATACACCAACGAGGCGATCAAGGCGGCGGTCGAGCTATCGGCGCGCTACATCCACGACCGCAAGCTGCCCGACAAGGCGATCGACGTGATCGACGAATCGGGGGCGGCGCAGATGCTGCTGCCGGAAAGCCGGCGCAAGAAGACGATCGGCCTCAAGGAGATCGAGACCACCATCGCCACCATGGCGCGGATTCCGCCGAAGACGGTGTCGAAGGACGACGCGGTGGTGCTGCAGCACCTCGACCAGACGCTCAAGACCGTGGTCTACGGCCAGGACAAGGCGATCGAGGCGCTATCGGCGTCGATCAAGCTCGCCCGCGCGGGCCTGCGCGAGCCGGAAAAGCCGATCGGCTGCTACCTGTTCTCCGGACCGACCGGCGTCGGCAAGACCGAGGTGGCCAAACAGCTGGCCATCAGCATGGGCGTCGAGCTGATCCGCTTCGACATGTCGGAGTACATGGAACGGCACACGGTCTCGCGCCTGATCGGCGCGCCGCCCGGCTATGTCGGCTTCGACCAGGGCGGCCTGCTCACCGACGGCGTCGACCAGCACCCGCATTGCGTGCTGCTGCTCGACGAGATCGAGAAGGCGCATCCCGACCTGTTCAACGTGCTGCTGCAGATCATGGATCACGGCAAGCTCACCGACCACAACGGCAAGCGGGTCGACTTCCGCAACGTGATCCTGGTCATGACCACGAATGCGGGCGCCGCCGACCTCGCCAAGCAGGCTTACGGCTTCACCCGCAGCAAGCGCGAGGGCGACGACCTCGAGGCGATCAACCGCATGTTCGCGCCCGAGTTCCGCAACCGGCTCGACGCAATCATCACCTTCGCGCATCTGTCGCCGGAAATCATCGCCAAGGTGGTGGAGAAGTTCGTGCTGCAGCTGGAGGCCCAGCTCGGCGACCGCGACGTCACCATCGAGCTGTCGGAAGACGCCACCAAGTGGCTGATCGAGCACGGCTACGACGAGCAGATGGGGGCGCGGCCGATGGCCCGCCTGATCCAGGAGACCATCAAGAAGCCGCTCGCCGACGAGGTGCTGTTCGGCAAGCTCAAGGCCGGCGGCCATGTGCGCGTCATCCTGGTGAAGGACGACGCCGGCCTCGGCAAGCTCGGCTTCGAATATCTCGACGGGCCGGTGACGCCCAAACCCGAGAAGCTCCCGCAGCCGATCGGGGCCAAGCCCAAGCGCCGCGCGCCGCGTCGCAGCAAGCCGTCCGGCCCCAAGGGCGATGGCGGGCCGCCGTCCCCCCGCGGCTCGGTGCCGAAGGTGCCGCTGGTCAAGGTCTGACCGGGTTCCGGCCCAACGCTGCTTCATCGAATATCGCATGCGGTGCCTGCGCTGGCGGGCATTGCGCCGGGCATCGCGATGCGGGACAAAGCGCCTGCGGCCCAGTCCCGATCGCCAGACGCCATGCCGGCCTTCATTTGCGAAACCTGCGGAATCCAATTCAGTCCGTCGGAGCAGCCGCCGCCGCGCTGCCCGATCTGCGACGAGGAGCGGCAGTTCGTTCCGCCCTCCGGGCAGAAGTGGACGACGCTTGACGCATTGGCGCGGCGGCATTTCAACTGCTACCGCGAGCATGAGCCCGGCCTGATCGGGATCGGAACGGTGCCCCAATTCGCGATCGGTCAGCGCGCACTGCTGGTGCGCACTCCCGGCGGCAACGTCTTGTGGGATTGCATCGCGCTCATCGACGCGGCGACGATCGAGATCGTGAAGGGGCTCGGCGGGCTTGCCGCGATCGCGATCTCGCACCCGCACTACTACACCACGATGGTGGAGTGGAGCCGCGCCTTCGGCGATGTCCCCGTCCATATCCACGCCGCCGATCGGCAATGGATCATGCGGCCGGATCCCGCGGTCAAGTTCTGGGCCGGCGATACCTTGCCGATCGGCAACGGGCTCACCCTCATTCGATGCGGCGGGCATTTCGCCGGCGGCACCGTGCTGCACTGGGCGGGAGGCGCGGGCGGCCGCGGCGCGCTGCTCGCCGGCGACATCGTGCAGGTCATCCCCGACCGCAACTATGTGAGCTTCATGCGCAGCTACCCCAACATGGTGCCGCTCTCGGCGCCGGCGGTGGCGCGCATCGGCGCCATGCTGGAGCCGTTTCCGTTCGAGGTGATCCACGGCGCATGGTTCGATCGCAGCGTGGTGCACAACGGCAAGGATGCGGTGAAGCGGTCGATCGCCCGCTATATCGCGGCGATCCAGGGCGATGGGACGGCGGAGCTGCAATGACCGGTCGCACTGGTCGGCGCCGCTCCGCCTGCGGCTTCGGCTGATCCCGTTCCGCCCGATGACCCTTTCGCCCCCCGATGATCCGCTGCCGACGTCCGCTCGCGTCTTTCTCGACGGGATGCGCAATTCGGCGACGTCGGCGTTCAGCCTCGTCCTCATCGGCACCTATGTCGGCGTCGGCGCGCTCGGCCACGACTACGGCTTCAGCCTGCCGTGGGTGATGCTGTCGACCGTGCTGATATGGGCCGGGCCGGCCCAGGTGATCCTGATCTCGGCGCTCGGCACCGGCGCCGCCGCGATCGAAGTCGCGCTTGCGGTCGGGCTGAGCAGCGTTCGGCTCATGCCGATGGTCGTGGCGCTGCTACCGCTGCTCAACGGGCCTACGACGCGGGATCGCGAGCTGCTGTTGCCGGCCCATTTCACCGCCGCGACCATGTGGGTGGAATCGCTTCGCCTGTTGCCGGGCGTGCCGCGCGAACGCCGCGTCGCGTTCTGCAACGGGCTCGCCGTCGGCTTTTTGGTGTTTGCCCATGTTGGGACCGCGATCGGGTTTTATCTGGCCGGGTCCTTGCCGCCGCTGCTGACCGCGGCCCTGTTGTTCCTGACTCCTATTTCCTTCCTGGTCTCGACCACGCGCAATGCGCGATTTCTGGTAGACCGGCTCGCGCTCGGCCTCGGCTTGGTGCTCGGGCCGGCCTTGGCGTGGGCCCAGGTCGGCCTCGACCTGTTATGGACCGGGATCGTCGCCGGCACGGTCGCCTATGCGTTGCACCGCCTGCGCGAGGCGCTGCGATGAGCGCTGCCTCCGACCTGTGGCCCTACCTTGTGCTGGTGCTGGTCGGCTTCCTGCCGACGGAGGTGTGGCGCATGCTCGGCTTGGTGGCGGCGCGCGGCATCGACGAGGAGTCGGAGCTGCTGATCTGGGTGCGGGCGGTCGCCGTTGCGGTGCTGGCCGGTGTCATTGCCAAGCTGGTGGTGCTGCCGCCCGGTGCGCTCGCCGCGGTGCCGCTGGCGGTGCGGCTCGCGGCGATCGCCGCGGGCTTTGCGGCGTTCCTGCTGGTGCGCCGCTCGATCTTGGCCGGCGTGGCCGTGGGCGAGACCGTGCTGGTCGTTGGTGCGATGCTTGTCGGCCGCTGACGACGCGGCGATCGGCGTCAGCGCGCGGCCTTCTGGATCCAGAACTGGTACATGTTGACGAAGGCTTTCGGGTTCTCGTTCTCGACCAGATGCCATCGGTCGAGATCGGCCATGGCTTTGTCTTCCGGAAAGCGGCGGCGATAAAGCTGCGCGGCCTGACCGGTGAAGCCGATGAAGTGCAGATCGTTCTCCTGCAGGAACGACTTGATCTCCGGAATCGTGAGTTGATGCTCCTGCGCGTGAAAAATGAGGTCGCGACATTCGCTGGTGGTGAAGAAGTCGGAGTAGTCGGCAACGTCCTTGAGCGGGTGACCGTCCTCGAAGCTCATGAGCTCCTGCCGGCACTGCCGGATGTCCTCGGTGGTTTGGCCATAGCCGCGGTCGGCGATGAACTTGCGTGCAGCCAGGACGTCTTGCCGGGCGAGCGCGCTGTAGAGGCCGATATGCATGAACCCGCCGGGCCGCAGCAGCGGCAGGAGCACGCGCCAGCCGGCCGCCGGGTCTCCGAGGTGATGCAGAACGCCGCTTGCCTCGATCAGGTCGAAGCTGCGGCCGATCGAGCCAAGCTCGAGGATGTCAGCCTGTGCATAGTCGATGTTGCGCAAGCCAAGCTCGCGCGTCTTGCGCTCGGCGTAGCTGAGGCTGGTCAGGCTCAGATCGATGGCGAGGAGCCTGGCGCCCGCGAACCGCTGCGAGGTTTCGATAGCGTGCTGCCCCGTGCCGCAGCCGGCGATGAGGACTTCGAGCGTGTTGCGTTGCCCGGGCTCGTGCAACGCCGCGGCCGGAAACTGGTTGCGCAGGTACCAGCCGATGGCCGCCGGCTTGCCGACCGGCGCGGCCTTCACCCAGCGCGGATAGGGCATGTCCTCGTACTGGCGCCGGACCGCAAGCGAAACCTCGTCGCGGATCGCGGTCAGGGCCGGAATTGACGCGCGGATTTGCCGCTCCTGCATCGGCTTGTGCACCTGCTGATCGAGCAAGGCCGGGATCGGGTCCGGCCAGCGTTTTGCCGGCAGCAGATCGGCGCACGCAAGCGAATGGAGCGGGACGTAGGCGGCAACCGCGATCGGCCAAAGCGGTGGCACGGAAGCGTCCGACCCAAGCGTGGCGCCAAGCCTCTGCGCCAGCTCTGCTGCCTGCCGGGCTTCGTCCGCGGTGCAGGCAAAGACGTATTCGTTGATGAAGCATTGCTGCGCCAGCGCGCCGTAGAATCCGATGGCCTCCGCGGCGATCGCGCTCGACGCTTCCGACCCGGCCGCCTGCTCCAGCAAGGCGAAACGGGCGCTGGTGAGCAATCGTTCGAGCTCGACGTCCTGGACCGGTGCCGATTCCAGGAGCGCCCGCAGCAGCCGGTCGCGCGACACCGCCGCGAGGCGTCGGGGCCCCACAGCTCGGGCGCGGATAGTCGCCGCGGCCAGGCCGTGGTGACGCGCTCGATCGCGTCCCGGCCGATGTCGCTCGACTTGAGCAGGCTGGCCGCCGGCGCGGACAGCTCGCCGGGACGGGTCCAGCCTTCCGCCAGCGCGCGGGCGAGGAGACTGCGAAGGTCGTCGCGCGCTGCGTCGTCGGCGGGCATGGATGGCAGGGCCTTGGCGCATTGCACGAAGAACGACCTGGTCTCCTCGGTCTCCTGGATCGACAGCCCGCGCCGAGCGAGCGCGAGTGCCTGGGCGGCGTCACCCCGCGCCAGCAGCAGCCGGCCGAGGTTTCGGTAGACGTCGACGAGCTCCGGCTTGAGCGCGAGCGCGCGTTGGTACTGCGCTGCCGCCTCGTCCCATTTGTCTTGCGCCGCGAGCGCAACGCCGAGATTGCTGTGGGCCTCGGCGGCGTCCGGTCGTGCCGCCAGGATCCGCCGGTAGTGGCTCACGGCATCGTCCAACCGGCCCTGCTGCAAGCACAAATTTGCCAGGCCGTAGCGCGCCTCCAGAAAATTTGGATCGAGCGCCAGCGCCCGTTCATAGTGCCGGCGGCTCTCGTCGATCTTGCCCTGCTGCGCCAGCACGTCGGCGAGGCCGCGATGCGCCGCCCCATAGTCCGGCCGCAGCGCAATCGCCTGCGTGAGCTGGGCGGCGGCGGGCTCGAGGCGGCCGAGCGCGCGCAACGCCTGCGCCAGGTTGACGCGACACTCGGGGCTGCGGCCGTCGGCAGCGACGGCGCGATCGAGCAACTCGACCGCCGCCTCGTGGCGGCCGGCGCGCAATGCGATGATTCCGAGGAGATGCAGGCTGTCGAAGTGGTTGCGGTCGATTGTCAGCACGTCGCGGCACAGCCGCTCGGCCTCGGCGCTCTGGCCGGCGCGGAAATGCTGGAACGCCGCAGCGAACAGGCTGGTCGTGACCGGCGCTGGCGAGGGGCCAGGTCCCAAGGGACCCTTGCCCTGCTTCTGCGCCGCGCGGCGTTCCTTTCGGTTCATGGCGCCGGGCTAGGCCAACGCGGCGGCGAGCTTCTTGGCCTGCTCGGCGAGCACCTCCGGCACCTCCTTGACGCTTGCCGGAGGCTTCATCTGCACGTCCTGCCGGCGCGGGATGACGTGGACGTGGAGGTGAAAGACCACTTGGCCGCCGGCGCCTTCGTTGAATTGCTGGATGGTGACGCCGTCAGCGCCGAACACCGGCTTGGCCGCCTGCGCGATCTTTTGCGCGACCTTGATGACGTGGGCGAGATCGTCGGGAGGGACGTCGAGGATATTGCGCGCCGGCGCCTTCGGGAGCACCAGGGTGTGGCCGGGCGCGCGCGGCATGATGTCGAGGAAGGCGAGCGCCTTGTCGTCCTCATAGACCTTGTAGCAGGGCAGCTCGCCGCGCAGGATTTTCGCAAAGATGTTGCTGGGATCGTAGGCGGGCATCGGCACCTCCCGTCGAATGCCTCTTCGATTGCAGGCGGATGCGGGCAGGTCAAGCCTCAAGCGCCGCGCCGGGACGATGCTCGGGACGCCGGCTCGGGCGCGCATTTCATCCGCGCGCGAATGCCGCCTCGCTCATGCTTTGCGGAACGGGCCGGCGTCAACCAGCTCCGCGCCCGCCGCCGCCACATAGGCGCGCTCGTGCCGCAGGAAGTCATCGACCGCGCGTCGGAGCGCCTGATCGAGGATGTAGTGCGCCGAGTAGGTGGTGGTCGGCAGATAGCCGCGCGAGAGCTTGTGCTCGCCCTGGGCGCCGGCCTCGACGCGACCGAGCTTGTGCTCGATGGCGTATTGGATCGCCTGATAATAGCAAAGCTCGAAATGCAGGAACGGATGGTGCTCGACGCAGCCCCAATGGCGGCCATAGAGCGTGTCGGAGCCGATGAAATTGATGGCGCCGGCGATCCAGCGGCCGTTGCGCTTGGCCATCACCAGAAGGATGCGGTCGCGCATCCTCGCGCTGACGATCGAGTAAAACTCGCGCGTCAGGTAGGGGCGGCCCCATTTGCGTGAGCCGGTCTCCATGTAGAAGTTGAAAAAGGCGTCCCACACGCCCTCGGTGAGGTCCGACCCGGTCAGCCAATGCACGCTGATGCCCGCCGCGAGCGCGTCAGCGCGCTCGCGGCGAATGGTCTTGCGCTTGCGCGAGGCGAGCGCGGCGAGAAAGGCGTCGAAGGTGGCATAGCCGCCGTTCTCCCAATGGAACTGCTGGTGGGTGCGCGCCAGGTAACCGCGCGCGCCGAGCAGCCGCCACTCCGGCTCGGTCAGGAAGTTCACGTGCACCGAGGAGGCGTCGGAGCGCTGGCAGACGTCGACCAGCGCGTCGGCAAGCGCCGCGCGCACGGCGTCGGCCTGCGGGCCCGGCCGCGCCAGCAGGCGCCGGCCGGTGGCCGGCGTGAACGGCACCGCGACCTGGAGCTTGGGGTAGTAGCGGCCGCCGGCGCGCTCATAGGCCTCGGCCCAGCCGTGGTCGAAGACATATTCGCCGCGCGAATGGGATTTTGCGTAGCAGGGGACGGCGCCGACCAACCGGCCCCCGGTCTCCTCGGCAAGCAGGTGCATCGGTTGCCAGCCGGCTCTCGTCCGGACCGAGCCGGATTGCTCCAACGAGGAAAGAAAATCGTGTGAGATGAATGGATTGTAGTCTGTTTTTAATGCGGATAGTTCGGAGATGACGGTTGCGGCCTCGGCGCCTCCGCCATTGCCGCAATTGGTTCTATCGGCCGGCGCAGGTCCGCCGCCAACGCCCGGATTGGCACAGGCGTCCCAGCCTTCGGCGGCAACCTCGCCGATCGAGTTGGCGATCCTTAGCGTGAGTTCGATCGAGGCCATGGGCGTGTCTGTGCAACCCTCGTGCCGGTGCGGTCGTGCGATTTTATGGCCGAAAGCCCTCGAAGATCACCTGGTCGGCCCAGCGCGCCGCCGTCTGCCGGTCCGCCTCGCTGCGCACGGTCCAAGTCAACAACGGCAAGCCGAACAGGTTGCGGGCAACGAGCGGAACAGGCGCTGGCAGGTCCTGCACCGAATAGGCGATGAACTGCGGCCGCGTGCGCAGCACGTGCCCGAAATAGGCCATCGCGCGCTTGCGTCCCGCCGGCAGCGCGTCCCACTCGTGATGCCGATATCGGCGCTCGGCGACCATGCCGCGCGGCAGCGCAGGCGCGGCCTCGCGCAGCGCCGCCACCTGGGCAGGATCGAACGACATCAGCGCCGCCGGGCCGCGATAGGCGGCAAGCACTTGGGCGGCGCGGGTCACGAGCCGCCGGTCGCCGTCGAAGCGGCTCTTGAGCTCGATGACGAGCGTAGCCTGCCCCGCCACCAGGTCGCACAATTCGCCGAGCGTGATCATGCGGTCGGCGCAAGCCTTGAAGGACACCCGCTTGAGCTCGGCCGCCGTCGTCGCATCGAGGCGGGCGCTTCCTTCGGTGAGCCGGCCGAGCGCGGCGTCATGGTACACCATGGCCTCGCCGTCGGCGGTGATTTGCAGATCGCATTCGATGCCATAGCCGCCTGCGATCGCGGCCGCAAATGCCGAAGGCGTGTTCTCGATGATGCCTCTTTGCGCATCGTGCAGGCCTCGATGCGCCACCGGTCGCTTGGTGAGCCAGTCGAGGCCGGACATCGGGCCGGTCGTCAGGCGACCTCGAAGATGCCTTCGACCTCGACCGCCGCGTCCGCCGGCAGCACGGCCACGCCGACGGTCGTGCGCGCATGGCGGCCCTTGTCGCCGAGCACCGCCACCATGAGATCGGAGGCGCCGTTCATCACCTTGGGTCCGTCGAGAAAAGCCGGGTCGGAATTGATGAAGCCGCCGAGGCGGGCCACCTGCTTGACCTTGTCGAGATCGCCGAGCGCGGCCTTGACCTGGGCCAGAAGGTTGATGGCGCAGGCGCGTGCCGCTTTTTGGCCGTCCTCGACTGATACGCCTGCGCCGAGCTTGCCCTTGGCGACCAATTTGCCGCTTGCGTCGAGGCAGATCTGGCCGGACACGAACAGCATCGCGCCGACGCGCACAAAGGGGATGTAATTGGCAACCGGGCTCGCCGGCGTGGGGAGAGCGATTCCGAGCTCCGCAAGTTTCTTTTCAACCATTCCGGCCATGATGCTCTCCGTTGCCGATGCAGCGACCGCTCGCGATGCGCCAGTTGCGGCGATCCCTTGTCTTCGCCGATCGGGGAGGCCC
>Ga0075431_100005476_pt1 | contig 12538 bp, 8 predicted proteins | sample RhiMetdeltSRZDD5_FD_75297 | JGI IMG/M metagenome (GOLD analysis project Ga0075431, IMG submission 75297) | Populus rhizosphere microbial communities from Tennessee, USA - Rhizosphere MetaG P. deltoides SRZDD5 | ecosystem: Host-associated > Plants > Roots > Rhizosphere > Soil | place: USA... | reverse complement strand
TCGGCGCCGGCAATACCTTCTCCACCATCCTCACCAACGCCCTCTTCGGGATGGGCGCGGCGTTGGTGGTCGGGCTGGTGGTGGGGGCCATGGCGCAAAAGATGCTGGACGAGAACCTCGCGGCCGTTGCGAAGAAGCCGCCCGCGGACGGCAACCGGCCGGCGGGGGAGCCGTCGGACGCCGAGGCCCCCAAGGCGGGGGTGAAAGTTTAAGTTTTTCCGGAACGGATTCCGGAGTCCGGGCCGATAAGTAGATCCGGGCCTTTGTTTGCCAGGACACGCCGCACGCCGTCGTGCGGCGGCTCGTAGCCCAACGGATTGGGAGTACCCGTCATCATGCCGAAGGCGCAGCCGAAGCGGGAGATCAAGGACGTCTGGACCGAGTACAAGAAGACGCGCTCGGAGGAGCTGCGGAACGTGCTGATGGAGAACTACCTCCACCTGGTGCGTTACAACGCCGAGCGGATCCACGTGAAGCTGCCCGACGAGGTCGAGCTGGACGACCTGATGTCCGCCGGCATCTTCGGCCTGATGGACGCCATCGCCGCCTTCGACCTGGAGCGCGGCGTCAAGTTCGAAACCTACTGCGCCCCCCGCATCCGCGGCGCCATCCTCGACGAGCTGCGCTCGATGGACTGGGTCCCGCGCCTGGTCCGCTCCCGCGCCCACAAGCTCGACAGCGCCAGCAAGCAGCTCGAAGTCGAACTCGGCCGCGCCCCGACCAACGACGAGATCGCCAAGCGGCTCAAGGTGTCGATGGGAGAGTTCGAGAAGATGGCCAAGGACGCCAGCGCCGTCGGCCTGGTGTCGCTGAGCCGCAAGTGGTTCGAGACGGACAGCAACAAGGACGTCCGCGAGATCGACGTGCTGGAGGACAAGCGCGGCGCCGACCCGGTCCGCGAGATCCAGCGCAAGGACCTTAAGGACCTGATCACCAAGGGGCTCTCCCGCGCCGAACGGCTGATCATCATCCTCTATTACTTCGAGGAGATGACGATGAAGGAGATCGGCGCGACGCTCGACCTGTCCGAGAGCCGCGTCAGCCAGATGCACTCCAGCATCCTGGCCCGCCTCAAGGCCCAGATGGCCGACCGCCGCAAGGAGTTCCAGCAGGCGACGGCGGTGTAGACGCCCGCCGCACGAAACACGGAGCCACGGGAGGCACGCCAGTCGGCGTGCCTCTTTTCCTATTACCACCTTGAAGTTGCCGAAGGATTCGCTCCCTCTCCCGGTACTCTGGGAGAGGACAGGGGTGAGGGTCTTCCTGTTCTTCCTTTCGGTATCTCAGTCGCCCTTCTCGCGCAGCGTCACCGTCTCCTCCCCGCGCTGCACTTCCACGACCAGGCCGCCCATTGCCTCCGTTACCGCGGTGCGGAGTCCGCCGGTGGTGTTGACCTGCTTGCCGTTGACGGAGCGGATGACGTCGCCGGGCTTGAGCCCGACCTGCTCGCCACGCGACTTGGGCAGCACGCGCGTGACGGTGACGCCCTCGTCGTCCGGGTCCGCCAGCGGGTCGGCGTCGAGCGGGGTCCCGACGCTGATGCCCAGCCGCGCCTTGGCCGGCGGCGGCAGGGCGTTGCCCGGGTCGGGCAGGTCCAGGGCCTCCAGCCGCTTGCGCAGCGCGTCGGAGAGGAGGTTGTACTTCTCCATCCGCACGTCCAGGTTGTCCTCGAGCAGCATCCGCCCCTCGTCCTGCATCCGCCGCATCTGGCGCATGAGCTCGAGCACGTCCTGCTGCTGTTGCGGCGGGACGCCGGCCTGCAGCATGTTCCGCCGCAGTCGCAACTCCAGGTCCAGCAGGTCGTCGGCGGGCGGCCGCGGCAGACCGCCGAGCGGCGCCATCGGCAGCAGCCGCGCGCGGGGCAGCCGGCGGGCTCGGAACTGCGCCCCGGCCTGCATGCCGCCGTCTGCCCACTGCTCGTACAGCCGGTAGGCGTCCGGCGCGGTGCGGCGGAGCTCCTCGGCCGAGCGCGCCCGGTATCGCAGCGGGGACGGGTCGGCGCCCTCGCCGCTGAGCTCCAACTCGACGCCGGCCGGCCCGTCCACGACCCGCAGCCGCCGGCCCTCCTCGTCCCGCACTTCGACCACGCGCCCCCCGTTGACGCCGATCGACACGCGCACCTGCTGCCCGGGGCCGCCGTCCAGCCGCAGGAACGCGCGCGGCACGCGCGGCTGTTCGGCGTGGCGGATAATGGCGTCGGCGCGGGCGCTCACCTCCGGGTCGCCGCCGTTCCTCACCGCCTCCTTGAGCGCCGGCACCGCGTCCGGTCCGAGGGCCCGCAGTTTCTCCGCCGCCGACTCGCGCGCGCGGAAGTCATCGTCGCCGAGCTGGCGGATCAGGTCCTGGACCTGGCTATTCGTCTGTGGGGAAGGGGCGTCAGGCGCCGGCGCGGCTGCCGCCCGGAGGGACATGAACAACCCGCACGCGCAACACCCGCCCGCGAGAATCGCCCGCCACTGCCTCATGTGGACCTCCGACGCCGTAACAGTTTTGCCCCGGCGGTCGGGGGACGCAAGGGATATTTCCGTGCGTGCCTGATCTAGCGGCTCCAGCGGCCCGCGCCAGTTGCCGGTGCCTACCGTTTCCTCACGCCAGCAGGTCCGGCGACTGCTCGTCCCACACGTCGGCGGCGGCCAAGTCCGGCGGTGGGGCGGCGGGCGCGGTCAGCAGCGGGAGCTGGCTCGACATCGCCGACCGCACCAGCCGCAGGTCCAGCGCGTCCACGCGGCCGTTGCGGTCGAAGTCGTAACGGCCGTCGATCGGCGACGTCGAGAACATCGCGTTGCGCGTCCGCACCAGGTCCACCGGGCTCACCGCCGCCTCGGTTGCCGAGTTGCCGGTTTCGGCGACGACGTTGCCGAAGTAGCACAGGTGCGGGGCCGAGAGGCCGGTGTTCGCGTTGGCCAGCACGGTGAGCTGGAGCCACGTGTCGCGCAGCACGCCGTCCGCCCAGGTGAGGGTGACGCGGTCGGAGCCGTTGACGCCGGCGCCCCGGCGCACGTCCACCGAGGCCGGCGCCGGCGCGGGGCTCCACTGTGCCGCGTTGGCGGACGTGCCGCTGCGGAACAGGAAGTCTGCCGCCGTCAGGTTTACCGGCAGGTTCTCCACGTCCACCATCACGCCGTTGAGGCCGTGCACGTAGCTGGTGTAGTTGGCGAACCGCGCCGCCTGCCCCGGCAGGAGCGCCGTCTTGTCGGTCGCGATTGCGGCGTCGTCGGCGGCGTTGGCGGCGGGGTTGCGGCCGTCGTAGGCGCTGTTGTTGTAGAACACGAACGACCCCACCACCGACGCGGGCAGGTCCACCCGCCAGGTGTCGCTGGCGTTGAGGGCCAGCGCGTTTCCGGCGGCGTCCTGGATGCCGCTGCCGTTGGCGCGGACCGACAGGACGTACGTGCCGACGACGCCGGTCAGGCTTGCCAGGTTGTTCAGCGTCCAGGTGACGCCGTCTGCGCTGGTGAGCGTCTGCGCCCCGGTCAGCAGGTTGGCGCCGCCGCCGCGCGACAGCGTCAGGTCGGAGAGGTCGAAGCCGGTGACCGGCTCGCTGAATACGATCGTCACGCCGCCGACGGCGGTCGTGCGGGGGTCGGGAGTCACGTCCACCACGTCCGCGGTGGGGGCGGTGGTGTCGCTGGTGTCGGCGCGGCCGGGGGAGCCGTGGATTGCGCCGCTGGGGCGCCAGCCGGTCGCCTCACCCCAGGCGGTCAGCGGACCGGCCGGGTCCACGACCACCATTGACGGGCCGTCGCCGTCGGTGGTGGGGTGCCAGACGTCGTCAAAAATGAAGTTCTGGATCTCCTGGTTCACGCCGTCCATCAGGATGATCCGCTCGCCCGCGTTGTCGAGGCTCCCGCCGTACACCCCAGGCGCCAGCCGCGCCGCGGCGGCCTCGCCGTAGCGGTCGAGGAAGGCCTGTCGGTCCTTGGCCACCACCACGTACTGCCCCGGCTCGAGCAGGAACGAGTCGGTAAACGTGTAGTCGATGCCCTCCTCGAAGTGCACGCCGCGCAGGTTGATCGTGCGGGTGCCGATGTTCTGCAGCTCGATGAACTCGAACGCGTCCTCGCCCGGGGGGCCGGCGGCGTTGTCCTCGGGGTGGTAGTGCAACTCGGTGACGCGGAGCGAGTCCTTCACCGTCGCGTCGGGCGCGCCGGCGACAAACTGCCTCGCGTCAGACCAGTGGCTCCACCGGCCCGTGCTGTCCTTCATCCGCACCCGCACCCGGTACGTCTTGCCAGCCTCGATCAGGTGGGCCGGGAAGGTCATCTCCGGCGCGAACGTCGTCAGCTCGCCGCTCTCCCACAGCGCCTCGATCTCGTACTTCTTGGGGGCCTTGGGGTCGTAGCCGGGGGCGCTGGGGTTGGTGACTTCGGCGATGCGCCACTCCATGGCGGCGAAGCTGCCGGTGGCGTCGCTGAAGTCGGAGCTGCGGAACCGCAAATCGTCGGCGGGGAAGAACTGCCCGCCGATGTACGTGAGCGTGGGCTTGGCGGGGATGGCCGTGTCGTTGGCCAGGCCGTCGAGCACGCCGCCCCGCGTGTTCACGTACGCCTTCATCTTCGCGATCATCCCTGCGAAGCCGCCGGGCGCGGGGATGGTGATGCCGCCCCCGCCGGCGTAGAACCGGCCCTGGCCGGCCTTATTGCCGCCGGCGGACAACTTGGACAGGTCCACCATGACCGGGTTGTAGTCCCACATCGCCCGGTCCAGGTCCACGAACGACGGCTGGCCCGCCGTGTAGATCTTTGCCGCCATCTCGTCGATGAGCGCGCCCGCCTGGTCGGCGTTGAACAGCAGGTTGCGGATTTCGCGGATGCGGTTCTTGAAATCGACGTTGAACGCCGCCCGCGGCAGCACACGGTTCTTAAACGGCTCGTTGCCGCCGCCGTACATGTTGTTCGACCACGTGAGGTCCAGGTCCCACGGGACGGTCTGCCACTTGTCGGTGTCCGGGTTGTGGTAGAAGAAGTAGTTCTTGCCGGCGGTCTCGTCGATGTCGTAGTGGTGGATCCCCTCCAGGATCGTGCGGTAGCCGTAGTAGCTGTCGAGGTTCATGTTGTCCCGGAACCACTGGTCGGTCTGACCGACGGTCTGGTAGCCGGTCATGAACTCCTCGAGGTCCGACTTGTCGGCCGGGTGAGTCGGCCCCTGGTTGTTTAACTCGCCGTCGCCCCACTCCATCTTGTAGAGGTTGCCGTCGGGCAGGCCGTGCTCGTCGAGGAAGTTGCCGTCCACGCCCTCGATGGCGAGGTACAGCCCCCAGAGGTCGCCGTCGTATTGCGAGGCGCCGAACTCGTCGGCCTCGTCGATGATGCGGAACTGCAGGAAGTTCGTCTTGGGCCCCTCGACCCCGGCCAGGTTGAACAGCCTGAAGCCGACGGACTCGAACAGCCCCTGCTCGCCGCGGTGCCAGAAGTCGCCCTGCTGGATGACGGCGCTGAGGTTGAGCTTGTCCCACCGGGTCTTGTAACGGTTGCCGTAGTCGTCGCGGGCCTGCAGCTCGTGGTTGTGGTTGAAGTTGAACTTCCACATGTTCTTGCCCATGGCGTACCGCCACACGCCGCCGCGCATGCGGTAACTGATGTGGTCGTAGACCACGCCGTCATAGACAAGCGTCCCCTTCCAGCGGTACACGTCGCCCGAGTCCTTGGAGTACCAAGTTGCGTCCTCGACGTCGGCGCGCTTGCTGAGCAGGTGGTAGCTGGGCAGGCTGCGCATCACCTGCGGCCCGTAGGTGACCTCAGGCGTCACGCCGGGCCGGGCGGCGCCGGTCCAGTCGGGCACGCCGTCGTAGACGAAGTAGGCGAAGTTCGGCACCGCGTCGTCCGCGTAAGGCGCGGTGATCGACGCGCCACGCGTGTCGGCGGTGTCGATGCGGTAGCGAACGAGCCGGCGGTGCTGCTGGATCGAGGCCGGCAGGACGGCGGTGTAGACGCCGTCGCCGGCCAGCAGGTCGCCGTCGGTGCCGGCGTCGTTCATTGCGACCGTGGTCCACTGCGTCTGGTACTCCGCGTCGTCGATGTTGATGTAGTTGCCGGGGTCGACCAACTGGTACTGCAGCGAGACCGAGGCCACGCCGTCCGGGTCGGTGACCAGCGCCGTGATCGTCACGTCCTGCCCGGCCGTCGGCTGCTCGGGGGTGTGCGTGACGTGGCGCATCTGCGGGGCGGCGTTCGTCGCGTAAACGCTGTTGCGCCGGCCCGGCGTGGGGCTGGGGCCGCCACTCGCTAACCCGATCAGGCGTGCGTCGAAGTAGGCGTCGGAGCTGTTGCCGCGCGAGGAGTTGAAGAGCTGCACCGCGATCACGTTCTCGCCCGAACGCAGCGCGCTCACCGCAGCGGGGTTCAGCGTGTACGGCAGGTACTGGTCGCTCTCGAGCGCGCTGCCGGCGTTGGCGTCGAAGGCCATCTCGGCGCCGGCGAGGTTCTGCGTGTAGGCGTGGGTGCCGTTGATCCAGACGTTGAACCCGTCGTCGTACATCGCCTCCAGCCGCAGGCCGCCGAAGGAGGCGGGGTTGGAGAGGTTGAACTTCCGGCGGAGGTACAGCGACGTGTACCCGTTCTTCATGTCCGGCAGGTCCGTCGCCATCGGCACGCCGCCTTCGTCGTAGCCGATCGGCGCAGGCCCCTGGAGCCATGACGTGTCGCCGAAGTTGAGGTTGCGCCAGGCGGAGCGGGGGTTGCTCGGCTCGGCGGTGCCCTTGAAGTAGCGCCAGTTTTCGTGGTCGCCCATGAGGGTGGTGCCCTGCACGCCGGCGGGCGCGTGCGACCGCCAGTTGCCGCCGACGCTGTTGTCGAAGTCGGGGTTAATCAACTCGATCGAATATCCCGGCGCGTCGCCGACGGTGGGCCACGGGAATCCGGCGCCGTAGTCGACCATGTCCAGCGACCCGCCGGAACGGTTACGAAGCCGCACGACCTCGCCCTCGTTGGAGAGCGTGCCGGTGAACTGGCCGAACGGGGCGACGCCGAACTTGGACTGGAACTCCGAGATGTTCTGTGCGAGCACGAGGTACGCACCTGGCGCCAGCACCGTGCCGTCGGCGAACGTGTAGTCGAACCCGTCGGAGAAGAACGCGCCGCCGAGGTTCACCGGCGCGGACCCCGGGTTGTGCAGCTCCACGAATTCCGTGAGGTCGGTCTTGACGTCCGGGTCGTAGTGGATCTCGTTGATCACCACCTCGGCCCGCACGTTGGCGGCGCCGGGCGTGGGGGTGGCGAAGTAGCGAAGCGTCGCGCCGTCGTACCCGTAGGAGATGTCGTTACGCTGCTCGGGAAACGGGTTGAACGCGGTGGCGGCCGTCGTGCCGCCCGGCTCGACCAGGGCCAGGTACTCGCCGTCGCCGTTGAGGCTGAAGTTCGTGTGCAACCGTGCCCCGGCGGCGGTGGAGGTGCGGTTCTTGCCGGAGGCGAAGATCACCAGGTGCCCGCCGGCCGGGATCGACACCGTGGGCATCGCCCACTTCGTGAGTTGGGCCGCGTCATCCGTCAGGAAGTAGCCGGCCGTGCTGCGGACGGCGTTGGCGTTGTTGCGGATCTCGATCCAGTCTGAGTAGTGGCCGTCCTCGTCGGCGAGGGACGCCGTGTTGGACGCCATGAATTCGCTGATCGACAGGTCGCCGGCGAGGAGGGTGCGATGCTCCAGCCGATCCACCAAGGCGCGGGAGCCGGCTGCCCTGTGGCGGCGGAGGGCGGCGCCTTGGGATGCTGGGGTGCGGAATACGGACAGTGCCTGAGAGACCATGCGGCCGAGGCGCGGCCGCCGCCGGGGTGTGAATTCCATGCTGTTGACCTCAGGTGCGGCGAACGGATTGCCGCAGGGGCAGATTCATCGAATGGCTTGTCCGGTCCCGGAGACTGGGAACCCCCCGCCAGGGGCATGGGACGAACGCCGGGCAGTATACCACCGCCGCCTCGACCTTTACGACACCTAAACACTCCGGGTTCTGCGGTAAGTGACGTAAGCGGTGGCGGTTAAGACGGGAGTGTCGTCCGATCCGGGGCTTGCACCCGACGGCATTTTGCAGTTAAACCTGCCTTTTCCCCGGTGGGTGAAGGCACCGATCCGGCCCGCTCGTCGTACGGCTCACCCATGCACACCGACATACCTGCTTCCGCCGACGACGCCGACGATCTTCTGGAGACCCCGTTGGGCCAGGCGGCCTCCCCCGGCGCGCCGCCTGGAGAATCCAAGGACCCGCGGTCTCGCACCAGGGACGGGGCGCCCTCACCCGTCCTCCGCCTGCGTTACTTCGTCACCGGCACGATGCTGCGGGGGGTAGCCCTCGTCATCCCACTGCTGCCCCGGCCGCTGGTCATGGGCATCGGCTGGGTGATTGGGACCGGGGCGTACTTCCTCATGGCGAGCGACCGGAAAGTCGCACTGGCCAACCTGGACATCGCCTTCGGCCAATCCAAGTCCCCGCACGAGAAGCGGCGTATCGCGATGTCCGCCTGCCGGAATCTGGCGATCAACCTGCTCGGCCTGTTCTGGGGCTCCCGGCTGAACGAGCGGAACGTCGGCAGGTACGTCGACGTGGACCCTGAGAACCTCGCGTGGTTTGACGAAGTTCGGTCCCGCGGAAAGGGCGTGATCATCATCACGCCCCACTACGGCGACTGGGAGCTGGGCTCACTGGCGGCGGGGCTGCTGGGCATCCGGTTCACGACGGTGATGGAGCCGACGAAGAACCCCGCGATCGAGCAAATCGTGTCGGAGCTGCGAAGCCTCACCGGCCATACGACGGTCCCACCGCGGTTCGCGGTGGTGAAGTTGTACAAGGCATTGTCGCGCGGCGGGACGATCGGGGTGCTGATCGACGTGAACGGCCGCCGCGGCCGCGGCGGCGTCTGGCTGGACTTCTTCGGGCTGCCCGTCTTCAACACGTCCGCCGTCGCGGAACTGGCGATGCGGACGGGCGCGGCGATCGTATTCACCGCCGCGCACCCCCTGCCGGGCCGGCGAATCCGGCTGGCTTTCGGGCCCGAGATCGTCCCGTACTCCACCGGCGACCGGGAGGCGGACGTGAAGACGACGAGCCAGCGGTGCCTGGACGCCTGCGCGGACTTGATCCGAGAGCACCCGGAGCACTGGCTGTGGACGTACAAGCGGTGGAAGCGCCGGCCGACGCCGGAGGTCGCGCGCTACCCGTTTTATTCGAAGTACGACGCCAATACTTGATGCCGCACGCGTGCCGCCTCGGGAAAGAAGCCAATCCGGAATTCGTGATTGACCGGTGACGCGAGCCGGTTAGCATCACTTAGCGGGTTTCCCGCCCCTTCGCACGATCTCGCCCCGTTCTCCCCTTGTTGCACGTCGCACAAGTCGCGGACTGAGCCAGACCTGGCGACTGCCCGGCCGGGCCGCGGCCGGCGACGACGCACCCCGTGCCGGCCGAGACGTGGAGGATTCCGTGGAAGTTGAAGAACCCCTTCCGTCGCCCCGTGCGCCCAAGCGGCCCGAGGACCTGTCGAGTGAGATCGTACGCACCGTCGAGAAGCTGCCGGGCGACGAGGTGCGGTGCACGCGCGTCTCCGCGGACGGGTACCGCTGCAACTGGTGGGCGGCGCTGCCCACCGGGACTTACGACAACCCCTTGATGGGGGGCTTGCTCGTGACGACTCACCGCGTCCGCCAGAGCCGGTTCCTGCGAGTAACGAAAGAAAGCGGGCGGCTGGTGATTACGGTGGTGTCAGCCAACTGACGGCCGCCCGCCGCCCGTGCCGGGTGCATTTCATACGGAGAACCAACAATGCCCATCCCCCTGAAGCTCAGCGACATCGACCAGGAGCACCTGCAGGAGATCTACGAGGCGGAGGCGGTCCCGCGGGACGAGCTGCCCTACAGCGACGCCCTCGCGCGGCTGTGCCAGTGCTTCCAGGACCGCACCTTCAAGAACGCCAGCGAGGAGCAGGTGTTCGGCGCCATCGTGAAGTACGTCCGGTCGAGCCGCTGCAAGGCGACGGAGGAGGTCGGTGAAGACGTGGCGGCCGCCAGGCAGGAGCACGCGAAGGCGTGGAAGGACCTCCGCCACGGGGCAAAGCTCCAGCCGTACACGCCCCAGTTCGAGTCGGCGCGGGCCGAGTTCTCACGCAGAATCGGGCACGAACTGTCCCCGAGGGAGTTCTGGCGAGTCCTCCGCACCGCGGTCTCACGCAAGCCCGCACCCGCCCGGGCGTGATCCGGTGACGACGGGACCGTGGGGGACGCAAGCTCGATGCACGGCAACGGCGCGAGTGACATGCGGCGGGTTAACGGCCGTGAGACTCATTCCACTGCGCCACGTTGCGGCGCCTCTGACCGGAAGCGGCCCCGCGTGCTACCGCGTCCGCGCGCCGCCGTCGGAGCACCAGGCCGCTGGTCGAGCGCCAGCCGGAGGCGAGCGGCCGGACAATGAACCTCCGATAGAACTCGCTGGCGCCGACGGTGAGATAACCCATCGGCCCACGTTAGCCGCGGCGCGGACGGCGCCGCCATTATAAATCCCTCCCCGGTCGGTGTTTCCCGCCCCCGCGCCTGCTGCGGAGCGCAGCACATTTCGTAGACCATTTATATTTTGGCAGCGCTTGATATTGCCGAACGTGCTACAGTGCGGCGGGTAAGTTCGACGAACGAGTCGTCGGTACGAGATCCGCACCTTCCGGCTCCCGCACCCTCCCTTCTTCGCCCTCCTACTCTCGCACCCGGGCCGACGGCCGTCGCCTCTCCCCGCGGTGAACCGCGGCGCGTTTTTTTGAGTTCCACGGCGTCGTACGGGCGTCGTGTGAAGCAGGCCCGTCCGAACAACCTCCCACCGAAAGTGAGCCATGGTCAGCGCGATGAAATCGGCCGAGTCGGACATGGATGACTTCTGCACCGGCCTTTCCCCCAAGGACCGGACCAACGTCGAGAAGCACCTGGCGGCCTGCGACGCCGAGGCGCTGCCCGACCGCGGCCGGCTGTGGCGCCGGCTCGCGCTGGGCTTGCGGCGGCTGGGCCCGTTCCGCCCGCAGACGACGGGATACCGCGCGGTGCAGTTCTTCGTTGCCGACGGGAAGTACAAGATGCAGCTCTTCGCCCTGGAGGACCCGCGGGACGGCACGCTCGTCGTTTACGCCCCCGACGCGGTCGAGGAGGCGATCGACACCGGCGTCCTGCGCGGCCCCGTGGAGGGCGAGGAGGACGCGACGTTGTACGAGGTCTGCGCCATGCCCGGCGTCACGATCAAGATCGAGCCGTTGACGGCGCAGAACAGCCCGACGGCCCCGGACTATTACAAGCACATGCTCGGGTGGAACCGCAAGGCCGTCCGGATTACGCTGCCGGTCAACGCCACGCCATCCCAGGTTCTGGCGTCCGAGCTGCTCTACGAGTTGGCCGCGCGGCGGGCGACGGTCCGCTGAAGGGGCGCCGGCGCGAACCCACCCGATTTCCTGGCATGCCCGAGGCGTCCGCCGTCAACCCGTCGCCGCCGTCGCGCCGACAGCGGTTCCTGGCCGGCTACACCTGGCTCATCCTCAAAAACGTACTGGGGTGGTTGCTGATCCTCTGCTCGTTCGTCGCCGGGCCGTTGGTGCCGGGGCCGGGCGGGATCCCGCTGTTCCTCATCGGCTTCGCCCTCGTGAGCTTCCCCGGCAAGCGGAGGCTGACGGCGCGCGTGCTGCGCGGCCGGCCGCTGCGGGTTAACCGCCGGCCCTTCGCCCTGGCGTGTGTCCTCGTGTCGCTGGCCGTCCCCGCACTGGTCCTCTCCGTCGCGCGGCCGCGGTCGGAATGGCTCGGCGGGCTTCACGCGGGGAACAAGCCGGGGCTGGCGGCGGCGTTCGCGCTCGGCGCGGCCCTGACGTGGCTGGCGGCCCGCTCGACCCCCGCCGCACTGAACCTGGTGCTGCGGATCGTGGCGCGGGGCCGAAAGAAGTTCCGGCCGTGGCTGCGGCGCCACCACATCAGCCTGCTGCCGCCGCGCTGGCGTCGCCGCCACGCCCACGAACCCGGCACCGGACCGTTTCGCCTGAAGGACGAGATCCTCAAGTTTTCCCGCGGGAAGCGATAAACGGCCCTGCGGAATGCCGTCGCACCTTGGGTATTTGCATTATTTAGAGTTCGCCGCTGCCACGGGTGTGCTACAATCGGGGCGAGGCTGAGGAACACTCAGACGTCCGACACCACGCCGACCCCTTTCCCTTCGAAACCGGTCAGCCTGACTGCCGAACGGGAAAGGCCGCAGTGACCACGTCCAGGTACGGCGACCCGTACGACACCGCCGCCCGCGCCCGCGAACGAATGTCTGCCGGCGCGAAACTTTCCCCCGCAACAGCATCCTATTCCGTCAATGGAACGAATCGTTCCAGGAGCACTCCATGTTCGTCGGGCTACTCGGCTGGGTCGTACTGGGTTTAATCATCGGCTTCATCGCCAGCAAATTCGTCAACCTGCGCGGCGACGACGCGCGCCTGGGCATCGGCGTTGCGGCGCTCGGGGCGGTGCTCGCCGGGGCGGCGTACAGCATCATCAGCGGCGACGGGGTGAGCGCGTGGAACCTGTGGAGCCTGATCTTCGCGGCGGC
>Ga0075431_100005475_pt1 | contig 12540 bp, 11 predicted proteins | sample RhiMetdeltSRZDD5_FD_75297 | JGI IMG/M metagenome (GOLD analysis project Ga0075431, IMG submission 75297) | Populus rhizosphere microbial communities from Tennessee, USA - Rhizosphere MetaG P. deltoides SRZDD5 | ecosystem: Host-associated > Plants > Roots > Rhizosphere > Soil | place: USA... | reverse complement strand
CGCCCATTGGAGTTCTTTGTGCATCTGCGTCGCGAGTTGTCCAGCGGCGTTTCGGTCCATGTTGCAGTCGACCATCTCGAAGTAATTCACAGAGAGCATGATCGCCTCCAAGTGCCGACACAGGTCTTGATTCAACAGGTCAATGACCTGCCCTGAGAGATTCCCTGCGGGCTGTGCTGCCGCTGAGTTCCTTTCACCATGTTCTTCTCCTTGGATTTCTCCAGCCATGCGTGACTAACAAAACGCTCGGACCTCTGAAAATCAGTCCTGACAGACGGGCTTGCAATTCTCGAGGGCGTCAGTGCGCATCAGAATACTAAAGACGAGTGCAGACGAGAATCGGTCTTAGGGATGAAAGGAGAGGTAGTCCTTTTGGTTGAGGATCTGCTATCCGTGAAGGTTATTCGGATTGAGTTTTGGATTTTTCTTGGGAGTGCGCATAGCTGGCCACCTGCAGGCGAGTGTGTAATGCTAGTTTGTCCAGGATGTTGTGGACATGGCTTTTCACTGTGTAGGTTGCTATGTTGAGACGTTGTGCAATTTCCTTGTTGCTCAGGCCCTCAGCGATCAGCTCAATGACCTCGCGTTCGCGCTTCGTCATACGGACCGACTCAATCAGGCTGGCCTTGCCTTCTCCAGCGACAGTTTCAATGATTTGAGAAAAGAGCGATCCGGTCAAGGAGGGCGGGAGGACACTCACACCTGCAGCCACCGTTCGTATGGTTCCTACAAAATCCTCAAACGTTGCTTCTTTCAGGATGAAGCCAGAAACGCCTGCCTTTACAAACTCGATCATGTCCGCTTGCACAGGCATGAGGTCCATCACAATCACCTTGACCTTGGAGTAATCCTTCTTAACGGATTCCACAAGACGTAAACTGTTTTGACCCTTCAACCCCAGATCCAAGAGAATGATCTGAGGTTTCAGCTCTTGCGCAGCCTTCAGCACAGCCTCTTTACCGTTTCCAAAGGCAGCGACGATTTCGATGTCTGGCTGCTCATTGAGCATGCCGGTCAGACCTTCGCGCAGCAGGCGGTTATCTTCGACCAGTAATAATCGGATTTTGGTCATAGGATACTCTCTCGGCGTTCATGCGGTTTAGGACCAAACTCGATTGTTAAAGCTCGGGGCGGACCCTCCAATTCAGAGATCTCAGGATCTCTCATCCAGGAAAAACACCATCCTGAAACCCTTGACTGACGGGATTCTTGCGGGTCCTATCGCTTCGCTGCGGCTCCGAGCAGAAGCTCACTTCCAGATTCGAAGTCCGACGCTCTATCCAACTGAGCTACGGGCGCGCTGCGTTGTGATCATAAGCAGGAGGGATTATTAATCATCCTAGGTGGACTTTTCAACGTTGGACTGCATAACTTGCATTGCCGTCGAGCGCAACTTGTCGAATGAGCCTAAGCAACCGCTGGCCCTTCCTTGGCCATTCAAGGTCTGCTCCGGGCGACGAGGACCGTCAATTTGCTCCTGGATCCTATATAATCTCTGGGTTCGGGCTCAAGATTTCTTGAATCGAATCCGATGACATAGCAAGGATCGATTAGAATCGAGTAGCGCCGAACCGTAGTCACCCCGTCCATGTTTCTGAACATGGTTATCGAACGACCATGAAGCGCCGCGAACTAGGGAAGTTCTTCGAGAAGTTTGGGCTTGGAAATGAAGCACCAGGTGGGCTTCCACGGCCTGTTTCGGAGACTTCGAAAGCAACGTTCATACCGAAGCTGCTCAAGAGGGTCAGAGCCATTTTGAGCAATCTTGATGAGCGCTACGAACTTCAGGTCACCAACAAGCCGTTTAAGTTGCCTGCCGAATTCGGCCAGTTGGAAACCGCCCAGAAAAGAAACTTGATGGTCTGCAATCTCTTTGTCAACGAGCGCCGATCGATTGGCAATATTGCCGACGCGCTAAACATGAGTGTTAGCAGTATCGTCTCAATCCTGATTCAACGGGGTTACATTGAGGAAAGACGAAGACGGCCTACAACGCCGTTGAAGGACGGCAAACGACGGGAGGATCTTCACGAGGGGGCGGAGTGATTCCTGGTCATCGCCGACCTTGTCGCCTTGTCTACCATTCAAGGCAGGCCGGGCAGCACGCCGACCACGCGTGGCGAACGACCCCCGTACCGACGAGATCTGCGCTCAGTTGGCGACTGGCTTCCTAGCGCCGCCGAAAGCGTCGTCGATTCAGCCGCCAGCTTCCAGCGGGACGAACGCGGAAGAAGAGGACGAGATTTTGACCGCATTGTGAGCTTGCCCGGTGGCAAGTGAAGTCAGGGTAGTTCGCTCCGACAGTCCGCGGGCTGAAACCACGTCGCCCAAACCCAATTCCAGCAAGCGTCTGTAGGCTATGAGTCATCTGCTATACTTGAATTTGGGCAACCTGCGCGCTTCACGTTTTTCAAGAAGGCGCGATTGAGGAGATGTTGGATGTCGGCCATCGAGTCCGCTTTGATTGATGTACAAACCCGCCCAACCCTCAAACTGATCTGCAACGACTTCAATATTCAGGTCGCCACGGTCAATGGTTCGGGCAGTCAGACGGCGAATACGGTGTTGATGCGTTCCTTGTTTCAGATGGGTATTCCGGTTTCGGGCAAGAATCTTTTCCCATCCAACATCGCTGGGCTGCCAACCTGGTTCACCATTCGAGTCAGCAAGGACGGGTATGTGGCCCGACGGGAGAACGTCGACATTCTCATCGCGATGAATCCTGAATCAGCACGTGAGGATGTGACCATGCTGGCGCCAAACTCGATGGTGATTTACGACGAACCGCTCAACCTGGGATCCATTCGGCAAGACTTGTTTTTTTATCCTGTTCCGTTTGACCGGCTGGTGGCACCTGTTTGTCCCGATGCCAAGCTTCGGCGGCTCGTGAAAAACATGGCTTATGATGGTGTGCTGGCTCAGTTGCTTGGGATTGAGATGGCTGAGGTTGAGAGGGCGCTCCGGAAGCAGTTCAAGAGGAAGCCAAAAGCCGCAGACCTCAATCTAAAGGCTGCCCAAGCCGGTTACGAGTATGCAGCGGAGCATCTGGCGAAAAGCGATCCATTTCGTGTCCAACGCATGGATGCGACGCGCGGCAAGATCATTATCGACGGTAACACCGCGGCAGCGCTGGGATGCATGTTTGCCGGTGTCAGCGTGGTCAGTTGGTATCCGATTACCCCATCTTCGTCGCTATGTGAAAGTCTGACGGAGTTTCTACATCGCTATCGCGTCGACTCCCAGACCGGGAAGGCAACGTTCGCCATCGTTCAGGCCGAAGACGAACTGGCCGCGCTGGGCATGGCTATCGGAGCGGGTTGGGCCGGAGCGCGCGCTATGACCTCGACATCGGGACCGGGGATCTCACTAATGGCGGAGTTTGCTGGGCTGGCTTACTACGCCGAGGTCCCTGTGGTCATTTTTGACATCCAGCGGGTGGGTCCGTCGACCGGTCTACCGACTCGCACAGCACAGTCCGATGTTCTTTCCGCGGCCTTCCTTTCGCATGGTGATACGCGACACGTTCTTCTTTTTCCCGCTTCGGTGGAAGAGTGTTTCCGGCTTTCGATGGAAGCTTTCGACCTGGCTGAAGAGTTTCAGACACCTGTGTTTGTCATGAGCGATCTGGATCTGGGGATGAACAACTGGATGGCGGCCCCTTTTGCCTATCCGCAAGACTCTTTGCGTCGAGGCAAGGTACTCACCGAGGAGGAACTGAACCAACTCAAAGAGTTTGCCCGATACCAGGACGTCGATGGCGACGGCATTCCGTATCGCACGCTCCCAGGCAACGGTCATCCGTTGGCGGCTTATTTCACGCGCGGAAGCGGCCATAACGAAAAGGCGCAGTACACCGAACGGCCTGAGGAGTACACCCGAAATATGAACCGGCTGGCGCGGAAATATGAAACTGCCCGCGGACGTGTTCCTGGCCCGGTCGTCGATTTCAATCCGAAGGCCGAGGTGGGGTTGGTCGCTTTCGGCAGCAGCCACTGGGCTCTCGTCGAGGCACGCGACCGGCTGCGCAGTCGGCATTCGCTGGAGACCAGCTATTTGCGGTTGCGGGCGTTTCCGCTTTCCGACGAGGTCGAAAAGTTCGTGCGTGCACACAACCGCGTCTACGTCGTTGAGCAAAACCGTGACGGCCAGGTGCACGACTTGATCCGGCTGGAGATTGACCCTCGCGAAGTCGTGAAGCTGCGAAGCGTGCGGCATTACGATGGCTTGCCCATTACCGCACGCACGATCGTGAAGCAGGTGATGGAACAGGAAGACATAGGTGAAGGAGTGGACAGGTGAGCGGTAGAACCAATCGGATCGGGCTGGAGTTTTCAGTCTATCGGGGCAGCAAGACCACACTTTGCGCAGGTTGCGGTCACAATGCGATCTCAGAACGGATCATCGACGCTTTTTTCGAGCTGGGCATTCCGCCGCACCGCGTGATCAAGCTCTCAGGGATCGGCTGCTCGAGCAAGTCTCCAGCCTACTTTCTCGGGCAATCGTTTGCGTTCAACGCGGTTCATGGGCGCATGCCTTCAATTGCTACAGGGGCACTGCTGGCCAATCGGAACCTGCTGGCATTAGGCGTGAGCGGAGACGGGGACACCGCTTCAATCGGTATCGGCCAGTTTGTTCATCTGCTGCGGCGCAATGTCCCGATGATATACATCATTGAGGACAACGGCGTCTATGGTTTGACCAAGGGACAGTTTTCAGCGACCGCGGATGCGGGTTCGAAGTCCAAGGGTGGGGTTACGAATGTCTTGTCGGCAATCGACAGTTGTCTGCTGGCGGTGGAACTGGGGGCGACGTTTGTGGCTCGATCGTTTTCCGGGGATAAGAAACAGCTTCTTGAGATTCTCAAAGCTGCCATCTCTCATCGTGGTACGGTCATGATCGACATCATCTCTCCTTGCGTCACTTTTAACGATCACGAAGGCTCAACCAAGAGCTACAGCTACGTCAAAGATCATGAGGAGGCGCTCACTGAAGTCAACTACATTCCGCACTATGAGAACATTGAGGTGGAGTATGATCCCGGAACGACGGTCGCGGTGCGACTCCACGACGGATCTGAAGTGAGGCTTAAAAAACTCGAAAGCGATTACGACCCGACTAGCCGCCTTGCGGCCCTTGTACGATTGCACCAAGCGCGGGAGAAAGAAGAAATCCTCACCGGAATCTTCTTCATCGAGCCGCGGACCCCCGACTTCATCGAGCAGCTGAACCTCGTCGACGAGCCCCTCGCAGCACTTCAGCAAGAGCAACTCCGCCCTTCTCCAGACGTCTTGGAGGAAATCATGGAAGAGCTTAGGTGATTGTGGAATTCTGAGTGCAGATTGCGGAATCCCAATTCCGCATTGCGCAATCCAGATTCGGCAATCCATGTTTTGCAGTGTGAACAGGACGAGCCCTCACCACTTCGAAAAAGTCGAGCGCGGGTAAGAGTGGCGTCGTGCAGGACTACTTGGGGGCAATTCTCTGAAGGGTCCTTCCGGGAGGCTGGTTTTTGGCTAGAATGACTCTGGCTGGACGCAGCACCTTCCCGCCCCAGACATAGCCCTTTCGCAGTTCTCTCGAGACGGTACCGTCGCTGAATCGGTGGCTGGGTTCAGCGTCCACTGCCTCGTGGAGTGTTGGGTCAAAAGCTTGCCCAACGCTCTCGAAGCTCATGATACCCTGCTTTTCCAGAATCTGATGGACCTGCCTTTGAATGGACCGGACCGCTTGGTACGTCTCGAGATCACTCCGCAGCGCCTCAGATTGGAAGGCCCGATCGAAACCATCCTGTACGAGCAAGATCTCCTGGACCAACTCCCAAACACCGGACTTGGTCGCGGCACGTCGTTCTTTGGCCACTGGCTTCCGGTAACGGTCAAATTCAGCTGCCGTCCTCAGGCGCAACTCTTCCTGCTCGCGCAAAGCTGTTAGTTCATCGGCCTTGGAAAGCCTGCTCCTTTTCGAAGCGGGAGCCGGCCGCGCGTGGGACTTTGAAGAGGAAGATTTCTTAGCAGCCTTTTCCATCGTGGAAGTCAAAATGTTCGAAAACGCTCTTGCTCCTGGAACGGAACGACCTTTCACTTGATAAAATCAAGAAATTCGTTCCGTGTTTTGCTGTCGCTCTTGAATCTGCCCAACATGCAACTGGTAATCGTACTGCTATTTTGCTTCTGCACGCCGCGCATCATCATGCAAAGGTGATACGCTTCAATAACTACCCCAACCCCTTTGGGATCGAGGTACTTCTCAATGGCGTAAGCGACCTGCGTCGTCAGCCGCTCCTGAACCTGCAGGCGGCGTGCGAAGACGTCCACAATGCGAGGCATCTTGCTCAGGCCGATGATCTTGCTCTGAGGCAAATACGCAACGTGACATTTTCCGTAGAACGGAAGCATATGATGCTCGCAGAGGCTATAAACTTCAATGTCTTTGACAATGACCATCTCGTCGTATTCAGCTTCGAAAACTGCCCCGTTGATGACCTTGTCGATGCTCAAGTGATACCCTTTGGTCAGATACCTCAAGCTGCCTTCGACCCGCTGCGGCGTTTGCTTGAGCCCTGCACGGGCCGGATCCTCTCCCAGATTCAACAGGACTTCGTGGATCATGTCCGCAATGCTTTCCGTCGTGTTCGCAATCTTCCGGTTCATACAACGTATGGTAACCCTTCCCACAATCGACTGCAAACGAACTATTAAGAAGGAAGCAATTTCGCTGAAGCCTGCAATCAGAACAGCGGTTCCTCCCAGTCCTCCAGCTTCCTCTTGATACTGGACATGAACCGGTCGGCCACTGCTCCATCGATCAGCCGATGGTCAAAGGTCAGGCTGAGATAAGCCATGGAGCGAATGGCGATAGCATCGTTGATCACCACGGGTCGTTTGGTGATGGCCCCGATGCACAAGATGGCCACTTGCGGTTGATTGATAATCGGAGTTCCAAAGAGACTACCAAAGACTCCCGGATTGGTGATGGTGAACGTCCCCCCCTGTACATCATCCGGCGTCAATTTCTTCTGGCGAGCCCGCTCGGCAAGACTGGAGGCCGCTTTGGCAATGCCGAGAAAGCTCTTCTCGTCTGCATTCTTGATAACTGGAACAATCAGTCCCCAGTCCAGCGCCACGGCTACACCGATGTTGATATCCTTCTTGTAAAGGATGTTCGTGTCAACGATGGAGGCATTCACAATCGGGAACTCCTTCAGCGCCCCGGCCGCAGTCTTGATGAAGAAGGGCATGTAAGACAATTTGCTGCCCTCGCGTTCCAGGAACTCGTCAGCATGCTGGTCTTTGATGCTGACGATGCGCGTCATGTCCACTTCAAAAACTGTGCTCACGTGAGCTGAGGTCCGGCGGCTGGCGATCATGTGCTCGGCGATACTCTTGCGCATGGCCGACATGGGAACGACCTCACTGTGATCGGTCGAGATGGACCGGACTTTGGGCATTTCCTTTCCAATAGCCTGCACCGATGAAGGCCCGGGCTGGGTAGTTGGTTGCCGGCCTGAGAGATGCGACAAAATGTCTTTCTTTGTGATTCGCCCTCCAAATCCAGTTCCTTCCAACTGATTCAAGTCCACCTGCTCTTCTCTGGCGATACGTCTGACGAGGGGAGAGGACTTGATTGAGCGATCTGTCTCAGCTCTGGTTGGCTCCGCAGGCTCGCGACCCACCGGCTCGGCGACCGTTTCTGGATTTGGCGCCGCGACCGGCTGAGGGGCTTTCGCTGCGGCTCCCTCTTCAACGATCACAGCGACAACAGTATTAATCTGCACTGTCTCCCCCTCCTTGACACGGATCTCCGAGAGCACGCCGGAGGCAGGAGCTGGAATTTCAGAATCGACTTTGTCCGTCGAAATCTCGAATAGGGGTTCGTCTCGCTTTACCGGATCGCCGACGTTTTTCAGCCACTTGGTAATGGTGCCTTCGAAGATACTTTCGCCCATTTGCGGCATGATCACATTAGACGGCATTCCATTCTCCCTTAGGAAGGTCTGCGATAGGGCGCGGGTTCTCACCACGCCGTGGATTCCATGGGATGCGGCGGGTTAGAGGACCCGCCCACCGTTCCTACCGTTTAGTATGCTGCCAATTGCCTTGCAACCCGAATGATGTCGCTGGTCTTTGGCAGGAAGAATTCCTCCAGCGGAGGGCTATAGGGTACCGGCGTGTCAGGCGCGGTAATACGCATGATAGGACCGTCCAGATACTCAAAGGCTTCTTCGGCAATGATGGCCGCGAGTTCCCCAGCGATCCCGCCAGTCCGTGTGTCTTCATGTAGCAGAATCACCTTGCTGGTCTTCTTGACCGATTCGAGAACGCTCTCCTTGTCAAGAGGCAGCAAGGTGCGCAGGTCCACCACCTCCAGTTCAATGCCGTCTTTCGCCAAGGCGACGGCTGCCTCCAGTGCCAGGTGAACCATGGCTCCGTAGGTCAGCACAGAAAGGTCGGAACCTTCGCGTTTGACATCCGCCTTGCCGATGGGAACGATCAAGTCGCCATCCGGGAGTTCCTCCTTGATTCGACGATAGAGAAACTTGTGCTCGAAGTAAACGACCGGGTCCTCGTCTCGAATGGCCGCTTTGATCAATCCCTTGGCATCGTAAGCCGTTGAAGGCGCCACCACTTTTAAGCCGGGCGTGTGGACGTAATGCATCTCCGGATTCTGGGAATGGAACGGACCTCCATGAACACCACCACCGGACGGACCACGAATCACCAGGGGAACGCCGGCTCCCCAGCGGTAGCGGCACTTGGCGGCAAAGTTGGTAATTTGATCGAACGCGCAGGAGATGAAATCGGCAAACTGCATCTCAGCGATGGGCCGCATGCCCATGAGCGCAGCTCCAATGGCTGCGCCCACGATTGCGGATTCAGAGATGGGAGTGTCGATGACTCGCTCCTCTCCAAATCTTTCCAACAGGCCCTCGGTCACTTTAAAGGCGCCACCGTAAGCTCCAACGTCCTCACCCAAGACGAAAACATTCGAGTCGCGTTCCATCTCTTCCACAATGCCCTGGCGAATTGCTTCCAAATAAGTGACCACAGCCACAAGTTTGTCTCCTACTTGTCAGAGAAGAACATGTTCGCGAATGCCAGCGGGGCTTCTACATTTTGATCTGCGTAAACCCCCTCCAAAGTTTCCTGGGGATTGGGGAAAGGGTCGTTCTCGGCCAGAGACACGCCTTCGTCTACTTCCTGGGTGATGCGCGTGGCCAGTTTCTTCACTTCGTCTTCGGTGACCGTTTGGTTGCGAATCAAGGAAGACTCAAGCCTGAGAATGGGATCCTTCTTCTCCCACTCGACAAAAAGCTCCTTGGGAACATACTTCAAGTCGTCGTGGGCTGAATGCCCTGTCATGCGGAATGTTTTGCACTCGATCAGACTGGGACCGCCTCCCTCTCTGGCCAGTTCGATCGCTTGTTTCGTAGCCCTGTAGACTTCCACGACGTCGTTACCATCTACTATGACGCCGGGCATGGCATAGGCTTGAGCTCGGACAGCAATATCCTTGACCGCCATTTGCTTTTCCAAGGGAGTGGAGTAGGCGTAGTAGTTGTTGTTGCAAATATAAACAACTGGGGCCTTCTGGACGGAAGCCAGGTTCAATCCTTCGTGCCAATCACCCCGGCTGGTGGCGCCGTCGCCGAAATAGCAAAGAACCACATTCCTCTGCTTCCTCATCCGATAGGTCAACCCGATCCCGGCCGCAACCGGGATCGTATCGGCCAGCATACTGACAAAGGCGACGATGTTCCTGCTCATGTCGCCCATATGCAGGTTGGCGTCTTTCCCTCGGGTGGCACCCGTCCTCCGGGCCATGTACTGAGCAAAAATCTCGCGAGGTGCCATGCCACGAATTAGGAAAGCCCCCATATCACGGTGCGAGGGACAAATGCAGTCATCTTTTTCAAGCTGGATGCAGGAGCCAACCGCAATCGCTTCCTGACCGCGGCCGACGTAGACACCGCCGACAATCTTGCCCTGGCGGTAGAGTTTGCGCTCGATGCGGGCCTCGATCTCACGTGTTAACTTCATGTAATAGAGCATGTCGAGCAGCGTTTTCTTGTCAAGACGCATCTGACGTAGGCTCCTTGAAGGATGAATGACCCAAAGAAGTGACAGCGAAGACTGGCCCCCTGAAAGGACTTTTGCCCATAGGTGTGTGAAGAAATGGATTTGAATCGACTCTCCGCGCCGCCCCTCACCCTGACAGTTTCGACTCCTTCAACCAAAAGGCAAATTTTTTTCACCCAGTGGGGACTGTCAAGAGATCATCTGCGCTTGAAGAGATCTCGATCCCTTCAGAACGAAGTGTGACGTCAAAAACCCTCCCAAACTCTTCACAAAAGCGAGACCGAACTTCGCTGAGGTCGATTTCTTCGACTCTCAGAACCTGAGCCATGGATGTGACCCCTCGGTTCGCGAGGCCACACGGAACAATCAGATCAAAGAAAGTCAAATCCGGATTGACGTTGAGGGCCACTCCGTGCGAAGTCACCCACTGACTAGTCCTGACACCAATGGCCGCGATTTTTTGATCTCCGACCCAAACCCCGGTCGCACCCACGACCCGACTAGCGCCGATACCGAAGCTGGCCAGCACCTGGATCAAGCATCTTTCCAGACCTCTCAAATACCAATCGATATCCCGGCGATAACATTTCAAATCGAGGACCGGATAAGCAATGAGCTGGCCGGGCCCATGATACGTGATGTCTCCGCCTCGATCCGTCGAATAGAAGCCTACACCTCGTTTTGCCAGCTCTTGTTTGGAGACCAGCAGATGGTTGGTTTTCCCAGATCGGCCTAATGTGATCGTGTGAAGGTACCGGACAAACAAAAGACAGTCGGGCAGCTGATCGCTCTTTCTCAGCTGAACGATCTTTTCCTGAATCGCCAGACTGTCTTCGTACTGCTGCTGACCTACGTCTATGACCTGGCACTCACGCATCGGCTTTACCGTCGGACCTTTCAGTCGATTCGGAACACGGTCAAAAGCAAGCATCCTCAACCATGAGGATTCCTTGTAAGTCAGACGCGAGATCACGATTGGCCTAAAACCTCAAAACATTCTAAACCAGCGTCATGAATGGTTCAAATGAAACCCTTTGGAGTAAAGACCCCGGCAGGGAGCCGCTCATGCAGATGCGAGGGCGAAAACCGAAAATACACACATTCCCTGTGAATCGAAAGCAGGAAAGTCACTGCCTCAGCGATCGGTAACCGTGCCTGAGACCGACAACCCCTCGATGGTGCGACTTCTTCCATTTGTTTAAGCGGATTCTCACAAAGTTCCCTATGCCGCCCAAAAAGCCTTCTGTTGCGCCGATGTGCTCAGATTGGTGGCATCGCCTTCCACCCAATCAGATAGGCCTCTATTGCCGAAATCTCAAGGGGCTCAGATATAATGGAAGGGGGAGCTGCTCTGGTTCTTCTTCACTCGCGAGCCAGGACTCTCTGCAGCTGTTGAAGTTGAGGTGAATTCTTTGAACTACTCTCTCACCCGTTTCATGATCGTGTTGTGGGGGTTCGTTTTGCAGGGCCCAGCCTGGCCGACTCAGAAAACCTTGACTCCTGCCGACAACAAGGTGGTAGATGGAACGCTCGTCTGTCTGGACAAGGACCTCAAGGAGGTCGCCTGTAGTGCGAAGAACGAAATCTACGGTCTCAAGGCTGCCGACGGGCAACTCTACCCCCTCAAGGCACACGAAAACGTCGAGGCCTTGCACGTGGAGAAGAGGTTGAGAACCAGAAATTTTCGACTAACTCTGCGACAAGAGCCCGATTCGCGATTATATGCGTTGGTGAAGTCTCAGTTCTTCCGCGACGGCCGACTATACGACTTCCACTACTTCTGTGAGGTGTGCAACATCACGACCCACGCCCCGGGACTGTGCATGTGCTGCCGTGAAGAAACGGAGTATCGCGAAAGCCCTGCGAATTGAACCCCAGCCGAAACAACGCAATGTGTTCGAATGAATACAATCGGAGGGTAGGACTGGCGCTCCGCCGTCAGCCAACGGTTGAAAGAAAGACAGGAAGCGTTGGCTAGAGATCGCCGCGGGTGACGCGCGAGAAATCGATCGGATCAAGCCCTAAGGATCTTACTCACGACATTGCCGTGCACGTCGGTAAGGCGGAAGTGACGGCCCTGGTATTTGAACGTCAGCCGGGTGTGGTCGATGCCCAGGCAGTGCAGAAGAGTGGCGTGCAGGTCATGCACGTGCACGGGGTCTTTGGTGATGTTGTAAGAGTAATCGTCGCTCGCTCCGTAGGTGATACCCGGCTTGATCCCCCCACCCGCCATCCACATGGTAAAACAGCGGGGATGATGATCTCGTCCATAATCGTCCACGGCCAAACGCCCCTGGCAGTAAACGGTGCGGCCGAACTCACCGCCCCAGATCACCAGCGTATCGTCCAGGAGTCCCCGGGCTTTCAGATCCAGGACTAAAGCTGCCGACGCCTGATCGGTAGCTCTGCACTGCCTGGCCAGGTCACGCGGGAGTTTGCCATGCTGGTCCCAACCACGATGGAA
>Ga0075431_100005473_pt1 | contig 12541 bp, 14 predicted proteins | sample RhiMetdeltSRZDD5_FD_75297 | JGI IMG/M metagenome (GOLD analysis project Ga0075431, IMG submission 75297) | Populus rhizosphere microbial communities from Tennessee, USA - Rhizosphere MetaG P. deltoides SRZDD5 | ecosystem: Host-associated > Plants > Roots > Rhizosphere > Soil | place: USA... | reverse complement strand
CGAGCACGAGGATCGTCACCTCGAATGACAGCAGCAGCCCGTGACTCATGTCGCTTCAGCCTCCGGCCTCGCTTCACGGGGGAAACCATGTTTCCCCCGTGCGCCCCCTTCTTGCAGGTACGCGCCGGACGCGCCGCGCAGGTCGGCGCGTCCGGCGATTACGACCATCAACCAGTTCATGCGGGCACCTCCTCCTTCCTCGTGACGCACGCAGACGAGGTGATCTCGTCTTCCCAGTCGAGATTCAGCTGCCCCTCGGGTGCCAGGTGCTGGAGCAGGGCAAGGACGTTGCGCGAGTAGAGCTGGCTGGCGTGGAACGGCATCGTGCTCGGGAGATCGGTGTAGCCCACGATTGTGACGCTCTCCCGGACGACTGCTTCGCCGGGCTCGGTGAGCTCGCAGTTTCCGCCGGTCTCGGCGGCGAGGTCGACGATCACGGAGCCGGGCCGCATTGCGGCCACCGCCGATGCCGGGATCAGGCGCGGCGCCGGGCGGCCGGGGACGAGCGCGGTCGTGATCACGGCGTCGAAGTCCGGCACGCGCGCCTCGAGGGCTTCCTGCTGTTGCTGCTGCTCCTCCGGCGTGAGCTCGCGGGCGTAGCCGCCCGCCGTCTCTTCGCCGGTGACGCCGAGGTCGAGGAACGTCGCGCCGAGACTCTCGACCTGTTCGCGGACGACGGGTCGGACGTCGAACCCGGAGACGACGGCCCCGAGCCTGCGCGCCGTTGCGATCGCCTACAGGCCGGCCACCCCCGCGCCGAGCACGAGCACCTTCGCGGGAGTCACCGTGCCCGCGGCCGTCATCAGCATCGGAAAGAACCGCGGCAGGCGCTCGGCGGCCAGGATCGCCGCCTTGTACCCCGACACGGTCGCCTGCGACGACAGCGCGTCCATCGCCTGCGCTCGGGTGATCCGCGGGATCGACTCCATTGCGAAGGCGACGACTCCCCGATCGGCGAGGCGGTCGATGCCTTCGCGATCCATAAGCGGCTGCAGGAACCCGATCAGGACCTGGCCGTCCCGAAACCGCTCGACCTCCTCTGCAGAGGGCGTCTGCACCTTCGCGATCGCGTCCGCCGAATAGGGGTCGGCGACGAGCGTCGCGCCGGCTTCCTCGTAGGCAGGATCGAGGAAGCTGGCCGCCTCGCCGGCGCCCCGCTCGAGCTCGATCTCGAAGCCGCTGCCGGTGAGCCGCTTGACGCTTTCCGGAACGAGCGCGACGCGGCGCTCGCCCGTAGCCGTCTCGCGAGGTACCCCAACCTTCATGCGCGGGCAACTCTAAGCCGAGCCCGCGGACGGCTGTCGCAGAACCGGCACGGAGCCGTCACCCACTCGTGCGCCTTGCCGGAGTAGGCTCGCCGCGGGGAGGAGGCCGGCCGAACCTTCTCAAGGCGACCGTAGGCGGGCCAAGTAGATTGCCCAGCGTGGGCGAAGCGGCCGGGCAGCGAGTGCCGACGAGGGAGGACGAGCAGGCTCCCGCCGAGCATTCGCGGCTCGCCGAGATAGCCGACAGCTTCTTCCGTGCGCCGATCCGCGATCTCGTCCCGTACGAGCCCGGCAAGCCGGTGGAGGAGGTGCAACGCGAGCTCGGGCTCGAGCGAGTCGTCAAGCTCGCGTCCAACGAGGGGCCGTTCGGGCCGTTTCCGGCGGCGCTCGAGGCGATCGCGCGCTGCGCGCCGGAGCTGAACCGCTACCCGGACGGCGGCGCTTACCGGCTGCGGGCCGCGCTCGCCGAGCTCCACGGTGTCCGCTTCGAGGAGGTCGCGGTCGGAGCAGGCTCCGACGGGCTCGTCGACGGCCTTTCTCAAGCTGTGCTCGACCCGGGCGACGAGATCGTGTGCGGCTGGCCCTCGTTCCCGAGCTATGTGATCGACGCCAAAAAGGTCGGCGCCACTCCGGTGGCGGTGCGCCTCAAGGACGAGCGCTACGACCTCGACGCGATGCTGGAGGCGGTCTCGCCGCGCACGAAGCTCGTTTACGTCTGCCACCCGAACAACCCGACGGGAACGATGAACACGCGCGCCGAGCTCGACGCCTACTTCGATCGTGTCCCGGAGCACGTCCTCACCGTCCTCGACCAGGCCTATCTCGAGTACATCGACGACCCCGATTACCCCGACGGGATCGCCGAGTACCTGAAGGCGGGGCGCAAAGTCGTCGTGCTGAGAACGTTCTCGAAGATCTTCGGGCTCGCTGGTCTTCGGGTCGGCTACGCGATCGCGGCGCCCGGAGTCGTCACCGCCCTCGGCAAGGTGCGCCGCGCTTTCGACATCACAACGCCGGCGCAGGAAGCGGCGCTCGCGAGCCTGAACGATCCGAAGGAGATCGAGCGGCGGCGGGTCGAGAATGCGCGCCGGCGGCCGGAGGTCGAGCGAACTCTCCGCGAGCACCGCTTCGACCCGGCCGGGCCGGCCGTCGCGAACTTCCTCTACTGCGAGGTCGGCGAGGATTCGCAGCCGCTGTTCGAACGACTCCTTCGAGAAGGCGTGATCGTGCGGCCCACGCACGGCTTCGGTGGCCCGGGGGCGATCCGCGTCACGGTGGGCACCGCCGAGGAGAACGCGTTCCTCGCCGAGGCGCTCGACCGCATTTTGCGACCGGCCGCAACCGCCTAGTCCCCAAAACCCCTCTTACGAGTCGACAGGACGCTGTTAGCGTTTCAGGGGCCGTGAGCCGCCTCATGACCGGCCGCCAGCTCGGGCTCCTCGGCCGGGAGCCGGGTTTCCGCTCGCTGTTCCTTGCCACGCTCGGTTCGGGCCTCGGGACGTGGCTGGCGCTGGTCGCTCTCCAGATCGACGTGCTCCACCGGACCCACTCGCCGATCTGGATGAGCGCCCTGCTGATCGCAAGCCTCCTGCCCTCGCTCCTCGTCGGCCTGCTCGCGGGGCCGCTGGTCGATCGGCTCTCCCGCCGCAGCCTGATGATCGGGGCCGACCTCGCCCGCTTCGGCGCCTTCTTCGTGCTCCCGTTCGCCCCGAACGCGACCACGATCGTCGCACTGGCAGCGGTGACCGGGATCGCAACCGGCTTCTTCCGTCCGGCGGTCTATGCGGGGCTGCCGAACCTCGTCTCGGAGGACGACCTCCCGGCCGCGAACTCGCTGCTCCAGACGATCGACAACGCCACCTGGGCGGTCGGCTCGCTGGTGGGCGGAGCCCTCGTCGCAGTCAGCGGACCCCATCTGGCGTACTGGATCAACGCCGTCACGTTCCTCGTCTCCGCGGCATTGATCGCGCAGATTCCGCAGCGACTTCTCCAGGAGGCCAAGGCCGAGACACGCGGCCACTGGCGCGATCTCGGCGACGGACTGGTGCTCGTCCGACGCTCGCGGCCTTTGTTCACCGTTCTCGTCGCGTGGAACATCGGCATGGTCTCGAACGCCTTCGTCAACGTCGGTGAGCCGTTCCTGGCGACCGAGTCCTTTTCCGCCGGAAGCTTCGGCCTCGGCCTGCTGATGGGCAGCGCCGGCGTGGGTCTCGCCGCAGGCGCGTACATCGCCGGATCCTGGATCGAGGAGCGCGGGCTCCCGAACGTCTACGGAGCCGCACTCGGGATGATGGCGGTCGGCATCGCGGGAGCGGCCGCGTCGCCGAACGTCTGGGTCGCCGCCGTCTGCGTGATCGTCTCCGGCGCCGGCAACGGAGCGACGATCGTGTGCAACGCGCTGCTCGTCCAGTACGGAGCCCCGGACAGGCTCCGTGGACGCGCGTTCACCGTCCTGATGAGCTCGAACGTCACGGTTCTGACGCTAGGAATGGTGCTCGCCGGCCGGCTGACCGATTCGTTCGGGCCTCGCTGGATCTGGGGCGTGGCGGCGCTGCTCTCGTCGGCGGCGGCCGTCGTCGGCTTCGGGCTCGCGCGCGGCACTGCGGTCACGACTCCTCACTTGGCCGAGCCCGCGGAGCCGGGGATCGAGCCGGAGACCGCTCCCGAGGCCGAAGCGCCGGTTCAGGCGCAAGAGCGGGCTATCTAGAGTTCGTTTCATGGCAGCCCGCCGCGACTTCACGCGCGAGTCGCTCGCCGCGGGTGTCCGTGCCGGCGAGAAGCGGGCGCTCGCCCGCGCGATCACGCTGGTCGAGAACTCCGACCCGCTCGCGTACGACCTCGTCCGCGAGGTCTATCCGGACACGGGCCGCGCCTACGCCGTCGGCATCACTGGTCCGCCCGGCGTCGGCAAGTCGACCCTCATTTCGGCGCTCGTGCGCCACGTCCGCGAAGCGGGAACGACGATCGGCGTGATCTCGGTCGATCCATCGAGCCCGTTCACCCATGGAGCCCTGCTCGGCGACCGAATCCGCCTGGCCGACCACTTCCTCGACCCCGAGGTCTTCATCCGCTCGATGGGGACGCGCGGACATCTCGGCGGGCTCGCCGAGGCGACCCTTCAGGCGCTGCTGGTCCTCGACGCCGCCGGGAAGGAGCTCGTCTTTCTCGAGACGGTCGGCGCCGGCCAGAGCGAGGTCGAGGTGATCGGAATCGCCGACACGGTCGTGCTCGTGCTGATGCCCGGCTCCGGAGACTCGATCCAGGCCCTCAAAGCCGGGATCATGGAGATTCCGGACGTGATCGCGATCAACAAGCGCGACCACCCCGCCGCGAAGACGATGCTGAACGAGGTGCGCTCGATTCTTTCGCTCGACAAGGACCGGGCCTGGCGGCCCCCGATCGTGATGACGGAAGCGACACGCGGCGAGAACGTGGCAGAGCTCTGGCAGAAGATCGAGGCCCACCGAGCGTTTCTCGAGGGGCAGGGACTGCTCGAGGAACGGCGCCGCCAGAACCTTGCCCGAGAGGTCTTCGCCGTCGCGTCCGCACGCGCGAAGATTCATCTCGAGCGTGCGGTGGAAGGCGATAACGAGCTACGGCGGCTGCTCGACGAGGTTCAGAATCGTGAGCTCGACCCGCTGACCGCCGTTCGCGAGATCATGGAGAAGGTCTTTCACGTCTCTGATGGCGACGGAAACCACAGGCCCGACACTCACTGAGATCGAAGCGGCGCGCCGCGGCCTCGAGGGCATCGCGCGCGTCACGCCCGTCTACGGCTCCGAGACCCTCTCGCGCCTGGTGGGCCGGGAGATCGTGCTCAAGGCCGAGAACCTCCAGCGGACCGGGTCGTTCAAGGTGCGCGGCGCCGTGACGCGGATCGCCGCGCTCTCGGCCGCCGAACGCCGCGCAGGTGTCGTGGCCGCGAGCGCCGGCAACCACGGCCAGGCCGTCGCGTGGGCCGCGCGCGAAGCCGGAATCCCCGCCGCGATCTTCGTCCCGCAGGACGCGCCGACAGCCAAGGTCGAGGCGTGCCGGAACTACGCAGCCGAGACGGAGATGGTCGGCGCTGCGTTCGAGGATGCGCTTTCCGCCGCGATGGCCTATGCAGACGAGACCGGGGCCACGTTCGTCCACCCGTACGAGGACGAGACGGTGATCTCCGGGCAGGGGACCATCGGGCTGGAGCTCGCCGAGCAGGTGCCCGAAGCCGCGGTCGTGCTCGTCCCGGTCGGAGGCGGCGGGCTCGCCGCCGGCGTCGGGCTGGCGCTTCGCGCCGTCAAGCCGGACCTCCGCGTTGTCGGCGTCGAGGTCAGGCGGGACCGCTACACGATCGCGGACGGGATCGCCGTCAAGCAGCCGGGGGCGCTGACGTCGGCGATCCTTCCGGATGTCCTCGCCGACATGATCACGGTCTCGGACGATGAGATCGGCGAGGCGATCGTGTTGCTCCTCGAGCGCTCGAAGCTCGTCGTCGAAGGTGCCGGCGCGGTCGGCGTCGCGGCGCTGCTTGCGGGGAAGGTGGCGGGCGAAGGACCGGCCGTAGCCCTCCTGTCGGGCGGCAACATCGACGCAACGATGCTCATCTCGGTGATGCGTCACGGCCTGACCACGGCCGGGCGCTATCTCGTCGTCAGCACGCATCTCGCCGACCGGCCGGGTGAATTGATCAAGCTGCTCTCGCTGATCGCCGCCGAGCGTGGCAACGTCATCTCGGTCGAGCATCACCGCGAGGGCATGGACATCCCGGTCAACGAGACCGAAGTCGAGCTCACCCTCGTCACGCGCGACGAGGCGCACTGCCTCCAGCTGCTGGCCGCGATGGCCGACAGTGGCTACACGGTCGACCGACTGCAGTAGCTCTACGCGTATGCACTTGCGTGGAGTGGTGCTTGTCGAGGGTACGAGCGATCGCCTGGCTGTCGAGGCCCTCGCGCTACGGCTCGGCCGCGACCTCGGGGCAGAAGGCGTCGCCATCGTGCCGATGGGTGGCTACGGAAACCTGCCGAGTTTCCTCGACCGGTACCGCGACTTCCAACTCGCGGGCCTGTACGACGTCGGCGAGGAGCGGCACTTCTTGCGCGCCCTGGCTTGCGACGACCGCCGGGAGCTGGAGCGCGCGGGTTTCTACGCCTGTACTCGCGACCTCGAGGACGAGCTGACGCGGGCCGTCGGGCCTGAGGAAATGGAACGCGTGCTCGCGGAGCAAGGTGAGCTACGCGCGTTCCGGACCTACCAGAAGCAGCCCGCGCATCGTGACCGGCCGCTCGAGGAGCAGCTGCACGGATTCATGTGGAACCGCAAGCAGAAGTACGCCGTGCTTCTGGTGCAGGCACTGGACCTCGAGCAGGTCCCCCGGCCGCTGGACCGTGTCCTAACGCACGTCTAGACGAGAGTCTCGGCGTGCTAACTGCCGCATCTGCGGAAGCCGACGGTTGCGCCGCCGCGGGCCTCCCAATCCGGGATGCCCCCGTGGAGCACCGGCCGCGCATCGACGCCCGAGGCGGCGAGCACGCTGGCGGCGACGACGGCCCGGGAGCCGCTCTCGCAGATCGTCACGACCGGCCGGCCGTCCGCCTTCAGCTCGTCGCCGTACTCGCGAACGAGTCGGTACGGGATGTTGCGGCTGCCGGGAATGAAGCCGTCGTCGCGCTCGTAGAGCTCGCGGACGTCGATCACCTCCGCGCCGTCTTCGAGCAGGCGATCCAGGTCGTGGACCGCGACCGGCTCCAGTGTCTCCGTTTCCGGGGCATGCAGCACGTAGCCCCGGAGGTCGAAGATCCCGACCGCGTGGAGGCGACCGGCGGCGTCCTCGGCTTGTTCGTGGGTGGTCGCATGGATCAGGGGTGGCTCGTCCGGGAGCAGCACGAACGCGGCCCTCGTCGCGAAGCCGCGGCGCGAAAGCGGCACGTTGATCGCTCCCGGCGCGTGGCCGGCGACGAAGACGTCGGCGGGACGGACGTCGAGGATCGGCGGCTCGAGCCCGTCTCTCTCGACGAGGGGTTTCACTGCGCCGACGAAGGAGCCGCGGTTGAGCTCGACGATCCGCTCGAGGTTCGGCGGCCGCGGCGCGCGCGTGAGGCCCGAGGCGCTCACGAACTCCTCGACGTCGGCGGCTGCGACCATGGGGTTGAAGCGGCGTTCGAAGCCGATCGTCGTCGAGGCCTTCGAGCTCATCGACGCCCCGCAGAGCGATCCGGCGACGTGGCCGGGGTAGACCTCGACGCCGTCAGGTAGCTCTAGCAAGTGCCGCAGGCTCGTGTAGAGCTCCCGCGCGCCGTCGACGGCCTCGACCGCGAGATCCGGCCGCGCAGCATCGCCGACGAACAGCGAGTCGCCCGTGAGCACGAGCCACGGCTCGTCCGCACGAGTGCGATCGATGACCGCGAAGCAGCAGTGTTCCGGACGGTGGCCGGGCGTGTGGATCACCCGCAGGACCACGTCGCCGAGCACGATCTCCTGTCCGTCTTCAAGCGGATCGTGCTCGTACTCCGCCTCGGCGGCGGGGTGGATCGCGACCGGGATCCCGCGCTCGAGCGCGAGCCGACCGTGGCCGGAGACGTGATCTGCATGCGTGTGCGTCTCGAGCGTACGGACGATGCGGACACGCTCCTGGTCGGCCGCCGCCAAGTACTGCTCGATCGCGTAGGAAGGGTCGACGACTACAGCTTCGTGCGTCGTCTCGTCGCCGACGAGGTAGGACGCGCAGCCGAGATCGTCGTCGACGAACTGTCTGAAGATCACGGCTTCGACCGTAACACCGGGTGCGGCTTGTTTTCTTGAAGTTACGGGGCGGACGCGGTTGAGCCAAGAGCGGCCCTATCCGGGTCCGTGGCGATGCGGTCCCGCCGCAGGACTAACGTGCTCTTCGCCTGAAGAACAGCGCCGTGCCGGCCAACGCGAGCGCTCCCGGGATGCCGATCCCGCCCGGCAGCGCCAGGTTCGAGCCGGAGGAGCCGCCCGGCGCGCGTGCCTGCAGGCCACGCTGGATCAGCGTCCGCTTGAGGCCGTAGGCGCGGTACCAGCCGCCGATCGTCGCCATCCCGAAGATCGGCTGGCCCGGCTTCATGTACGTGACGGCGCCGCCGTGCGCGTACGGGTAGGCGTCCTGGTTGATATGGAAGGTGTAGTTGTCCCCGCCCGGGACGATGTAGCGGATGACGAGCTTCGGTCCGAGCTTGCCGGACGGGCGGGCCGGCAGCATCGGGTCGGGCGACTGGCCGAAGGCGGCGGGGAAGAAGCCGGCCTCCATCGTCAGCCGGCCGAGCGGCGTCGCGTCGGTCTCGCCGTTGCCGGCGATCGTGATCGTCTTCGCGAGGCTGTCGCCGGAGATCGAGGCCTCGGACGGCCCCTTCCCGGCCGCGGCCGCCGGCAGCAGAAGTCCCAGGCCGAGCGCCGCGAGCACGAGCATCGAGCGGTTCATCGCAGCTCCTTTCGTGGTCGCGGCTGATACACCGCCGGCGACCGACGGGTTCCGTCCGGCGACGGTGTCTGTGACACCGGGGAGATGGCCGGACTCGGCGCGGGCGGGTCGGGGCATCAAGATCGGAACCCTGACGAAGCCTGCGGTGTACTAGCGGCGGTGGTGGACCGGCCACTGGACGAAACGGAGCTCGTCGAACGAGCGCGGCGCGGGGACCTCCGCGCCTGGGAGACGATCGTGCGCACACACCAGGGAATCGCTTTTCGAACCGCCTACGTCCTGGCGGGGAACGCCGCGGACGCGGAGGAGGCCGCTCAGGACGGCCTCGTCAAGGCCTATGGCGCCCTTGGCCGCTTCCGGCGCGGGGCCCCGCTCCGTCCGTGGCTCCTCCGAATCGTCTCGAACGAGGCTCGCAACCGGCGTCGTTCGGCCGCGCGGCGCGAGCGGCTGTCGCTGCGCGCGGCCGCCGAGGCCCGCCCGGGGGACGCGGTCCCGTCCCCCGAGGCGGCTCTGCTCTCGCGAGAGGAGCACGAGCGCCTGCTCGCAGCGGTCGAGCGACTCTCCGAGGACCATCGTGACGCAATCGCTTGCCGCTTCTTTCTCGACCTCTCCGAAGACGAGACCGCCGCCGCCCTCAACGTTCGCCGCGGCACGGTCAAGTCGCGCCTCTCGCGGGCGCTCGAGCGGCTGCGCGAGGAGTTGGAGGCGGAGCTGTGACCTCGCTCGAGCTCCGTCTGCTCGCCCTCGGTCATGAGCTCGAGCTGCCGGCCGACCCGGACCTGACGGCCGCGGTCCTGGAGCAGCTACCGCCTTCAGGCAAGCGCCCCTTCCCGTGGCGCCGCGCGGGCGCGCTCGCCTTCGCGCTCGTCGCGATCGCCGTCGCGACCGCCTTCGCGGTGCCGCAGGCGCGCACGGCGATCCTGCGCTTCTTCCACGTAGGCGGAGCCACTGTCGTGCGCGTTGAGACGCTCCCGCCAGCGGTTGAACGCAACGAGGCGGGTGGGCTGGGCTTGCCGATGTCGCTCCAGGCGGCAGAGCGTGCGGTCGGATTCCACATTCTGCTCCCGCCCTACAAGTGCTGCGGGCCGGGCCGCGTGTACGTCCTCGACGACTCGATGGCGACGGTGGTCGTCAGGTCGGGAGGGAACCACCGCGCCCTGCTCTCCGAGTTCCCGTCCCTCGGACCACCGTCATTGAAGAAGCTGGTGCTCGGCCAGACGCGCGTCGAGCCGGCTCACGTAAACGGGCGCGAGGCGCTCTGGATCGAAGGCGGGTCCCACACGCTGCGTTACTTCGATCGGGAGCTGGGGCTGCAGGAGCGGACGGTTCGCGTTCACGGCAAGGTGCTGATCTGGCTGCGCGGCGAACTCACGTTGCGCCTCGAAGGAAACCTGACGAAAGACGACGCACTCTCCCTCGCGCGCAGCACACGCTGATACACGGCCGTCGTGCCTGGAATGCAGTCAAGACAGCCGCAGCAGCAAGCCGCTATAGCCTCCAGGCGAATCGCGAAGCACGCTCAGGGCGCGAGCAACCAGCGCCGCAGACCGAAGAAGACGAGCCCGCCCACGAGCGCGATGCCCCCGAGCGCAGCGGCTGCAATCACCCACGTCGGCGTGCCCGACGAGCCGCTGCTCGGCGGCGGGAGAACCTCCCCGTTGGCGGCGGCGACTCGCCTGGTCGCGGTCGCCGCGTCCGCGCCGAGCTTGTCGAGGTCGCCTGTGCCGGGCTTCGGCAGCCGGGCGAGCGCAGGCCGGCCCTTTTCGGCCAAGGGGCCGTAGACGCCGTAGCCGTTCGGCATCGCGATCAGCGTCGTTCCCTTGTAGCGGGCGAACTGGACGAGCTCCTTGCCGAGGAACTCGGCGTAGGGCTGCGGCTTCTGCCAGAGGCTCTGGATCAGGCCGAGGTCGCTCGGCATCGCGATCACAGCGACTCGGATCGGGTGCTTCTTCTTGGCCGCGACCTTCGTGATCTTGAGGAGGTCGCGTCCGGAGGCGGCGCTCTGCGGGTTCTTGAGCGAGTAGTAGACGGTCGAAAAGGGCAGCACGTCGCTGGCGGGATCGCCGTTCGCGCGCGCTCCGACCGCACACAGCGCGGCGGTCGCGGTCGCCAGCCCGAGCGCGATCCCGGCTCTCACGCCGCGCATCATGCGTCAGCCGATCGTGTCGTGGACGAGGAGGACGACGATCACGATCGCGGTGGCCCCGGCCCCGAGCGCGGCGAGGGCCGCGAGCAGGCGGATCACGGCGGCGCGGCTCATCCGCCCGCCTTGTCGACGAGGAGCACCGTAAAGGGCCGCTGGCCGGGCGGCGCGACCTGGAACGAAAGCCCCCAGTGACCCACCATCACGAGCGCCGGCGCCGCGCGTCCGTAGGTTCCAGGCGAGGTCTCCGTCAGGTGGTAGGCCTGTTGGCCCATCTCCATGTCGAGCATCGCGAAGTCGAGCGTCACATCCGCGTTCCGAACGGGCTTGCCGCCGCGGCTGATCGCGACCTGGAACGAATTCGGCACCGCGGCTTTGTTGGGCGCCACCCGGACCGCCAGTCGGTAGCCATTCTGCGTCACGACCTCGCTCACGGGGCCCGGACCGACCTTCGCCTTGGCCCCTCCGACCGACGCGAGCGCCTTCGAGGGCGGCGCCAGGCTCGACAGCACCGCCGCCGCGAGCACGGCGCCTGCGACGAGCACCGACTCCCCGGCGACGACGCGACGCAGCAGGCTCGCGGTGGGCGGTCCGAGCTCCGGCCGCTGGGCGCAGGCGCGAAATCGCGGCACCGTGCGCAGCAGGTTGACCGCCGCGAGCAGGAGCGCCGCGCCGAGCAGCGCGATCTTGACGAGGAGGGCTTTTCCGTAGGACGTCTGCCAGAGCGAAGCCAGCGTCGGCAAATGCTGCACCGCCGACCCGATCCCGGCGCCGATCAGGACGAGCACGGACACGAGCGCGACGTTGGAGAACCGTGGCACACAGACGACGAGTGCCGCGACTCGGCGCGCAGCGGGAAGGGTCGCCGCGAGAACAACGAGCCCGATCAGGCCGCCGACCCAGACCGAGCCGGCGACGAGGTGAAGCCAGTCGAAGGCGAGCGAGAGGCCGCGCGGCGCGGTCTGCCCGGCGTGGCCGGCCGTCCCGGGCACGAGCAGGACAGCGCCCGCCGCCGCCAGGGCGCCCAGGAGTGCGAGGAGGGCCGCGACCGAGCGTTGGCGCCGCTCCGGCCGATCGAGCCAGATCGCGACCGTGGCAGCTCCGACGAACAGCGCGAACACGATCTCGAGGTCGAGCCAGCCGCGGCCGAACGCCGAGACCCGGATGAGCGGGAATAACGCACCGAAGCTCCAGAAGGAGCGGAGTGCGAACTCCGCTGTCGACAGCAAGAAGTAGACGGGGATCGCTACGAGCGCAATCGCCGAGGCGACGCCGAACGCGATGCTGACGTCTCGTAGCCGCGTGCCCGAGACTCTTGCGACGACCGGACGCACAACGGCGATCCGAAGAACGAAGAGACCGACTGCCGCCATCATCGCCAGGAACGCGACCCAGCGGGCCGCGACGAGCTTCGGCGTCGCGGCCGTCTCCGACGTCGACGGAATCACGAACTGCGGCGCCGGCCCGGGGTTCGGCCCGACGGCGAAGGTGAACGCTCCACGGACCGGGTGGCCGTCGACCGAGATCACGCGCCAGTAGACGAGGTACCAGCCCTCGGCGAGCTTCTTCAGCGGGACGACGAGCGTGTCCGGGTTCGCGGGCGATCTCGCCGGCGGCCCGGCCGCCTCCTTGTCGCCGGCCGCATTTGTCACCGAGACGATCGCGAAGCGGGGCTCGACCGGCTCGCTGTAGCGGAGCGTCACGTGGGTTGGC
>Ga0075431_100005468_pt1 | contig 12548 bp, 8 predicted proteins | sample RhiMetdeltSRZDD5_FD_75297 | JGI IMG/M metagenome (GOLD analysis project Ga0075431, IMG submission 75297) | Populus rhizosphere microbial communities from Tennessee, USA - Rhizosphere MetaG P. deltoides SRZDD5 | ecosystem: Host-associated > Plants > Roots > Rhizosphere > Soil | place: USA... | reverse complement strand
TTAACGGTACGACTCTATCGGGAGTGACCCGGCGCACGGACGCATGCATCGAGCCCGACGTTCAATCGCCGGGCCACTTTCGATAGAGCCGTTTGGACCAAGCCGCTGGCGTGTGCGGCGGACGCGGCCCGTCAGCTATGTCCATTCAATCGTGAGGGTCCCTGTTGTCGGGCCGACGAGTAGCCGAGCGAGGTGTGATCAAGATCGTCGGGGTGCCGCGGCGGTGTACCGCGGCGATACGCGCGATGGCCGATCGCGTTGGTTGGAAGAGACCTCCGGCGCCCGCGCGTACGAGCGCGCCTGCGAGCGGATGGCAGACGCGGGGGCGGTTTACGAGGTGTCATGGCAGACGGTGGCGAGGAGCGCGTCGAGTGCGAGTTGCCGCGCGGTCAGACGTTCGACGATGCGCATGGGCGCGCCACAACGAGGGCACGGCCACGACGGCCGTGGCGTCACGAGCGGTTCGTCCGGCGGTGTCGGGGCGACGGCGAGGGCCTGCCGACACTGAGCGAGTTCGCGGGTACGACAGCGCGACGCGAGGAAGCCGAAGTAGCGGATGCGGACGAAGCGTTTCGGGAGGATGTGGAGGAGAAACCGTCGCAGGAATTCGTCGGCCGCGAGCGCGAGCGTGCGAATCTGACTCCCGTGTCGATAGTCCTTCCACCGAAAGGCGACGGTGTCGTCGGTCACGGCGACGAGCCGGTGATTCGAGATGGCGACGCGGTGGGTGTAGCGCGCGAGGTAGTGCACGACATGGCTCGGGCTGCCAAAGGGTGGCTTGGCGTACACCACCCATGCGTGGCGATAGAGGGATCGGAGCCACGCGCCAAAGGTCGCCTCCGTGGCGAGCGCCGCGAGCGCGCCGGGAAAGTGCACGCGGCCCTGCGCATAGGCGTCCCGCAGACCCGCAACGAGTTTGCCGCGAAAGACGTGCCGCAGCACCTTGACCGGGAGAAAGAAGGTCGGCCGCGCGTGGATCCACCGCGCCCCATCCCGGGACAGCCCACCGGCGGGCACGACACAGTGGACGTGCGGGTGATGCTGGAGGCGTTGCCCCCAGGTGTGGAGGACGATGAGTCCGCCAACCGCCGCGCCCAAGCGTTTCGGGTTGGCCGCGACCTGCAGCAGCGTCGCGGCTGCCGCGCGAAACAGCAGGTCGTATACGACGCGCTTGTTGGCCAGCGCCAGGCGCGCCAGCGGCTCGGGCATCGTGAAGACGAGATGCACGTAGCCGACCGGCAGGAGCTCCTGCTCCCGCGCCGCCACCCAGGCGTTGCGAGCCGCCGTGAGGCACTTTGGGCAATGGCGATCCCGACAGCTGTTGTAGGAGAGGGCCGGCTGCGCGCACTGGTCACAGCGATCGCGGTGGCCGCCCAGTGCCGCCGTTCGACACTGGGCAATAGCCCGGAGGACGCGCCGATGCTGCCCGGTCACCCAAGCGCGGTGCGTCTCCAGAAAACGATCGCCGTGTTGGCGCACGATGTCGGCCACCTCGAAGGGTGGCCGCGTCACCGCTTGTGCTTCAACCGGGTCCGACGTGCGGTGTCGGGCCCCGAGATCGTGAGCGCATCGAGCGGATTCGCGACGGCCTGCAGATGCTTCTGCGAGAGATGGAGATACAGCACCGTGTGCCGGACCTCCACGTGACCGAGCAGCAGCTGAATCGTCCGCAGGTCCGCGCCACTCTCAAGTAAGTGCGTGGCATACGAATGGCGCACGAGGTGCGGCGAGCACCGCTTGCGAAGCCCGGCGCGACGGGCCGCGACGACACAGGCATCCCAGAGGACCTTGGGCGTGATGGGCTTGTCGGCGCGCCAGCCGTTGACGGTCCCGGGAAACAGCCACGTCGTCGGCCGCATCCACCGGTAGTACACGCGCAGCGTCGTGAGCAGCGTGGGACTGAGCGGCACGTAGCGGTCGCGTCCCCCTTTGCCCCGTTGGATGTGAATCAGCATCCGCCGGCTGTCGATGTCGGCGACGTGCAGATGACGCAGCTCTGCGTTCCGCATCCCGGTCGAATACAGGACCATCAGCATCGTGCGATGCGACAGACTGTCGGCGGCATCGATCACGCGCGCCATTTCCTCGACGCTCAGGATTTGGGGCAGTCGACGCGGCGCTTTCGGATACGGCGTGTCGTCGAGCAGATAGCGCCGCTTCAGCGTCTTCACGAAGAAGAAGCGCAAGGCCGCGACGTGGAGGCGCACGGTCATCGGCCGCATCTTCCGCTCGCGGAGCAGATACGCCTGATAGGACCGGAAGTGCGTCTGATTGAGCCGGTCAGGCCGACACTTGAAGTGTCGAGCGAACTGCTCGACTGCGTGGAGATACGTTGAGATCGTGGTGGGAGCGAAGTTACGGCGCTGGAGTTCCTCCAGCATGACCTGCCGACAATGGGTCACAAGACACCTCCTGTGACCCCCACGCTACCCGGCTGATCGGGCGCGCCTCACGCGTAGCGTCCGCCGCGCCAGCGGCTTGGTCCTAACGGCGCTCTGGCGAGCGACTCAATGCCGGCACATCGCTCGGCAATCGGCGACCTTTGGGAGTATTCTCCAGAGCGGCTGGAGATCACCCGGCGGCCCTGACCTGATTGCGCGCGCTGGGCAACTGCTCTCTCGCTGCGAACCATAAGAGCCCTTCATCGACCGGCGTCCCAAGGAGGATCGATGTTCGCACGCGCCATTGCTGTCATGACCTTCGGGGTGGCGCTGTCCACGGCAACCGGCGTCGCGCAGACGTCCGGAGTCCCTTCGTCATGGACCTTCCTGGGCGTCTGGAAGTTCAACCCGGCGAAGAGCGATGTTCAGACTGCCCGCTTGACGTTCACCGAGGCGTCGTCTGGAGAAATGACCCTGACGTATTCGGGCCTCTCGTATCCGTTCCGAATCGACGGGAAGGAGCGGCCGGCAGTGTTCGGGGTCGAGCGCAATCTGGACCAAAGCGGGACCGCGGTCGTGGAAGACGGTGTACCGGTTGGCAGGCAAGGACAACAACATCGATACGTTCACCCTGTCGCCTGATGGCAAGACACTGACGATGCGGACGGAGCGCTTCGTCCCGACGCACGCCGTGGAGACGACCACGTTTATGCGCGCGTCCGGCGGTTCCGGCCTCGTCGGCGTGTGGCAGACGAAATCAGTGGAGAATGTCGATTTCCAGATGACGCTCGCATCCGCCGATGCGACGCAGGTGACCATCACGTGGTCGTGGGGCGGAACAGCACAGGTCCCAATCGACGGGCGCCACGTGCCGGTCAAAGGCGCGTCGACCGCCGTCGGGCCAGGGATGATGGTCTCATTCAAGCTTGCGGGCCGAACGCATTCGATCTCACGTTGAAGGACAACGGTCGGCAAGTCTATGTGGCGCACTATGTCGTCGGCGGCGACGGGCGGGTCATGACTGCCGACGTGCTCAATGGCCCGCCGGGACCTGGACAGGAGCGTGTCAAAGTCGTCCTCGACAGGCAGTGATCAGACCCGGCCTCACCGCGACCAATCGCGGGTCGGGCCTCGCGGTTCATGGACAACGTCCCGCGCGCGATCTTCGCGCTCATGCCGGCGGCGGCGCTTCTGACGTTCCTGTTCTACAGGAGACGCCAACCGTATTTCGTCGCACCTCTGTACTACTCCGTACACCTGCACGTGTTCGTCTTCCTGGTGTTCACGGCGGTGTTCGTGCTCAGCCGTGCCGGATTCGGGTCCGGCTGAAGCCGGACACTACAGCCCGGTCCGGCTAAAGCCGGACACTGCTGTGGGCGCACGTGGAACTAAGGCACCTCCAACCCCGCCAGCCAATTCTGGACGATGGTGATTGGTGACGCGATCGTCTCGTCGGCGCTGACGACCATCAGAAATCGCTGACCGTCGGGGGCGACCGCATACTGGTGCTTCGGTGCACCCCTGCTGGCGAGGCCAGTCGAGAAGAGCGCAAATGGCGCACCGACGTTCGGCGTGTGCCCATCAGGAGGAAGTCCGATCGCCACGGCCATCAGTCGATTGTCCGGCCCGATGTAGAACAACTCCTTGCCGTTGCGCCGCCAGCGCGGTTGGCTACCACCCTCCGCTGACACCCGCGCCTTGCTACCCGGCCCTGGAAACGCTTGCACGTAGATCTCGTCCTGTCCCGACTCGTTCGTCCTATACGCAATCCACCGCCCATCGGGTGAGAACTGCCCCTGGTCTTCGGCGAAGCGCGTCTGGACGACAGGGAATGGTGTCCCGACACTCTGCGACTCGATTGGCAGCGCCCAGAGGTCCGGGACGTTCTTGACGAAGTTGACAAACAGCAGGAAGCGACCATCAGCGGACCAGTCCGATGGAATCTTGTCGTCTGGTGAGGTGAACAGGAGCTGCTCGTCACCGGCGCCGGTCGCCCGTTTCTCGAAGAGGTCGTAGACGCCGTTCCTGTTGGAGCGAAAGACCAGGCGGCTTCCGTCTGGTGCCCAGACCGCCGTGCTGTCCACGCTCGTGTCGAAGGTAAAGCGGCTCCTGATACCGCGTGCCTCGTCGACGTGCCAGATATCCATGTTTCCCTGGACCGTCCGCTGGACAGCGACGCGCTGACCATCGGGGGAGGGCTCCGGGTAGACCAGTTGGTTTTCGTCGGGCGGTCCGAGAGCCCGCACAACCCTGCCGCTGCGATCCATCCAGACAAGCCGGCTCCGGCCAGTCACGCCGGTTCGATACGCCAGCAGCCCTGTCGTCGACACCGAAAACGCACTGCGGTTCGTCGCGACGCTCGAGCCCACGGCTGGAGCGATCGGGACCGGCCCTCCAGACAGTGCGCCCCGCGCGACGTCGAATGGAGCCGCAACGAGCACGCCTTGGCGTGGCCAGAGGAGATACCCGGGATGCGCGTACGCGCCGCCCGCGTCGGCGGCCACGAGCCGATGCGTCTCTGGCGCATCGAGCGAGCCCAGATACAGGCCCTGCACCTCGGGCGGACTCGGACCGACCCAGAAGATGAAGCGACGGCCATCGGGCAGGAATTCCGGGAACCGATGGCCCAATTCACCTGGTGCTGGGCGTGTGACGGATGTCGGCGTGCCGCCCGTTGCGGGCACACGAAGGAGTCCACTGATGACGTTCGCCGCAAACAAGATGACGCCGTCGCGACTCCAGGCACCGCCGCGCCCGTTTGACGCGTCGGCCAGTTCCTGCGCTTTTCCACCCGGGAGATCGAGGCGTTTCAGTTTGGCGTCGGCGAAAAAACCGATCGCGCGGCTGTCGGGTGCCCAGAACGGAAATGTCGCGCCTTCGGTGCTCGGAAGGGGCTGGGCCGTCGTCCGATCGAGCGGCCGCAACCACAGCTTTGACCCACCGTCCCCGGCAGCGACGAACACGACCTGCCGACCATCGGGCGAGAGCGCGAAGGACGTCGGGTCGCTGGTCTGCGGAGTGGTCACGTCAAGGCGGAGCACAGCTAGTTCCGGTGCGTCGCGGCGCCACGGCAGCGTCGCGGCGACAACGGCCGCGAGCGCTGCGACGATCGACGCCACTGCTACGAACCATGCCACGCGCTCGCGTCGTTTCAGACGGAATGGCTGTGCCTCGCGCGCCACGCGGGTCGGCACCGGTTCACGCGCGGGTGTCTCGGCAGAAGGAGCCGCCAGTACGTCGTCGATCTCCAACCGCGCGGCGGCGGCGGAATCGAGCCGGCGCTTGCGATCCTTCTCCAGACACCGTCGCAACAGTGTGCGAATCGGTGTCGGTGTGTTGGCCGGCAGCGCGTTCCAGTCCGGTTCCTGTGTCAGGATGTTCGCCAGCGTGTCCGACACGCCTTCGCCCTGGAACGCCCGCCGGCGCGTCAGCATCTCGTAGAAGACGCAGCCGAATGCCCAGATGTCGCTGCGCTTGTCCACCGTCTTCCCGCGCGCCTGCTCTGGACTCATGTACGCCGCCGTCCCGAGGATAATCCCCGCCTGCGTCATCGCCGGCGTCGTGATCGTCGGCGACATCGACACGCTCGGCGACGAACCCGCGGCGGGCTCCAGCGCCTTCGCCAGCCCGAAGTCGAGCACCTTCACGGTGCCGTCCTCGCGGACTTTGATGTTCGCGGGCTTCAGATCACGATGGATGATCCCCTGCTCCTGCGCCGCTTCGAGGGCTTCTGCAATCTGTTTCGCGATCGGCAGCGCTTCATCGATGGGGATCGCACCGCGCGCAATCCGCTGCGATAGGTCCTCGCCCTCGACGAGCTCCATCACAAGCGCACGGACACCGTTAGATTCTTCGAGACCGTGGATGTGGGCGATGTTGGGATGATTCACAGAGGCGAGGGTCTGGGCTTCGCGTGTCAGACGGGCCAGCCGTTCGACATCGTTCGCGAAGAGATGGGGCAGCACCTTAAGCGCAACGTCCCGATTGAGCCTCGTATCGCGAGCCCGATAAACCTGCCCCATGCCACCTTGACCGATCTGCGCGATGACTTCGTAGACGCCGAGGCGAGTGCCGGGGGTGAGGGCCAAGTTATCGTGGATTATACGGGCCCGGCCGCTATGCGAACGGGATTACTCCTGACTGACGCCGCAGTGGCTTCCGATCTTCAGCGGCGCCGGTAGAAATACCCTTGGCGACTACTCGCGGGTAGTCGTTGATCGGTACCCACCACTGCGGGTCGCGGCCGTTTCCATAGGAGGACGGGCGTGTCAGCCGGATCGCGTTAGTCGCCGCGCAACGCCGCAATCGGCGCCACCTTCAGCGCGCGGCGAGCCGGGAGGTAGCAGGCCACCAGTGCCACCGCCGCCAACCCGAGGACGACCAGTGCGAGCGTCAGCGGATCCGTGATCGTGACGCCCCAGAGAAAGCTGCGTATGACGGGCATCACCATGAGGGACGCGACCAGACCGACGCCAAGGCCTACGGCAATCATCGTCAGCCCGTGCCGGAGTACCAGGCCCAGCACGTTCAGCGACTGCGCACCAAGCGCGCGACGGATGGCGATCTCGTTTGCGCGCTGCCCGACGGAGTGTGCCATCACGCCGAGGATGCCGATCACAGCCAACGCAACGGAGATCGCACCGAACAGTCCCAGCACGGCCGCGTACTGGCTCAATTCCTGCAGCTGGGCCGCCGCGTACTCTTCTACGGTCCTCGCGCTCGACACGCTGATCGTCGAGTCGATATCGCGAACGGCCGCGCGCAGCGGCGCGATTAGAGCGAGCGGATCGCCCGACGCGCGAACGATGAAGGTCGTGACGAGCAGTTCCAGGCTCATCTGCATGTCCATTCGGTATGGCAGCTGCGTGCGTGGCGTGTACAGCTGCGGCACCGGTGCGGACTGGTAACGGTCCTGCCGGACATCGCCGACCACGCCGACGATCTCGCGGGGCGGATCGTCGAGCACGTCGGTCTGCAGCATCCGGCCGACGGGGTTTTCGTTGGCCCAGTACCGCGCCGCGAGCGTGGCGTTGATGATGGCCACCGGGCGCGTCTCACGTGCGTCCAGGCGCGTGAACGCACGTCCCCGAACCAGCGGGATCTTCACGGTCTCAAAGTAGTCCGCGCTGACCGGATACCATTCGGCGGACCAGGGCTCGCGATCGTCCGCGACGGTCAACGAGGAATCTTTGCGGAACAGCACGCGCCGCGCCGCACCTCCGAGCGGGGGCGGTGTCGATGCGGCCACCGATTCAACGCCCGGTACGGCGGCGAAACGCTCGCGCAGCCGCTCGGTCATGTCGCTGAAGCGCGAATCGAACTGTACGAGCAATCCGCCGCCCGGCGTGTTGCCCATGGTGTTGCGATACAACGCGCGCGGCATCGGGATCTGAAGCGCGATCAGCCGCTCCGCGGTCAAGCCCGTGTCGACCGCGTTGAGCCGCAGCAGGCTGCGCGTCATCAGTCCGGTGGCCATCAACAGCACCAGCGCCAGACCCACCTGCGCAACGACGAAGGCGCCGCGCACGCGTGCGGGCCCGGCTGTCGTCGTCCGTCCGGTGTCGCGGACGACTTCGACGACGTCGAGACGCGAGAGATGCAGCGCCGGCAGGATGCCGAAGACGAGCGCTGTGGCCAGCGACACGAGCATCGCGAAGACGAGCACCGTCCAGTCGAGCGTGACGTTCTGAAGATCGCGGTAGGCGGACAAGCCGGTGCTGACCAGCGTGCGCAGCCCCACCCACGCGAGCGCGATGCCGAGCACACCGGCGACACACGACAGCAGCGCGTTTTCGGTCAGCAGCTGCCGCACGATGCGGTTGCGCGAGGAACCGAGCGCCGCACGGAGACCCAGTTCCTTCTGGCGGGCGACTGCCTGAGCCAGCAGCAGGCCGGCGACATTCGCGCACGCGATCAGCAGGAGGAGAAACACGGCGCCCTGCAGCACGAGCACCGGTTGCCGCAGATAGCCGAGATACACTTCATGCAGAGAATCGATGGTGAGTCCCCAGCCCGGGTGCATCGGCAATTCCATGCCGAGCGGCTCCTCCAGTTTGCGCAGGTCAGCCTGCGCCTGTTCGATGGTGACGCCGGGCCGCAGACGGCCGAAGATGTTGAACAGGCGATTCGGACTGCGCAGCGCGCGGGCGAGATCCTGATCCGGCTGTTGAATCCAAAGGTCTACGTCCGGACTGAGCGTCTGGTAATCAGGAGGCGCGACGCCGATGACGACGGCACGCCATTGATCGAGGCGCAGTGTCTCCCCGAGCGCGTCGCGGCGGCCGCCGAACAGCCGCTGCCACACGCCGTGACTGATCACGACCCCCATCTCCGTATCGTCCTCGCGGAACCAGCGGCCAATCACCGGCTGCACGCCGAACACATCGGTCAGGCCCGGCGAGGCCCATCCACCCTGCAGCCACTCCCGTGCCGCGGCGTCGGAGTCGCCGACAGCGACGCTGAACCCGGTGATTCGGAGCACGCCCATGCGCTCGAAGACGCGACTGTGCTCGCGGATGAAGAAATAGCCGCCGGAATTCGTGCCCAGCTTCTGGTCCGGTTGACTGGGCGGCGTAAACCGCACCATCGCAATGCGATCGGCGTTCGGATACGGAAGCGGCCGCAGGAACGCGGCGTTGACGAGGCTGAAGATCAGCGCGTTCGCACCGATGCCGAGCGCCAGGCACCCGATCGCTGTGAGGGCAAATGCAGGCCGGCGGCCGAAGGCGCAAACGGCGTAGCTCACGTCGGCGAGCACATCCTCGAGCCACCGGAACTGCCACGCGGCGCGGGTGTCCTCGGCGATCCGCGTGCGCGGGCCGAATTCGGCAAGCGCGCGCGCTCGTGCGTCGGCGCGCGCATACCCCTGCTGTTCGAGTTCGTCGGTGCGGCTCTCGATGTGGAACTGCAGCTCCGCCTCGAGCTGCCGATCGAAGCGCCGCTGCCGCGGCAGATAGCCGAGACGATGCAAGAGAGTGCGCCACGCGCTCATAGGCCAGCGCTCCTAGATCTCACGAAGCACCGTCGCAATCGCATCGGCGATCGCATTCCAGCGCGCCGCCTCGCGTTCCAGTTGCTTCCGTCCCGAACGCGTCAAGCGGTAGTACTTCGCGTTGCGGTTGTTCTCGGTGGCGCGCCACTCTGAGTCGATCCAGCCCTGCACTTCGAGCCGGTGCAAGGCGGGATAGAGTGACCCCTCTTCGACCTTCAACACCTCGTTCGACACCTGTTGGATGCGGCGCGCGATGGCAAAGCCATGGTTAGGCCCCGTCGCCAGCGTGCGGAGGATGAGGAGCGGCAACGTACCCTGCACGAGTTCGCCGGAGCCCGCCTTTCCCATAGATGCTTGATGCGAGACACTATCGCGAGGCGCCGCTCATGTCAAGCATCTAGGGGAGAGAGCTGCGCTCAATCTCGTACGGACCGACGCGTCGCTCCTCACTTGGCGACAAGGCAGGAGTAATCCTGCCTAGCGCCTGCTTCAGGGATTGGCGGGCGCCCGTCACTTCGTCGGCACGAGGCGCTTCAGCTCCTCGAACCAGTTGAGTACCACGCGGATCTGACCCGACCCGGCTCCCCCTTGACCAGCAATTCCGACGCCGACGATCCGGCCGTCGGGCATGATGTCGAATGTGCGGGGACCGGAAGGATTTGCTGCACCGAAGCCTCGGGGGATCGCAACGGGACTCGTCACCATGAAGGTCGGTGCTGTCGCTTTCACGGTGACGACCATGAGTCGGCCCGGTGTCGTCACGAAGAGCAGTTCCTTTCCATCGCGCGACCACAACGGCCGGCCCCCAGCCGCGACCTCATACTTTGCCCCGGTTGGTGGGAACGGTTGGACGTAGGTCGTTCCCTCGACCACTCCAGCGCGCCCGGTTTGATACGCGACCCAGCGACCATCGGGAGAAAAGATGGCGTCGGTCGGCAGCGATGACGCGCTCACATCGCCAAACGGAGTGGCCGCGCGATCGCGAAGCGAGAGGGTCCACAGCGATGTCGTGAAGTTCTTCGTCACGCTGAACAGCAACACTTGCCCATCGGGCGACCACGACTCAGGTACATGAAATGTTCCGGGATCGGGTTTCGTGAGGCGCTCCGCAGGGCCGCCGTCCGCCGGCTGCTCGAACACGGCGGCATCGCCCTCCCGGTCCGACTGAAATGCAATCTGCCGACCGTCCGCTGACCATACCGGAAAGCGGTTATTGCTGCCGAACGTGAGTCGACGAACCGAGCTCACACCGGACAATTCGTAGATCGACACGACGGCTTCTTTTCCGTCGCTCGTCCCGAATACAATCCGTTTGCCGTCAGGGGACACGCGCGGAAATTCGTATCGTCCGGATGGGAGCTTGAGTGATTCAGTCGCGCCCTTGCGATCGACGAAGAGCATGCTCTGTCCCGCCGACGGCGGGGCTGGCACATAGACCAGTACACCCGAGTCGGAAAATGCGTAATGGGCGGTGCGGCCGACTCCGAACGAGCCTCCAACACCGACGTCCTCGACAACCGGCACTGCCCCGCCGGTCACAGCGAGGGTCGAAAGGTCGAAGGCCATCGCAAACAGTGTCCCGGCCGACGCGTACACGATATGGCCAGTCGGCACGTATCGCGCGTCGCCACCACCTTCGATGAGCGTCTTGCGGCGACCCGTCTTGAGCGAGTGCATGACGATCTGCCCGTCCTGCCATCCGTCGAGGGTGACGCCCGTTCGTTTGACGACCGAGAACAGCAACGTGTCACCATCCGGCAGCAGTTGCGGCCCATACACCTGGTCCTCGGAGGCTCTCACATCAACGAGCATCTCGGGCATGCCACCCTTCGACGACACCCGCTCGATGGCAGTCCCCGCATCTGTGAAGAGGATGTGATCGCCAGACCAGGCGATGCTCGACGGAGACACATCGAGATGGCAGATCGTGACGGCAGTACCACCCGCCACGGCGATCCGCTTGATGGACGAGTCGGCGTAGAAGACCAGCGATTGACCGTCCGGTGAAAACGCCGGGGTGATGCCTGGGTCGGCTCCGAGTATCGGCCTGGCATCGAACTCCGACGTGGAGCGCATGAATAGCCCGTTGTTGGCCGCGTACACGATTCGGGTGCCGTCCGGCGACAAGGCGACCGGGCGGCGATTCACAGTCAGCGCCTGTCCCTGAGGCAAGGTAATCGTGAATCGGGTTACGGTGGCGACTGGCGACGGTCGTTGCCGCGAGAGCACCGCAGCAGTCAGAGCCGCACCGACCAGGGCGGCGGCGACGACGCCTATCGCACGCTGCCAGACCGGCCGGCGCACGCTGCTGACGGGCGGGTGGGATTCCTCCGATGGCGGATGTCTGATGACGAACAGTGCAGTGGAGATGGCGCCGATGCGTTCCTTTCGATCCCTGCGAAGGCAACCCTGAATGAGAGTGCGAACGGCGGGTGGCGTATCCACGGGAAGTGCAGTCCAGTCGGGTGAGCCCTTGAGCACCGCAGCCAGCGTGTCGGCGACGTCATCGCCATGGAAGGCTCGTCTGCCGGTCAGCATCTCGTAGAACACGCATCCGAAGGACCACACATCGCACCGCTGGTTCGCCGGTTGTCCCTTTGCCTGTTCGGGACTCATGTACGCGGCCGTGCCGAGGAGCACACCAACGCCGGTCATCGCAGGCGGCGAGGTCATCGTCGGCGAATTCGCCAGACTGTGCGTCGGCGTGGTGCCTGGCGGTGAGGCCATGGCCTTGGCGAGACCGAAATCCAATATCTTCACGATGCCATCGGGACGACGCATGATGTTCGCGGGCTTGAGATCGCGATGGATGATCCCCTGCTCGTGGGCTGCTTCGAGGGCGTCAGCGATCTGAACTGCGATCGAAAGCGTTTCGTCGAGAGGGATCGCTCCGCGTGCGATGCGCTGCGACAGACCCTCCCCCTCGACGAGCTCCATGACGAGGGCCTTGACGCCGTCGGCGTCCTCCAGCCCGTAGATGGCCGCGATGTGTGGATGGTTCAACGAGGCGAGGACTTCGGCTTCGCGCTGGAATCGGGCAAGCCGCTCGGGATCCGACGCGAAGGACTCCGGCAGGATCTTCAGAGCGACGTCGCGCTTCAATCGGGTATCCCGCGCCCGATAGACTTCACCCATGCCGCCGACGCCGATCTGGGCGGTGACTTCGTAGACGCCGA
>Ga0075431_100005463_pt1 | contig 12556 bp, 6 predicted proteins | sample RhiMetdeltSRZDD5_FD_75297 | JGI IMG/M metagenome (GOLD analysis project Ga0075431, IMG submission 75297) | Populus rhizosphere microbial communities from Tennessee, USA - Rhizosphere MetaG P. deltoides SRZDD5 | ecosystem: Host-associated > Plants > Roots > Rhizosphere > Soil | place: USA... | reverse complement strand
TCGAGAAAGCGCCGATGCAGGTCGCAAAAGCAAAGATGCGCGATGGCAAAGTGCTTATGGGCACCGCAGCCGAGCCGCTGGCAATTATCGCGGCGCGGGGGCGCGGACAGATTACAACATTGCTGTTCAGTCCCGAATTGGAGCCGTTCATGTCGTGGAGGAACCGCCCGCATTTTTGGGCGAAGATCACGGCCGTCCCGCCCGAGTTGCTCGTGTCTGATCAATACAATCGTTACGGCGGTCAAAGCATCGATGGCGTCTTCGGCGCGATGATCGACAGCAAACAAGTGCGCAAACTGCCCATCGGCTGGCTGTTGCTTCTGCTGCTGGCTTACCTGGTCGTCATCGGGCCGGTGGATTATTACTGGCTGAAGAAAATCAATCGCCAGATGCTTACCTGGATTACGTTCCCAATTTACGTGGCGCTGTTCTCGGTCTTGATTTATTTCATCGGTTACAAGCTTCGCGCCGGCGAAAGTGAATGGAACGAACTGCATGTCGTGGACGTGTTGCCGATTGCGACCGAGGCGGAGTATCGCGGCCGCACGTATGCCTCGGTATACTCGCCTGTGAACGCCACGTATCGCCTCGTCAGCGAACTGCCCTTTGCAACCCTGCGTGGGGAGTATCTCGCGAACTACGCCAGCGCGGGCGAAGGCAGCCAGGCCCGCGTGCGGCAAATTGGAAATAATTTTCAGGCAGATGTCAGCGTGCCCGTTTGGACCAGCCAGCTTTTTGTGAGTGATTGGCTTAATCGCGATATTGTTCCTCTGACCGTCTCGTTGAGCCGCGAGGGCCGCGGATGGACGGCCGAAATTGAGAATGCGCTCGACAAGAAGGTGACCGCTGCCGTGCTGGTGGTGGATGAGCAGGTGTATGAGTTGGGCGAGTTGCCCGCGGAGAAAACAGTCGGGCGCCCGCTTACGAATGGCACGCCCGTTGGCACTTTTGTGCATAATTATGGCAACGTGTTCATGACTGCAGCCAACCAGCGCCAGCAGGCCTTCGGTCAAAACCGTCCTTACATACACGATCTCCCGCGCAGTGTGATGGCGGCGTCCCTGGTCGCGCATCTGGGCGGCCGGTCCGATTCGTCTGGCTACGGCCAATTTGTAACGCCGCCAGGACTGGACTTGTCCGCGCTCGCTGCCCGCGGCAACGCGATTTTCATGGCATGGGTCGAGAATTATGCGCCGGTGAAACCTATTCACAAATTCAGCCCGCGCCGGAGCGATAAGGACACCCTGATCCGATTAACGATTCCGACCGAGACCCTCGCCCGCTGATCTATGTCAAACGACGCCGCACCTCCGATTCCCGCCATTCAAGCTATAGGCCTTACGCGTTTCTACGGCCAAATGGCCGCGCTGACCTCGCTCGATCTGATCGTGAACCGCGGCGATCTCTTCGGCTTCATCGGTTCAAACGGCGCCGGCAAAACCACCACGCTGCGAATCCTCGCCACGTTCCTCGCCCCATCGTCCGGCACCGCGAAAATTCTTGGGCACGACGTAGTGAGCGATGCCGATGCCGTACGCCACATCATCGGCTACATGCCGGATTTCTTTGGTGTGTACAAAGACATGGAAGTGACCGAGTACCTGGATTTCTTTGGCGCCTGCTACAAAATTCCGACGGCTCAGCGCGAGCGCACTGTCAATGATGTGCTCGAACTCGTTGGCCTCACCGAGAAGAAAGGCGCGATCATCGGCGCGCTCAGCCGCGGCATGCAGCAACGGCTCGGTCTGGCTCGTGTGCTCATCCACGATCCCCAGGTCCTCCTGTTGGACGAACCCGCGAGCGGCCTCGACCCACGCGCCCGCATCGAGATGATGGCCATCCTCCAGGAACTGCAGCGCCTGGGCAAAACCATCATCATTTCGTCGCACATTCTCAGCGAGCTTCAAACACTCTGCAATCGCGTCGCGATCATCGAAAAAGGCAAACTGATTTACAGTGGACCCGTTCAGGGCGTGCGCGACCAGATGTCCAGCGGCCGCGTGGTATGGGTGCGAGTGACTTCGGATCCTGTTCAGGCCATCGATTTGCTCAAGACGCGTACGGAGGTTACCGAAGCGGTCATCAACGATGGGCAAATCAAGGTCACCATGAACAACCATGATACCGACCACAGCATTGTCGCTGAAACGCTCGTGCGTGGCGGCGCAAAGCTCGTCGAGTTGCGCGAAGACGAGATCGGCCTCGAGGAAGTCTTCATGCGCGTGACCCGTGGAGAGACGCAATGATCCGGATTAGCGTCCTGATGCTGGTTGCGCTTCCGCTGATGGCCGCGGAAGGCAAAATCCACAAGGTGCTCCCGCATTTTGTCGACAAGGAAGGACGCCACTCGCTTTCCCCGAGTTTGTACGAACGGGATGCCTACCAGGCCCAGTTGCGGAACGATCCCGAGCAGCGCGGCGGCCTGCGGTTCGATGTGCATTGGAAAGCCCAGAAATCGCCCAACCTGAAATTGCGCCTCGACATCCGCGGCTCGAAGACAAACGAAGCGACGAGTCTGATGGTCGAGATGCCCGTGAAGCCACCGGGCTTCTTCAGCAAATGGTCCGCCGTTCTCGTGCCCAAAAAGGACTATCCGCGCCTTGGCGAACTCCGCTCGTGGCGCGCAACGCTGCTGGACGGCGACCAGGTCCTCGACGAGCAAAAATCATTTCTCTGGTAGGAGGCGAGTTCGAAAGCGGCAGAGGACTGCGGCAGTCCAAAACCTATCGGATTCGCGGAGCGTCTTGGAGTGCGGCAGTCCTCTGCCGCTTTCAAATATAGGAGATTCGTTACCTTGTCTCATACATCGGTTGATTCCTATTCTTCACCGTTCCGACGCTCCCATGGCTTCTTCGCGCGTTCCGGCATCGAGGCGTCCACTTTCGCATAATACGTTTCGGTGCCAAATGTCTCATTGATCGCCGTCTGGAATTCGCGCGAGGGACTCACGCGAAATCGCTCGTTGGTTTCGATGAACACCCACTCGCCTGCGGGTTGCCGAATACAGAGGAAGAGCGGGCATTTACCCGGGTGGCTTTCGGCGACGCTTCGAACTGTTTCCAGGCGTTCCAGATTGAGTTGGTCGGTGCGAAAACGCAGGTGCACCTGTCGTGTGTATTTCAGGGGCGCGTCCTCGAGGCGGATGATTTCCTGGGGGAAGATTTTTGGCTTGTCTTCGTCATTGTTGATCTCGCCCACGATCAGGATGACCTGGCCGGGCACGAGCAAGTCGCGGTAACGGTCGTAGTTCTCGTTGAAGCACAGCATTGACATCGAGCCTTCGAGGTCTTCGAGAGTTACCATCGCGTAAGGTTTGCCACTTTTTTTAGAAACACCTTGTTGCACGCTAGCGACCAGACCACCCAGACGCGTGAGCGTGCGCGCGAGGACATCCTTCGCCGTGACCGAATTGTGCAGGGCGTATTTTTCCAGAAGCGGCAAATACGGCGTGAGCGGATGACCGGTGACATAAACGCCGAGTAACTCCTTTTCATGCGCGAGGCGTTCGTGCTGCGGCCACTCCGGGAGTTTGGTTTGCGGATCGGGCTTTATGGGAGCCGATTCCTCCAGCATCCCGAACAGCGAGCTTTGGCCGGTTTGGCGGTCCTGGGCGAGACTCGCGCCGCGGGCAAGGGCCCGGTCGATGCGAGCAAAAAGTGAAGCGCGCGTTTCACCGAGCCCATCGCATGCGCCAGATTTAACGAGCGCTTCCAGCACCTTGCGGTTCACCGTGCGCGTATCCGCGCGGCCACAAAGGTCCTCAAGGCTCGTAAATCGGCCGCCTTCGTTTCGCACCCGAATAATTCCCTGGACGGCGATCTCACCCACATTCTTGATAGCAGCGAGCCCGAATCGAATCGCTTTTCCATTGGCCGTGGGAGCAAACAACGTCTGCCCTTCGTTGATGTCCGGCGGCAGGACTTCCACGCCCATGCTCTTGGCCTCGTTGAGAACGACCGCGAGCTTGTCGGTCGAGTTCATTTCGTTCGTCAGCATCGCCGAGAGAAACTCGACCGGATAATTCGCTTTCAGGTAGGCGGTTTGGTAAGCGACAATCGCGTAAGCGGCGGCGTGCGACTTGTTGAAACCGTAGCCGGCGAATTTTTCGAGCAAATCAAAAACCTGGTTTGCTTTGGCCGCCGGGATTTTATTCACGCGCTCGCAGCCTTTTACGAAAGTCTCGCGCTGCTTGGCCATTTCTTCGGGCTTTTTTTTGCCCATGGCGCGGCGGAGAAGGTCGGCGCCGCCAAGCGTATAGCCGGCGAGCACCTGCGCAGCTTGCATGACTTGCTCCTGATAAATGAGCACGCCGTAGGTTTCGCGCGAGAGAGGTTCAAGCAAGGGATGTTCGTATTCGATTTTGACTTCGCCGTGACGGCGGCGAATGAAATCCGGAATGAGGTCCATCGGCCCAGGGCGATAGAGCGCCACCAGCGCCGTGATGTGCTCGACGGAACTGATCTGGAACTTACGGCAGAGATCGCGCATGCCGCCAGATTCCAATTGGAAGATGCCGACCGTATTCCCTTTGTTCAGGATGTCGTACGTTTTCTGATCATCCAGCGGCAGATTATCGATGGGCACGTCGATCCCCTTGTATTGCTTCACCATCTCGCACGAGTTGCGGATAACGGTGAGCGTCTTGAGACCGAGGAAATCCATCTTGAGCAGGCCAAGATCGCCCACCGGATTCATCGCGTACTGGGTGACAATGGTGCCGTCTTCGTCCTGCTTGAGCGGCAGAAGATTCTGGAGCGGCTCCGAGCCGATCACGACGCCGGCGGCGTGCACCGAAGCGTTGCGCGTCAGGTCTTCGAGGATAAACGCGGTGTCCACCAGCTCCCGTGTGGTCTCCTCGGTATCGTAAGCCTTCTTGAAATCGGGCGATTGCTTGAGCGCCTTCTCCAGCGTCATGTTCAACTCGCCCGGGATCATTTTTGCCAGGCGATCTCCCTCCCCGTAGCTCAAGCCCATCGCGCGGCCCACGTCGCGGACCGCGGACTTGGCGCCCATGGTGCCGAACGTGATGATCTGCGCCACGCAATCGTTGCCGTACTTCTGGCGTACGTAATTGATCACGTCCGCGCGGCGATCGTCGGCAAAATCAATGTCGATATCGGGCGGGTTGATGCGCTCGGGATTGAGGAACCGTTCGAACAGCAGCCCGTAACGGAGCGGATCGACATTCGAAATCTCAAGCAAATAAGTTACAATTGATCCCGCAGCCGAACCTCTCGCCACGCAGGAAACGCCGATGCTGCGGCCGTATTGCACGAAGTCACCGACGATGAGAAAATAGCTCTCGAACCCGGTTTTCTCGATCACTTCAAGCTCTTCATCGAGCCGTTCCATTATGGCTTCCTGGGATGCCGGGAGACGTTTTGGATCTTCGATGCCTTCGACGATGAATTGCTTGCCTTCGGCGCGCGCCTTGATCGTGTAACGGCGATAGAGGCCTTCGGCGAGGAGTTTGCGCAGGTAACCTTCGCGCGTGTAATGCTCCGGCGGCGTGAACACCGGATAATGGAGTTTGCCGAATTCGATTTTCACGTCGCATTTCTCAGCGATCTCCAGCGTGTTCGCGAGCGCTTCGGGCATTTCGTTGAAGAGCGCCGACATTTCCTCGGGCGTGCGGAGAAAAAACTGCTCCGGCACGTACTTCATCCGCTTGGTGTCACTGAGGACGGTCTGCGTGCCGATGCAGATGAGGCAATCGTGCGCGCGCCAGTTGCCGCGTTCGATGTAGTGAACATCGTTGGTGGCGACGAGTTTCAGCCCGAAGTCCTTGGCCCATTGAATCAGGTGCCGATTCACCTTTGCCTGTTCCGGGATGCCGTGGTTCTGCAGTTCGAGATAGAAGTTCTCCGGCCCGAGGGTCTGCTTGAACCAGTCTATCGTCTCGCGGGCTTTGTTGAGATCGTCGCGCAGGATGAGATCGGGGACCTCGCTGGCCAGGCAGCCGGACAATGCGATCAAGCCTTCGCGGCACTCCGCGAGAATCTGTTTATCGATGCGCGGCTTGTAATAGTAGCCCTTAAGATGCGCGTCCGTCGCGAGTTTGATGAGATTCTTGTAACCCACCTCGTTTTTAGCGAGCAAAACGAGATGGTGATAGACGTCGCGACCACCTGCCGTGGTTTTCTTTTCGAATCGGCTGCCGGGCGCCACATAAACTTCGCACCCAATGATCGGCTTCACGCCCTGGTTGTGAGCCGCCTGATAAAAGTCGATTGCTCCGTACATCACCCCGTGGTCGGTCAGCGCCAGGGCAGGAAACTTCAACTCGGCCGCCCGGTCGATCAGGCGGTCGATCCGGCAAGCGCCATCCAGCAGCGAATACTCGCTGTGAAGGTGCAAATGAACGAATTCGGTCTTCGGCATTGAATCCGTCTTCAATTAACCAGAACACGCCTGCAAAATCCAGTGCGCGTGACGAAATCCGGACCGGTTCGGATTAGTTCGGAATGGCGCAAATCGCGGCGGGCAAAACCTGTAGCGACCTGCTTCAGCGCAACTTCAGTCGATAAAACGCGGCGGTTTGCGAAGTGGGCAGGGTGACGCAGTTTTGCTGCCCGTTCGGCGTGACGGGTGCGTTGACGGGCTGCCAGGCGATTGGCGGGTTAAGGCGGTCAGTAGCTTGCAGGGTATAGCAATCTGCCCCCCGGGGCCAGCAAATGAGGGCATCGTTGCCGGAGCGTGTGATCGTCAATTCGGGGACCGCCGACGGGCCGGTGAGCAGTTCCAGATCGAAGCTGATGTCCGGGCTTTGGGGAGAGGACTGGTGGATTTCCGCGGCAAGCACGTTCTGGCCATCGACAAACATGGTCGGGGCAAGGCAGGTCTCGACCCAATTCGTTTCATCGGCGCCCGTGATTTCCTCCAGAGCCAGCGTTCGGTAATCGATCGGATCGGCCGGCATGTTGTTGCGGAAAATCTCGGTCCCGTTCAGGAAAAGGACCATTCCGTCATCGCGAAGCACGCGCAGGATGAGATTCGGATGAAACTCTGAATTGGTTACGGTAAAGGCATGCCGGAAATACGTTGTGATGTATTTGTCATTGAGAATGGGGCCGTACCCGACAATGGTCGCCTCGGGGTAGCCATCGGCATCGTCGCCATAGCCCAGTTCCGCAACGCCATTGCTCCAGCCTGAGTCGTCGAACGCCAACTCCCGCCAGGCGTTGCTCTGATCTGAGCCATCATCCAGGTATTTCCAATTTGCCTGAGCAGGAATGAGCGCCGTGTTTTCGGGAATAAGAACACGGATATGGACGGGAGCTGAGGTGCCCTTGAAGCCGAATTCGTTGGTAGCGACGGCTTGTATAAAATAATTACCAATCGGCACGTTGGCCCAGGTGATCTCGAATGGCGCATTGAGGGCGTCGCCGATTTTGGTCGAACCTTCGTAAAATTCGACCGCCCGAATGACTCCGCACGGTTCCATGGCCGCAGCGGCGAGCAGAATATTCGCTCCTGCGGCAAACGCGGACGCTGCCTCGGGTTGCGTGATGTGAACCTCGGGCGTAATGACGTCAAGCCCCTCCAGGCTCACGTCGAAACTGATATCGGAACTCGTGGAGGCGATCTGGTGCACTTCGGCGGCCAGCACATTTGTGCCCTCCACGAGCGAGGCGGCGCAAAAGATAGAAAGAACATAAGCACCTTCGTCCGCTGATCTTGCCGCCGGAGTGTCGAACGAAATGGGACCATCCGGCATATTGATGCGGAATGCCTCCGTTCCATTCAAATAGATTACGGCTCCATCGTCGGCCAGCAGTCGTAAGGATAGGCCAACGGACTGGGCGGCATTAGTGACTTGAAACTGATGGCGGAAGTAGGTGGTGATGTGTTTGTCATTGGCATCGGGACCGTAATCGACTTCGGTGCACTCATCACCATCCCCGTACCCGAGTTGAGCGCATCCCGAGAGCCAGGCCGTATCATCGAAGTCGGGCTGCGTCCAGGCGATGCCCTGGTTTGAGCCGTCATCGAGGTACTTCCAGGTCGCGCCGAGCGGCACAAAAACGGTGGAAGCGCTCCAGGCTGGAAGCGCAACAATCGCAAGCGCCAGGGCGAAAGTCGCCAGGCGCGGAAACATAGATGTACGTACGGCGTTCATAAGGAATGTCATCTGGATTAAATGTTTTATACCGTACGGCTTCGATTATGTCGAGGATTTTCGCACACAAATTTGGTTTGAAAATGCTGAGGAAAACGCTGCCCGAAACGAGCTTTCGATGTGGGGCAGGGGATGACATAGTCGGCGCATGAGACACGGGTTCGGGAAGAATCCAGAGGTGAACGCGATGGTCGCGGAATTCTTTGCGAAGCATTTGAGGCGGTAAATGTTGGTGAAACTTATCCTTGCCGTTATCTGGGTGAGCGGCGTGACGGGACTGGCACAAATCCCGGCGCCGACGGATGCGCCGAAGCCGCTGACGCCGGAGCAGACGGCCGCCTCGTATCGCTTGCCGGAGGGATTCCGCCTGGAGGTGGTCGCGAGCGAGCCGCTGATCGCGTCGCCTTCGGCGGTGTGCTGGGACGAGCGCGGCCGGATGTTCATTTCCGAGTTGCACGGCTACAACCTTGAAGGCCAGTTCGATATCGAGGAGTTGAACAAAACGGGCAAGCTCGACACGCAGGTTCGGCGTGTGCAGGCCGACGAGAAGTTCAAGAAGGCCGCTGAGGGCGGCACGTATGGCGTGGTGAAGCTGCTCCGCGACACGAACGGAGATGGCCGAATGGACCGCGCGGAAATCTGGGCAACCAATCTTCCGCCGGCCTACGGGCTCGTGCCGGCGCGCGGCGGTGTGATCGTGGCGTGCGCGCCGGACATCGTTTGGCTCGCGGATCGCGATGGTGATGGGCGCGCCGAGGTTAGCGAGAAGCTGTTTACTGGATTTCGTACCGGCGCGTTGGAGCGCGGCATCAACGCGCCGCAATGGGGAGACGATGGCTGGATTTATTTTGGACGCGGCTGGGGTGGGGGAGAGATCAGCGGGCCCAACTTGGCAAAGCCGGTTGCGCTCACCGGCTCGGACTTCCGCATTCGCGCCGATGGCAGCGCGATTGAGCCGGTAACCGGCAGCACGCATACGTTCGGGTTTGCCATGACCGAGGCTGGGGAGCGGTTCGTTGCGACGACGTCGGTTCCGGGTATTTACGTCGCGCTGTTGCCGTGGCGTTATCTGGTGCGCAATCCGAATGCGGCGACGCCGTCCCTTGAATTGGCAACGGGCGACCGCCGGGCGTATGCGGTCTCGAAGCCGCATCCATGGCGGCAGAAACGCGCGGACCATGCTGAGTATTTCAAATACTACAAATCGCGTTACGGCGCGTCGGAGAGTGAGCCCGCGGGCTGGTTCACCGCAGCGTGTGGACCGCTGATCTATCGCGATAGCGCGCTGCCGGGGCTGCACGGGCAATACTTCGTCTGCGAGCCCGCGGGCAACTTTATCCACCGCGCGATCATCGAGCAGGACGGCTCAGCGCTGAAACTGCGCCGCGCGCCAGGCGAGGAGATGTCGGAATTCGCGGCGAGCACGGACGCGTGGAGTCATCCGATGAATCTCACGCACGGGCCGGATGGCGCGATCTGGGTGGTGGATTACTATCGCGAAATCATCGAGGACTACTCGGCGATTCCGCGCCATTTGCAACAGCAGTATGGGTTGTACGCGGGGCACGATCGCGGGCGCATTTACCGGCTGACGCATCGCGCGTCCAAAGCTCCGCCGACCGATATTAGCCGGCTGGATGCGAAGGCGCTGGCACGTGAATGCGCGAGCCCGCTGCTCTGGCGGCGGCAAACTGCGCAACGCATGCTGACGGAGCGCCAGGAGAAATCTGTGGCGCCAGTGTTGCGGCAAATCCTTGGTGAAAAGCGCATGGAACCTATCACAGCGCTGCGAACACTCGAGTCGCTTGGCGCGCTCACTGCGGCTGACGTGCTTCCATTCATCACGCACGAGGACAGCGCGGTCCGCATTCATGCGTTGCAACTGGGCGATCGTTGGCTTGGGCATGAGGAGTTGCTGGAGGCGCTGTTGAAGCGTGGTGTCGTCGAGCGCGATGAGCGCGTATTGATTCAATTAGCGCTGAGCCTCGGGGAAACGCAGGATCCGCGCGCGTTCGCGATGCTGACGCGGTTCGTGCGGGAACGGCTCGATGTGCGTTGGATGGACGCGGCGGTGTTGTCGTCTGTAAGCGGGCGCGAAGGGGATTTGTTGGCCGAACTGTTGCGCGAGCCTGGCAATTCGGCGGGCTTTCTGCCGCGGCTTGCGCAATGCATCGGGGCGCGGCATGACGAGGCGGACCTCGGCCGAGCGCTGAAGTTGCTCGGCTACGCAACAGCGGAAACGCAGTTCGCGGTGCTGGACGGATTGGCCAAGGGCCGGCGGAACGCGCCGCGCAAACCGCTCCGCGACATTTCAGCGCGCGCGGCGTTGACAAACTTTGTGGCGAGTACGTCTGCGACCGTTGCCAAATCCGCTCGCGCGCTCGCGGACACATTTGTTGCGACCGTTGCGGATGATGAGGGCGCAACGACGTCGAGCGCTGGCTTCGTGGAGCAGGTGAGCGACGAGACGTTTCGCAAGTTTGTTGCCGCGTTGTCGGGGACACGCGATCTGAAGCGCGGGCACGAGATGTTCGTGCAGGCGTGCGCAACATGTCATCGCGTCGGCAACGAAGGATTCGATGTCGGACCAGATCTTCTTGGCCAGCTCGGCATGCCCGAAGAGACGTTGCTGCAGGATCTGCTGGCGCCCAATCAACGGATTCGCCCGGGTTATGAAACGACGGAAGCACGGTTGCGAAACGGCTCGGTCGTGATCGGCCTGCTGAAGGACGACGGCGCGACAAGTCTCACGCTGGCGCAAGCGGGCGGCGTCGAGCAAGTGCTGTTGCGCAAGGACGTGGCCGAAGTGCGGCGAGTCGGCAGTTCACTGATGCCTTCGTTCGCCGAAGGTTTGACACCGGCGGATGCGGCCAACGTGCTGGCGTGGTTGAAAGCGCAGCTTGCGGGACGTTAGCCCTTTTCGATGGGCGCGGCGACGAGGTTGCCGTATTCGGTCCAACTACCGTCGTAGTTTTTGACGTTGTTAAATCCTAACAAATACTTCAGCACGAACCAGGTGTGGCTGGAGCGTTCGCCGATGCGGCAGTAGGCGATGGTGTCTTTGTTGGGATCGACGCCCTTCTGGTTAATATAAATAGTTCTCAGGTCTTCGGGGCGCTTGAATGTGCCGTCCGGGGCGACGGCTGTGCTCCATGGAATGCTGGTTGCGCCGGGGATATGACCGCCGCGCTGCGCGGTCTCGCTCATGCCGGGAGGCGCGATGACCTTGCCGGTGAATTCGTCCGGGCTGCGGACGTCGACGAGGTTCCACTTGCCGCCTTTGGATGCTTCGAACACCTGCGGGACATAGGCGCGCAAGTCGAGATTCGTTTGCGTCACTTTGTAGGTGGTGGGCGTGACCTGCGGCGGGTCGGTGGTGAGTTGTTTGTCCGATTCGTTGAGCCATTTGATGCGGCCGCCGTTCATGAGGCGGACGTCCTTGTGGCCGTAAATTTTGAAGAGCCAAAAACCGTACGCGGCGAACCAATTATTGTTGTCGCCGTAAACGATGACCGTGTCGGTGGGCGAAATGCCAGCGGCGCCGACGAGTTTTTCGAAGGCGTCTTTGCTGATGATATCCCGCGTGACCTGGTCCTGGAGCTGGGTTTGCCAGTTGAAGCCGACCGCGCCGGGGATGTGGCCGGCTTCGTACGCCTTGGTGTCGACGTCGATCTCGACCAGTTTGATCCCGGGCTTGCCGAGATTTTCCTTCACCCAATGGGTGGAAACGAGAACTTCCGGATGCGCATATTCGCTCATAATATTTCCTTTTTATGCCTGTGTGCCGGCCGAGAGACCAGCAATATGTTTCGCCATGTTCGAGGTATATTTGAAAATGCTATCAGGGAAAATCATGACACCGAAGCCATGTTTGTCACGCAGAATAATCTCTCTCGCGCCTTCGTAAATGAGCCCGGATGACGGGCCGGCAAGCAGTCCTTCGTTCTGGCAAAGTTCGAGCGCGCGGGAGTAGGCCAGGCGGAACTCGACTTCGAGGATGTCATCGATGAGCGAGGCATCGAAGAGTTTGGAGACGCCGAGTTGGGTGATGTTGCGCAAGCCTGGGACGTCATGGCCTTCGGTAGGTTGCACGGCGATGATCTTGACGTCGGGCTTTTGGCTGCGGAGGAAGCGGCCAACGCCGGTCACCGTGCCGCACGTGCCGAGCGAGCAAAAGAGGTGCGTGATTTTGCCTTCGGTTTGGCGCCAGATCTCCGGGCCGGTGGTGCGGAAATGGGCGTCGACGTTCTTTTCGTTTTCGTACTGGTTGGGCATGGCGTAGCGCTTGGCTTGGGCCTTGGCGTGCGTCTTCGCCATGTTGATCGAACCATCGCCGAGACCGGGGGCAGGGCAAAGTTCGTCGTTGAGCACGTCGAGTTCGGCGCCGGCGATCTTCAGGAGCAGCTTCTTTTCCATGGGCACCTTGTTCGGCACCAC
>Ga0075431_100005461_pt1 | contig 12556 bp, 7 predicted proteins | sample RhiMetdeltSRZDD5_FD_75297 | JGI IMG/M metagenome (GOLD analysis project Ga0075431, IMG submission 75297) | Populus rhizosphere microbial communities from Tennessee, USA - Rhizosphere MetaG P. deltoides SRZDD5 | ecosystem: Host-associated > Plants > Roots > Rhizosphere > Soil | place: USA... | reverse complement strand
CTCAAGGCGATCGGCTTCACACCCAACAACATCGTCCTCTGCGATACCAAAGGCGTGATCTATCAGGGTCGCACCGAGGGCATGAATCAATGGAAGTCGGCGCATGCGGCGAAAACCTCCGCCCGGACCTTGGCCGAGGCGCTGGCGGGCGCCGACGTTCTCTTCGGACTGTCCGTCAAAGGCGCGGTGACGAAAGAGATGGTGAAATCGATGGCGCCAAAGCCCATCATCTTCGCCATGGCCAATCCCGACCCGGAAATTAGCGCCGAGGAGGTGGCGGAGGTGCGCAACGACGCCATCATGGCCACCGGACGCTCCGACTACCCCAATCAGATCAACAACGTGCTGGGTTTTCCCTACATCTTCCGCGGCGCGCTCGACGTGCGCGCGACCGCCATCAATATGGAGATGAAGATCGCCGCGGCCAAAGCGCTTGCCGCGCTTGCACGTGAGGATGTTCCCGACGAGGTCGCCGCCGCTTATGGGATCCGGCCGAAATACGGGCGTGAATACATCATCCCGGTCCCCTTCGACCCGCGGCTCATCGCGTTCGTTCCGCCCGCCGTTGCCGCCGCCGCCATGGATAGCGGCGTCGCGCGGCGCCCCATCATCGACATGGATGCCTACCGGGCGCAACTGCGATCGCGCCGCGATCCTGTGGCAGGGATTCTCCAGCGTGTTCACGAGCGGCTGCGGCGCCGCCCGCAACGCGTCGTCTTCGCCGAAGGCGAAGAGGAGCAGGTCATCCGCGCCGCGGCCAGCTTCGTCAACGAGGGGCTTGGGACCGCCCTGCTCGTGGGGCGCGAAGACCGCGTGCGCGAGAGCGCGCACACCCTCGGCATTGAACTCGGCGGCGGCATCGAGATCATCAATGCGCGGCTGTCGCAGCGCAACGCGGCCTATGCCGCGTACCTCTACGAGCGGCTCCAACGCGATGGCTTTCTCCAGCGCGACGTGCAGCGCCTGGTCAATCAGGACCGCAACCATTTCGCCGCATGCATGGTCGCGCTCGGCGATGCCGACGCCATGGTGACCGGTGTCACACGCAATTTTTCGGTGGCCCTGGCCGACATACGCCGCTGCATCGATCCCAAGCCCGGCCACCGCGTGATGGGTGTGTCGCTGATTCTGGCGCGCGGACGCACCGTCCTGGTGGCGGACACCGCGGTGATCGAAATGCCCAATGCCGAGATTTTGGCCGACATTGCGGTCGAAGCCGCCGGCGTGGCGCGCCGCTTTGGCTATGAGCCGCGCATCGCATTGCTGGCGTTCTCGACTTTTGGCCATCCGCCGGGCGAGCGTTCGGCGCACGTGCAGGGGGCAGTGCGCATCCTCGACCAGCGCCGCGTCGACTTCGAATACGACGGGGACATGGCAGCCGACGTCGCACTCAACATGGAGTTGCGCGAGGCCTATCCGTTCTGCCGTCTCTCTGGTCCGGCCAATGTACTGATCATGCCGGCATTCCATTCCGCCTCGATCTCGACCAAGCTGCTGCAAGAACTCGGCGGCGCCACCGTCATCGGCCCGATCCTGGTTGGGCTCGACCGGTCGGTGCAAATTGTGCCGCTCTCGGCCAACGACGCCCAGCTCGTCAATATGGCCGCGCTCGCGGCTTTCAACGTAAGCGGGTGACCACAGGAGCCCATATGAGCGAGAAGCTTCGCGGCGTGATCGCCGCCATTGCAACCGCGCTGGACAAGGAAGGGGAACCGGATTGTGCCCGCTCGGTGGCACTCGCGCGTTTTCTGCTCGCCAACGGCTGTGACGGGTTGAACGTGTTGGGCACCACCGGCGAGGCGACCTCGTTCACGTGCGAACAACGCAAGCGTCTCATGACCGCTTACCGCGAAGCGGGCTTGCCGCTCGATCGCCTCATGGTCGGCACCGGCGCCGCCGCGATCGGCGATGCGGTCGCGCTGACACGCCACGCTGCCGAGCTCGGGTTTGCCGGAGCGCTGCTCTTGCCGCCGTTTTACTACAAAGGCGTGCCGGACGAGGGACTGGCTGCCTGTGTCGAGACGATCGTGGCCGCGACGGCAGCAAGGCCAATCCCGCTTTATCTTTATCACTTTCCGGCGCAGGCGGGGCTTCCCTGGCATCCCTCGCTGGTCAAGCGCCTCATCGCCGACTTCGGTACCCGCATCGTCGGGCTCAAGGACTCCTCGGGCGATATGGCCTATGCGCGCGAGGTCGCGGCGATCTCTCCTCGCTTCGCCGTGTTTCCCTCGACCGAAGCGGTGCTGATGCAAGCCCGCTCGGGGGTGTTCGCCGGCTGCATCTCGGCCACGGCCAATCTCAACGCCGACCTCTGCGCACGCGCGTGGCGCAGCGGCGACGGGGGCGCGCTCGATGCCGCGGTCAGCATCCGCAAGCTCTTCGACGGCAAGCCGTTGGTCCCCGGAGTTAAGGCAGTCATTGCGCATATCCATGGCGACAAGGCCTGGGCACGGGTCAAGCCGCCGTTGACCGCCTTTCCCGCAGGCGAGCAGGTGGCGGCTGCCTACGACGAACTGCGCGGCATTGCCTCGCAGCCGTCCAAGATCGCCGCGGCGGCCGGCCAAGCGAGGTGAGCAAGCTTGCCGCCCGATCGACGCGCCTGGAAACCGGCCTCGCCGCAAACCGATGGATCGCGCACCATGGTCTATCGTTCGCGGTTTAGATATCCCGTGCCGTTGACGCTCCGGGATGGGCCGACTATAAGCGCCGCGGTGGCGGCGAGATGCTCGCCGCCGCTTGCTTTTTGCGCCATCGGGGCCGCACGACCATACCCGGAGCGGCCACCTGCAGAACGAGCGTAGCCATGCCTAATACCCCTTCGGCCCGCAAGGCGACCCGCAAGATCGCGCGGCGCACCGAGATCAACAAAGCGCGCCGCTCGCAAATGCGCAACTTCCTGCGCCGGGTCGAGGAAGCGATCACGGCCGGCGACCGGAGCACCGCACTCGCGGCACTTAAGGAAGCGGAGCCGGTAATCATGCGCGCGGCGCAGAAAGGCATCGTGCATCCCAATGCCGCAAGCCGCAAGGTATCGCGCCTGGCGCACAGGGTGGCCAAGCTCGCCACCTAGCGCGGCGGGACATCCAAGGCGACTGCGCTTGCACTAAATCGCCGATCGTGCCGCCGAGAACATCGCCGCGGACAGTCGCTCAATCGGATCGCGCGCGCCAATGCATGATTGTCGGAAAATCTGCTGCTCGTTGTTTAAAAAGCGTCACAAAAAATCGCGATAATTGAACGAACAATTTTCGCGGTCATGACTCGCCGCCGGCGCGGGGGGCTACCCGGCCTTTTCGCTCACAGAAATAACTGTTTGCAGAATGGCTTAAAGGGAAAGCGGAAGCGAGGACTTCGATTTCTGTCATTTTGCGACACAAGCGCCGTCTCGTTTGAAATCAAAATTCCAGTCTTGCACGGGCTTTGCCGCGCTGCCGCGCCCGCTTCGAATACGCAAGTCAATTCAAAATATTATGGCAAGCTTGCGCACAGCAGCCCGCAACGCGTGAACCGCAACCGATCTCGAGTTGTGCGCGCTGCAGCTATTGCAGGCGTTGCAGGGTAACTGCGGCGTGCTATTTTCAGATCGCCGCTGGGCCACCGGCGGCTCTCAGTAAAAGGTCGTGGTTTAGCTCATCGAAGATGAGGACGGGTGAGTTGTGCCTGGTTGTTCTCAGCTTCGAATTCGCGAGTGCTTGGGTTAAGTGCAGATAGTTGCGTTTTATGGCGTCGCGTCCAAAACAACGAGCAGACAAAAAATTAAGTCAAAAACATCAACACTTGGATAGCCCTCATGAGAATGGGCAGTCAAAAAGGGGGTGACATGACGACAGCGAGGGTCAACATGGCTTGCGGCAGCCAACCTTACGGCCATTTGTTTGATTTCGTTATTGCGGCTCGCGGGCCGGCCCCACCTCCGCACTGAGACAGTCGCTCCGCCCCCGCCGCCGGTCTCCTAGGGTTCCTCTCCACGGCCGCGGGCCTCCGGGGCACCCTTCCCTCCTAACGTTCCTGCGTGGTGCCACTTCGCGTTGAAGTATCGCGTTTCGTCCGCGTCCCATCGCTTGCCGCCGATCAAACAGAGATACGCAATGACGCACATGGACCTGGACCGCTGGAGCCGCGTGAAGGATCGTCTTCGCGCCGAAGTCGGTGACGACGTCTACGCGAGTTGGTTCGCCCGCATGGAGCTTGATGGCAGCGAAGGAGACACGGTCAAGCTGTCCGTGCCCACGCGCTTCCTCAAGAGCTGGATTCAATCGCATTATGCCGAGCGCGTGCTGGCTTGCTGGCAGGCTGAGCAGCCGAACTTTTCACGCGTCGAGCTTACGGTCCGCTCCGCGGTCATCCGTACCTTGCAATCGAAAATCAAGCCGATGGATACGCCTGCGCCCCTGCGGGAGAATCGAGAGATCAAGCTCAATGGCGCCCAGCCGCGCAATGGGGCGGGACCGCTCGCGGCGGCGCACGAGGCACTTGGCGGCTCACCGCTGGATCCGCGGCTCACGTTCGAGACTTTCGTGGTCGGGCGCTCCAATACGCTGGCGCATGCCGCGGCCAAGCAGGTCGCCCAGGCCAGGCGTGGCGACCTGGTCATGTTCAACCCGCTCTACATTCACGCCGGGGTCGGGCTCGGCAAAACGCACCTGCTGCAATCGCTGGCTTGGGCGGGCAATGCGACTGCCGAACGCAAGGTCCTGTATCTCACCGCCGAGAAATTCATGTACGGCTTCGTGGCGGCGCTGCGGGCGCAGAATGCAATCGCGTTCAAGGAGGCGCTGCGAACCATCGACGTCCTGGTCATCGACGACTTGCAATTCCTTCAAGGCCGATCGACTTCCGCCGAGTTCTGTCACACGCTCAATGCACTCATCGACGCCGGCCGCCAGGTCGTGATCGCCGCCGACCGGCCACCCTCCGATCTCGAGAGCCTCGACGAGCGCGTGCGCTCGCGGCTCGCTGGCGGCCTCGTCGTTGAAATGGGATTGCTCGGCGAGGAGCTGCGGCTTGAAATTCTCAAATGTCGCGCCGCGGCTGCCAGGCAGCATCATCCCGACTTTGACGTTCCCCTTCCCGTGGTCGAGTTCATCGCCAGGACCGTGACCCACAACGGTCGCGACCTCGAAGGTGCGCTCAATCGTCTTCTCGCTCACAGCAAACTTACCGGCCAGCCCGTCACGCTCGAAATGGCCGAGCGCGAGGTGCGCGACTTGGTCCGTCCGCAGGAGCCCAAGCGCGTCAAAATCGAAGACATCCAACGGGTGGTCGCGCGACAGTACAATGTGAGCCGCGCGGATCTTCTATCCTCGCGGCGCACGGCAAATGTGGTGCGTCCGCGGCAGGTGGCGATGTATCTTGCCAAGACCCTCACGCTGCGTTCGCTGCCGGAGATCGGGCGACGGTTCGGCGGACGTGATCACACGACCGTGCTGCACGCCGTGCGCAAGATCGAAAATCTCGTGAATACCGACTCCGCGCTGGCCGAAGAGATCGAGCTGCTGAAGCGGCAATTGCAGGAGTAACTGCCGTCAGCGGGACCCGCACGGCCGCTGCGAGGACAACGCGGCTTAGGGACAAGCGAGCGCCCGCCCGCGATCTGCAGCGCCGGTCCGCCCCCCCGGGTAGGCCGCCAAATCCGTTGGTAAGTGCCGACGCCGGTCGCCCTCGCCCTTGCGAAAAATACGCGTACGCGCCACCTTCCTTACCCTTTCGAAACTTTCCACGCGAGCGGGCGGATCGAACAATGAAAGTCACCGTCGAACGCGCAGCGCTGTTGCGGTCGCTTGGCCACGTCCATCGCGTCGTCGAGCGACGCAACACCATTCCCATTCTCGCCAACGTGCTGATCAAGGCGGAGAAATCGAAGCTTGCCTTCAAAGCGACCGACCTCGACGTCGAGGTCACGGAAACGATCTCCGCGGAGGTGGGCCCTGGTGGCGCCACTACCGTCCCCGCCCACATGTTCTATGAGATCGTGCGCAAGCTCCCGGAAGGTGCGCAGATCGTGCTTGAGGCGTCCGGCGATCGCGCGGTGCTCACGATCCGCGCTGGACGCTCCCGCTTTACGTTGCAGACGCTGCCGGAGAGCGATTTTCCGGATCTTGCGGCGGGCGAGATGACGCACACGTTCAAGCTCGCGGCCGCCGATCTCAAGCGTCTCATCGACAAGACCCAATTCGCGATTTCGACCGAGGAGACGCGCTACTATCTCAACGGCATTTATCTGCACACCGCCGGCACCGCCAAGGCCGCGACGCTGCGCGGGGTCGCAACGGACGGGCATCGCCTCGCGCAGTTCGAGCTGCCGCTGCCGCCCGGCGCCAACGGCATGCCGGGCATCATCGTCCCGCGCAAGACCGTGGCCGAGGTGCAGCGCCTCATCGAGGACAATGAAGCCGAAATCACGGTCGAGCTGTCGCAGGGCAAAATCCGTTTCAGACTCGGGGAGACGGTGCTCACCTCCAAGCTCATCGATGGCACATTTCCGGACTATGCGCGCGTCATCCCTCTCGGTAATGACAAAGAGCTCACTGTCGACAAAAAGGAGTTCGAGCAGGCGGTCGATCGTGTGTCCACCGTGTCGAGCGAGCGCGGTCGCGCGGTCAAGCTGTCGCTGAGCAACGGCAAGCTGATGCTGTCCGTGACCAACCCCGATTCGGGCAGCGCGACTGAAGAGATCGAAGTGGAATATGGCTCCGAGCCGCTCGATATCGGCTTCAATTCCCGCTATCTGCTCGACATCGCGGCGCAGCTCGAAGGCGAAGCCGCGGTGCTGAAGCTCGCCGACCCGGGATCCCCCACGCTGATCCAGGACCGCGATACCAAGGGCGCGCTGTACGTGCTGATGCCGATGCGGGTGTAGCGCGGATCAGAGGTCAATTATCAGTAACCAGAGATCCGGCAGCGGGTGCTAGCCCCGCGGGCGCCGCACCCGATTTGCTGTTTTCCGGTCGCTGTTTACTGATTACTGATATGCCCTTTGCCCGCATCCGGCGCCTGAGCGTCAGCAATTTCCGCAGCTACCACGCCGCGCAGATCGAGGTCGCCGCGGGGCCGGTGGTCCTGGTGGGGCCGAATGGCTCCGGCAAGACCAATCTGATCGAGGCGATTTCTTTTCTCGCGCCGGGGCGCGGCCTGCGCCGCGCGGTGCTCGGGGACGTCGCCTTTTCCGAGGGCGACGGATCATGGGCAGTGGCGGCGGACGTGGAAGGTGCGCTGGGCTTGGCGACGCTGGGCACCGGCATAGAGCCGCCGGCGAGCGAGGACGCGGCCGTCACGCGCAAATGCCGCATCGATCGCGAGCCGGTCGCGTCGGCAACGGCGTTTGCCGACCATCTGCGCGTCGTCTGGCTCGTACCGGCCATGGACGGATTGTTCAACGGCCCGGCCTCCGAGCGTCGCCGCTTTCTCGATCGACTCGCGCTGGCGCTCGATGCCGAGCATATGACGCGCGTCAACGCGCTTGAACGCGCGCTGCGCTCGCGCAACCGACTGCTCGAGGACGCTCGTCCGGATCCGCACTGGCTCGATGCAGTCGAGCACGAGACTGCCGAGCTTGCGGTCGCGGTGACGGCCTTGCGGGTGGAAACAGTCAGCCGGCTGCAAGCCGCCCTTGCGGCGCGCCAGCATCCTGCCTCGGCGTTTCCCGCAGCCGCGCTGGCGCTTGACGGCTGGATGGAATGGCTCGTGCCGCTTGAGCCAGCCGTCGAGGTGGAGGACCGCTATCGCGCGATGCTCAAAGCCAATCGTGCGCGCGACGCCGCCGCCGGCCGCACGCTCGAAGGGCCGCACCTTACCGATCTCCTCGTCACTCACGCGGACAAGCACATTGCCGCCGCCGAAGCCTCGACTGGCGAACAGAAGGCGCTGCTCATTGGCCTCATTCTGGCCCATGCGGGCCTCCTTGCAGAAATGTCGGGCTTCGCGCCGGTGCTGCTGCTGGACGAGGTTATCGCTCATCTCGACCCCATGCGGCGGTCCGCGCTCTACGCGGAACTAGACGCCCTCGGCGCGCAAGCCTGGATAACCGGTGCCGATGCTGCCGCCTTCGCAGACATCGAAGGCAAGGCTGACGTGTTCGACGTCCTGCCGGGACAGGTCGGACGGCGGGCGTAATCGTCGCGCCGCATGTTCTGTGTCATCATGCGTATCGTGGAGAGGACGCAGAGGGGCCAACGAACAGCCATGCGCGCTGCCTATTACGAGACGAACGGAGCGGCCCGCAACGTACTGCGGGTCGCGGAACTGGAGACGCCGCAGCCGGAACGGGGTGAGGTCCGGGTGCGCCTCGCCACCTCCGGCGTCAACCCTTCCGACGTCAAAAGCCGCGCCGGGCTGACGCGCAGGATCGCTTTCCCCCGCGTCATTCCGCACAGCGACGGCGCCGGCGAGATTGACTGCGTGGGCGAAGGCGTTTCGCCATCGCGTGTGGGCGAGCGAGTCTGGGTTTGGAACGGCCAGTGGCGGCGCCCCTTCGGGACCGCCGCCGAATGGATCGTGCTGCCCTCGGAACAGGCTGTGCCGCTGCCCGCCCATGTCAGCATGGAGGCCGGAGCGTGCCTCGGCATTCCGGCCTATACCGCCTACCAGGCGGTGGTGCTCACCGGCGCCGAGGACGGCTCGACCGTGCTCGTCGCCGGAGGCGCCGGGGCCGTGGGCCATTACGCCATTCAATTTGCGAAGAGACGCAAGGCCACCGTCATTACCACCGTCAGTGCGCCCGCCAAGGCCGAAATCGCGCGGCGCGCCGGCGCCGACCACGTCATCGACTACAGGCGCGAGAACGTCGGCGAGCGGGTCATGGAACTCACTGGAAAACGTGGGGTGAATGCAGCGATCGAAGTCGATCTAGCCGCCAATGCACGGCTCCTGCCCGCAGTGCTTGCACCCAACAGCGTGGTGGCGATCTACGGCAGCAGGGCACCCGAGACCTCGATACCGTTCCAATTCCTGCTTCAGAACAGCATCGAACTCAAATTTTTCCTGGTTTACCAGATGCCGCCGCAACTGCGTGTGCGCGCGACCGCCGACATCACCGGCATGCTCGAGCGCGGAGAGTTCATCCATAACGTGGCGCAGACGTTCGACCTTCGCGACATCGTGGCCGCGCACGAAGCGGTCGAGTCCGGAAAGGCAATGGGCAACATCGTAGTCAGCGTCGCTTAGCGCTGCTTGCGCCTCGTGGCTGCGTTGAACTGTTCAAGTGGGGGCTGGCGACCGGACAAAAGATCGGCCTAGCCGGAAGCACAACAATCAAGGCTCACAACACGACCGGTCTGTGTCGGAGGCTCGAATTCGCGCCTGCCGGGTTCGCTGTGCTAGCGCGGAAATTGCGAGAAAAACGGCCGTCGCGGAGAAGCAAAATAAGGCGGCGCAGGCGGCCGCAATCGAGCCATTTTCCAGGCATTTTTTTGCGCCGCGCCATGCCTTGAAATTTCATAAAAAACAGTTACTTACAGGCTATCACTTTGGGCTGTACGGCATCGCCTTTTCGTGTCAAACCAAGCCCGATTTAGCCCATCACTTCCGAAACTGATTCGAAAAACATTCCATGGCCGAACCCGCCCGCCAGACCCCTTCCCTTGCTTCTGAATACGATTCGGATTCGATCAAGGTCCTCAAGGGCCTCGACGCCGTGCGCAAGCGGCCGGGCATGTATATCGGCGACACCGACGACGGCTCCGGCCTCCACCACATGGTCTACGAGGTCGTCGACAACGCGATCGACGAAGCGCTCGCGGGCTTCGCCAAGGAGGTGGTCGTCACGCTCAATCCGGACGGCTCGTGCACGGTGCGCGACGACGGCCGCGGCATCCCGACCGACATTCACAAGGGCGAAGGCGTCTCGGCCGCCGAGGTCATCATGACCCAGCTTCATGCCGGCGGCAAATTCGATCAGAATGCCTACAAAGTCTCCGGCGGTCTCCACGGCGTCGGCGTCTCGGTCGTCAATGCACTATCGAGCTGGCTCAAGCTGACGATCTGGCGCGACGGGCAAGAGCATTTCATAGAATTTCGCGACGGCGAGGCGCTCAAGTCGCTCTCCGTCGTCGGCCCGGCGCACGGCAAGCGCGGCACCGAGGTCACTTTCCTGCCGAGCCCGAAAACGTTCACCATGACCGAGTTCGATTTCGCGACGCTGGAGCACCGGCTGCGCGAGCTCGCCTTCCTCAACTCGGGGGTGCTGATCGTCCTCTCCGACATGCGCCATCCGGTGGAGAAGCGCGAGGAGCTGCGTTACGAGGGCGGGGTCGAGGCCTTTGTCAAATACCTCGACCGCAACAAGACGCCGCTTGTTCCCGCTCCGATCATGGTCAAGGGCGAGCGCGAAGGCATCGCGATCGAATGCGCGCTGTGGTGGAACGACGGCTATCACGAGGCCGTGCTTTGTTTCACCAATACCATTGCGCAGCGCGACGGCGGTACTCACCTCGCTGGCTTCCGCGGCGCGCTGACGCGTCAGGTCACCGGTTACGCCGAGAAAACCGGCGTGGCGCAGAAGGAGAGGGTTGCGCTCACCGGCGATGACTGCCGCGAAGGGCTGACCGCCGTCCTTTCCTGCAAGGTGCCGGACCCGAAGTTCTCCTCGCAGACCAAGGACAAGCTCGTCTCCTCCGAGGTGCGTCCGGTGGTGGAGAACATCATCAACGAGGGCCTGCAGTATTGGTTGGAGGAGCATCCGGCGGAGGCGAAGGTCATCGTCGCCAAGGTGGTCGAGGCCGCGGCTGCGCGCGAGGCCGCGCGCAAGGCGCGGGAGCTCACGCGCAAGAAGGGCGCGCTCGATGTGTCCTCCCTTCCCGGCAAGCTCGCCGATTGCCAGGAGCGCGACCCGTCGCGATCCGAGTTGTTCATCGTCGAGGGCGACAGCGCCGGCGGATCCGCCAAGCAGGGCCGGGATCGTGCATTCCAAGCGGTCCTGCCGCTGCGCGGAAAAATCCTCAACGTCGAGCGCGCGCGCATGGACAAGATGCTGTCCAGCCAGGAAATCGGCACGCTCATCACCGCGCTGGGAACCGGAATCAGCGAGGAGTTCAATCCGAACAAGCTGCGCTACCACAAAATCATCATCATGACGGATGCGGACGTCGACGGCTCGCATATCCGCACGCTGCTGCTGACGTTTTTCTACCGGCAAATGCGCGAGCTCATCGACCGCGGGCATCTCTTCATCGCGCAGCCGCCGCTCTACAAGGTGACGCGCGGCAAGTCGGAGCAGTATGTCAAGGACGAGCGGGCGCTCGAGAATTATCTCATCACCGGCGGCCTCGAAGACGCGGTGCTGCGGCTGTTTTCGGGCGAGCATCGCGCGGGCGAGGATTTGCGGCAGCTCGTCGAGCAGGCGCGGGTGATCCGCAACGTGCTCAATGGGCTGCATAGCCGCTACAACCGCCAAGTGGTCGAGCAGGCGGCGATCGCTGGCGTGCTCACTCCCGACATTTTCGGCGACGCACCCAAGGCTACGGAGGCTGCGAAATATATCGCCCGCCGCCTCGATGCATTGTCGGAAGAGACCGAGCGCGGCTGGCAGGGCGAATTCAAGGAAACCGAAGGCTTCCGCTTCGAGCGCACCGTACGCGGCGTTAGAGAAATCGCGAGCCTCGATCACGCGCTACTCGGCTCGGCCGACGCGCGCAAGCTCGACGAGCATGCGGTGACCCTGCAGCAGACCTATCCGCGCCCAGCTACGCTGCGCCGTAAGGACGAAGAAAGCGTGATCCATGGACCGGTCGGCTTATTCGAGGCCGTAACCGATGCCGGCCGCAAAGGTTTCACGCTGCAGCGCTACAAGGGTTTGGGCGAGATGAATCCGAATCAGCTGTGGGAGACCACGCTCGATGCCAACGCGCGCTCGCTGCTGCAGGTCAACGTGAAAGCAATCGACGAGGCGGACGATATCTTCACCAAACTCATGGGCGACATTGTCGAACCGCGTCGCGAATTCATCCAGGAGAACGCGCTGACCGCGAGCGTGGACGTGTGAGCGTCAGGAACCAGCTGTCAGCGATCAGAATGCACATTTGCGATTACTGGCTACGGAGTTCTGATCACTGGCTCGCCCAGCTCGAGGCCTTGCGCCGCGTTTCGTCGGCTTTGCGCCAATAGGCCTGCCAGTCATCGGTGGGACCGATGCCGTCGATCGCCGCCGGGCCGGTCATCTTCGCACCGGACCCGGGGTCGAGCACCATCAGCGGCTTGCCGCCATTTGCGGCTTCATCGATGGCGCGGCGCAGGATGCGGCGATAGGCGCTGATCGCCTTGTCGGACTGCCCGAGATGCTCCCTGGTGCGATCCTGGATCGCCCCCATCGACTCGCAAGCCCATTGGTCGTGCACGTTGATATCCGTGCCCATGCCGGTGAAAGTGCCGTGTTGCTGCTCGTGCGGGTCGAAGCCGTAGTCGTTGTTCTTGTTTTTGCGCGGGATGTAATCCGGCAGCTCGTAGAGCTCGAGGCGCTGGCGCCGCATTTCGTCCTTGTCGACCTTCGCGCCGAAGCTGGTGAAGATGGCGTACCAGTAGTGCCTGTGGTCGTCGATCGGCACGTGCCATTGCGTGATCGTCA
>Ga0075431_100005455_pt1 | contig 12567 bp, 14 predicted proteins | sample RhiMetdeltSRZDD5_FD_75297 | JGI IMG/M metagenome (GOLD analysis project Ga0075431, IMG submission 75297) | Populus rhizosphere microbial communities from Tennessee, USA - Rhizosphere MetaG P. deltoides SRZDD5 | ecosystem: Host-associated > Plants > Roots > Rhizosphere > Soil | place: USA... | reverse complement strand
CTTCTTGTCCAGCCAGAGGCCGAAGAGCCCGATCTGCGAGAAATCGATCGGACCGGCCATGTTGATGAAGTTCTTGACGGGCACCTCGGGATGGGAGGCGATGAACGACGCCGAGAGCGGCGCCCCCATGCAATAGCCGAGCACCGAGAGCGATTCCGCCCCCGACGACTCCAGCACCTTCTGGGCCATGCGCGGCAGGATCTTCGTCACGCAGTAGTCGAACGAGAGATCGTTGTCCTCGGGACCGAACACACCCCAGTCGAGCAGATAGAAATCGAAGCCCTCGCGCGTCATGTGCTCGACGAAGGAGCCGCCGGGCATCAGGTCGAAGATGTAGGGCCGGCTGATGCCGAGGTTGGGGACGAAGAGGACCGGGGTGCGGCGCGTGCGCTTCGAGTCGTAGCGGTACAGGCGAGACTTGTTCTTCTTGTAGATCTCCACGCGGGGTGTCTGGCCGACCTTCGGCTCGGTCGGGTTCGTCACCATGCGGTGGAGGTTCTCCATCCGCTTCAGCGTCCGGTTGAGCTCCTCCTGCCACTGCCGGACGACCTCGGGCGAGGGGTCCGGTGCATGGCCATTGCCGTAGCCGTGCGTGAACCGCTCGACCACATCCGCAAAGCGCTCCTGGGCCATCCGACGCTCCTCCTCAGTGAGGCATCGAGTTCTAGTATGCCATGCCGATGACGCTCGGCGGCATCGAGTTTTCGCGCTGCGTCAGTGGCGTGAGTGGACGGCCGGAACGGCCGGCGGCGCCAGGACCCATGACAGCAGCCACCCCGAGGCGCCCGCGAGCACCACCGTCCCGGACCAGAGAGAGGCCGTCCACCAGACGCCGCGCGTGAGGGCGAGGGTGAGGAAGAAGAGCGCGAAATACACGGCCGGGACGGCGAAGGCGACCGTCCTGAGGGCCACGGACCGCTCGACCGACGGCCGCAGGCCCGCGATGAGCGCGTCCGCGAGCGCCCCCGCCACCACGGCCGGGACGACGAGAAGGAGCTGATCCCGCGCCAGCCCGACCATCAGCGCGTTCAGGCCGAAGACCATCGTGAAGGCGCCGCGCGGAAACGCCTCCCAGCGGCGCACGGCGAGGAGCACCACGGCCGACAGCAGCGCTGCCTGCAGCAGGATGGACGCGACACCGAGCGCGTGCGCGACGTACAGGCTCTGGATCTCGGCGTTGCGGAACAGGGGATCGGGCGCCACCACCGGGAACGTCGCCGCCGTGGGCTGATTGCCGGCGGCCGGCCACGGCCGCCCGAGCTGATGCACGTACTGCGTCCAGAACGAGAACGCGGACAGCAGATAGGCGAGCGACATCACGGCCGGCCAGGGCGCCCGCGTCTGCCCTGCCCGCCGCCAGGCGGAGCGCAGCGGCCCCGTCAGCATCAGCGTCGATCCGAGAGCGAGAACGAGGTGGCTGGGTGAGAGCAGCGCCTCGACGTCGACTTCGATGCCGAAGACGATGTGCCAGAGCATGTCGAGCACGCCACCGAGCAGGAAGATCAGCACGCCCACCGCGCTCAGGTCGTAGCCGGGCGCGAGCGCGCCCGCCCATCCACGGCCGGACCGCCGGCGCAATAGCGGGACCATGGTCACCCCGGCCAGCGCAAAGAAGCCGGAGTACAGGACGGCGTGCCAGGGCGTGAAGAACGTTTCGAGCTCCGGCTGGTGGACGTGCGCCCACAAGTCGAGATACGCCCCCGCCTGGAACACGCCGCAGAGGATCGCGACCACCGCGTCGTAGCGCGCGCCGCCCATCGCGGCGGAGCGGCGTCGCGCCACGTCGCCGAGGAGCGTGCTCACATGGAGAACATCGAGCCGAGCTTCATGGCCAGGCCCATGTCTCCCTTCACCTTCAGCTTGCCGGACATGAAGAGCATCTGGCCGGACTGCTTGCCGGACAGCATGTCGAGCCAGTCCTGGCCGGCGATCTGGAGCGTCAGGTTGGGATTGGTCGCCGGGCCGGGATTCACGGTGCAGGTGCCGTCCTTGATGACGGCATGCCAGGTTCCCCCGCCGTCGCCGCTGACGTCGTACTGGATGGTGGCATTCGCTCCCGCCGCCTTGTCCGCACGAAAGCGACCGCCCATCGCGTCGAACGTTTCCTTGACTGTCGGCATCGTTGCTTCCTCCTCATTGACGTCTTGACGTCGCACCACGCGTTCGGACGCCCTACGATGCGGTGCGGTGAAGCGGATTTCTTTATTTGCCGTCGGGGCCCCTGCGCAGGGCTCCGGGGCCGCGACGGTCGGGCCAATGTTGCGCGCGCTCTTCAGAATGTGAACAGGTCCATGCCGCCGGTCACTGGCAGCACCGCACCCGTGATGTAGCGGGCGCGCTCGGAGCAGAGGAACGCGATGGCGTTGGCGACGTCCTCCGGCTCGCCCTCCTTCTGCATGGCCACGCGCTTGACCATCCGCTCGTACAGCGGCGACAGCGAGGCGTTGGGCGCGATGATGCCGGGCGCGATGGCGTTGCAGGTGACGTTGTAGCGCGCGCCCTCGAGCGCCACCGACTTCGCGAAGCCGATGATGCCGATCTTCGACGTCGAGTACGCCGTCTGGCCGAAGCCGCCCATGAGACCCGCGATGGAGGCCATGCACACGATTCGGCCCCATCGGCGCTCGCGCATGCCGGGAAACACCGCGCGCGTGATCTTGAAGGTCCCCGTCAGGTTGACCGAGAGGTTGAGCTCCCAGTCCTCGTCGCGCATGTCCTTCAGCTGGCCGACGGTGTAGATCATCCCCGCGTTGTTGACGCAGATGTCGACGGGCCCGAGATCCTTCTCGATTCGCGCCACCACGTCCTGCACGCGCGCGGTGTCGCGGATGTCGCACTCGTAGCCGCGCGCGGTGCCGCCGCGGCCGCTGATCTCCTTGGCGGCTTCCTCGGCTCCGTCGGCGTTGAGGTCCACGATGGCCACCTTGCAGCCCTCGGCGGCGAGCACGTCGGCGTCGGCCTTGCCGAGGCTCCGGGCCGCTCCGGTGACGAGCGCAACCTTGCCGCGGATACCGAGATCCAACTACTTGCCCTTGAACTGCGGCTCGCGCTTGGCGAAGAAGGCCTGGATGCCCTCGGCCGCGTCCTCGCTGCGCAGGGTGGGCAGGAACTGCTCGATCTCGATGTCGATCGACCTGGCCATTGGCGCCTCCAGGCCCTCGTCGACGGCCCTGATGATGGCGGCGGTGGCCAGCGGCGCGCGCTTGCCGAGCTGACGCGCCAGCACCCGCGCGTCGTTCAGCGTCTCGCCTTCCTTCGACAGCCGGTTCACCAGTCCGAGCGCCAGGCACTCGGCGGCTGGAATCTGCGTCCCGAGGATCAGGAACTCCAGCGCCTTGGTGCGACCGATCAGGCGCGGCAATCGCTGGGTGCCGCCGTAGCCGGGGATGATGCCGAGGTTCGACTCCGTCTGGCCCATCCGCGCCGTCTCCTTCATGAGCCGCAGGTGGCAGGCCATGGCGATCTCCATCCCGCCCCCCATGGCGTGCCCGTTGAGCGCGGCGATGACGGGCTTGGGAAAACGCTCGATCTTCCGCATGACGCTGTTGCCGAAGCGGATGAACTGCTCGACGTCCCCGCCCGAGAAGGCGGAGCCGAGGTCGGCGCCTCCGCAGAAGATCTTGTCGCCGGCGCCCGTGATGATCACCGCGCGCACCGAGTCGTCGGCGTGCACGGAGTTGAGGGCCGCGTTCACCTCGGTGATCAGCTGCTCGCTGATGGCGTTGGCGGGCGGCCGGTTGAGGGTGATGAGCGCGTAGGACTCCTCGCGCGCCAGCGTGATCGTCTCAAACCCCATCGCGGGTGACTCCTTTGAGGAAGATGTTGGCCACGGGCTCCGCGGCGTCGACGAGCCGGTAGCCGCGCTTGCCGAGGACCCAGGACGTGGTGACCTGATCCATGGCGCCGAACAGCATCTTGGTAGCCACCTTCACCGGCAGATCGCGCCGGAAGATACCGGCCGCGACGCCGTCTTGCAGGATGGACCCGATGAGCTCGAAGTACGCGGAGACCTCGTGGGCGGAGGCGCCGCGAAAGAACTTCTGGCCCTGGCGGAGCTCGACCTGCACCACCTCCGCCATGTCGGGATTGGCCTCGAGCACCTCGAAGTGCAGTCGCACCAGACGCCGGATCTTGGCCTCCGGATCCGTCGCCCGCGCGATGTCGCCGCGGAGGGAGGCGACGAAGGCGGCCATCTTCTCCCGGAAGAGGGTGACGAGAATCTCGTCCTTGGTCTTGAAGTAGAGGTAGATGGTGCCGCTCGCAATCCCGGCCTCGCGCGCGATGTCGGACACGCGCGAGTTGTAGAAGCCGTTGCGGGCGAAGACCCGCACGGCGGCGTCGATGATCTGCTGGGGCTTGTCGGGGTCGCGCATCACGCTAACTGAACCGCCGTTCATTCTACGGGCGGGCCTGAAACCCTGTCAACGCATGCTACAGTCCGCCCATGCGGATCAAGTACCGGGTCGGCATCATGCCGGGCCCGTGGCCGGGCGGCCCCGGCGGCGCCGACTTCCTCTGGAAGCTCATCGACCTCTGCGAGCGCACCGAGATCGACTCCCTGTGGCTGTCCGAGCGCCTGTCCTCACCGATTCCCGTGCCCGAGCCGATGACCACGCTGGCCGCGGTGGCCGCGCGCACCACGCGGCTCAAGTTCGGGCCGAGCGTGTTCATCACGCCGTTCCGCACCCCCGTCATGGCCGCGCGGGAGATCGCCATGATCGACTACCTCTCGGGCGGACGCATGCTGCCCGCGTTCGGCATCGGGGTCGAGCAGGAGCGCGAGTTCCTCGCCGCCGGCGTGCCGTTCAAGGAGCGCGGGCGCCGCACCGACGAGGCGATCGCCATCATGCGCCGGTGCTGGAGCGACAACGAGGTGACGTTCGAGGGGGAGTTCTGGAAGCTCGACCGGATCACCGTGCTGCCGAAGCCCGTGCAGCAGCCGATGCCCCTGTGGATCGGCGGCAACAGCGAGGCGGCCATGCGCCGGGCGGGACGCCTGGGCGACGGGTGGATTCCGTCGTTCATTCCACCCGCGCGCTTCGCGGAGGGCGTCGCCCGGACGCAGCAGTTCGCCACCGACGCCGGTCGCACGGTGCCAGTCGATCACTTCGGCGTCCTGGTGAACTTCTGCCTCGCCGCCGACGCTGCCTCGGCGCGGGCGCTGGCCGGCCCGTTCATCCCGCGTGGCCGCGTCGACGACGCCACCCTGGAGGCGTGCACCGCCTTCGGGCCGCCGGCGCTGCTCGACGAGCGGATCCGTGAGTACGTGCGCGGGGGCGCGTCGAAGTTCATCGTCCGGCCGATGTGCCCCGCCGATCGGATGCTGGATCAGCTGGCCCAGCTGGCCGACGACGTGGTGCCGGCCGTCCATCGCCTCTAGCGGCTCCGGCTCAGTTTTTCAGTATGTCGATCAGCAGCTCGGGATCGATGTTCCCGCCCGAGAGGATCACGCCCACGCGCGCGCCCCGCGGCAGCGACAGGCGCCCGGAGAGCACGGCGGCGGCGCTCACGGCGCCCGTCGGCTCGGCCACCACATGCGCGCGCAGGACCAGGAAGCGCACGGCCTCGCGCACCTCGTCGTCGCTGACGAGCACGATGTCGGTCAGACGCTCCTTCAAGATCGGAAACGTCAGGGCGCCGGGGGTCGTGAGGCGGATGCCGTCGGCGATCGTCGGCGGCGGTGGGATGGTGACGCGCTCGCCCTTCCGGAGCGACAGGAACGTGTCGTTGGCCGTGTCCGTCTCGGCGCCGAAGACCTGGATGCCGGGGATCAGGCTGCGAGCGACGGTGGAACAGCCGGCCGTGAGTCCGCCGCCCCCCACCGGGGTGACGAGGGCGTCGAGCGACGGCACGTCCTGGAACAGCTCGAGGGCGGCGGTGCCCTGTCCCGCCATGATCGCGTAATCGTCGTACGGGGGGACGACGACGCGCTTCGTCTCCTCCGCGATCCGCCGCGCCACCGCCTCCCGGTCGTCGACGTGGCGGTCGTAGAGAACGACCTCGGCGCCGTAGTTGCGGGTGGCCTCCAGCTTGAGCCGCGGCGCGTCCTTCGGCATGCAGATGATCGCGGTGGTCCCGACGAGCCGCGCCGCCAGCGCCACTCCCTGGGCGTGGTTGCCCGACGAGAACGCCACCACGCCCCGTGCCTGCTCCTCGGGCGTCAGCGTCAGTAGCTTGTTGAGAGCGCCGCGGATCTTGAAGGCCCCCGCCCGCTGTAGATTTTCGCACTTGAAGAAGACCTGGTAGCCGGTGGCGTCGTCGAAGGACTGGCAGGACACCACCGGCGTCCGGTGGATTCGATGCAGGAGACGTCGCGCGGCCGCGTGCACGTCGTCGATCGAGAGGGGCGCACTCATTGACCGACGATTATGCCTACGCGCGCGGGACGCCGCAAGCCGCGTGTGTATACTGTCGCCCATGCGCCGCCTGGCCGCCGCCGTCGTCGCCGCCGCGCTGGCGCTCGGAGGGTGCTCGGTCGTCTCCGTGGACCTCACTCCCCGCATCAAGCCGCTCGAAGAGGAGACGGTCGAGGGGCACGGCCACGACAAGATTCTCCTCACGGACATCTCGGGTTTCATCAGCGACGAGCCCGCGTCCTCGGGACTCGGGCTGGGGCCGTCGGCCCCGCGGGTGCCGCTCCTGGTCCGCCTCCGCGAAGAGCTCAAGAAAGCCGCGGACGACAAGGAGGTGCGCGCGCTGGTCGTGCGGCTGAACACGCCGGGCGGCACCGTCACCGCCTCCGACATCATCTACCGCGAGCTGATGCTGTTTCGCGAGCGCACCAAAATACCGATCGTGGCCGTCATGATGGACATCGCCGCCTCGGGTGGCTATTACATCGCCCTCGCCGCGGACACGATCGTCGCCCACCCGACCACGGTCACGGGGTCCATCGGCACCATCATGGTCACCGCCAACGTCGAGGGCCTCATGCAGAAGATCGGCGTGACCGCCAACACCATCAAGTCCGCCGAGCACAAGGACATGGGCAGCCCGTTCCGGACGCTGACGGCCGACGAGCGGCGAATTTTCCAGTCGGTCATCGACGAGCTGCAGCGCCAGTTCGTTGCCAAGGTGGTGGAGCGGCGACGCCTGGCTGATGACGTCGCCCGGACCCTGGCCGATGGGCGGATCTACACCGCGCCCCAGGCCCTGACGCACCGCCTGGTGGACTCGATCGGGTATGTCCCCGACGCGATCGACGCGGCCAAGCGCGCCGCCGGGCTCTCCGACGCGAAGATCGTCGTGTACAAGCGCCCGCGCGAGTACCGCGCGACCTACTATGCGCAAGCCAGGACGGAGGCGAGCGCCCTCGACGCCGTCGCCCAAGTGGCCGCCACCACGGGTGTCGGCCCGAAGTTCCTCTATCTGTGGGCGCCCTGACCGCTGGCACATCGGTTGCTGGTCATTCCTGAGGTATGACTATCAAGCGAATCGCTCCGACCCTGAGCACGGCCGACGTCCTCGACCGCGTGCTCGACAAGGGACTCGTCATCGACGCCGAAATCAGCATCGCGGTGGCCGGAATCGAGCTGGTCACGGTGAGCGCGTTCGTCAGGATCGCGTCGTTCGCGACCTGGGACCGCTACGTGGCCGCCTCCGAGCGCCGCGAGCTTTCGCTCCCGCGCGCGGCGACCGCCTTCGCGCGCTCCGGGTCGCGGCGCGCGACCGCGGTGGCCTCGGCGGACTCCGACACGCACCGCGTGCGCCTGCGCTGCGAGGAGGGCTGCACCTTCGAGCGCCGCGCCTCGACGCTGGTCGTTCGCGACGGGGTCATCGCCCGCCAGCGCTGCGCCGTGAAGCCGCGGCGCGCGTGCGCCGTCAGCGTCGTCTGACGCGCGTCGTTTGACATCGCCCGCCCCGCGGTCCTAGACTCCGCGCCAACCACGACCCCGGCAACGAGGCCGGGCGAAGGAGCGCAGCGATGGCGCGTACCGCGAGCGGCAGCCGATCGATCTCCCGACGTCAGTTCCTTGGTTCCGCAGCCGCCGGCACCGCCGGCGCCGCGCTGCTCGGCCGTGCCCCGGCCGCGCTCGGTCAGCAGGTGCGCGAGCTGCAGGTCTGGCACACCGAGGTGGAGCCGCAGACGGTCAAGACCATCCAGGACACGAGCATCGCCGAGTTCGAAAAGAAGTTCCCCGGTTTCAAGGTGCGCCAGCAGGCGCTCGGCTGGGGAGATCTGAACACCAAGCTTCTCGCCTCGCTCGCCGCCGGCAATCCGCCGGACCTGACGCATCTCAATCCGTTCATGACGGCCTCGCTCTACGTGAAGAATCTGCTGCGGCCCATGGACGAGCTGATCAGGTCCGTGGGTGAGAACGACATCCACGAGGCGACGCAGAAGCTCCAGTACTTCGACGGCAAGTACTACGGCATCACCCACGCCATGGGCGCCACGTACTTCTGCGAGCGCCGCGACGTGCGCGAGAAGAAGGGCATCAAGCCGCCGGAGACGTTCGACGACATGCTGAAGCTCTGCGCGGCGCTGACCGAAAGCGGCCGGATGGCCTTCCAGATGCCCGGCGAGAAGCTCTACATGGGCTTCGTCCACCCGGCGGAGTGGCTCGCCTCGAACGGCGGCACGTGGGTCGACCAGAAGACGTGGCGGCCGCAGTTCACGGGCAAGTCGTGGCTGGAGATCCTCGACTATGTGCAGAAGCTGAACAAGTTCCAGCCGGCAGGCTGGTCGGGCCAGAAGTACCTCGACACGCAGGCGGCCCTGGCCACCGGCAAGATCTCGATGTCCTACCTCTCCGGGGCGCGCGCCATCGGGTACATCGAGAAATACGCGCCGGAGAACATGCGGGACCCCGAGCACTTCGCGCCGATGCTCCGTCCCCGCGGGCCGTCCGGGAAGATCGGCACTACCACTCTCGACGGCGAGAACTGGGCCGTCTACACCCAGTCGAAGTATCCGAACGAGGCCTTCGAGTTCCTGCGGCTCTTCTACAAGAAAGAGCACTACATGGCGTACTGCCACACGGTGCCGATCCACCTCACGCCGATCTTCAAGTCGATGCTCACCGATCCGGCGTACCTCGCCAACGAGCGGATCAAGAAGTGGAAGCCGTGGCACGAGACGATGCTGACGGCGCTCTCCCAGAAGCGCCTGCTGCCTCTCGGCTTCTCGCGGCCGGACGACAACCTGCTGCCGTTCCTGGCCGAGCTCGACGGCTCCTCGATCGTGGCCGACATGGTGGTCGAGGTCATGGTAGGCGGCAAGAATCCGAAGGCCGAGGCCGAGCGCGCCCAGAAGCGCTCCGAGGAGCTCCTCACGCAGCTCGGCCACAAGCGCTGGTCGTAAGCCCCACCAGGGACGGGGCGAGTGAGGAAGAACGCGCTCGCCGGATGGCTGCTCCTCGCCCCTTCCCTGACCCTTCTCGGCGGGCTGGTCCTCTTCCCGATCGTCTACAACGCGTGGCTGAGCCTCTTCGACAAGCACGCGTTCCTGCCCGTGCAGTCGTTCGTCGGCCTCCGCCACTATGTGTACTTCGCGCACGATGAGGAGTTCTGGAACAGCTTCCAGCACGGCCTCGTGTACGCGGGCGCCACTCTCGTCCTGCAGCTCGCCGTCGGCATCCCGGCCGCGCTGCTCCTGAACGAGGGCTTCCGCGGTCGCAACGTCCTGCGCGGCGTCGTCCTGTTTCCCTACGTGATTCCCACCATCGTGGCCGTGATCCTCTGGAAGTGGCTCCTCAACGACTCGTACGGAGTGGTCAATCACTGGCTGGTGGCGGGCGGCCTCACGCAGGGCCCGGTGGCGTGGCTCGGCAAGGACTACATCATGACGTCGCTGGTCATCACCAGCGTCTGGCAGTTCTTCCCGTTCGTGGTGGTGACGTACCTGGCCCGGCTGCAGACCATCGCGCCGGAGCTGTACGAGGCGGCCACCGTCGACGGCGCGGGGGCCTGGCGACGGTTCCTCCACGTCACCCTGCCCCAGACGGCGAGCGTGCTCTTCGTCATCGTGCTGCTCCGCTCGATCTGGATGTTCACCAAGTTCGACACGGTCTGGCTGATGGCGGGCGACGGCGGCGTGAGCCGCTACATCCGCACGCTACCCGTCTACGCGTACGCGCGCAGCTTCACCTACCTCCAGGCCGGAATGGGGGCGGCCCTGGCCGTGATCATGTTCCTGCTGCTCATCCTGGCCACCGCCGCCTATTTCCGCGTGTTCCGGCAGGACGAGGCGATGTCGTGAGGCAGCCGCTGCTCTACGCCGGAGCGCTCGTGCTCCTCGTCGTCGGCGCCTTTCCCCTCTTCTGGATGCTGTCGACGTCGCTCAAGCCCTCCGGCGAGATCTTCGCGACGCCGCCGCGGATGATCCCCGCCCATCCGACGCTCGAGAACTTCGGGCGGCTGTTCGCCGACACGAGCTTCCTGACCTACTTCCGCAACAGCGCGACGGTGTCGCTCACCACCGTGCTCCTCACGCTGGCCGTGTCCTCGCTCGGCGCTTATGGCTTGACGCGATTCTCGTTCGCCGGCCGCGACAAGGTCGCCGGTCTCATCCTCACCACCTACATGTTTGCGCCCGTGATGATCATCATTCCGTTCTACATCCTCGTGAAGCAGCTCGGGATCGTGAACACGCACCTGGCCCTGGTGCTTTCCTACACCACCTTCTGCCTGCCCTTCTGCCTCTGGCTGCTGCGCGCCTTCTTCCGCTCGATTCCGCTCGAGCTGGAGGAAGCCGCCCTGGTCGACGGCGCCGGCCGCGGACGCGCCGTCTGGTACGTGGTGCTGCCCCTGGCGCTCCCGGGACTGATCGCCACCGCGATCTTCACCTTCATCCTGGCCTACAACGATTTCCTGTTCGCGCTGGTGCTGATCAGCTCGGAGGAGCTGAAGACGCTGCCCGTCGGCGTCAACGACCTCTTCAACGCGACCATCGTGGACTGGGGCATGATCATGGCCGCCGGCGTGATGATCACGGCCCCGGCCGTGGTGTTCTTCGCCGCCGTGCAGCGCTATCTCGTCCAGGGCTGGGGCGCGGGCGGCGTGAAGGGCTAGCGGGCGGACGGCTCGAAGCCGGGACAGCGAAGCACCGGCAGCCGCGGATACTTCGGGTACCGCGGATCCTCCGCGCTCCGCCCGCAAAGCCAGAAGGTCGAACCCCGGGCCGACGTCACCGGTCGGGCGTGCACGCACTCGGCACAGAGCCCCGCCACCGATCCTTCCGACATCTCACGCCTCGTCGAGCACGTCGAGGTACTGCTTGAGGATGCGCGCGGTGGCGCCCCAGATCGTCTCGCCCTGGTAGTCCCAGAACAGCACCTCGTGAACGGCGCCGGCGCGCTCGCGGTACTCGACGCGGAGGCTCGCGCGGTCGCGCAGCGCAGCCAGCGGCACCTCGATGACCTTGTCGATCTCGTGGCCGTCCGGCTGCCAGGCCACCGGCTGGCGCACCACGCCCACCCACGGCGTGATGATGAACTGCGTCGCGACCGTCTCCGTGTCGTCGAGCGCGCCGAGCGGCTCCACCGCCTCGCGCGGCAGGCCGATCTCCTCCTCTGACTCCCGCAGGGCGGCCTCGAGGAAGCCGGCGTCACCGGGATCGACGCGGCCGCCCGGAAAGGAGATCTGGCCTCGGTGGGTGCCCACGCGCTCGGTGCGCTTGGCGAACACCACGAACGGCTCGCCGCGATCGACGATGGGAACGAGCACCGCCGCCTTCACCAGCGGCCCCCCGACGACCACCCGCCGCTCGCGTGCGGCCAGGCGCCGCCGTGTCAGCGCGACCACCTGCTCGAGGCTCAGCATGGCCCTACGACGTCACGAAGCCGCCGTCGACGTTGAGGGCCTGGCCGGTCATGCCGGCCGACTCGGGCAGGGCCAGGAACACGGCCACCTGGGCGATCTCCTCCGGCTCCATCATGCGGCGCTGCGCGACCTGCCGCTTGTAGTACCGCTCGAAGATCTCCTCGCCCGAGCGCGGGCCCGCCTTCGTCGACTGCACCGCGATTCCCATGCCCGCGCGCGTGTACCCCGGACAGATGGCGTTCACGGTGATGGCGGGAAATCCCTGCGAGCCAAGCTCCGCCGCGAGCGCCCGCGTGAGGCCCACCACGCCGTGCTTGGAGGCCGCGTAGGCGCTCACGTACCCGAATCCGCCGACCTTGCCGAGGATGGACGCGATGGTCACGATGCGTCCGCTGCGCTGGGCCATCATCTGCGGAAGCGCGGCGCGGATGGCGCGGTATGTCCCGTTGAGGTTCACGTCCACGACGCGGAGCCAGTCGCCCGGATCCTGTTCGGCGAGGAGGCCGCTCAGTCCGAGCCCCGCGCAGGTGACGAGCACGTGCAAGGAGCCCAGCTCGCGGACGGCCAGGGCCGTCATCGCCGCCATGTCCTCGGCGCGCGTGACGTCGGCCTCGAGCGCGATCGCCTGTCCGCCGCCGACGCGGATGGCCTCCACCACCTTGGCGGCGCCGTCGCCGACGTCCGCCACCACCACCGCCGCGCCCTCGGCCGCGAACGCCCGCGCGATGGCGCCGCCGATGCCGCCTCCGCCGCCGGTGACGACGACGGCGTTCCCGGCCAGCCGCGTCACGCGAAGCGAACCGA
>Ga0075431_100005454_pt1 | contig 12567 bp, 1 predicted proteins | sample RhiMetdeltSRZDD5_FD_75297 | JGI IMG/M metagenome (GOLD analysis project Ga0075431, IMG submission 75297) | Populus rhizosphere microbial communities from Tennessee, USA - Rhizosphere MetaG P. deltoides SRZDD5 | ecosystem: Host-associated > Plants > Roots > Rhizosphere > Soil | place: USA... | reverse complement strand
GTAGCAACGAAGACTGGTGCTTCATTGACATCATTAACGGTGACGGTAAAGACCTGCGTCGTTTCCGCCAGGCCGTCCGAGAGACGCACGGTGATGATTGAACTCCCGGACGAGTTGCCCGCCACAGTGAAGCGGAGTGCGCCTGTGGTGTTGGTGTGAAGCACGGCTGGATTCGATAGGGCTACGAGCCCTGGATTGCTTGAGGTAGCGGTAAAGATCAAAGGCTGATTTTCTCCGCCGCCGGCGCTAATGCCGCTCAGGCTGACGCTCCGGAAACCGGCATCTTCGCTCAATACCACGGGATTGATCACGTTTAAAGTCGGCGGATCGTTCACCTGCTGGACGTTTATGGTGAAGTTCTTTGTCGTGGTCGGATTCAAAGGCCGGCCATCGCTGACCGTCACTGTGATATTCGCGCTGCCGCTGGCGTTCGCCACCGGCGTAAATCGCAGTCGCAAGACGCCGTTATCATTGGTGCCAACCGGATTAGGGATCACCCCTGTCGCGCTCGACACTGCCGTGACCGTCAGCACATCAGTCGTTTCATTGGCGGCCCCGGGGCTCACGCCCGTCAGTGTTACCACTTGCAAGCCGGGGTCTTCGAGCAGGTTTAGGGTCGGAATGTCATCGAACAGCGGAGGATCATTAAGGGCGTTGATGGTCACTCTGAACTGCGAGGTGCGCTCGCTGTTGCCATCGCTTGCAGTCAAAAAGATGTCTACGGGCCCATTTGCATTGGCCACGGGAGCCACTCGGACCGTTGGGGTCGAGCCGCTCCATCCAAGTTCAATGTTCCCGTTCGGCACGATCGACTGGTCCGACGAGTGAGCGGATATGTCGAGCCCCAGCACCGGCGTATCCGAGTCGCTGACCGAAAATGACAGCGTGCCGGTGGCGCTGTCTTCGGAAATCGTTTGTGCATTCGGCGCCGTGATCGATGGCGTATCGTTGATCTCATTTACAAATAATTCAAAACTAACCGCCGTCTCGGCTCCCCCGCCGTCTCGAACCGTGATCGTAATAGACGTGCTCCCAAATTCGTTGGTCAAAGGCCGCACGGTTACGGTTTTCGTGGCCCCGCTCCCGCTGAAGGTAATGCCGGTATCGGCCACCAACTCCTGGTTGGAAGACGAACCGCGCAACGTCAAATTCCCCGGCGCGGTTTCCGCGTCGCCGACGATGACGTTCGTCAGCACCAGCGGGGCGTCTTCATCTGTAAACTTGATTTCGAAGTCGCCGTCGATGGTGGGCGCATCATTCACTGAATTGATCTGCACCGTGAAAGTGCGGGGCGTCAAATTGTTCGCCGACTGGCGATCATCCGCCGTGACGGTGATCACCACCGAACCGGTGGCGTTGAGGGAGGGTGCGAATGTCAGTGATCCCGTCGTATTCGGAAACGCGTAGTTCACTTGCGGATCAGGAACGATCGCAGGGTTGCTGGAACTGGCAAGGATTCTCACCGCCTGAGTGGACTCATTTGAAGGCCCGGGGCTGATTCCCGCGAGGTTCACGGTTTGTGCCGGGGCATCTTCCTCAATGACAATCGGGGTGGGAAGCGGCGCCAGCGTCGGCGGGTCATTCACTGGATCCACAGTCAGCAAAAACGTCTGGTTGGTTACGCCGCCCTCCAAATCCGTCACTCGCACCGTAATGAGGGTAGTGCCGAATTCGTTCCCTAGCGGCGTAATGGTCAGGTTTCGATTCGTGCCGGTCGTCGGCGTGATAGCCACATTGGCGTCCGGGACCAATCCCTGATTCGACGAAAAGGCCACGACGGTCAAAGCGCCCGGCTCAACGTCCCGGAAGTTGAAAGGAATCGCTCCGGTGAACGCATCCTCGCTGATCGTTCGATCGCCAAGGTGTGGCGCCATCGTGGGATGATCGTTCACTGAATCGACGATGATCTGGAACGTTCGCGTGGCCGTGGGATTGAGCGGACGACCGTCGTTTGCGGTCACGGTAATGATGGTCACTCCGTTCGCATTCCGCACGGGCGTGTACCGAAGCGTGGCTGTAGAAGCTCCGGGCGTGTAAATGATTTGTGGATCTGGCACAATTCCCGGCGCGCTTGAATCGGCGCTGAAGGTCAGGGTCTGATCCGCTTCGTTCGTAGGCCCGCTGCTGACCCCTGTCAGAATGATGGTTTGCTCGGGGCTGTCTTCCGGGACGGACACGCTGTCGATGAAATTGATCGTCGGTGGATCATTAATGCTATTAATCGTCACCTGAAATGTCTGGGTCACGTCATCCGCAACACTGCCATCACTCACCTTCAAATTGATCACTGCGGTACCGTTCGCATTAGGGACCAGATCAAATGTCAGGGTGCCCGTCGCATTTGGGCTTGCATAAGCCACCTGGAGGTTTTGGACCAGATCCGGCGTGCTGGTCGAGGCGGTCACAGTCAATGTCTGAGATTCGTTCGGAGCGCCTGAGCCGATACCAGTCAGTGGCACCGCGATTGGCCCAACGTCCTCATTGGTTGTAAGATTCGATGGCCGCGTAAGCGTTGGCGGATCATTCACGTCCAATATCGCCACATCGAAGGTTGTCGTCTGCGAGTTGGTGCCGTCGGTGACCCTTAATGTGATGGTCACGACACCGCTTTGATTAGCCGCGGGAGTGACGCGGACGGTTCGATTCGTGCCAAGGTTTGTCTGCGCAATGTTGCCGTTCGGAACCAGCGTGAGGTCGCTTGAGGTCGCGATCACGTTCAAGTTGGCGGCAGGCGTTTCGGGATCGCTCACCGTGAAAGGGATCTCAGCCGTCGGCGTGTCCTCGCTGGTCGTTTGCGCGTCGATCCCGGAAATCACCGGCGGATCGTTGATGGCGCTTACCGTCAGCACAAAGGGATCGCTAGCGCTCAGGCTGCCGTCACTCACCGTGACGGTAATGGTTGAGGTGCCGGATCGGTTTGGCACGGGAGTCAATAGCACATCCCGCGAATTCCCCGTGCCCGAGAAATTAATGTTTCCGATAGGAATCAACGTCGGGTTTGCGGAATCAGCGGATAAAGTCAAAGCCCCAATCGGACTGTCAATGTCGCTGATCGTAAAGGTCAGATTGGTGAAAGAATCTTCGAGGATTGCGGGAGGGTTGGGAATGTTCGAGATGGTGGGGGGATCATTCACCGCCGCGACATTGATTGGGAATTGCATTTGCGTCGACGCGTTGTCGCCATCCGTCACCGTGACGGTGATGGTCGTGGTGTTGGAGCCGAACTGATTTGGCGCTGATGTTACGGTGAGATTTCGATTCTGTCCTGTGCCACCGGGCGAGATATTTGAGTTTGGGATCAAACCCTGGTTTGAAGAACTTGCGCTAAATTGCAGGCTGCCCGCAGCAGTCTCCGCATCCGAAATCGTGATCGGTATTATCGTTGCCACATCTTCGTTAATGGTTTGGGTTCCAATCTGCGTGATCACCGGGCGCGCATTTATCCGGGTCGCAATGTTCACGGTGTTGTTCGCCGCGGAAGTATCAAACGTATTCGCCGCGACACGCACCTGGTTGGTGACCATGCCGCCAGCGTTCGCAGTGCAGTTGATGATGAATACAGCCGTTGCTCCGATATTGATAGAACCCAGCGTGAACGAGACAACATTGCCGTTAATGTTCCATGTCCCGGGTCCAGTGATGGTGCCTATCGTCACCGATGCTGGCAGCGTGCTCGTCATGACGACACCTCCCGCCACCGAGGGCCCGCGATTCGAGACCGTGAGCGTGTAAGTTAAAGAATTGCCCACATGGACCGGGTCGGGGCCGTCCAGGCCTTGCACCTGGACGTCGGCTGAATTGAGGATCTCGGTCACGGTCAGCGCGGTATTGTCGGAAGTATCAAAATCCGGACCGTTGGCCGCGACGGTCGCGATATTCGTCACAAATGACGGGAGCCCTGCGGTGATTGTCAGCGTTATTGTCGCACTTTCAAATTCAACCATGGGCCCAAGGAAGCAGCTCAAGACTCCGTTCGTGTGGCCACAGCTTCCTTTGGTCGTTGTCGATGATACATACGTCGACCCAGGAGGCAGCGTGTCTTCCACCCGCACACCGCTCAGGACTTCCTCCAGTTTGTTTGTTATCCGCAATGTGTAGGTAACCTGAGCACCGGACGGCACCTGCGTCGGCTGGCCGCTGCCCGTGATTGCCAAATCGACCGGAGGCGATACCCGGCCCCACCAGGTGCCCCAGCGGGAACCGCCGCTGGGCGCGCGCGGAGCGGCATATTCCTGGATGGTCCATAAGTCCACGTCGTTCACCGGATCCACTGTGGTCGCGCTCCAATCACCCCAGCGGTTCTGGCTGCCGATCCGTTCGACATAAGTGGCTTCCCCGGGCTTCAGCAACACCTGGCTGCGGAGGAAGTCGGTAGCATCCGTATCTCGCCGAAATGAATACGCCGCGCTCGCATACTCATTCGGGGAGAAGCGCGAATACCCCAGCAGCACGTCGTGATATTGGTTGGCCGCGATGCTCGGGTACGCGAACATATTTACGCCAGTCGCGTCATCCACCCGGCCGATGTGCCGTATGTCCCCGTTGCCGGCCGTGACCGCCCACCACTGCACTGCCGCCCGCGTCGGCGCTTCGGCCGGCAAAAATACCGTATGCGCCATATATAACAGGCCATCGCGAAAGTGCACATTTTGAATGCGTGAATCGCCTGCGTAGATATTCGTGCTGTTGCCCAATTGCCGCAAAATGTCCGCATCGCCGGCGGCGGTCTCGGCCCACTCCCTGCCAACCTCAACAAAAATCTCCTCGCCAAAACTATTCGTGACATTCAGCCGCTCAGAGCCAATGCCACCGCTCAGGCTGAACAAGCGGAGAAAGCCGGAGCCTTCAAAACTTCCATTCCAGTTCGCCGCAAAATACACGACCGCAATGTTGGGATCGTACATTGTCGCCGGCGTTTGCGAACCTCCCGTGCTGGCAGGGAAGGTCAGCCGCGTGCGTTGGCCAGTCCCGTTGGCGTAAAGGTTCGCCTTGTTATAGGCGTACACGTCCGAGCGGGTAAATTGGAAGGTCGTCTTATTGAACATGTTCGCCTGTACCACGATCCAGGTTTTGTTGAAGCCCACGGTTGGCGAATCCGCATACACCGGACTTGTCGCATCCACGTCCTCAGACCATCGATACCACGTTCCGGTTGGATTGCTGTTGTCGGAAACGGCAATGCACAGGCGCGGATTCGGCCCGCCCGGGTCGGCCGCCGCAGTCATGATGAACCGCTGCCCATAGGGATCGTACACCACGCGCGTGTCGAAAATGTTTCTCGCGACATTCGTCCAGAAATGTTCCTGTGATACCGTCGAAACAACCCCGCCAACCCGAGTGGATATACGCATGTCGCTCGCGCACGCCACGACCAAATGAGTCGGACCGACAGCGCCAAAGGTGTCCGGCGGGACGACCTCAGCGCTGTCCGGCAGCGCCAGGAAACTTAGCGAAGCAGCAGGGGAGATCTCCGGCAACGTTTCGGGTTCAACGGTCTCAATGCTTTGTGGACTCGCCACAGCCGTTCGCTGTGCTGGCTGGCGTGTTTTATCCACGGGCAGATATTGAGGGAGCTTTTGCTTGCGTTTGTGGTCTGTGCGAGGAGCGCGGCGGGTAGTCGTTGTCTGGGTGGATTGTTGGGGTATCTCACTGACATTTATGGCTGAGCCCTTAGCAGCGGATCCGGTTTCCTGCGCCATTCCCGGCGCGGTGATTAAACCGAGTATTCCCAAAACAAAGCCCATCCTAAGCAATTTCAAACTCTTTTTCATAATCTGGGAACAGTGAAGTAAGAGACAATGGGTGCGCTAAAAACGTTCGAACAGGGTATTTAAGTCTGTCATGATCTCACCAAATCCCCCTCCGAAAGTCAAACGCCCATTCCCGTTTTTTATTCCACTCGCACTCGGTAAAAGCGGCTATTTCCCACAGGGTCCAAATCGATTACGGTGACAACATCACCGGTTCCGGCGACGCCTGGCAATGTTGACCACCCCACGCCCAGAAAATCCTGAAACTCGACGAAATACCGCTGCCCCACTACGGTCCCGAAGCTCAGCTCTACTGTTGTTCCTGCGTGACGAAGGTTCACAATACGCGTGGTTTCGAATACCATAACTTGCGCCGGCTCGCTTGTGACGTTTCCTTCGGCGTTGGCAATTGTCACGCCGTATTCTCCGCGATCAGCGCCGACTGCTGCCACGATCACGAACACCGCGTTGGTTTGATCGGTCAGGTTCTGGCCGTTTTTCTGCCACTGATACCTCAACGCGCCCGGACCCGTCGCTATCACCCGCAGCGTTACAGGTGAGCCTGGTGTGACACTCTGACCCTGCGGCTGTTGGATGATCGCCGGTGGCCCGCTGGTTTGGTGTACCGTCAGTTGGAATTGTCGGATCGCTACGCCGCCGTCAGAATCAGCCACCTCCAGGCGCAACACCGTCCATCCAAACTGACCCTCTCCAGGTGTAACCTGGATGAAGCGATTGCTGCCGCTTCCGCTGATTGCAATGCCCGCTGGCGAGGCCAGCAGGGTGTTTGTCGAGATCGCTGTAAAGACAAGGCTGTCAGGATCAGACTCAAAATCATTGACCGTGAATGCCACCGATGAGCTGGTCTCGTTTATCGTCGTTACCACGTCTGGAATCTCTGACACGAATGGGACGTCGTTCACCGGATCTACCGTCACCCAGAACGAATTGCTGGAGATCACACCCGCTTCGTCCTCCACGAATACGGTGATCCGGCTGAATCCAGATTGGTTGGCAATGGGGCGCGCGCTCAAGGTGTGCAGGCCATCGGTGCTCTCGAACGAGAACGCATCGTTCGCGAACAGGGCCGGGTTCGACGATTCAGCCCGCAACAGCAGGTTGCCTGGAGCCGTCTCTGCATCGCTTGCGGTAAAATTCACGGTTAACTCACCGTCTTCCAGAATCGTTACGTCATCTATTGCGGAGATGATTGGCGCGTCCTCGACCGGAAGCACGGTGATCGTGAAGAAGTTGGTGGAACGCACACCGGCCTCATCGCGCACTCGGATTTCCACCAAACTGCTCCCGAAGGTGTTGCCGGTGAAAGCCATAAGCAGGACGCGGTTGCTATCAGTGCCCGAAAGCGCAATGCCCGTAGTCCGTGCCAGGTCCAGTTCGTAAATTCTCGCGCCTAGTATCAGCGATTCCGCGCGAGTTTCTGCGTCGCCAATCACAAACGGAAATTCAACGGTTTGGCCTTCCTGCACGGTCTGGTCCAGGACCGGCACGACAAAGCGCGGATAATCATTGATTGCTTCGACGCTCAGGACAAACGTTTGACTCGCGGTCAAACCCGCTGAATCCGTGAGAGTCACTCTGATGACGTTGGTCCCGAATTGATTCGTGCCAGGAACAATCACGAGCGCGGAGTTCGTGCCAATCACGGCGAAAGTGATATTCGTCGCAGGGACAAGGTTGGTATCGTCGCACACTGCTGAAACCTGAAACGGCTCAAATGGATTGGGGTCGGAAATGACCAGGGGCACGATGAGCGGTTCATCCTCGCCTGTGATTTGGTCCGGGATGGCCTCCAGGACTGGCGGAAGAGGAAAGCCAAGGTGCGCCGGGTCGCTCAACACCGCGCCCACCCGATTCGCGATTTGCACACGATACTCCCCGAACACTTCAGGTTGGACGTCAGTTATTGTCAGGGTCGGATTGGTTGCATCTGCGATCGCGATGCCCTCACGATACCATTGATAGCTGAGTGGCGGCTCGCCAGTGGCCACGACCTCGAAGATCACCGTTGTTCCCGCTGGCACAAATCGGCTCCGCGGTTGAGACGTGATCACTGGCGGATACATTGCGCTCCACGTAAAACCCATTGCGTTATTTGATGGATTGAGGTCGATGGAACTTGCGCTCGCGCCCACGAAGTTGGAAACCGTTCCACTCACGAGCGGTGTGAGGAACATCTGTACCACGGCGGAGCCTCCTGGGGGCAATTCACCCAGATTGCAACGCACCCGCCCGGCTTCATTTGTGCAACTGCCCTGGCTGGCGGTTGCCCCCACGAACAAAGCATCGGAGTTCGGCGCGTTGGTGACAACCACGGCGGTGGCCACCCCAGGACCCTGGTTCGAAACGGCTACGGTTATGATGATATTGCTGCCTACCGCGACGGCATCCGGCGGTCCCTGAGTTGCCAACGTCAGGTCGGCCAGTGGATCGCGCGCCCAAATATCCAGCCGCCAGCCCGATCCCAGCACGCCACTGTCCTTGAGGGCATCATCGATAATGTAAAGTTTCCAGGCCCCGTTCGGATCGGTGCCTGTGAACACATTAAAGCTCGGCGCATACGGACCCGGAGGCGCCGGGGCCGGAAACTCGTTCGCGCCCGGTTCGTAATCCGCCGGCCCGTACACTGCCCCGCTCAAAGAACTGCTGTCAGGCAACACCGAGCCCGCCAGGTCGTCGACCGTGAGATCGATGTTTGTCACCGGACTGCTTCCGCCCGCGTCCGACATCACCACGACCGCCTGGCCACCGGGCCCGACGAGGAGCACGTCAAGGTCATCTGGAAATGAATGGCTGAAATTCGGCAAGGTGACTCGGACTCTCTGCACCGCCGCAGTCATCCCGGAAATATTAATAGTTAATGGATAGGCCGCTGGCGAGCCCAGTTCCGGCAACACCACGGTATTTGTGTCTCTGTGAGTCGCTGTCCTCGGGATCACCACCGACACCGTCCCCGCGGTGTTATTCGCGAAATTGAGGTCCTGTTCATTCGCAAAAACGTTCACCACGTTTGTGATCATGTCCGCAGCCGGAACGGTCCCGACAATCGAGATCGTCACACTGTTTCCGGGCGCGATTTGCCCGAAGGAGCACGTAACGAGTCCGGCCTGCAACGAGCAGAAGCCCACGCTGGTGGTGGCAGAGTTCACAATCATCCCCGGCGGTAAGGCATCGCTTAATCGGGCGTTGTTGGCGGTACTCGGTCCGCGATTTGACACCACGAAACTGTAGGTGAGCCGGTCGCCCTCCCAGACTGCTGGTCGATCACTTGTCTTGGTCACCGACAGATCTATGGACGGGCCCACGAGCGTGGCGACGCTGACAGCGTTGTTCGCCACGACCGGATCTACCGGTTGACTGATAACCATTGCCGAGTTGGCGGTCGTTCCGACGCTGTTGGCGGTCGCGCTAATCGTTACGATCACTCTCTGGCCCACGGGCAATTCACCGATCAGGCACGCCACAGAATTCCCATCGTTAGTGCATGCGCCGTGGGTCGTCTGCGCTGAGATGAATGACAAACTCGGCGGCAGCACGTCGGAAATTACGATATTCGAGCCGACGCTAGGACCGCGATTCGTCAGGAGAATGGTATACGCGAGCGGCTGGGTGAGTGCCACCGGATCGGGCGCGTCCGTCATGGTCAATTGCAAATCCGCCGCGGGATCGACAGTGTTCAGGTTCTGAGCCGAATTGTTCGCCGGATCAGTGTCCACTTGATCAGACGTGACGAATGCCACGTTGGTGATCGGTCCTAAAATGATCGGACGGCAAGTCAGCATCACCGTCGCTCGAGCCCCGCTGGCAATGGTTCCAAGCGGGCAGGTCACGATACCGGCTGAATTGCTGCAACTCCCCCCCTGGGAGGGGATAGCATTCACCAGCAGGAGATTCGGCGGAAGCTGGTCCACCACCCGCACGCCAGTGGCGGGATCCGGCCCGAGGTTCGTGACGATCAAAGTATAAATCAGCGGCTGCTCCAATAACGCCGGCGTGCGAGAACTGGTCATGTCCATACGCATGTTTATGCGCGGCTCGACCAACGTGCTCTGCACCGCCACGTTGCTTGCAGGTTGCGGGTCCAATTGATTGGAAGCGACCTGCACGCGATTGCTGTAGGTCCCCCCAGTGGCAGGCCGAGCCTGGATCACCAGTTGGGCATTGTCCCCGACAGCAAGTTCGCCTACGTCACAACTCACAATTCCGCCCCCGTTGGTGCAACTTCCCTGCGAGACCGAATAGGAGACCAACTCCATGCCCGCTGGCACCTGGTTTGTGACGCGCACGTCCGTCGCACGGACCGGTCCGAGATTTGTCATGTGCGTTGTATACGTGATGATTCCTCCAGGCAGCGCCGGGTCAGGCGAATCGGTCGAACTCACCGTGAGATTTGCCATGTGTTCGAGCGTGAAAATCGTCATGCTCCATCCATCAATCCAGCCGCCTGCTTCCGGCTCTTCATCGTACACGAACAAACGCCACTCGCCATTGGGATCCCCGTGATTAAAGGCCGACAGCTCAGGAAAACCCGGGAAATGGGGCCCGGGTGGCGCAGGGGCGGGCAGTATATCCGGAACGCTGCCGTAGTTCGCGGGCTTGTATGAGCCGTTGGCGATCGCCCCGAAGTCAGGGACCGGTTGCGCGGCGGCATCATCGAAGGTGAGGATCACATCGACCATTGGCGGCGATGTTGGTCCGTCTGAGAACAGCATCACGTGCGTTCCATTGGGAGCTACCAGCAATACCTGCAAATCATCCGGGTCCCCGTGGCTCACATTGTTCAGGGTCACGGTTACTTTGTGCACGGCAGCCGTGAGACCCGACACAGTAATGGTCGAGGGATAAGGCACAGCGGGATTCGCCAGCACCTCATCAATCTGTATGAAATCCGTATTGGTAAAGGTGCGCCGGTTCACGGCGGTGGTGGTTTGCGTGAGCGAGTTGTCTCCCGAGTTCGCATCAGCCTCCTCTGCGGCGGCGGAAACGACATTGGTGACGGGTCCGGGTTGTGTCGGCCGTGCTGTAATCGTCACGCGTCCCCCAGCGCCCGGATTCAAAGTGCCCCAGTCGCAGTACACCACCCCGCTGACGTTCGAGCACGAGCCGCGCGTGAAAGTGACCGATACAAAATTAACCTGAGTCGATAAGACGTTCGTGATCCCGACCGCACTTGCGGCGGTCGGGCCCACATTCGTCACCGTGATCGTGTAGGTAAGATTGCTGAGCGTCACCACGGGATCCGGGGCATCCGTCCCGCGCACCACGAGGTCCACCGCCGCGTGGGCTGCGTTCCCGCCCAAACACGCGACCGCCAACAGCAACGGGCACCATCGAAATACCGACTGGCCAAGGAACTTTTTCCACCATGCGCGGCTCGACTCTGTCATCACACTGTCTCTCAACTGAAAAGCCCGTGGCGGCGCGGCGCATTCTGAACAGCCGTTGTCGCAAAGGGTCTTATGCTCTATCGGTCAATCTTTTATCCGGTAAAATCGCGGTGGGCTGTTGGTGCTCACTGCTGTGTCCACATACTCGAACTGCCCGAATTCCAGCGCGGTCGCGTCCCCCAACCGCGTCCAGGTTTTCAGGTCCGCCGAACGCTGCACCTCATAGGTGCCTCCTTCTGCGCCTGAAAACTCTATTCGGAAGCCGTTCGGTTGCATGGCCCAGATGTCAACACGCAACGGCAGCGTCACACTTTTGCCTTCCCCGAAACTCGTCCCGAAGAAATTCTGCGCGGCTGCGCGATAATACACTGTTGAGCCTGGTGCCAGATCGATGACCTGTCGCGAAAACGGAAACTCGACGATCCCTTGCCCCAGCGTGGCATTGGCAGTCACGTTGCCATAGCTGGGCGTCAGGCCCCATTCAAAGTAACCGCGCGTGGTCGATCCTTTCGGGTTTGCGCTGCCGAGGAACGTGACAGTCGTGGGCGTTTGGTTAGTGTGCCCAATGGTCTCTATGGTCGGCGGGCCTTGCCGGTCGACAAATAACTGCACGTCAGTTTCATCCGGGAGCGCTTCAAAATCCACGTCCCAGACTACGATGTAATAATCGGTGTCCGGGAAAAGGTTCATGATGACGGCCGCGGACGTACCGCAAAAGCCGGGATTGCAACGGATCTGCGTGTTCGTGCCGGCGCAGCCGCCCGTGTTCTGGTAAACCGCGAGCATGGTGTTGTAGATCTTTGTGTCGGTGTTGTTGGTGCACGTGGCGATGATATAATTGCCGCCGGCGGCCGGGCGGAACTTGAACCAAACGCTCCGATGCGCGGTGCTGCACAGCGGCCCGGATGGGTCGCTGTTAGTCGTGGCAATGTGAGTGTCCGCAGTGCCCGTCCAATGCGGAAACGGCCCTGCCGGTGGGATCGTTTCTGCGCCGCCGCAAAGATCATTCGCTGGCGGCAGCACCCTGGTCACCTTTAACTGCACGTCCCGCTGCCCTGGCGGAGGCGCATTCGTCAGCGTGTGCCAGACGACCACATAGTAGGTGGTGCCGGCGTTGAAGTTTGTGGTGACGGCCGATTGCAGCGTGCCGATGTCGTCATTGCAGACATATTGCGTGAACGGCCCCGTGCAGCCGGCGGGCGATGTGTAAATTCCCATCAACGTGTCCTGCATGGTCGTGGCGGTAAATTTCAGCGAGACGGTGTAAAGCCCGCTGGCCGTCGGCGCGAACTGGTACCAGACGCTGCGCGAAATCGCGCCGCCATAACAATTGGTCGGGGGCGGGGGGTCGCCCAGGACAGTTGCCTCATCGATGCTCGTTGTAATCGAGCTCAGGTACGGGAACGGTCCCG
>Ga0075431_100005446_pt1 | contig 12574 bp, 11 predicted proteins | sample RhiMetdeltSRZDD5_FD_75297 | JGI IMG/M metagenome (GOLD analysis project Ga0075431, IMG submission 75297) | Populus rhizosphere microbial communities from Tennessee, USA - Rhizosphere MetaG P. deltoides SRZDD5 | ecosystem: Host-associated > Plants > Roots > Rhizosphere > Soil | place: USA... | reverse complement strand
CCCGACCAACGCCCCGCCTCGGCAGGCGAGTTCGCACGGGCGATTGCAGACGCCGTTGGAGGGTCGGCCGAAGCGACGGTTGGCCGGAGCATGCAGCCCGCCCCGGCGGAGGCTGCCGAGGCATCGATTTCGACGCCGAAGTCCGCGCCGTCGGGCACCGGCTACGGGGGCATGGAGCCCGGCGTGCCCGCCGACCCGGCGCAGCGGCTGGTGGCTGCCCGGGACGCCGCGCGGGAGATCGACGAGTCGGCGCGGCGGGTGGGGATCGCCGACGGTGACGTCGCGACGGAGCTCGACCTATTCCAAGAGACCCTCGAGCGCGCATACGCCGGAGCGCAGGTCGACTACCAGCAGCTCCGCGGCCAGCCGCCGGACGAGCTGCGCAGGCGGCTGAGCGCAGAGCTGAGCCGTGCCGACGCTGGCTCGAGGAAGCTGGTCGCGGAGCTCAAGGACAAGCTTTTGGCCCGACAGGGTGCCGCCGTGGCGCTCGAGCGCTTCAACGACAGCATCGATCGAGCTCTCATCGAGCTGGGTGCGATCGACGGCCTGATGGTGCCCGGCTTGCCCGAGCCGGACCCGACTGCCCGCGTCCATAGAAGGCTCCGAGCGCTGCGAGGGGAGCTCGAGACCGTGATCGGCGACTGCGAGCGGGCGCGGTTATCCGCCTCCGAGCGCAGCTCGATCCTCGAGCGGATCCAGGCCGACGACTAGCGTGGTCGAGCTCGGTGACGGCGGGCCCTCCTACGCACCACACCCTGGTAGGGCTTGCCCCACCTTGGTCTGAACACCACCACCCAGGGCGGGTATCCAGGACATCCACCCTCGCCGAGTCTGATGCAACCGGCGCACAACCGCGTGCCGGAGAAATCGGCCGGAAGCCGGCGACCTCGCCGCTTCTGAAGGAGGTGTTGGGCAATGCGAGCATCACTGAAAGAGGGCACGGGGCTCGTGATCCGGAGCACCCTGTTCGCCTGGGCCATGCTGGTGCAACGGCGGGTCGCCGCGCTCACGCCGGTGCTACCGCTGATCGCTCTGATCTTGGCGCTGTCGGTGCCACCTGCGGATGCGGCGGACTACGCGGTGAGCGGCCCACCGACAGGGTCGGCCGCGAAGATCCTTCGGTACAGCGGCGCCCTGTCGGCGGGCGGGCCGCTTGTCATCGATACCACATCGAACGGGCGCCGGATCACGCGTGCGCGCGGCGCGCTCGAGCTCGACTGCGGCGACGGGCTGATCCTCGACGAGAGCGATGCGTGGCGCGACGTGCGCGTCTCGAAGCGCGGCAGCTTCAAGGCGGTCTATCGCGACTCCTTTACCGACGAGGGCGCGACTGTCGATGTGTACGACGAGTTCGCCGGGCGTTTCAACCGTGCGCGCACGAAGGTCTCGGGTACGTGGCGGCTGCAGATCGTCATCCACGAGCCGGACGGGACCGAAGTCGACTGTGACTCGGGAGCGCTCAGGTTTACCGCGACCCGCTAGGCGATCACACCTCTGGGCATCGAACGGCCCGGCCGCGCCCTGCGGTCGGGCCGTCGCCGTTGGCCGAACGGGATGGTTCCTCGTGATGCGCTGACCGAACTTGTCGAGCGCGACCTCGGTGCCAGCAGCTGTCAGGGCCGCGGGCGTCGTGTGCTTGTCGCGAGCCGCTCCTGGGTGTAAGTACTTACCTCATGTCCCCTCCGGAAAGGCATCCGGGACGATGAGCTCACCCGCCGTCGACCTCAAGGAGCGCATCGAGGCTGAGCGGAAGGGCGTTCCCTTCTGCGTGTATCAGGATGGCGATGGAAACCAGCTCCTCGTCGAGTTGGAGCCGTTCGGGGAGCGGGTGACGATCGGGCGGAATGCGGAGAACGACCTGGCGCTCACTTGGGACCGGGAGGTCTCCCGCCTCCATGCGCAGCTCGAGCGGGTGCATAGCCAGTGGACGCTCATGGACGAGGGCCTGTCGCGCAACGGATCCTACGTCAACGGCGAGCGGATCAGCGGGCGGCGCCGGCTGCGCGATGGTGACCGGCTCTGCTTCGGCGCCACGCTCGTCGCGTTCCGCCTACCGACCCAGGAGGAGTCGATGTCAACCCAGGTGGGCGGCGCGTCCGAAACCGCGGTGCATCTGTCGCCCACGCAGCGGCTGGTGCTTGTCGCGCTCTGCCGCCCGCTAGCGACCTCGGCCTTCGAGCCGCCCGCCACCAACAAGGACATCGCCGGGGAGCTGCACCTGTCGGTGGACGCGGTGAAGGCGCACCTGCGGATGCTCTTCGAGCGCTTCGGGCTCGAGAACCTGCCCCAGAACCAAAAGCGCGCCCGCCTGGCGGCGAGCGCACTGGTCAACGGGGTCGTCGCGCCGCACGACCTCTGAGCTCGGCTCAACCGGCGACCCCTCCCGGCAGTCCCGGCGCGCGCATCTCGTGGCCGGACCGGACATCGCCCGGCATCGGTGGCCGGGGGGGACGGATCTCGACGGTCGCCTTCAGCGGCCGGGAGCGAAGAGCCGGCGGGATTAGAACGGTGCAGACCGACCACGAGCCGTCATCCGTCCGCCTCGGGAGGAACCGCACCCGGCTCGGGTTGGGGTGCTCGGCCTGAAGCCGCTTGGCGAGTGACGTGGCCTGTGCCTGGTTCACGGGCCGACGGTACGGCCCATCTGACTCGGCCGGAATCCACCCTAGGTCTAGCCGGCGACACCTTCCCCTGCGGGCTCGAACAGGTGTGGCCGCGTCACCCTTGGGTGGCTAGCCCGCCGATATGCCCAGTGCGACCGTTTCTCAGAGGTTGAAGCCCGGATTGGAGGAGCGATGGCAGTTGGTGAGCTCGAGTCGACTGACGTCAGGGTCAAGATCAGGGACCCGAAGGCGGTGGCCGGGCTCAACTTCGTCACGCTCGGGCTGTACGGCCTGTTCTGGTACTACAAGATCAACCGCGAGCTCCGCGACTTCGGGCGCGCAACAGAAGACGCCGAGCTCGCGGATTCCACGCCGTGGCTGTCGCTGCTGGCGGTCACGCTCGGTGGCTGGGTCGTGGTACCCCCAGTTGTCAGCTACTTCGGCGCGGCCCGGCGACTGCGGCGTGCCGAGCAGCAGGTCGCCGTCGAGCCCGGGCCCACGCACGCGATCCTCGCCCTGCTCGTCGGGAGCTGCGCTGCCTGCCTCGCCGGCACGTTTCCGCTCGCGACGCCGCTGCTCCTCGGCCTGGCACTCATCTCGACAGTCGCCTGGGCCGTCGGGGCCGCGCTCCTGCAGTCCCGCCTCAACGCGGTCTGGAAGGCACAAAGCATGACCGAGCTCAGGCTCCCTGCGGCGGTGGAGTTTCGTTGACACCCTTGGCATTGGCCGTTGATTGTCTCAACCCCCGGTACCAGCGCCTAATTCCTGGAACCCAAGCGTGCGGTCCAGGCGGCGGAAACCCCGATTTGCAGGCGTTTCTGAATCCTGGGTTCGGCTGCTCAAGAGACAACTCGGGCAGGCTCGCAACCCTGCTGGGGGGCGCCGCAGATCTACTGCTTGCCATGCAGAAGGTCGAGGGGTTCGAATCCTTCAGCCGCTCTTGACTGCCCTACCGATCGAAGTATGACTAGGGCTTCCGACGCGCAAGCTGAGTACGTGTCTTCACATCGAGCTGCGGAACACGTGGACCCCCTGCCGCCGGCAGGACCGGGAGGCCCTGCCGGCGAAGGCGCGGGGTTAGGCCGTTGCCGGCGTCTCGGCGAGGGCCCGCTGGGCGGCTTGCTTGATCAGGTCCGCGGTCGCGCGCGGCTGCGAGACGTAGATCGAGTGGCTGCCGGCCTCCTCGACGACGGTCGCGCCGGTCCGCTCCGACATCGCGCGCTGCGCTGGCGGCGGGATCATCCGGTCGTCGCTGGCGACCAGGTACCAGGTGGGCTTGGTCCGCCAGGCGGGCTCGCTCACCTCGCCGTTGAGCGCCTCGACGCCCCACGGGACCTGTGAGTCGGCCATGAACTTCGCGTCGGCTGCCGGCAGATCCCCCGCGAACGAGTCCGCGAACTTCTCGCGGTCGAGGAATAGGAACCCGTCGACGGGCGGCAGGATCGGCGGGACCGGCGCGCCGGGCGGCGGGTCGGCGATCAGCGTGTTCACGGACTCGCCCGCATCGGGCGCGAATGCTGCGATGTAGGCGAGACCGGCCACGTTGTCGTGGCGGCCGGCTTCCGTGATCACCACTCCGCCGTAGGAATGCCCGACGAGGATCGTGGGTCCGTTCTGCTCGTCGAGCACATTGTGGGTCGTCTCGACGTCGCTGTCGAGCGAGAGCGTCTGGTTCTGCACGACGCTGACGTTGAACCCGTCTGCCGTCAACGCGTCGTAGACGCCGCGCCAGCCGGACCCATCGACGAAACCGCCGTGTACGAGGACGATGTTCCGGACTTCGGTCATGGATGACCTCCTCTGTTGATCGTCGACCTCGGCGAGGCCGACTCGTCACCTCACGACTCTGTCGATGGTCGCGCTGCATGCCATCCGTCAAGTGACGGTTCTTCTCGGCGCCGGCTTACGTACGTAGTCCCGGGCCGAGCGCACCGCTCAGCTCGGCGCGCGAGGTGATGCCGAGCTTCGGAAACACCCGGTACAGGTGCGTGCTGATCGTCCGATGCGAGAGGAACAGCCGCTGCCCGATGTCACGGTTCGACAGCCCCTGCGCCGCAAGCTGGGCGATCTGCAGCTCCTGCGGGGTGAGCTGATCGCGCGCCTCCGGCGCGCGGCGCCGGCTGCGCTCGCCCGACGCACGCAGCTCACCGCGCGCCTGATCGCCCCACGACGGGCATCCAAGCGCTTCGAAGGTGTCGCGCGCACCCCGCAGGACGGCCCGTGAGTCCGCGACGCGCCGCCTGCGCCTGAGCCACTGGCCGTACGCGAGCTGAATCCTCGCGCGCTGAAACGGCCAGCGCGAGAGATCGCCCGCCAAAGCCTCGTCGAACCGGTCCCCCGCCTCGACGGGCTCCGCGAGCAGCGCGTTCGCGTGCCGCAGGCCGACCGCAATCCATGTGCCGGGGCGCTCACCCGCGCTCGCCGCCACCTGCGCCACGCGCTCTCGCGCGGCGTCGACGCGATCGATATGCCGGGCGGCATCGGCGAGATCGGCGATCAGCCAGGATGAGATGACCGGGTGGTAAGCGGTGTCGTCGCGATCGAACAGGCGCTCGGCATACGCGTAGGCGTCGGCGTGGCGGCCGCCGGCGAGCGCAGCCAGCACCTTGCCGAATTGGGCGAACGCCACCGTGATGTTCGCGCCAACCGGCTCCGCGACGGCCTCGGCCTGCGCGGCCATCACCCGGGCGTGCTCCTCGTCGCCGCGCATCGCTGCGACGAGAGAGACGACCGTGTCGGCGGCGGCCTCCCATTGTGGTTCGCCGAGCTCTTGGGCGAGTCGCCTCGCCTCTTCTGCTCCGGGAAGTGCCACCTCCCAATCGCCGATGCGGGCGGCCATGCTCGAGTGCAGCGTGAGGAGCCGCGGCAGATGCCCGAGCCGCCCCTCGGTGCGCAACCCGTGAATCGCCGTGGCGAGGAAATCGTTGCCCAGATCGAACGCGCCGACAACGAGAGCGGCCGGACCGAAGAAGCGAGCCGCGTCGGTGTCGACATGCTCATCATCCAAGGCCGCCCGCTCCAGGCGCGCAAGGACTCCGCCCGCGTGACCGAGCGGATCCGCATATGCGTGGACCGCGAAAACGCGGGGATCTTCCGCCTCCGCATCTCCCAGCCGATCTGCGGCCTCGATCAGCATTTGCCTGACTTGCGGACCCGGATCGACCCACCAGGCGCGTGAGGCAACGAGCCACAGCAGCTTGACGTGCAAGTCGCGGTCTCCAGCCGCCCCGGCCCGCTCGGCGGCTGCGATGAGCGACTCGAACCGCATCGCGTCGAGCGGGCGCGTCAGCGCGGTCTCCTCGACCCACGTGACCCGTGCGCGGTCCAGGACTCCAAGATCCAGCCCTCTGACCTCGTCCAGCAGCGGCACGACGACGTCCGGCCTGCCCAGTTCGACCGCGAAGTCGGCGGCACAGAGCAGCCGACGGCTCCGGCTGGTCGGCTCGCCGAGCTCGGCGGCACGTCTCATCGCGGTCACCGCCACCGGGATCGCGCCCTGCTGCCGTGCCCGCGTTCCCGCCTGTTCGAGCTCGTCCGCGACGTCTTCATGCTCGCCGGAGAGCAGGGCCGCGCGATGCCAAGCGCGCCGGTCCGGATGGTCCTCGAGCACGCTGGCCAGGGCCTCGTGCGCGCGCCGGCGGTCTGCGAGGCCCGCGCTCTGCGCGATCGCCGACCGAATGAGTGGGTGCCGGAACCGGATGGACTGCAGGTCGGAATCCACGATCCCTGCCTCGACGGCAGGCGCTGGGGCGTCGGCATCGAGGCGGGTGCCCGCGACCGCCCCGGCGGCGTGCAGGATCTCGCTGAGCGTGTCCTCGTCGTTGAGCGCGGCCACGAGCAGCACGAGCCGGGTGGCCTCGGGCAGATCCGCCCAGCGCGCAGCGAACGCGTGCTCGAGCCTCTCGGTCAGGGGCAATCCGCCCGCTGCAAATGGGTGGTCCTCGTGCCGGCCGGCCACCGTCGGGAGCTCGAGTAGCGCCAGCGGGTTCCCTGCCGCCTCGCGGAGGACCTGGGTGCGCACGAAGAGCGGAAGGTCCGGGGCCGCCGCGTCGAGCAAAGCCGCGGCCGTCACTTCGTCGAGGCCGGCGAGTGCGCGCTCAGGCAGCCCCGCATCCAGGAGGACCGATGGATAGCCCTCACGCGTGGCGGCCAGCAGTACGATCGGGTCGGACTCGATCCGCCGAGCCAGGAATGCGAGAGCGTCCGAGGTCGGCCGGTCGAGCCAGTGGGCGTCCTCGACCACCAGCAGCAGCGGAGCATCGGTCGCCACCTCCGAGACGAGATCGAGAACGGCCATCGCAATTCGGTAGTGCTCTGGCGCGGCCTCGTGCGTCAGGCCGAACGCGGCATGGAGCGCTGCGCGCTGAATCTCGGGGAGGGCAGTCGCACGCTCACGGACGGGCCGGAGCAGTTGATGCAGTCCGGCGAACGGCAGATGCGCCTCGGACTGCACACCAGTCGTAGCGAGAACGGCCATGCCGCGCTCGCGTGCCGTTCGCACGGCCTCTGCCAGCAGGCGAGACTTGCCGATACCGGGCGGCCCACGAAGGACGAGCGCTTGTCCGCGCATGGCAACCTCGTCGAAGAGCGACGTCAGGAGTTCCTGTTCCTCGAGGCGACCTAGTAACGGCGTGGCTTCGTCGTGAGCCGTGCCGAGCATCAGACGCCCATCTTCCCACCTCCCCCCTGCCGGTCCTCGGGTCGTAGACCGCTCTCGCGACCGCCAGTCGCGAGTCTCACTTCAGCTTGCGCCTGGAGGAACAGCAGCCGCGCCCTCCGCTGGGTGCCCGACGGACCGTTTCTGTCCCAGCCCGCTCAGTCCGCCCTGTTATGAGTCGCCCCAACCGAGCTGGGGCCGATTGGGTGCCGGCGGGCCTCACCTGATCGGCGGGGGGACTCCCTGCGCCGTGGCCGCGAGAGCGGGGTCCCACTCGCACACCGCGCAGCCATGGCGGAACGCGGCGCGGCCGAACTCCACCGCTGCAGTGTGCGGATCGGGGCTCTCCCGAATGTCGTCCCAGTCGAGAACGTACTCGCCGAGCTTTGCGTCCCAGCGGCCCGCGGCGGGGCTCAGGTCCGTATCCCCGAAGCCGTCGGGCGCCGGGTAGGCGAAGGCGAAGAACGCGGCCCGCTCGTGGTTGGGATCTCCCGGCCACCAGCCGATCGATACCTGCTCGGCATCGCCTCCGTTGCGCATGATGAAGTCGTCGGAGGGCGGATCGGCCGGGCGTCCCGAGAAGAAGTTGACCGCTAGGTCGAAGGTGCCCCACCAGGCGTTGATCGGCGTCGAGCGCCCGCGAAACGGGGCCCGGATTTCGGCCAGGACGAGCGCCGCCTGGGTGGCCGCCGCGAAGTAGGTCGCCACCTGGTCGGCGTCATAGGTCGCGTGCTGGTCGTCCTCGTCGAGCGGCACGGTCCATGGAACCTCCTGCGGTGCCGGGTTGATCTCGACCGCGCCGCCGAGCCGCCCGACACCCTCGAGCAGCTCGCGCGTCACCTCGGCGACGGGACGGTGGGGCGTCAGAGCGATCCGTATCTCGTGGCCGCCCGTGTGCTCGACCACGGCCTCGTGCGTGCGCAGGTCAAGCGCCGCGACGATCGCGCCGGAGCCGTCCGGCGCCGGCAGTGGAAATGTCTCCCAGCCGCGCGCCGTCAGCCGCAGGGCAGCGTGCTGGAGCTGGGGCTCGGGCGGGGCCAGCTGGACCGCGAGCTTTCCGAGTACCTGGGTGTGCGCGTGGAGCGTGTCGCAGGTCGCACTCCACGCTCCGTAGCTCAGCGGCGGCCAGTCAGCGGACATGCTCGAAGGCTACCCGCGCCGATCCGCTCGGCGGTGTAGCCGTGCATCGCGGCATCGGCAGCGACCTGCGGGCCCGGCGGCCTCCCCTCAGCGACGAGCTCACCGCGCTGGCGAAGATGGAGCTCAAGAAGCGCCGTGCCGATCGAGCCGCCGATCTGCTGCATCGTGTTCACCTGCGCGGACGCGACGCCGGTGTCAGTGGGGGCGACACCATAGGTCGCGGTGGCGATCCCCGGCGCGAAGATGTTGCCCATCCCAAGGCCGAGCACGATCAGGCCGGGCAGCACGTGGCCGGCGTAGCTCGAGGTGGTGTGTAGCTGTGCGAACCACACCATCGCCAGCGCGCCGAGCGCCATGCCGAGCACGAGCAGCGGCCGCGGCCCGACTTTGTCGAGGAACCTGGTGGTCGCCAACGTCGCGCTGACCATGATCGCCGCCGTCATCGGCAGGTAGGCAAGCCCGGTCTCGATCGGCGAGAAACCCTTGGTCAGCTGCATGTAGTAGGTCAGGAACAGAAACACCGCGAACAGCGCGGCGCCCGAGATCCCGAGCGCCAAGAAAGAGCCGCCCCGCACACGGTCGGCGACGACCCGCAGCGGCAGCAGCGGGTCGTGGACGCGCGACTCGACGAACACAAACGCCGTGAGCAGCACCACCGCGAGCACCAGCGCGACAACCGTGAGTGGGTGCTCCTAGGAGTGGATCTCGGAAAGTCAAACACCAGCGCGAACAGCCCCGAGCTGGAGAGTGCCGGCCCCAAGAGGTCGAGCCGCGGCCGACAGGGCTGCGCCACATTGTCGATCAGCCGCAGCGCGGCGATCGCGGCGGGCACTGCGATCACCAGATTCGCGTATAGGCCCCAGCGCCAGTCGAGCCACTCGGTGAGGACTCCGCCGACGCCGGCAGGTTGCACGTGAGTCACGAGGACGGCACCGAGCTCGAGCTCGGACCAGGCGACGCCCTACGCGATCGAGCCCGGTCACGATGCATGGGTGCTCGGCGACGAGCGCTTCGTCGGGTTTGAGTTCGAGTCGCGATCCGCCGAGGAGTACGCGCGCCAGTAGGGTCTCCTCAACCGGCGACCTACAGGAGGAGCCATGTACGCACGCATTGTCAGGTTCACGGAGGTCGATCCGGATCACCTCGCCGAGCGCTTGGCCGACGTTGAGGCCAGCGAGGGACCGCCCGTGGACATCCCCGCCAAGGGCGTCCAGATTCTCCACGACCCGGACCAGCGGACCGCGGTCGTAATCCAGCTCTTCGAGACGGCCGACGACATGGCGGCAGCTGAGGGGCCCCTCGACGAGATGGACCCGGGAGACACGCCGGGCACGCGTGCCTCGATCGACCGCTGCGAGATCAAGGCCGAGCTCGGCGAGGGATGAGGACACCCCAGCGCTCGGGCACCAGCACCACCCGTGAGCGTTGAGCGCGTCCCACGGTTGCGGTATTCACCACCCTAATCGTCCACCATTTCCCTCGTCCGGCAGATACTGGCCGGGCGATGTCGCAGGAGAACGTCGAACTTTCGCTGCGGACCTGGGAGCTCTGGAACCAGGGCGCTGACGACGAGGTCGCTCGCCGACTCGCGCCCGACGTGGAGTGGCACCACCAAATCGGGCTCGGGACTCCGGCCGAGGGCATCTATCGGGGGCGCGATGGAGTGCTCGAGTTGTCCAGTGCGATTCGCGACTCGTTCGGAGTGGCGCGGGTCGAAATCGAGGACGTGCGCGACCTCTCTGCCACCGAGGTCCTGACGCTCGGGACAATGCATCTCGAAGGCCGAGGCAGCGGCGCTGCGGTAACCACTCCCTTCGGCGCCGTCACGGAAATCCGTGATGGGCTCGCTGTGCGGCAGCAATTCTGGTCGGACCAGAGCAAAGCCCTCGAAGCCGCCGGGCTGCGGGAGTAGGCGACGGTCTGCGAGGTGCCAGGCGGTTCATGGATATTGGGCGATGCCCCGTGCATTGGGAGTTGCAGGCCGCCGTTTGGGCAGGACGCGGGTCGCGCAGGAGCGAAGCAGGCGCAATGTCAGCTCTCGAGAAGTGGCGTGCCAAGTTCCGGACTGGGGCGGTCCTGTGCGCAGGCCTGATGGCGGCGACCTGCGCGACCGCGGTCAGCGCCGAGGCTCAGGTGCCGCACACGGTCGAGCCGGGTGAGAGCCTCTGGTCGATCGCGGCGCTGAACGGGCTCGGCGTCGACGAGCTCGCCGCTGCGAACGGTCTGTCGTCGGAGGCGTCGCTCCTCGCCGGCACCACGGTGCTGATTCCGCCGGTGTCGGCTCCCGGCTCGGCCGTCTCGGGGTCGGGCGCGTGCGTCTGGGACTGCGCGTCCTCGGACCATCCCCATCCAACCGACGAGACGGTCTCGGCTGCGCAGGTCGGATCGATAGCTGCCCAGTACGGAATGTCCTCATCGCTCGTCGAGTCGATCGCCTGGAACGAGAGCGCGTTCACTAACGCACTCGTGTCCTCCGCGGACGCGCGCGGTGTAATGCAGATCATCCCCGAGACCTGGGACTTCATCGACCAGCACCTCGCAGCCGAGCCGCTCGATCCGGCGTCGGCGAGCGACAACGTGAAGGCCGGGGTGCTGTATCTGCACTACCTCTACCACCTGAAGGGCGGAGACGGGCAGGCAACCGTGGCCTCGTACTACCAGGGTCCGAATCGGCAGGAGATCCTGCCCGAGACAGAGAGGTACGTCAGCGAGATCCGCGACGACCAGGCGGACTTCGCCGCGGGCGGATGACAGCGCCGGCAGATGAAGCGCCCGACGCTGAGGCGAGCGCCAGTCGCGCTACCTCACGGCGAGAAATTGGAGCTTTCGCGGCGAGCCACCTGGCGGTATCCGGCGCCGGGGGTCGTCCGGAGCGACCCTCCCCTGACACGGCTGTCGCTCCTCGCGCTAGGCAGCACTTGCGCGTGGACGTCGCTGAGTGCCGGGTCCTCTTGTTGTGGGTTCAGCCCGTTCTGGCCGCCTGGTCACGTTCGACGTGAACACCTGGACCTGTATCGCCGCTGCGCGTGTCGATCGACCGCCCTGGGCGGAGCGGTGCGTCGGGCATTTACGACAGCGATGCTCGCGCCGGCGCCTACCCGGGTATCAGCGTCGGCTCCAGTGGCTGGCCATAGGCAAGCGTTGCCGCCGGCAGGTCCCTGGCCCGCACCGCCTCGACGTCAAGCAGCTCGGCGACATGCACCACCACGTCAGCGTGTCTGTGTGAGGACGGGAGAGCAAGCGTGACGATCCGCGCGAACTCTGCTCGCATGCCTCGCCGGTGCAACTCGATCCGGCCCCACAGGACGACGGCGCCGCGCACGAGCGCCAGCCGCTCGCGGCCCCACGGCCGCTGTGGTCTGAACAGCGCGTAGACCCCGCACACGCACCCGGGGTCCGGGGCTGGCCCTGCGTGCGCCGACGCCATTCGCCACAGCCCGCAGGCGCTACGGCAGCCGGGCAGACACTCCGCTCGCATCGGCCCGGCGTCCCACGACGTGCGCGCCAACGGCGAGACGATCTCGTCACCGATGAGCATCCATTCGCGGTAACCGATGATCGGCCGGATCGCGTGCTCGGCGACGTCTGCGCTGCTCTGCCAGTCGCTCAACGTGGCCTAATCGTACGCCCCCTGTTGACGCTACCCGCGGTCTAATAGTTGCGAAATCAACGAGAGTCGGCACCTCAAATGCAGCGCCCGCCCCGTCGGCGCGGCACAACCAGAGCTCCAGCAGCGATTCGGCCACCACGGCGTAGAACCAAGTCGCCCTCCTCACGGGCCTCCATCTCGGGTTGCTTCCCACTTCGTGGGTAGCTCGCCGATGTGACGACTCGCAACCAGGCGCAAGGCGGGAGTGCGGCCCGACAAGAGCAACGTGGCTAGGTCTTGAGGTCCCCTCTGGTCCCCGGGGCACTGGATAGGGTCAGGCAACCATCGCGTCAGCCGTATCTCGCGCCTCCCCAGGAACAGCGCCATGGTCGGCGATGGCTGGAGAAGGTGATGAAGGCGATCGTTCAAAGGCGGTTCGGCTCACCCGACGTCCTGCGGCTTGGGGAGGTCGACAAGCCGGTTCCGCGGGACGACGGGGTGCCCGTTCGCGTATGCGCAGCGGCCGTCGACATCGCCGACTGGCACCTCCTGAGGGGTATCCCGTACGTGATGGGGCTGGGTCTC
>Ga0075431_100005442_pt1 | contig 12580 bp, 8 predicted proteins | sample RhiMetdeltSRZDD5_FD_75297 | JGI IMG/M metagenome (GOLD analysis project Ga0075431, IMG submission 75297) | Populus rhizosphere microbial communities from Tennessee, USA - Rhizosphere MetaG P. deltoides SRZDD5 | ecosystem: Host-associated > Plants > Roots > Rhizosphere > Soil | place: USA... | reverse complement strand
AGCCCGTGCGCGTGCCGCCGCGCATATCGACGTCGTCGCCGACGTCGACCACCTTGAGGAACAGGTCCTTGAGGTTGCCGGCGACGGTAACCTCGTGGACGGGATACGCGATGCGGCCGCCTTCCACCCAGAACCCGGCGGCGCCGCGCGAATAGTCGCCGGTGACGCCGTTGACGCCCTGCCCCATCAGCTCGGTCACCAGCAGCCCGCGATCGAGCAGCGCCAGCATCCCGACGAAGTCGCGCCCGCGGCCGCGCACGATCAGGTTGTGCGTGCCGCCGGCGTTGCCGGTGGTCTTGAGCCCGAGCTTGCGCGCCGAATACGTGCTCAGCACATAGCCCGCCAGCACACCGTCCGTGACGAGCTCGCGGTCGCGCGTCGCAACGCCCTCGTTATCGAAGGGCGCGCTGCCCAGCGCCTTGCGCAGGTGCGGTCGTTCGTGGAGCGCGAACCAGTCTGGAAACACCTGCTGTCCGGCTGCATCGAGCAGGAACGAGGCGCGTCGATACTGGCTGCCGCCGCGGATGGCACCGGTGAAGTGACCGATCAGGCCGCGCGCCGTGTCCGGGGCAAACAGCACCGGGGCTCGCGTGGTCGCGAGCTTCCGCGCCCCCAGCCGCGCGACCGCCCGCTCGCCGCTGCGGCGGCCGACGCTCTCCGGCGGCTCGAGCTCGCGCCAGTCACGCGTGCTGCTGTACCAGTAGTCGCGCTGCATCTCGTCGCCGTCGACGCCGATCACGGCGCAGCTGATACCGTGCAGCGACCCGGGGTACGCGGCCATGAAGCCGTGCGAATTTCCGTAGGCACGAATGCCGCTGTGGCTGCTCACGCCGGCGCCGTCGGAATTGGTGATGCGCCTGTCGACGGCCATTGCGGCGGTTTCGCACGTGCGCGCTAGCTCGACTGCCGTCTCGGGATCGAGCGCCCACGGATGTGCCAGGTCGAGATCCGGTATCTCGGTCGCAAGCGTATCGGGATCGGCGAGACCTGCGCACGAGTCCTCGGCCGTGAACCGGGCGATGCTGCAGGCCTTGCCGACGGTCTCGCGCAGCGCCGCCTCGGTGAGATCGGCCGTGCTCGCGGCGCCCTTGCGCGTACCGAAATACACCGTCACGCCCATCCCGCGGTCGCGCTGGTACTCGACCGTCTCCACCTCGCCCAGGCGCACGGACACCGAGAGCCCGACATCCATGCTCACCGCCGCTTCCGCCTGGTCGGCTCCGCGCGCCTTCGCCTCGCGCAGCGCGAGTTCGACCAGCGCCAGCAGGTCCGAGCCACGGGCGAGCGGCGCGGCAGTTTGCAGATCATTCATGCGTCGGGATCCAACTCGGAGCAGCGCGCATTCTAGCAGCGCTCGCGCGTCAAACCCTGCGTGCTAGCATCTCCGGCGTGCGTCCGCCCGACCACGATCCCGACGAGCCGCCGAGCAAGAGCGCACGCAAGCGCGAAGCCCTCGATCTGCAGTCCCTGGGCGAAGCGCTGATCGAGTTGCCGCCGGGCGAGCTGGACGCGCTGGGCCTGCCCGATACCCTGCACGACGCGATCGTCGCGGCGCGCGACATCGCGAGCCGCGGGGCGCGCGTACGGCAACGGCAGTTCATCGGCAAGCTCATGCGCCAGATCGATCCTGCGCCGATCCGCGCCGCGCTCGCGCGGCGGGGCAATGCCGACCGGGCGCGTGTGGCGCGCGAGCGTCGCATCGCAGAGTGGCGCGACCGGCTGCTGCTCGACGACGCATCCGCGTGGTCGGACTTCCGGGGTTCGTACCCGCAGGCACCCGTCGACGAGCTGCGCTCGCTCGCCAGGCAGGCGCGCGCGGAGCGCGACTCCGCCCGGTCGCCCGCGGCGTCGCGCAGGCTGTTCCGGCGGCTGCGGGAGCTGCTGGACCCGGAGGGCGCCCCGGACTGACGCCGACCGGGCGAATTGGCCATTTAGGTACAATGCCGCGGTGAAACCGCTCGTCGGCATCATCATGGGCTCGGCGTCGGACTGGGAAACGCTCAGGTCCGCAGCCGAGACGCTGGAGCGCCTGGGAGTTCCGCATGAGGTGCGGATCGTTTCCGCGCATCGCACGCCCGATCTGCTCTTCGAGTACGCCACCGGCGCACGCGAGCGCGGACTCGAGGTCATCATCGCCGGCGCAGGCGGCGCCGCGCACCTGCCCGGCATGACCGCCGCCAAGACCTCGCTGCCGGTGCTCGGCGTGCCGGTGCAATCGAAGACGCTGAGCGGCCTCGATTCGCTGCTCTCGATCGTGCAGATGCCGACGGGCGTGCCGGTTGGGACACTCGCGATCGGGCCGGCCGGCGCCGTCAACGCGGCGCTGCTCGCCGCGGCGATCCTCGCCAACGGGCACGCCGACGTCCGCGCCGCACTCGACGCTTATCGCGCCGCCCAGACCGAGCAGGTGCTCGCAGCACCCGATCCACGCAAGCCCGCGAATACATGAGGGTCGGCGTCATCGGCGCCGGCCAGCTCGGGCGCATGCTGGCGATCGCCGGGTATCCGCTGGCGCTCGGCTTCCGCTTTCTCGACGCCAGCGCCGATGCGCCCGGCGGCCAGATCGCGCCGATCGTCACCGGCGCGTTCGACGATGCGGAGTGCATCGCGCATCTCGCCGACGGTTGCGACGTTGTCACCTACGAGTTCGAGAACGTGCCGGTCGGAGCGCTTGCGCGGATACCGCCGTCGGTAGCCTGTCATCCGCCGGTCGAGGCGCTGCGGGTCTCGCAGGACCGGCTCTACGAGAAGGAGCTGTTCGGCCGCCTTGGCATCGCGACACCCGCGTTCCGCGCCGTGGACAGCCTCGCCGGGCTCGAGACCGCATCCGCTGCGATCGGCTTGCCGGCTGTGCTCAAGACGCGCCGTCTCGGATACGACGGTCGCGGGCAGCGTCTGCTGCGCCGCCCGGCCGACCTCGCGCCCGCCTTCGCGGCGCTCGGAGGTGTGCCTCTCATCCTCGAGGGCTTCGTGCGCTTCGAGCGCGAGGTATCGATCGTTGGCGCGCGCGGCACCACCGGCGAGACCCGTGCGTATCCTCTTGCCGAGAACGTCCACCGCGGGGGAATTCTGCGCACCACGCGCGCGCCGCTCGCGAGACCGGCGCTGCAGCGTGCGGCTGAACGTCATCTCGAGCGCTTGTTCGATCACTTCGGCTATGCCGGCGTCCTCACCATCGAGTTCTTCGTCGAGCGCGGACGGCTGGTGGCGAACGAGATGGCGCCTCGAGTTCACAACTCCGGTCACTGGACAATCGAAGGTGCGGCCACCTCGCAGTTCGAGAACCATCTCCGGGCGATTCTTGGCTGGCCGCTGGGCGAGACACGCGCGCTTGGCCACGCGGCCATGGTCAACCTGATCGGGACGATGCCGGGGCCTGACCGGCTGCTTGCGCTGCCGGGGGTGCACCTGCACGACTACGGCAAGACCCCGCGCCCGGACCGGAAGCTCGGGCATTGCACGATCGTGGCATCAACCGCCCGGGACCGGGATCGGCTGCTCCGGCAGCTCGAACGGCGCCTGCGGAACTGACCGGACGTGCTGTCCGTCACCGTCCTACACGCAAGTTAGCGGCCGGCTTTTTGCCGTACCTCGCCGGAACCGTATAGTTGCGCCCGGGAGTCCCGGATGTATCTTGAACATTTCCAGCTCAAGGAACTGCCTTTCCGGCTGAGCCCGGACCCGGCGTTTCTCTATCCCAGCCCGGTCCACTCCCGCGCCAAGGCGTACATGGAGTCGACCATCTGGTTCACGGATGGGTTCGTGATCATCACCGGTGAGATCGGCTCCGGCAAGACGACGCTCATCGAGACCTTCCTGAAGGAGATCGACCAGGACGTCGTCGTCGCCCAGCTCAACCAGACGCAGGTTTCGCCGATCGAGTTCCTGCAGAGCATGCTGGCGCAGTTCGGCTTCTCCCCGTTCAAGATGAAGAAGGCCGAGCTGATCGCGACGCTGAACGAGTTCCTGATCGAGCAGTACGCGAACGGCCGCAAGGTGCTCCTGATCGTGGACGAGGCGCAGAACCTGAGCAACAAGGTGCTCGAGGAAGTGCGGCTGCTGTCCGGCGTCGAGACCACCAAGGAGAAGGTGCTGCGCATCATCCTAGCGGGGCAGCCCGAGCTCAACACGAAGATCGACTCGCCCGAGATGATGCAGCTCCGGCAGCGGGTCCGGCTGCGCTTCCACCTGTCTGCGCTGTCCGATGAGGACACCGTTAACTACATCGAGCATCGCCTCCAGGTGGCCGGCGCGAACGGTCGTGCGCTGTTCGCGCCTGACATCTATCCGGTCATCTGTCGCTATACCGGCGGCATCCCGAGGCTGATCAACACGCTGTGCGATACCGCGCTGCTCGCCGCCTACGCGCAGGATCACACCACGGTCGGCCCGGAGGACGTGGAGGCGGCGATCGGCGAGCTGCAATGGGTCGAATACAACGCGACGAACGGGGACAAGCGCGCCGGCGAGGACGACACCGCGACGCACATGCAGCCGCCCGTGGGCCGGCTGATCCTGGCGCTGCAGGGCGCGGTCGTGAGCGAGGCGATGCTCGCGCCGGGACGCTTCGTGATCGGCCGCACGACCGACAACGACCTGCAGATCGACAGCAAGTTCGTGAGCCGCCACCACGCGCAGATCGTCACCACGCGTGACGGCAGCTCGATCGAGGACCTGAACAGCACCAATGGGATCTTCGTCCGCGGCCGGCGGATCCGCCGGTCAAAGCTGGCCGAAGGCGACATCGTCAAGATCGGCGTCCACGAGCTCATCTACCAGCGCATCGACGGCGCCGCATTCGCGGCCGAGCCGACGTAGGCGCTAATCGAGCGGCGGGCGCTGGTACTCCTCCTGCGTCGCGCGGTAGTCGCGCCGCCGCATCCAAACGACGAGACCGGCGGTCATGCAGACCGCGCCGAGCCCGAGGAGCAGCGCGCGCGGCCCGGCGTCGATGAAGAACGCGCAGAGCAGCTGTAGCACGCCGGCAGCGATGTACACCATCGGCAGGGCCTCGTAGAGCGCGTTCGGAATCCACATCGGGCGCATTGCGCCTTTCCTCGCAAGGCCTTCAGCCGGTGCCGCCCACCGTGAGTCCGTCGACCCGGAGTGTCGGCTGGCCCACGCCGACCGGTATGTCCTGGCCGTCCTTGCCGCAGGTTCCGACGCCATCGTCGAGCCGCAGGTCGTCGCCGACCATCGAGATGCGGGTCATCACGTCGGGACCGTTGCCGATCAAGGTCGCACCCTTGACCGGGCGAGTGATGCGGCCGTTCTCGATCAGGTAGGCCTCGCTCGCCGAAAACACGAATTTGCCCGAGGTGATGTCCACCTGCCCGCCGCCGAAGTGCCGGCAGTAGAGACCCTTTGCGACGGAGCCGACGATCTCCTCGGGCGTGTGCGGCCCCGGCAGCATGTAGGTGTTCGTCATCCGCGGCAGAGTCAGGTGCGCGAAAGATTCGCGCCGGCCGTTGCCCGTCGGCGCCATGCCCATCAGCCGGGCATTGAGCTTGTCCTGCAGGTAGCCGCACAGCACGCCGTTCTCGATCAGGGTCGTGTATTGGGTCGGCGTGCCCTCGTCGTCGATGTTGAGCGAGCCCCGCCGGCTCGGCAGCGTGCCGTCGTCGACCACCGTGCACTCCGGCGCCGCCACCTGCTGGCCCATCCGGCCGCTGAACGCCGAGGTGCCCTTGCGGTTGAAGTCACCCTCCAGCCCGTGGCCGACCGCCTCGTGCAGCAGCACACCGGGCCAGCCCGGGCCCAGCACCACCGTCATCGTGCCGGCGGGGGCGGGTACCGCCTCGAGGTTGACCTGTGCCGTGCGCACCGCCTCGCGCACGAGCGCCCGCCAGCGCTCGCCGACGCGGAACTCGGTGTAGGCGAAGCGGCCTCCGCCGCCGGCATAGCCCTGCTCACGCCGACCCTCGTGCTCGATGATCACAGATACGTTGAGACGCACCAGCGGGCGGACGTCGGCCGCCAGCGTGCCGTCGCTCGCCAGCACCATGATGGTCTCATGCGAGGCGGACAGGCTCGCCATCACCTGGGTGATGCGCGGATCGACCGCGCGCGCCTCGCGATCGATCTCCTCCAGCAGGCGCACCTTGTCGGGGTCGTCGAGCGTGTCGATCGGATCGATCGGAAGATAGAGCTCCCGCCCGCTGCGCGCGTGCCAAGCCTGGAGCGAACCCGCCGACCCGCTGCGCGCGATCGCGCGTGCCGCGCGTGCGGACTCGAGCAGCGCCGGCAGCATGACCTCATCCGAGTAGGCGAATCCCGTGCGCTCGCCGGCCAGCGCGCGCACCCCCACGCCACGGTCGATGCTGTGTGCGCCGTCCTTGACGATACCGTCCTCGAGCGACCAGGACTCCTCGCGCACCGCCTGGAAGTAGACGTCCGAGTAGTCGACGGCGTGACCCATCACTTCGCCCAGGATGCCCGCGACGCGGTTCTCGTCGAGCGCGGCAGGCGCGAGGATCGCGCTTCGCGCGTGTTCGAGCGGGTCGGACTGCGTAGCAGGCGCCGGCAACGGCTGGCTCGGCGCGAACATCGCCGGCGGGATCGGCTGGGTCATGATGTGCCTCAGGAGGGTCGTCGATGGGTCAGGACAGGGAAATTCTGCCTGACCTCGCGCTGGCGCACGAGGTCGATGCGGCCGATCACGACACCGGTGCCACGCGGCAGCCGGCTCTGCACCCGTCCCCAGCAGTCGACGATCATCGTGTCGCCGTAGGTCTCCCGGCCGTTCTCGTGGAAGCCGGACTGGGCCGGCGCCACCATGCAGGCCAGGTTTTCGATGGCGCGTGCCCGCAGCAGTACCTCCCAGTGCGCCCGTCCGGTGGGTGCGGTGAAGGCAGAGGGCAGGCAGAACCAATCCGCACCGGCGCGCCCGAGGTCGCGGAAGAGCTCCGGGAAGCGCACGTCGTAGCAGACAGCCAGACCCAGCCGGCCCGCCGGCGTATCCACGCAGACGGGTTCGCCGCCGCGCAGCACGGTTCCGGACTCCATGTAGCGCTCGTCCCGGCCCGGAATGTTGACGTCGAACAGGTGGATCTTGTCGTAGCGCGCCACCGTTCGGCCGTCCGGGTCGAGCACCAGGCAGGCCGCCGCGACCTTGGCCGGCTCCGCGGTCGCGATCGGGATCGTGCCCGCGACCAGCCACATGCGGAACTCGCGGGCGGCCTGCGCGAGGAAACGCTGGATCGGTCCGTCGCCGGGCTGTTCCGCGATCGCGAGCTTCTCCCGCTCGGTGTGGCCCATCAGCGCGAAGTTCTCGGGCAGCGCAGCGATCTCGGCGTCCTTCGCACGCGCCTCGCGCAGCAGCCGCCAGGCATCGGCGAGATTGCGCGCGACGTCGGCGCCCGTGGTCATCTGGATGGCGGCAATGGTAGTCATTCGGTGAGCGCCGCGGCGGCCTCCTGTGCAGCGGGAGCCGACTGCTCCGGTGCCGAGATCCGTTCGACCACCGGAGCGGCCCATGGACCGGTCACGCGGTAGTACGCACGCGTAAGTCCCTTGAGCTGGCCCTTGAAGAGCTGCGAGAGCACCAGCACGCCGGCGCCGATTACCGGCCCCGCAGCGAGCGCGCCGGCGACGGTGAGCGCCCCGCTGGGGTTGCCGCTCACGATCACGGTCTGGTCGTAGTCCTGGCTCGCAAGCCCGGTGCGGCCCGCCACACCGATATCAACCGCCGTGCCCGTGAGCAGCAGGTTCTGCGTGTAGGCGTTGCCGTCGCGTACCTCGAAGTCGCCACGCACCGAATCGAAGGCAAGGCCCTCGTCGGTCACGTCGCGAAAGTCGAGCGCGAGCCGTCGCGGCAGCTCGACGACGCTCATCAGACCGAGGACCCGCCCGGCGGCTCCGGGCTCGACGTTGCGCAGCTGTCCCTTGTCGAGTTCGACGTGCACGCGGCCATTCATGTGGCCGACCGCATCCGCGCTCGGTCCGCCGGGCCAGCTCAGGTTTGCGGTGAGGAGCGTGTGCTGTGCCTCGATCGCATCGCGATAGCCGAGCGCGACCGAGGCTGCGGCGAGATCGGTGCTGGTCGCCTCGAGTTCGATCTCGCTGCGCGATGCGGCGCCCTCGGCAAACCAGCGACCCGAACCCGCGATCTGCATCGCGGGCGACTCCGCCGTGAACCGCTGCATGCGAAGTCCCTGCGGATCCTTGACGATGTCGGCGCGTACGCGGCCGAGCCGCCTGTCCTGCCACACGAACTCGTCGGCCGCCACGACGAGCGGCGGCATGCGACGCGGATCCGCCGGCTTGCCCTCCGCCTGCGCGGCGCCCGATGAGCCGGAAATCAGATGCAGCCGCTGCAGGTCGAGCATGATCGGCGAGCCCGCCCGGAGATCGAAGGGCACGCGGACCTGGCCCGCGGCCTGCGGTCCGGCCAGGTCCACCTGCCAATGACGAGCGGACGCCGCGAGCACCGCATCGACGTCGCGCAGCTCGTAGCCAAAGACCCGCGCCCGTGCGAGGCGCACGTTCACGGGGCCCAGCCAGTCCGACAGCGCGCGCCGGGCCGGCCCGTCGTCGTCGTCGCCGCCGCCGCCGAGTGCGAGCCAGCGACCGAGATCGAAATCCGGCCAGTCGCCGTCGATCTGCAGACCGCGGTTCGCGGGCAGCGCGAGCGCGCGGTCGTCGAAGCGCAGCGCGCCGCGGTCGAACTGCGCCTTGCCGTCGCGGTCACGGAAGGCGAGCCGCGCGTGCGCAGCACCGGAGCGTACGTCGATCTCGGTCGGGCCACCCGGAGCGTAGTCGAGCGTGAGCCCGGTCCGCCGCGGATCGCCTGCGGCCTTTGCGAAGGGCGGCGGAGCCTCGATTGCCAGCCCGCGAAGGTCACTCGAGACCTCGAGCTGCGTCGGCCAGGGCTCCCCCGGTTGCTGACGTTGCGCCGCCAGCGCGAGCGTCCAGTCCAGGCTGCCCGACATCTGGATCCCGCGGGGCAGGCCGATGAACTCCGGGAGCTCAGCGCCGGCGGCACGTCCGTTGCCCTCGACGATGACGGAGTCGAGCTGCGCCGCCGACGAGTCGCCCGGCGCCACGGTGATCGAGAACGGCCCGCCGAGAAAGGTCCCGCGAAGAACGCTCGAGCGGATCTCACGCTGCGCGACCAGCAGCTCGCCACTCACCTGGACCGCCGGCTCGCGCAGCAGTGGCAACGAGACCGTCGCGTTGCTCAAGCGCGTGCGCACCTCGTAATCGCGGTTCTCAGGATCGCGCGGCGTGAGGTGCAACTTCAGGTCGATCGCCGTGTCGCCACTCCCGGCAAGCCGCATGAACTGTCGCCCGAGGACAGGGCCGAGCGGACTCTTCTGCAGCATGCCGAGCGCCGCCGCGAGGTCGCCGCCCCCCGAGGCATCGATGTCGATCACGGGCGCCTTGAGGTCGGCGATCACAACCGCGCCTCGCCTCACAACGAGAGCGCCGACCCGTCCGGACGTCAGCTCGGCGTTGAGCCCGCCGTTCTCGATCACGACGCGCCCCGCGGCGTCGCGGAGCGGCGTGAACCCTGGAAAGTAATCGAGCGTCACGTCGCGCGCGTCGAACGCAATCTTCATCACGCCGTTGCCGTTGCGGTACGGAAAACCCCGGAGCGGGCCGTCGATGTGCACGGTCCCGCCGGTAGCCGTACCGCGCACAAAGGCCGGCGCCAGCCAGGCGATCGACTTCGGCCTCAGGCGGCCGTACGGAAGGAAAGCGCGCACGAGCGCGGCGTCGGCCCGTTCCACCCTCGCGTCCACGCGCAGTCGCGACGGATCCGTGCGCCCGCCGTCGGCGCGCCCGGTGTAGCGAAGCTCGAATCCTCCATGCGCGTGGGCCTCCGCATGGTCAACCGTCATCTTCCTCGAGGCGAAGACCCAGGCGCGGCCGTCGCGGTGCCACTCGATGTCGCCCGTCACGCCGATCGGCCCCGCAGCAGCGGTGAACATTCGTGGCCAACGGAAATCGAGCGACGGGGAGCGGAGCGCCACGCGGCCGCGCGTATCCGTCCCGGTGATGGTCGCAGTCAGACCCTTGAGCCCGGGCCAGGCCCCGCTCGCCTCGGCCCCGAGGTTGTCCACGTCGGCCTCGACCTCGAACACCGGGACGGCTCCAGCTCGTGGGCGATCGAGCTCGAGCACGAGGCGGCGAATCTCCCCCTGCGGTGCGAGTCCGAGCCAGCGCTCTGCCGAGCGCGGCGCCGCGGCGAGCGCCAGCGGCCACAGATCCTCGAGCCGCAACGCCTGCGCATCGAGCTTGAGCGAGTGCCGCGTGAGCAGGCGGCCGCGGAATTCGCCGGACAGCCTCGCGGCGGGAACGGAGCGCCGCCCGCCGCCCTGCCGCACGGCACGCAGGTCGCGCAGATCGAACGACCAGCCACCATCGACGCGGCGCAGGTCGACGCGCCCCGCGAGCACGGCGTACTTGAGGACCGCTGGAAGCGACACCTCGTGCCGGCGCCAGTTCTTATCGACCTCGGGCATGCTGAGCGGCGGGCTGCCGGGCGCCCGCCGCGGCTGCGTGATCTCAAGGATCTCCACCGGTTGCGGCCTGCGGGCCGCCAGGGCGAGCGCCGGCTCGCGCAGCTCGAGATCGAGACGCAGCGCGCGAAGCTGACGGTCGCCGAATGCGACCCGCGCGTTCACGCGCCCGGAGCCTGCCAGCGGCCGCGCGACGCCGCTGGGCAGGAAGTCGGCCAGCCCCGCGAGCAGCAAGCGGTCGATCTCGAGATCGACGCGACCTGCCAGGTCGCGCGGCTCCACGAGCGTGCCGTCGAGCTCGGCCTCGAAGCCGACCCGCGTGCCCAAGGACCGGGGCAGCCGCGCGGAACCTCGTGCCACGACACGATCGCGATCACGACGCAGCACGAGGTCGAGGTCCTCAAGCGTCCAGGGCTTGGCGTGGGTCTTGAGATCGCGCAGGTGCACCGTGGCATCGGCAATCTGCACACGCCCGGCGGGGAGCCGGTCGAAATCGAATGGCGGGCGGTCGGCGGGACGCTGACCGAGGCCGAGCAGCCGAAAGCTGCCGTCCTCGAGCCGGATCACCGTAACCGTCGGACCGCTGAAGCTGATCCGCCCGGCGACGAACTCGCCCGTGCGCAGCACGTTCCACAGATCGAGCGCGACGCTGCCCTCGCGCATCGCGAGCATGGGCTGACGCCCTTCGCGATCGAGTATGCGCAGGTCGTAGAGCACCAGCTCCGGCCCGTACCACCGCATGCGCGCGTCCAGGCTCGAGAACTCGAGCTTGAGCCGCGTCTGACGCTCAACCCAGGCCTTTACGCGGTCCGCGCGCTCGGGCATGCCGGCAAGCGCGATCCGTAGCAGCACGAGCAGGATCGCGATCGCGACCAGGAAACCGGCGAACGCGTAGCCCGCGACGCGCAGCCAGCGTCGCATGCCGCCACCATCACCGGAACTGGCGGGCTCGACGACAACGGGGCTGGCGTCGGCGTTCACATCAGGACCACGTCGTACTGATCGATGAGGTACAGCGCCTCGGTCTGCAGGCGGATCGGCTTCCCGGTCAGCACCTCGAGCTCCCCAAGGGCCGCGGATTCCTCGTCGAGCAGCCGCTCGATCACATCCTGGTGGGCGAGCACGAGCAGCTCCTGGAAATCGAACTGTCCGCTCTGGCGGAGTATCTCGCGGAAGATCTCGTAGCACACGGTCTCCGCCGTCTTGACGTACCCGCGACCCTCGCAGGCCGCGCACGGAGCACAGAGCTGGTGCGCGAGGCTTTCGCGCGTGCGCTTGCGCGTCATCTCGACCAGACCCAGCGGCGACACCGTGGACACGTTGGTGCGGGCATGGTCGGTCGCGAGCGCCTTCTCGAGCGCCTGCAGCACCTGCCGCCGGTGCTCTTCTTCCTGCATGTCGATGAAGTCGATGATTACGATCCCGCCGAGGTTGCGCAGCCGGAGCTGGCGCCCTATCGCGACCGTCGCCTCGAGGTTCGTCCGGTAGATGGTCTCCTCGAGGTTGCGGTGCCCGACGTAGGCGCCGGTGTTGACGTCGATCGTCGTCAGCGCCTCGGTCTGGTCGATGATCAGGTAGCCGCCGGACTTGAGCGCCACCTTGCGGTCGAGCGAGCGCTGGATCTCCTCCTCGACGGCATGCAGATCGAAGATCGGGCGATTTCCCGCGTAGCGCTCGACGCGTGCGCCGAGCGCAGGCATGAAGGTGGCCGCGAACTCGCGCATCCGCTCGCAGGTAGCGTCGTGGTCGACCAGCACGCGGTCGATGCCCTCGCCGACCAGGTCACGCATCAGGCGCAGGGGCAGTGCGAGGTCCTCGTGAACCAGCGTGCCGGCCCGCGCCGTCCCCGCCTTGTCGCTCAGGACCTCCCAGAGCCGCCTCAGGAACAGCATGTCGGCGCGGAGCGCCTCGGGTGCTGCGCCCTCCGCTGCCGTGCGCACGATGTAGCCGCCGGCGTCGCCCGCAACCGCCGCGGCCTGCACGGCCTCGCGCAGCCGTTGTCGCTCCTCCTCGTTCTCGATGCGCGCCGAGACGCCGACGCCGTGACCGAAGGGCATGTAGACGAGATAACGCGACGGAATCGTAACAAAGGTCGTGAGACGCGCGCCCTTGGTGCC
>Ga0075431_100005441_pt1 | contig 12581 bp, 12 predicted proteins | sample RhiMetdeltSRZDD5_FD_75297 | JGI IMG/M metagenome (GOLD analysis project Ga0075431, IMG submission 75297) | Populus rhizosphere microbial communities from Tennessee, USA - Rhizosphere MetaG P. deltoides SRZDD5 | ecosystem: Host-associated > Plants > Roots > Rhizosphere > Soil | place: USA... | reverse complement strand
ATTGCGCCCTCCTCTGCGCCCTGCGAACCGGCTCCCTCTCCCAGAGGGAGAGGGTTGGGGTGAGGGCTACTGCGCTCCGCGTCAGCGGCTGCCATACCCACCGAACCGCTGCGCCTGGCGCGGCGAGACGACGACCCGGCGGCTGTCGCCCTCGCCGACGCTGTGGGTGGAGACGCCCGGGTGATCGGCGAGCGTCATGTGGACGACGCGGCGCTCGGCCGGGACCATCGGATCGAGGAAGATCGGCTGGCGGTAGCGCTGGGCGCGGTCGGCGGCCCGCATCGCGATGTCCCGGAGCAGCCGGGCTCGGCGCTCGCGGTACCCCTCGGCGTCCAGGATGACCCGGACCCGCCGCTCGGCCTTGCGGCTGGTCAGCAGGCCGGCCAGAAACTGAAGCGCCCCGAGGGTCTCGCCGCGCCGGCCGATCAGGATACCGCCGTACTCGCCGTGGATGCTGAGCTCCACGGTGGGCAGCCCTTCCTCGATCTCGGCCCGGTCCACGTGGATGTCACTCTGGAGGTCCATGCGGTCCAGCAGCTCCTCGAGGACGGCGAAGGCGGCGTCGGCGGCGGGTCGAGCCTCCGGCTCGATGACCGCGGCAGCACGGGGCTCACGGCGTGGGGGCGGCACGCGCGCGGGCACGGCGACGGCCGGCGCGTCCTCCTCGTCGTCCTCGTCATCATCCTCGTCGTCTAGCACTTCCTCTTCCTCGTCACCCTCTTCTTCTTCGAGGTCCTCGTCCTCGTCATCCTCATCGTCGTCATACTCGTCGTCGTCTTCGTCGTATTCGAGCTCGATACCTTCGAGAGGGGTCACGCGGACGCGCGCCGGCCGACCCTGGCCGGCCTGGGCGAGCACCTCAATTGTGACCTCGTCCCGCTCCAGCCCGAGCTCGTCGAGGGCGTTCTCGATCGCCTCGTCGGCGGTCCGGCCGGTCGCCTCAACGCTTTCCACCACGCTTCCCTTTCTTCCTGCGGCTTCCACCCGGCGGGCGGCCGGGCGGCGGATTGACCGGCTCGTCGGACAACCCTTGCTCCCGACGGGCAGTCGCTCGCTTCGGTGCAGTGTCCTCAGCGGCACGGGCCGCGGCGGCAGGGCTGCCGACGAGGCCGCTGAGCAGGTTCTCCGGCTTCAGGGGATCCCAACCGACGGTGAAGCCCATCCGGCCGATCTCGAAGATGTTGCTGATGGTCCAGTAGAGCACCAGCCCGGCCGGGAAGTTGAAGCTGAAGAAGAACAGCATGATCGGCATGAAGTAGGTGGTCATCCGCATCATCATCTGCTGCTGCGGATCGTCCGACGCGCCGGTCGTGGGGGTCAGCTTGCCGTAGGCGAACTGGGTGATCAGCATCGCGATCGGCAGGATGCCGGGGATCGGGATGCCGCCGATCGTGATCGGGATGTCCGGTGCCCCAAGATTGGCGATCCAGAGCCACGAATCGTAGAAGTACGGATTGCTGCGCTCTGGAATGCAGTAGGTCGCGGCGATGTTGGCCGCGTTATTCGGGTCACAGGAGAGGTGGATCAGCGCCTGGTACAGCCCGATGAGGACGATCATCATCGGGATCATCGGTAGACAGCCGGCGGCCGGGTTGACGCCGTGCTCCTTGTAGAGGCGCATCTGCTCCTGGGCCATGCGCTCGCGGTCTTTGGGGTACTTCTTCTTGAGGGCCGCGATCTCCGGCGCGATGGCCTGCATCGCCTTCATGCTCTTGGTCTGCATCAAGCTGAGCGGCGTCAGCAGGAGCTTGAGGAAGACGGTGAAGAGGATGATTGCGAGCCCGCCGCTGCCCGTCAGTTCGGCGAGTGCGACGAGCCCCTGTTCGAGCAGCGTCACGAACGGGACGAAGACTGGTAGGAAGATATCGAAAGGATTGCTCACTTAGCGGCCCTCCCTGGGCAGCGCGCACCTCATCGAACCGGATCGTAGCCGCCCGGGTGGAACGGGTGGCAACGGGAGAGTCGGCACAGTGTGAGCCAGCCGCCCTGACAGACGCCATGCCGCTCGATCGCCTCGTAGGCGTAGCGAGAGCAGGTGGGCCAGAAGCGACAGGCGGGCGGCAACAGCCGCGAGAGCGTGTGCTGGTAGATGGTGATCAGCCCCAGGACGAGCTCACGCATGGTCAGTCTGCGGGCGGGCGGCCACTGCCCCGGCTGAGCGCGTCGTTGAGGACGGAGGCTTCATGACGTCGGTGGGGGCTGGACGGCCGGCGGGTGGAAGGACCCTGGCGCGGCGCAACAGCTCGTCGGCGGCATCACGCAACGCTGGCCATGCGGCATCGGCGGCCGGCGCCCGCGCGATGAACACGAGGTCGTGGCCTGGGAGCAGGTCGGCATAGCGGTGCCGCACGGCTTCGCGGACGCGCCGCTTCACCTGGTTGCGTACCACCGCTTTTCCCACCCGCTTTCCTACCGAGATGCCCAGCCTGGTCGCCTGTCCGTCGTTCGGCGCCACATAGAGGACAAGGAGCGGATGCCCCCACGAGCGGCGCATCGCGCGCACCCGCTGGAAGTCGGCGGGGCGGCGGAGGCGATGCGCGCGTCGCATGAACCGCGCGACTCTCGCCGTCTGGCCTACACGACCGTCAGCCGCTTGCGTCCCCGGAGCCGCCGCCGGCGGAGCACGTTGCGCCCACCCGGGCTGGCCATTCGCTTGAGGAAGCCGTGCTCCCGCTTTCGCGGGATACGCTTCGGCTGATACGTTCGTTTCGCCACGCCGGGCTCCTGTCTTGATGTGCTGACACGTCTTAATGCGTTCTGTCGTGGGCAAATTGTACTGAGGCCCAGAAGATACCGTCAAACATCACCCACGTTCCGCCAGTACTTTCTCGCTGGCGGCAAGCAGCGTGCAGAGCGCGATGCCCTCGGCGGCCTGCTCCACTTCTGCGATGACGGGGAAGGACGGTGCGATCCGGATGTTTCGGTCTCTTGGGTCCTGGCTGTACGGGAACGTCTGCCCGGCCGGCACCACGGCGATCCCGGCGTCCTTCGCCAGCGAGACGACCCGCTTCGCGCAGCCGTCCATCACGTCCAGGCTGATGAAGTAGCCGCCGGTCGGCTCGGACCAGGTCGCCGCGCCCGTACCGGAGAGCAGCTCCGAGAACATCGCGTGGACCCGCTCGAACTTCGGCGCCAGGATCTTCCGGTGTGCCTTCATCAGGGCGTGCAGGCCGTCCTGGTCCTTCAGGAAGCGGGCGTGCCGAAGCTGGTTCACCTTGTCCGGGCCGATCGATCGGCGACCCATGTGACGGAGCAGCCACGTGACGTTGTCCGGCGACGAGGCGGCCATACCGATCCCCGCCCCGGCCAGTGTGATCTTCGAGGTCGAGCCGAAGACGAACGGCCGGTTCGGGTTGCCGTGGCGCTCGGCCGCTTCGAGGACGTTCGCCAGCTCCGGGGCGTCGTCGGTCAGGATGTGGACGCTGTAGGCGTTGTCCCAGAAGAGGGTGAAGTCCGGGGCTGCCGTGGGCATCGCCGCCAGCCGCTCGACGGTCTCCTCAGCGTAGACGTCGCCGGTCGGGTTGCTGAAGCGCGGGACGCACCACATCCCTCGGATCGTCGGGTCCTCGGCGGCCAGCGCCTCGACGACGTTCAGGTCGGGGCCGCTGCCGGTCATCGGGACCGGGATCATCTTGATGCCGAACCCCTCGCAGATGCCAAAGTGCCGGTCGTACCCCGGCGCCGGGCAAAGGAAGGTGATCTGCTCCTCTTTCGACCACGGCTTCGGGCTGTTCGGCAGGCCGAAGAGGAGGGCGTAGACGATCACGTCGTGCATGATCGCCAGGCTGGAGTTGTCGCCGAGGATGATCTGCTCAATCGGCGCACCGAGCAGGCCGGTGAAGAGGGCGCGCGTCTCGCAGAGCCCCTGGGCCTCGCCGAAGTAATTGCGGACGTCGTCGCCGGCCGCCGAGAGGTCGTCGTCCTTGCCCGGCAGGGCCAGCAGCTCCTGGCAGAGCGAGAGCTGCTCGGCGGACGGCTTGCCGCGCGCCAGGTTCAGGGTGAGGCCACGGGCGCGGAACTCTTGATACCGGCCGTGGATCCGGTCCCGGAATGATGCGAGGCTGTCCGTGGGCAGGGTCTGAAGGTCCATCGTGGTCGTGCTCCGGCAATCTTAGAGATCAATGCTACCCTACAGGTCGACGCTGCCCATGTCGGCGGCCAGCCCGACGGGTCCTCCGAACGCGGCCTCTGCCTCGGCGAGCAGCGCATCGGCGAGGGCGTCGTCCGGCAGGTGGGTCAGGTAGAGGCGGCCGACGCCGGCCGCTCGGGCGGCCCGGCCGGCGTCGCCGGCCGTCGAGTGGGCGTGCCGGTGGACCTCGTCGGCGTCCCGATCGAGCCCGCCGGCCTCGTGGAACAGGACATCGACACCCTGGACCGCTTCGACGAGGCGGGTGCATGGCCGGGTATCGCCGCTGTAGGCGATCCGGACGCCGTCGACCTCGACGACGCAGCCGAGCGCGCCGCCGTCCACGGGCGCATGATCCACCAGGAACGGCACGAGCTGGCCGCCGCCCGGTAGCTCGACCGGCTGGCCGTCTACGAGCCGTTGCCACTGGAGCGCGTCGCCGTACGCCGCGAGGGTGCCGGACGCCGTCGCTTCGAGGAACCGGCCGAACGCCTCGATGACTCTAGGCTCGGCGTAGACGCGGGTGGCCGCGTCGGCGATCGTCCCACCGGCCCGCTGGATGCGCAGCCGGCGCCAGAGCAGCAGTGGATCCAGGCCGCCGGCGTGGTCGGCGTGGCGGTGGCTGACGAAGACGTCCTGGACGCGCAGCGGATCGACGCCAGAGGCGATCAGCGCCCTGACGACGTCGAGGCCGTTGCCGGTGTCGAGCAGGATCGGTGGCAGCGAATGGTCTGCCCGCTCGACGAGCAGACAGGCCTGGTGGCGGCACTCGTTGGCGGCGCCGCCTGTGCCGAGCAGGAGCACGCGCGGACGACTCATGTGCTCTTGCGGCCGGCCTCGTCATCCATCGACGGCCGCGAGCAACTCTTCCCAGGTGGATGCCCTCAGGACGCCCCGCAGCAAGCCACGGAGGACATCCAGGCGGTCAAGACCCTCGAGCGTCGCAATGGTTGCGCTATCGGGAGGGCCGAACTTCTCAGTACCAAGTTCGAGGAGATCGTGACGCGCTTCGGATACCCGCCCTCGGACCTCGCCTTCGACGCGGCCTTCTTCAAGGATCGCCTGATACGTTGAGGACTCGCGCATGCCCCTGGCCCCCCGGAGTAACTGTCTGACCTCGGTACTATCATAGCGCAGCCCCATCAGCACCATGGTCGCCGACCAGAGGTCGCCAACGTCCGTTGGGGGCACTACCTCGGCGAACCGCTGGTCAATCCGCCGAACGATCTCCGGCAGGCGAGCACGCGGCACGTCCGCCAGCGGGGCCAGCGGCAAGACGCCGATGCCGCCGTTCAAAAGCTCCTCGACCGGGCGCTCCCAGATGCGGACGACCTCGTACCAGAACGTAAGCCGCTGCTTTCTCCGCCGGCTGTAATGGTCGAGGCGCCCGGTCAGCTCCGGACCATCCGCCTCCGGGCGGAGCAGCACGACCGTCGACTCGACGTCGCGCTCGTATCGGTGGTGGAGCAGGGAGTAGTACTGAAGCAGCCGAGACGGGAGCCGGGGATCGTTGTGGGTGGCGGGGTCAGATGGAGAAGGTCAGCTCGCCGCGCCCCACGCTCAGCCTGTCGCCGTTGCGCAGGATGTACGGGTTCGGGAGCGTTCGGCCATCGCGGCGTGTCGGGTTCATCGGCCCGAGGTCGCGGTAGACGAAGTGCCCGCCCTCCCACGAGATCCGCGCATGCCGACGGGATACCTGCTGATCGGCCACGACGATCACGCCCGGCCCGGCCGCCCGCCCGACGATCTGGTCGATCCCGAGCGGCCAGGAGCGCGGCGGCTCGCCGGCGACCGACACCGTGACCGTGGCGTGGCCCGGCCCGGCCGCCGGCCCTTCAGATGGCGCGGCGAGGTCTCCGGGGAGGATCGTCACCGCCATCGTCTCGGCGTTCCGGAAGTCGTTCGGCGGCGGTCCCGCGTGCCCCGGATAGGTCGGGTCCATCCGTCGGCCGCCGGGCAGCGCCATCTGCGACCCTGACGCCGTCGCCGGGCCATCGTGGCCTACCCTGGTTGCGGACGCCTCGATCACGCCGTCGTCGCGCCGGCGCGAGGCCGCGTACATGAAGCCCCCGGCGATCGCGATGACGGCCGCGATGCCGATCCAGACGGCCGGCGAGATCTTGCCGAGGACGCCGGAGCTGCTGGAGCTGGTCGGCGTCGCGGTGGCGGTCCGGGCCGGCGTGGCCGTGCCGCCGGGCTTCGCGGTTGCGTTGGCGGCAGGCGTGCCGGCCGCTGTGGTCGGGCCGGCGCCCGGGATGGCGGGCAGCACCCGCACGGTCTGACGCGCCTGGCCGCTGTTGCCCGCCTCGTCCTTCGCCTGCGCCGTGATGACGTGCTCGCCGGCCGGCACGCTGGCACTGTCCCACTCGACTTCGAAGGGCGGCTGCGCGGCCGTGCCGATCGGCGTGCCGTCCACGGCCCATTCGACGCCGGCCACGGGCGCTGGCGCGTCCAATTCGGCCTGGAGCTTGACGCGCCCCGAGACGTCCTGGCCGCCGGGCAGCTTGATGCTGAGCTGGATCGCCGGCACGATCTTGAGCGGCAGTTCCTGCCGGGCCTCCTGGTCTCCGAGGCGCGCCTTGACCGTCAGGACGTGATCGCCGGGCGGCACGGTGGACGTGTTCCAGGTGAAGGCGTACGGCGCCTCGGCGACGGTCTGGAACGGCGCGCCATCCAGGGCGTACTCGACCTGGTCCACCCGCGACGTATTGGGGATGTTCGGCCGGAGTTCGACGCGCCCGCGCACCGTGCTGCCTGGGGCCAGGTCCGCCAGGCTGACGGTGAGCGGCGGCATCGGCGGGGCCGGGAAGCGCTGGGCCGTCCGGACTTGCTGCCCGGCCTGGTTTACCACCAGCTCCAGCTCGTTCTCCGGCGGGCGGCTGTCCAGTGCACGGTAGCGCAGGACGTACTGCTTGCGGAGCCGCTCCGCAACCTGCCCCACTCGCTCCCCGAGCTGCTCCGGGTCCGGCGCCACGCCGAGCGAGCCGCCCGTGACCGCCGTCAGCCGCTGGACAGCATCCAGCTTCACCTCGCCGAGCCCGATGACCGACACCGGGGTGTTCGCCTCGCGCGCCTTCCCGATCACGTCGTCCAGGGTCAGCCTGCTGTGGGTGTCTTCGCCGTCCGTGATGACCACTACTGCGCGTCGCCCGAGCGCGTGCTGCGCGGCCAGCGTGATCGCCCGGAACGTGCCGTCGTAGAGGGCGGTGTCCCCCCGCGCAACGAGCCCGTCGAGCGCTCGAGTCAGCGCCTCGCGGTCACCGGTCAACTCCTGGATCACCTGGACAGTCTGCCCAAACGAGACCAGCGCGGCCCGGTCCTTCGGCCCCATCCGCTCCAGCAGGGTGCGCACGGCGCCACGGGCGGTTTCGAGCGGCTTGCCCTGCATGCTGCCGCTGGTGTCGATCGCTACGGCCAGCGCCAGGCCGTCCTGCTCGGCCTCCGCGAGGTCCAGCGCGAGGTCCGGGACCGGGCGGCCGTTATGCAGGACCTGCACGCGGTCCTTGCCGATGTCCGTGATCGGCAGCCCGGCGCTGTCCACGGCGGTGAAGTAGACCGTGACCTCCGGGAACTGGTCCAGCGACACCTGGTTGATGACGACCAGCGTGTCAGCCGAGACGGCCGTTCGGCTGGGCAAGAGCACGAACGTTGCCGCCAGCAGCAGCGCTGACACGATGGAGATCCAACGAGCTCGCGAGAGCCTCATAGGACGTGGATCAGGCTTGTCACCCCGGCATGGCGCATCCTAGCACGCCCTGGCCGCGCTGCATAGCTTTCGAGTGCGATGACGCGCGATCTCATGTGCCGGTCTCCGATCCCACCCCGCATACGTCATCTGCCCCATAGATCTCCTCCGTACTGATCCGCCCGAAATCTCCGTACTTTCGACGATGTGTACGTGGCCCTGGCATGAAATCCTGGGACTGCAGGCGTTGCCGCCGCCGAGGCACTGATGTCGAGACGGCGCGGGCGGGCGTGATGTTCCCGGGAGGACAGACCGATGAGCGCGATCGTGCGAGACTGGGCGCCGTGCAGAGTATTGTGAGCGACGACGTGATGAGCCAGGTGTTGTCGGACACCACCACGTATGCACCTGGCGCCGCCGACCCGGCCGCGCCGTTCTACCCCCTGACCGGAACGGCCGGCCAGCCGATCGTCTGCCCCGTCCTGGTCGGCCGGGCAGCTGCCGTGGGAGCGCTTCGGAGCGCCATGGACGCGGCAGCGGCCGGCCACGGTCGGATCGTGCTGCTCTCTGGTGAGGCCGGCGTTGGAAAGTCGCGGTTGGCCGCCGTGGGAAAGGCGTACGCCACGCAGCGCGGGTTCCTGGTCCTCGAGAGCGCCTGCTTCCTCCAGGATCGCGCCAGCCCGTACGCGCCGGTCCTCGATCTGCTCCGTGCGCGGTTCGCCGGTCTGACCCCTGACGCCGTCGCCGAGACGGTCGGCCCGTTCGCGCGGGAGCTCTCCTGGCTCCTGCCGGACATCGTACCAGTCCCGTCTGAGCCGTTCGCGGTCTCGCTCGATCCCGAGCAGCAGCGCGGACGCCTCTTCGCCGCGCTGGCCCACGTCCTGACCGGCCAGGCCCGGGACCGCGCCGTCCAGCTCGTGGTCGAGGATCTCCAGTGGGCGGATGATGCCAGCCTGGACGTCCTGCTCCACCTGGCGCGCCGCGCGGCTGGCTCGATCGTGCTGCTCGGCACCTGCCGGGCCGAGGAAGAAGACCCCCGGCTCGCCGCCTGGCTGGCGCAGCTCGACCGCGCACGCCTGAGCCACGAGATCCCGATCGCCCCGCTCGGCCGTGACGAGGTCGCCAGCATGCTCGTGGCGATCTTCGGCGAGCGCACCGTCACGCCGTCACGAGTGCTCGACACGATCTTCGAGCTGACCGAGGGGAATCCGTTCGTCGTCGAAGAGTTGGTTGCCGCCCTGGTGCGCGGCGGCGCCGTCCACCAGACCGGGAATGGCTGGCAGTGGCGGGAGCTCTCGCCGGCGGCCTGGCGACTGCCGCGCAGCTTGCGCGGCGCCGTTCAGCAGCGCATCGAGCGTCTCAGCCCGGCCGCCCGTGAGATCGTCACGCTGGCCGCGGTGGTCGGCCGGCGGTTCGACTTCGAGCTGCTCCAGCGGCTGGCTCGGGTGGACGAGCGGACGTTGCTCGCCGTCGTCAAGGAGCTGATCGCGGCGCAGGTGATCGTCGAGGAGTCGCAAGAGCGCTTCGCGTTCCGGCACGTCCTGACCCGCCAGGCGATCTACAACGAGCTGCTGGAGCGGGAGCGGGCTGCGTTGCACCGGGCGGTGGCCGAGGCCGCCGAGCAGCTCGACGCCGATTCGCCGAACCGCCACCTGGACGACCTGGCCTACCACTTCTCGCAGGCGAAGGTCTGGGAGAAGACGCTGGCGTACGCCCAACAGGCCGGCGAGCGGGCGAGTCGGCTGCACGCCCCGCGCTCGGCCGTGGAGCACTTCACCCGGGCGCTCGAAGCCGCCGAGCGTGTGCCTGCGTCTGCCGGCGAGGCCGCCTCGGTGCCGCCGTCCACGATGTTCGACGTGCATCACGAGCGAGGCCGGGCGTTTGAGCGCCTCGGCGACTTCGACAACGCCCGTCATGATTACGAGCGCGCGGTGAGCCTGGCCCGCGAGGCCGGCCGCTCGCGCGCGGAGTGGGCGAGCCTGATCGATCTCGGCTCGCTCTGGACCAGCCGTGACTACGTCCAGGCCGGGACCGCGTATCAGCAAGCGCTGGAGCTGGCCCGCTCGATCCACGAGCCGCGCCTGGTCGCGCACAGCCTCAATCGGGTCGGCAACTGGCAGATCAACACGGCCCAGCCGCGTGACGCCATCCCGCTGGCCTGCGAGGCCATGACGATCTTCGAACAGCTCGACGACCGACAGGGCGTCGCGGCGACCCTCGAGCTGGTCGGCATGGCTTCGTACCTCAGCGCGGACCTGCCCGCCAGCGTCAGCGCCTTCGAGCGGGCCGCCGATCTCTTCCGCGCGCTGGACGATCGGCCCCGGCTGACGTCGTGCCTGGCGATGCTGACCTCGCGCGGGGGCGACGATCTCCTGGGCTCGGCGGTCGCGGACGCGGCGCCGCTCGCCGAGGCCGCGCGCAACGGCGAACAGGCCCTCACGCTGGCCCGAGCGATCGAGTGGCGCGCCGGCGAGGCATTCGCCCTGTTCAGCCTGGCCCGGACGCTCGGGCTCAGCGGGCAGTACCGGCGGGCGCTCGACCTGGCCCGCCGGAGCCTGCGGATCGCCGAGGAGATCGAGCACCGGCAGTGGACGGCCGAGGCGCACTGGGCGCTCGGGGCGCTGCACCTCGACCTGTTCGCACTGCCGGACGCGAAACGGCATCTCAGCGAGGCACTGACGCTCGGGCGCGAGGTCCGGTCCGCATTCTGGGTCCAGGTGGTGACAGGCTACCTCGCCTGGGCCCACGTCCAGGCCGGCGAGCTGGAGCAGGCAGCCGCGCTGCTGGGGCCAGTCTCCGATTCTGAGGCTCCGGTCCGGTCGCTCGGCGAGCGCTGGTTGACGTTTGCCCAGGCGCAGCTCGCGCTGGCGCAGGGGGATGCCGAGCTGGCGCTCCGGCTGGTGAACCGACTGAGTGCGCCGACGCTGGACGGCACCCCCTCAACCGAGACGCCGCGCCCGGCCCTCCTGCGCGGCCGAACGCTGACGGCGCTCGGGCGGTACGCCGAGGCGGAGACGGTCCTGCGCGACGTGGAGCGGGTGACGCGGGCGCAACATGCCCAGGCGCTGCTCTGGCGCACGCACGTCGCCCTCGGGAACCTCTACCGAGCGTGGCAGCGCCAGGAGGACGCCGAGCGCGAGTACGGCGCCGCCCGGACGATCGTGGAGGAGCTGCCAGCGGACATCCAGGACGAGGGCCTGCGCCAGTCCTTGCTCCAGGGCGTCACGTCGACGATGCCGCGCCTCTCACGCATCTCGACGCGCCGCGCCGAGGCCGCGCGCTTCGGCGGGCTGAGCGTTCGCGAGCGCGAGGTGGCCGTCCTGATTGCGAGAGGCCTGACGAACCGGGAGATCGCCGACGAGCTGGTGGTGGGGGAGCGGACGATCGAGACCCACGTCAGCAACATCCTGGGCAAGCTGGAGCTGGGCTCGCGACGTGACGTCGCGCGCTGGGCGGCCGAGCGCGGCCCCCTCCTGGAACGCCAGTAGCTCACTGGACCTGGCCGCTCCAAGAGGCGGCCAACGTTCAGTTCAGCCCGACGCGCTCCCGAGCCTGCCGGTACTCCGTGCTCTCGAGCCAGGTCGGCTCCGGCTCGACTTCCTCCCATTCAGTGAAGGCTGGCGCCTGTCGACGGTCGTCCCAACCGAGCCAGAAAGCGTACACCCGTCCGTGCTGCGCAGATTGCGTACCAGAGAGCCAGCATTTCTCGGCGGAGTGAATCCCTGGCCCGGTCTGCTTGCTCCAGAGCCTCTTCACATCTCGCCGGAATTCGACGGCCGCGTACGGCGGATCGCCCGCCCCATGTGGCCACCCTCCGTACTTCTGGCCTATTCGGTTCCGTGGCAATCCACGACGTGAAATCGGCCCCGGGGCGCGAGACTGAAGATGTCGAGCGAGACACGCTCGACCGAGTACGTCAGACCCCCGAAGGGAACGAACCGAACATGAGCTACTACGGAAGCGACGTCGACGCCGCCGAGGCGGAGTCCTCCTTCGACGACCCGACCGACGCGCTGGAGGCGAACGGCGCGGCTGACGACCCCGATGGCGACCTGGGTGACGGCGCCGCCGACCCGCGCAAGCGGCGCATCCGCGACCTCGACCCCTCCGACCTCGACCACCTGCGCGCTCGCCGCACCGCCAAGGGTATCTGAGGCGAACGACCGAGCCTGAGAGTCCGCTCCATCATCATCTCTGGCCATCCATGTCCGGGACGGGCATGGGTGGCCACCAGCGGTCAAGTGACAGACAGGAGACGATCGTGAGCTACCTGAACGACCTGGACGTCGAGCACGACCAGGACGGCGACGTCGAGATCGAGATCGAGATCCATAGCCCGGAGCGCAGCCTCCTTCGCGAGCGCGGCCAGGAGTGGCTGCAGGAGATGGAGCCCGGCCGCGTGCTGGATCTCCTCGGCCGCTAGTCCGGGGCGCGAACACGACGGTCCACGAAGCGGGCTCGCACCTGCGAGCCCGCTTCACGACGTTCGCCCCCCAAGCGGCTGACCGTGCTGACCCGTGGTGTCGCGATCTCCCTCCGTACTCTCCGCCGTCAAACGATCCGTACCCGCCCACGATGTTTCGCCGGTCGGGAGGCGCGAAACTGACGATGACGAGCGTGACACGTTCACCACCGCGACCGGGAGCGGACGGGAAGCGACACGCCCGATCCACGCGGAACATCACATCCAGAGGACGGACACGCAGATGGGCTACTACGACAACGAGCCGCAGCCGGCGGAGAGCACGACCAGCGTCGAGGTGCCGGCCG
>Ga0075431_100005439_pt1 | contig 12583 bp, 9 predicted proteins | sample RhiMetdeltSRZDD5_FD_75297 | JGI IMG/M metagenome (GOLD analysis project Ga0075431, IMG submission 75297) | Populus rhizosphere microbial communities from Tennessee, USA - Rhizosphere MetaG P. deltoides SRZDD5 | ecosystem: Host-associated > Plants > Roots > Rhizosphere > Soil | place: USA... | reverse complement strand
TTTCGCCCCGATTCTTTTACCGCCGCAGAAACATTCTCCGCCACTTTCTTAGCAGCGGACGGCACAACGATGGATACGATCAAATCCGACGACTGCACCAAGTCGACCATCGAAGGAAGGGATTTGGCGCCGGCGTTCTCGCCCCGTCTGCGGCTCACCTCGCCGCGATCTTTGTCATAGGTGAACACTTCAACGCCGTGGCCTTTTAACAGTTTGGCCCAATGAAACCCCATCTCGCCAATGCTCAGAATGCCGATTTTTTTAAATGACACGGTGCGCTCCTTAGGTTGATCGGTGGTGAGAGAATGCAATTTGTCGGCGCGCCACGGCTGCGCCGTTTCCTCTATGACACAACCACCCGGGTTTTTAAAGCCGCTCTACGCCAGAGCAAGGTCACTTTCAAATCATCGCAAAGATCCGCGCACCTCTGTTCTAGGAAATACCGAAAAGCCTTTTTGCATTAAGCGCAAGAATATTCGCCTTGGCCTGTTCGCTGATTTTCGCCGCCTTGATTTCATCGATGGTGGAGCAATGTTCGTAGCTCGCCGGTTGCGAATAAAACAGGCTGCCGAAGATGAGCCGCTGCGAACCCACGGCTTCGACGAACTGCCGGACATAAGCCGAGCCGCGCACGTGGGCAGTGTCGAACAGAATGTTCGGCGTCCGCTTGGCGATGTCCAACGTTAATTGACTGTTGGCATTCGTGGTCAACGCGTCCAATGAGACGAACGTAAGCTCGGGAAATTCCAGAGCGAGGCGCTCGAGGCGCCAGACCGCTTCGAGATTCGATTCCGCGTTGGTGTGGATTAACGGCACGAGCTTCAGCTCGCTCACTTTTTTCAGCAGCGGACGCATGAGTTGATGGTCGACGGCGACGCCTTGGAAGCGGCTGTGCCATACCACACCCTCGAGTTTCAGCTCATGCTTGATGCGCTCCAATTCACCTAGCGAGCGAGGGCCATGGAGCGGCTCCACAATGCCGCACGCCGCCGGGAAGCGCTTCGGATCTCTCTTCCGGTAGGCAGCCACGGCATCGTTGCAACGCATCGTGTCTTTAATGCCGTCCGCCTGGATGTACCCTGTCGCCGCCAGGATAGCCGCCATGGAGACGCCATTGGCGTCCATGATCCGCGCCCGGTTGGCGTAATCCGACTCCTCCCATCCATCGCCCTCCTGCAGGCTCCCCCCCATCAGCGAACCGAGATGATGATGAATATCGAAAACTTCCAAAACGCCTCCTCTTGGCCGAAGAGCCTACGGCACACCTTCGAATTTCAGCAAGCAACTCTCAACGGACTCAAAAAGTTTTTCTGCTTCTAATTAGGTAAAAACCTAAACACCAAACGAGCTCTGTGAATCAGCGCCCTCGGTTAGACTCTGAAGCCCGCGCCACACCTTTTCCGGCGTGAGCGGCAAATCATAGAGCCGAAGCCCCGTCGCGCGGTAAAGCGCGTTCGCGATCGCAGGGGCGACCGGCAATAAGCCGCCTTCTCCGGTACCCTTAGCCCCGAATGGGCCGGGCCCATTTTGGCTCTCGACCAAAATCGTCTCAAAATTTTTCGGAAGATGGTGAAAACTCGGCACCCGATAGTCGACAAGATTAGGGTTGAGCAACTGGCCGTCCTTATAAACCATTTCCTCGAGCAGGCTATGGCCGATCGCGTTCATCACGCCGCCCTCATCCTGCCCTTCGCAAAGAACCGGATGAATCGCCTTGCCGACATCGGCCAGTGAAACATACTTAAGCAACTTGATTTCACCGGTCTCCCGGTCGACCTCTACCTCAGCACCGCCCCAGCTGATCTCCCAAAAATTGGTCGGCGAACCGAGCGCGGCCTTCGCGTTCTTGATCGATTGGTAAGCGCCGTGCCCGATCATCTCACCCGATCTTGACAAGAATACTTTCTGCATCAACTCGGTAAAAGACAAACTTCGGTGCTGGCCCCAGACGATTTTGCCGTCCACCAGAGACAATTGCTCCGTCTTGGTTTTGAGAATCTTCGCCGCATGGCGTAATAATTGACGCTTCAAGTCCTGCGCCGCGCGCTGCACTGAGAGTCCCATCACTACCGTCGAGCTGCTCGCATTGGTATTGACATCGTACGGCGTCACATCGGTGTCGAGCTGCGCGACCGTGACGGCGTCGTAGGCAATACCCAACTCCTCGGCAACAACCTGGCTCAGCGCCGTCCGCGCGCCCTGACCGACTTCGACGGTGCCGGTGAGCAAAACCACACTGCCGTCGGCGTTCATTTTTACCGCGGCGGATGATACCTTGTAAGTACCGCCGCCGTCCTTCATACACACCGCGAGCCCTTTGCCCAACACCTTGCCCGGGCCAGCTGTCTTGCTCTTTACATTCCAGCCGATTTCTTCCGCAGCCTGCAACAAACCGGCCTTGAGATCACAATCCACCGGCGTGTCGCCGGGTGTGTAAAGCTCGCCCTTTTTGAGCAGATTTTTGAGCCGGAACTCGAGCGGGTTGAGACCGAGCTTCTCGGCGATGATATCCATCTGTGATTCGTAGGCCCAGGTCACTTGCAGCGTGCCGAAACCGCGATATGCACCCGCGGGCACCGTGTTGGTGTAGACCGTGTAGGCATCGGTCTTCATGTGCGGCAAACGGTATGGACCGAAGCAGCGGTAGCCTGCCTTCTGCGTCACTCGCGGTCCCGCGTCGGCGTAGGCGCCGGTTTCCATGTGGATCAAACACTGGCGTGCCACCAGCTTGCCGTCCTTCATCACGCCGGTTTTGATCTTCACCCGCGCCGGATGGCGCGTCACCGTTCGAAAGCTTTCTTCGATGGTGTGCGCCAAGCGTACCGGTCGCTGCGCTTTCCATGACAGCGCCGCAGCCAGGGGTTCGGTTTTCACCGCCAGCTTGCCGCCGTAACCGCCGCCGACATAGAGCACGATGATGCGGACCTTGTTGAGCGGCGTGCGGAAGATTTCGGCGAGATGCTCGCGCAAAGTGAAGGGCTCCTGGGTGGCGGCCCAAAGCGTGATGTGATCGCCTTCGACATGCGCCACGGTCGCGTGCGGTTCCATCGAAAAATGCTGCACCCGCGGAAAGCTGAAAGTGTCTTCGAAAACGTGATCGGCTTTTTTGAAACCCGCTTCGACGTCGCCCTTGGCGTAGCTGAAACGGTAGCAAAGATTACTGCCGGAAAATTCCTTGGGTGTCTCATAGCGCTGCCCCATGAGCTCGCCGCCGCTCGCCGCCGAGTCGTGCACCAGCGCCGCGCCGGGCGCCAGCGCTTCATCCAGACTCGTTACCGCCGGCAGCTCCTCGTAATCGACGTCGATCAAAGACAACGCCTGTTCCGCCGTCGCTTCATCCACCGCCGCCACCGCCGCCACCGGATCGCCGGCGTAGCGCACTTTATCGACCGCGACGATGGTTTGATCTTTGTACGCCGCACCGAACATTCTTAAATGCTTTTGATCGTCCCGAGTAACCACAGCAAAGACGCCGGGGAATTTTTCCGCCGCGCTGGCGTCGATGCGGACAAGCCGCGCGTGGGCGTAAGGGCTGCGCAGGATTTTGCCGTGCGCCATGCCCGGCAGTTTCACGTCCACCGTGTAGAGCGCTTTGCCGTTAACTTTCTCGGCGCCGTCGGAGCGCAGTTCCGGCTTGCCGACAACCCGATAGTCTGCCGCCTTCTTCATGCCTCAACCTCGATGACTGTAGTGTCGTTTAACCCAATCCAGCGCTTCTTCTCGACTGCCAAGCTCGCCGCCGAGCTGCTGATCCTCGACCTGGCGCAAGATTTCTGCAAACATCGGCCCGGGCTTGAACCCCATTTCGATCAAATCGCTGCCGCGCACCAGCGGCGCCGGACGTATCTCTTCCTCGTCAAGTTGATCCAGGCGATCCTTGCAAAATTGATAATGACGCAGGTCGCCGCTGGATGAGAGCGCGTCGATGCGCGTCAACTCCAACAATTCCTCGATGCCATCCTCGCGCAAGAAGCGCTTGAGGGTGCTCAGACGCATATCCGGCGCTTGCACGTGGCGCAAGTGATTGTGCACCAGGTAGTTCACCCGCTCCCAGACCGCTCGGCCGCGCTTGAGGCGCTTCAGTATATCCTCGGCCATGATCGCGCCCTTGTCGGTGTGGCCGTAGAAAGTTACCCGGTCGCCTTCCCGCTTGAAACAGAGCGGCTTGGCCACGTCGTGCAGCAAACAACCGTAAGCCAAAGTCTCCGACGGCGCCTGCATATGATTTAAGAGCAGCATCGTATGTTTGAAAACATCGCCCTCCGGATGATAGTCCGGGCTTTGCCAGATTCCTTTGAGCGCTTCAATTTCCGGCAGCAAGATTTTCAATAAGCCGCTCTCGTCCAAGAGCTCAAAGCCGTGGCGCGCGGCGCCCTCAGTTAGAATGCGCGTGATTTCATCGCCGATACGCTCCGAAGCTATATCGATGATCATCGGCGCCAAACGCTGTATGGCAGCAAACGTCGCGCTTTCAATCGCGAAGTTGAGGCTCGCGGCAAACCGCACGGCGCGCAGCATGCGCAGTCGATCTTCTGCGAAGCGCCGCTCGGCAGCGCCAATCGCGCGAATGCGCTGGTGGGCAAGATCTTGACGGCCCTCGACTAGATCAATAACCCGATCGGCGATCGGATCGTAAATCATGCCGTTGATCGTGAAATCGCGGCGTTGGACGTCTTCTTCCAAACTGCCGTACCGCACCTCGCTGGGCCGCCGGCCATCCAGGTAAGGCCCATCGTGACGAAAGCTGGCGACCTCGAAAGGGTGACCTTCGACATGCACAAGAATAACGCCGAATTGCGCGCCTACGGAAACGGTTTCGGCAAACAGTCGCTGGACATCCTCCGGATGTGCGCTGGTTGCGATGTCGTAGTCTCGCGGCTCTTTGTCCAGCAGCATGTCGCGCACACAGCCGCCGGCAAAATAGGCTTCAAAACCCTCTTGCCGAAGCCGCCGAACTACAAAAATAGCGTTTTCACGCGTCGACACGACGTGCCCACTTTCACCCGAAACGGACTATCGTTGTAAGGAGATACCGCAGCCTCAAGATCAGAGCGGATAAATCATGCTCGCCGCGGGGATGAGCTCCCGCACTTTCCCTTGAAGCTCCTGAAAAGTGAATGGCTTGATGATGTAACCGTTGCAACCCGCTTCGATGCAGCTCTTGAGATCCGAGTCGCGGAACAACGCCGTCGCGGCCAGAATCGGAATGTCTTTCGTCTCCGCATGCGCGCGAATTTCACGCGCCGCTTCCAGGCCGTCCATGCCCGGCATCATTATGTCCATGATAATCAACTCAGGCTTCTCCCTCAGCGCCTTCTCGACCCCTTCCACGCCGCGCTTGGCCGTGATCGGCAGGAACCCCATGAGCTCAATCTGCCAAGTCAACAGCTCGCGCATGTCGCCGTGGTCCTCAATGATCAATACTTTCTTCATCGGTCCAAACCCGGTTGTTATTCGAGGAGAAATCTAGCGCACAAACTTCTCAAACTATGCCGCAGCAGGTCGGCGACTGTCAAGCTCATCGACCGGGAATAGGCAACTCTTGCGGCACCGCGCAATCGATACCCCACGATCTATCCTGCCGCGCTGAGAGCGCGGTTATTTTTCACCGATTTTCTTTTGCTTCGCGACGATGACCGTGACCAGCTCGTCGGGACGAAGATATTGTTGGGCAGCGCGCCGCACATCGTCACGCGTGACACTGCGAATAAGGTCGGCGTAGCGCTCGGGATAATCCAGACCAAGCTCGTAGTATTCGACCTGCGAGAGAAAGCCCGCTACTTTGCGGTTGGTGTCAAAGCGCAGCGGAAAACTGCCGATGAGATAGTCCTTGGCGTCGCTCAATTCCTGATCGGTTACCGGCTGCTCGCGCATGCGGCGCATCTCTTCTTTGGCGATGCGAATCGCTTCCGCGGCTGTCTCGTTCTTGGTCTGCATGACGAATTGAAAACTGCCGTGGCTCTTTTCGGCGGCGAAGTAACTGTAGACGGAATAGGCCAAGCCGCGTTCGTTGCGAATCGAATCCATCGCCCGCGAAGAGAAACCGCCGCCGCCCAAGATGTAATTCATCACTTGAACGGCGTAGTAATCCGGATTACCGCGCACCACGCCGTTGTGGCCGAGCACGATGTTCGCTTGAGTCAGATCTTTGTTAATCTGCACGTTTTGCGGCTTGCCGATCTCCGAGAGCGGCTGTGGTTTGACCCCGGGCGCGCCCTTGCTCCAGCCTTTCATCGCTTTAGTGAGAGCCTGGGCGATTTCCGATTCCGCGACGTCGCCGACAACCGCGATGATCGCGCGGTTGGGCCGGTAATTGCGCGCAAAAAAATCTTGCAGGCTTTTTTGTTGGAGATTCTTGACCGACGCCGCGGTGCCTTCCACCGGACGGCCATAAGGACTTTTCGGAAACAATGCCGCGGCGAATGCGGTTCCGGCCAGCGCGCCGGGGTCTTCTTCCCGCGCTCTAATCGAGGCGATCACCGCCTGCTTCTGCCGGTCGATTTCGGATTGAGGAAAATTGGATTGAGTCAATACTTCCGCCAGGAGCTCGAGACCCGTCACCAGGTCCTTCTTTAGGAGGGTCATGCTGACGGTCGCGATGTCCTCGCCGGCGCCGGTCGACAAACTCGCGCCCATAAAGTCGAGAGTCTCGCTGATCTGCGTGGCGCTGCGCCTTTTTGTTCCATGGGTCAAAAGCTGTGAAGTGAGATTAGCCAAGCCCGCTTGATTCGGCGGGTCGTTACGTGAGCCGGCGTCGATCAAAAGCTCGATCGACACCATCGGCAGCGCGCGCTGCTCGGAGGTTAACAGCACCAGGCCGTTATTGAGAACCGTACGCTTGGGCACCATAGCTGCCACTGTCGAAAAAGCGAATGTTGTCGATATCAAAACGGCGAGCGCATACCATCGCAGTTTCTTCATTAGGTCTTTTCTTTTGTCGGGATCAGCGTGCCCACCGTGCGCCGGTCTTGAACGAGATATTGCCGCGCCACTCGCCGGATGTCTTCACGGGTGACTTTACGAATGCCGTCCAGGTAACCCTCCATCTGGCGCCATCCGCCGACCGCTTCATAATACCCGATCTTCATCGCCTGCCCGAATATGGAGTCCTGCGCGAATACAAACGCCGCTTCGACCTGATTTTTAGCTTTCTGCAATTCGCGCTCGGTAATGAGCTCGGACTTTACTTTATCGAGCCCGCGCTCGATCTCGCGTTCGACTGTGGCCGGCTCCATCCCGGGGAGAAGCTGCGCGTAAACAGACAAACCGGCCGGGTCAACGGAAACTCCGCTATAGTCGGCATCGACACCACGCACCAGGCGCTTTTGATAAACGAGATCATGATAGAGCCGCGAGCTTTTGCCGCCGGCCAGAACCACCGTCAACAGATCGAGCGCAAAACTATCCGGACTCTTGAGATTGGGCGCATGGTAAAAATTGAGTACAAACGGCAGCTCGGCTTCTTTTTTCAAAACCAGTCTGCGCTCACCGCGCTGCTCCGGTTCTTCGGCGTTGACTTTGGGCGGCTCAGGGCCGCGCGGAATCTTGCCAAACGCCGCTTTAATCTTGGCTAGCATCTCAGCGGTGGAGAAATCGCCAACCATGACGATGTAGGCGTTGTTCGGCGCATAATAGAGCTTATAAAAATCCACCAGATCTTGGCGACTCAAAGCGAGAATGTCCTGCATCCAGCCGACCACCGGGCGCCGGTAAGGATGAATCGTATAAGCCACCGCACTCGCCGCTTCGCTTAACGCCGAGATGGGATTGTCATCCGTGCGCATGCGCCGTTCTTCTTGAATCACTTTCTTTTCCGGCTCGAAGTATTGATCGCCCAGAAGAGCATTGGCCATGCGGTCCGCTTCCAATTCGATCTCGATGCCGATCTTTTCGCGGCTCATGGTGGCGAAATAGACGGTCACATCCGACGAAGTAAACGCATTGGTCCGCCCGCCGTTCTTGGCGATGATGCGCGAATACTCCTCCGGTCCCGTGGTCGGCGTGCCCTTGAACATCATGTGTTCGAGAAAATGCGCCAGACCGCTCTTACCGTCCTTTTCGTTGCGCGCGCCGACGCGATACCAGACCTGAAACGTCACGGCAGGACTCTTGTGGTCCTCGAGCAGCAGAACCTTGAGACCATTGTCGAGGACGTGTTCCTGGACCTGGGCGGCGTCGAGCGGGGCGGTAATAGCGCTAAGCATAAGCAGTACGCAAGCGACGAAACCAAACCGAATTTGCGGCATGATAAGTCAAGTTAAAGGATGGACCGGCAAAGTCAAGGTAGATTGATTTTCGAAGCGATGCGAGCCCGCCCGCGTTGGCCTAGATTGCGACCGTTTTCTTAATCTCTGGCTTTCGCGCCAGAAAAATAAACAGCGCCGAAACGACGTAGCTCACCAGGAAAATCATAAAAATCGCCCGGTAGTTTCCGAAGTGGTCGAAGGCGATACCGGCGAACAGTGCGCCGAGCCCGAGCCCGCCTTTGTGAAACGGGTCGAGAATGCTGCTGATCGCGCCGAATGATCGACGGCCGAAATAGCGCGCGATGAGAACCTGCGTCAGCACTGCCGCGCCGCGCGCGTTAATGCCGAACAGCAACGCAAACAAGTACGCCGTCGCGCCGGAGCGAACTTGCATGAGCAGCGCCACCGAAACCGCGGCGGCCAACAGGGTCAAGACATTCAAGCGGCGCGGGTGAAAGCGCTCCGAAAGCGCGCCCCAAATGCCGTTGCCGAACGCTCCCGATAGCGCCATCACACTCACCACGCTGGCGGCAAGCGCGGGCGCAAGCGCCGCGTCGGTCATATATGCAGCCATGTGAAATGCCACGCCGCCGGTGCCGATCGCCGAAAGAAAAGCGCTGGTCACAAGCAGCCAGAGCGCGGCTGTGCGCACCGCGTCCGCGCGCTGCCAGCTGAATTCAGAATCCTTCGGCGCTTCGACTTTAGGGCTCTCTTCCGTTGAAGAGTTCAGTTTCGCATGGGCAACTCCATCTGGAAGCAAGCCCAGGTCTTCCGGCTGCCTGCGCAGAAAAATCAGGCCGGGAATCACCACCAGCACCCAGAGTGTGATGCCGAGCGCGAGAAACGCGCTGCGCCAACCGTAGTGCGTCACGAAAAACTGGTAGACGAGGGACAGAGCCGCGGAGCCAAGCGGTGTCGCCATCGCGACCAACCCCATCACTCTCGGGCGCTTGATACAGAACCAGTTAGCGACCGCCGTAAACGCGATCATGCCGCAGAGCAAAAACTCCGTAAGCGCTCGCGCCGGTACGAAGGTCGCGTAAAATTGCCACGGCTCCGTGCTGAGACTGACGCCGATCGCGAGGAGTCCCACCAGCGCTCCGCCAGCCGGCAGCAAAAAGCGAGGCCCCATACGGTCGGCGAGCGGGCCAAAGAGTGGCGAGAGCGCGCCGCCGCAGAGCGCGCCCATGGTAAGGGCGGCGGCCGTGAGCGAGCGGGTCCAGCCCAAGTCATCGCTGATCGGCTTCAACATCACGGCCATCGTAATGTTACTCACGCCGGCGGCGAGCACGCCCGCCAATACAACAATGACGACGATGACCCAGCCATAAAAAAATGGCAGGGTCACTCTGCGTCCTCAAGGTTGGGGCCGAATAGTGATTTTTTGATTTTCGAACGACTCGCCATGGAGTTTCGTTGGCAGTGCATGGATGTGCATCCGTATAACCGCTCAATCTGCTCCTTGCAACGAGGAAGCGGGGCAAATGTGCGAGGCCTTCTTGTGCACCTGATTTGACTCCCCTGTCTCGCCACAATAGTATGACGTCAAATAAGGGAGGATTTCATGGCCGACGTTACCGACATGCGAGGATACATCGAGTTGCTCGAAGAAATGGGCGAATTGCGCCGAATTGACGGCGCCGATCTGAAGACGGAAGTCGGCGCGCTCACGGAACTGGCCGCCGACAAAGAAGGACCGGCGCTGCTATTCAATAATTTCAAAGACTATCCCGCCGGCTTTCGGCTTATTTCCAACGTATTTCGCACCTGCAAACGCACCGGCCCCGCGATGGGCGTCAACGAAGAGAACGGTATTGACTATCTTTACGCCTGGCGAAAAAAACTCGCCGCCTACAAGCCGGTGCCCGTCAACCTGTTGGAAGGCGGGCCCGTGCTCGAGAATCAGATGGTCGGAAGCGACGTCGATCTCTACAAATTTCCCGTGCCCCACTGGCACGACTTGGACGGCGGTCCGTACATCGGCACCGGCTGCGGTATCATCACCAAGGATCCGGAAACCGGCAAGATCAACGTCGGCACCTACCGGGTCATGGTGCAGGACAAGAATCACGTGTCGGTAAAGATGAACATGGGCAAGCACGGACGTCTTGCTTTCGAGCGCGCGCGGGACGCCGGCCAGGCGCTGCCTGCGGCTATCACATTGTGCCAGGGTCCGGCGGTCTTTCTCGCCGCACAGATGCCCTTGCCGCCGGATGTAAACGAACTGGAATTCGCGGGCTATCTGCAGGGATCGCCGGTACCGGTGGTGCGCGGCGCGGCCACGGGCCTGCCGATTCCGGCCAACGCGGAGATCGTTCTTGAAGGCGATATTCTGCCGATGAAAGATGAAGAGATGCCCAAGGAAGGTCCCTTCGGCGAATGGCCGGGTTACTTTACCGACGCCAATATCGGCGAGACGCCGGTGATGGAAGTAAAGCGTGTGTATTACCGCAACAATCCGATTCTCCTCGGCGCGCCGCCACTGAAACCGCCGTCAAGTTATTTGCCGATTCCGCTCGGCGCGGCGACCCTTTGGGAACAGCTTGAAAAGGCCGGCATTCCCGAAGTCAAAGGCGTATGGGGCTTCGTGTACGGCGGCCAGCCGGGACCGTTTACCGTCGTCTCGATCAAGCAGCGCTATGCGGGTCATTCGAAACAAGCTTTGCTGGTGGCTGCCGGCGCCCGCGCGGGCGCCTACGGCGGTAAGTTCGTCGTGGTTGTCGATGACGACATCGACATCACCAATCCGGCCGAAGTTATATGGGCAATCGCGACTCGCTGTCATGTGCGCGAAGACCTCGATATCGTTAAAGGGGTGTGGGCTTCCGTGTGCGAACCGGCGTTGCCGCCCGAAGAGCGCTCGCCGCGCGGCTACACCACCGATCGTGTGTTGATCGACGCTTGCCGGCCGTTCAAATGGATGGATCAGTTTCCGGCGGTGAACGCCTTCACCAAAGAATTCAAGAACGAGATCGGCAAGAAGTTTCAGATTTGAGCGCATGGGCGTGGCCTCAGCCAGTTGCTATGGTTGAGCCCGCACCGACGTCAAAGCAATCGAGACTTTACACGTGTCGGAGCTGAGGTGATCCGATGGGGACAATAGAAGCATTAAGTTTGGCCATGGGCACGGCATGGACCTCAGGAATTAATCTCTACGCCACTGTCGCGGCTTTGGGAATTGCCAATCGTATGGAGCTGGTTCATCTGCCGCAAAATCTCGACGTGCTTTCTCATCCCGGCGTGATTGCCATCGCTTGTGTCATGTATCTGATCGAATTTTTCGCCGACAAAGTGCCCTACGTCGACACCGGTTGGGACGCGCTGCATACCTTTATTCGAGTGCCGGCCGGAGCGATCCTGGCAGCGCAATCTTTGGGTGATTTAAATCCGGCCCTGGAATTGATGGCGCTGCTCGCCGGCGGCTCCATCTCGCTCGTCGCGCACGGCACTAAAGCCGCGACGCGTTTGGCGATCAATGCGAGCCCCGAGCCGTTCAGCAATTGGTTTGCCAGCATTGCCGAGGATGTCACGGTGTTCGGCAGTATCTGGCTCATGTTCAATCATCCGATCATCCTGTTGATCTTGGTGCTGACTTTTCTCGCGGTCGTCGCCTGGCTGATGCCGAAGATCTACCGGCTAGCCAAAAGTGGATTTCAAGCGCTGCGCGACAAAATGCGCGGCACCAAGCCCGATCAACCCACGCCGAGCGGAACCTCGGCGCAACCGACATAGCCGTAACCTCAAACCGTCATGGAACAACGATCGAAAGGCGGACAGACTTCGGCGCTGCCCGCGACCCCTCTGACACTCGACGGATCCTATATCCTGCACCAGATGTTTCGCGTGCGCTGGACGGCATGGCGCGCCCTCGGGAGCTCGGACAAAAAGCATGTGTTGACGGATGCGACGACGACATTCGGCGCGATGGAGCAAAACAAACAGGAGCCCACCGGCCTGTTTGCCATGCTCGGGCACAAAGGCGATCTCATGCTCGTCCACTTTCGCAGGACACTCGACGAGCTCAATCATGCGGAATTGACCGTCGCCCGCACCGAGATCAACGAATACCTCGAGGCGACGACTTCTTACCTCTCGGTGGTGGAGCTCGGGCTTTACGAAGCTTCGGTAAAGCTCTACGCCGAGTTAACTGCAAAAGATCTGCATCCCGGCACCGCGGAGTGGAACACAGAAGTCGAAACTGAACTTACAAAACAGCGGCAAGCGGCGACGCCGCGCCTCTGGCCGGAAATTCCCCAACGCCGCTATCTGTGTTTCTATCCGATGAATAAGTTCCGCGGCGAGACCAAGAACTGGTATAGCGAACCGATCGACGAGCG
>Ga0075431_100005438_pt1 | contig 12584 bp, 12 predicted proteins | sample RhiMetdeltSRZDD5_FD_75297 | JGI IMG/M metagenome (GOLD analysis project Ga0075431, IMG submission 75297) | Populus rhizosphere microbial communities from Tennessee, USA - Rhizosphere MetaG P. deltoides SRZDD5 | ecosystem: Host-associated > Plants > Roots > Rhizosphere > Soil | place: USA... | reverse complement strand
TCTTCCGCGTTCAAGGCCATCGCTGCCGCTCGAACCGCTAAAGCCGTCTCGTCTGTTACCGGAACGACTCCGTCTTCCGTGTACCACGCCGCACGCAATCCTTTTAATGAAACTTCAGATCCGCGTTCCCCGCTTAACACTCGAAACAACAAACGCAAGTCGTTAACCTTGCGAGCCATTGGCCCAACCACCGCGCCCAACGAGTACGGCCCGGTGTTTGGAGGAAACTGTCCCTCGCCTGGAACGCGTCCGGTCGTCGGCTTCAATCCGGCAATGCCACAGAAGTGCGCCGGAATGCGAACCGATCCCGCGAGGTCGCTGCCGAGCCCGCCAGGCGACATGCCGGTCGCGATCGCCACCGCTTCGCCGCCGCTCGATCCGCCCGGCGTGAGCTTCGCATTCTGCGGATGATTAGTGCGGCCAAAAACGGGATTGTCCGCGGTGTAATCCATCGCCATTTCAGCCGCATTCGTCTTGCCGAGAATGATCGCTCCCGCCTTTTTCAAAAGCGCGACGGACGGCGCGTCGTTTACCGGAACGTGATCGGCGCGAATGGTCGAGCCGCTCGTCGTCCGCAGCCCGGCGGTTTCGATCGTGTCTTTAATCGTCAACGGCACGCCGTGAAGAGCGCCGAGCATTTCGCCGCGCATCACGGCGGTCTCCGCGGCTTTCGCGCGATCGAGCACGTCGGGCGCGACAGTCACAACCGCGTTCAACGCCGGATTCAGTCGCGAGATCTGGGCCAGATATGACTCGGCCGCTTGAACGGGCGAGATCTCGCGCGTCCGAATCGCCTCGACGAGTGTGGTCAGGTCCAGCGTCATTCTCGGATTCGTGGTTAGTTGATCTATACTTGCATCGACACCAATGTTAACCCCTCTAACCAAAGGAGTGCATTCTTGGCTATCCGTTTGAGCAGGACCTTCATCCTGCGCAAGCTGCACCAGCTTTCGGGCATCTTTCCACTCGGAATTTTTCTTTTAGAGCACTTTTACACGAACTCAAAAGCGCTCACAGGCGCGGGCGATTTCAACGCCGCTGTCGACGATCTGCAATCGATCCCGTACATCCTTTTCGTCGAGATTGGCGGCATCTTTATACCGCTCATCTATCACGCCGTCTATGGTTTAGTGATCACGGTCGAAGCGCGGCCCAACAACCTCGCTTATCCGTATCCGCGCAACTGGTTCTACCTGATTCAAAGAATCACCGGCGTCATCCTGTTTTTCTTCATCTTTTTCCACGTGCTGAACTTCAGGTTCGGAATGGTTCCCGGCCTGAACCGGGTCTCCGTCGCGGAACATCCTGAACAGGCTTTCGCTATCGTATCGGGCGAGTTTCACATGTGGTGGATATTCGCGATCTACATGATCGGCATTACGGCCACGGTGTGGCACTTCGCGAACGGCATCTGGCTGTTTCTCGTCGACTGGGGCATCACCATCGGAGAGCGCGCACAGCGGTTGACCGGATACGCGTGCATCGCGTTTGGCGTGCTGCTGCTGGCGGTCGGCGTCAACGCGGCTGTTGCTTTCATCCGTCCGGGCGGCTTGTTAGGAGGACTACTTCATTAATGGCTAGTAACGGCATGAAGATCGCGATTGTCGGCGGCGGCCTTGCCGGGCTCGCCGCGGCGATGAAAATCGCGGAGGCCGGTCACGCGGTCGATCTTTTCTCGGTTGTTCCCGTGAAGCGGTCACACTCAGTGTGCGCGCAGGGCGGCATCAACGGCGCGGTGAATACAAAAGGCGAAGGCGACTCGACGTGGGAACATTTCGACGACACCGTCTACGGCGGCGACTTCCTCGCCAACCAGCCGCCCGCCAAACTCATGTGCGAAATGGCGCCGTCGATCATCTATCTCTTCGACCGCATGGGCGTTCCCTTCTCGCGCACCAACGAAGGACTACTCGACTTTCGACGCTTCGGTGGGACCAAGCACCATCGCACTGCTTTCGCCGGCGCTTCGACCGGACAACAGTTGCTCTACGCGCTCGACGAACAGGTGCGCCGTTACGAAGTCGCGGGTACGGTGCGGAAGTTTGAGCACTGGGAAATGCTCTCGCTAGTGCTCGACAATCATCAGGTGTGTCGCGGGCTCATCGCGATGAACTTGCAGACGCTCGAGTTGAAAGCGTTTCCGGCCGACGCAGTGATCATCGCCACCGGAGGACCGGGTTTGATCTTCGGCAAGTCGACGAACTCGATGGTCTGCACCGGCAGCGCCGTCTCGGCCTGCTATCAACAAGGCGCGAAATACGCGAACGGCGAGTTTATCCAGGTCCATCCGACTTCGATTCCCGGCGAAGACAAACTGCGACTGATGTCGGAATCAGCGCGCGGCGAAGGTGGGCGCGTTTGGGTGCCGCGCAAGCAAGGCGACACGCGACCACCGTCCTCGATTCCCGAGAAGGAGCGCTGGTACTTCCTCGAAGAGAAGTATCCTGCTTACGGCAACCTCGTGCCGCGCGATATCGCGACCCGCGAGATCTTTCAGGTGTGCCTCGACGGCATGGGACTCGGCGGCGAGAACCAGGTTTACCTCGACGTGTCGCACATTCCGGCGGACGTTCTCGATCGAAAACTCGGCGCGATCCTCGAGATCTACGAGATGTTCGTCGGCGACGATCCGCGCCACGTTCCCATGCGCATCTTCCCCGGCGTTCACTACTCGATGGGCGGTCTGTGGGTCGATTTCGATCAGCGCACAAATGTTCCCGGCCTGCTTGCCGCCGGCGAATGCGACTACTCGATTCACGGCGCGAACCGTCTCGGAGCAAACTCGCTCGTGAGCTGCGTCTTCGGCGGCTTCGTCGCGGCGCCCGCGGCGATCGAGTACGCCAAGAATGTCGAACGAAACGGCGCCGACGGCTCGCGCATTTACGATCAGCAGCTGAAGCTTCAGCAGGAGATCAACGATCGACTGGTCAAACAGAGCGGCGACGAGAACCAGTACGTGCTGCACCAGGAGATGGGCGAGTGGATGACTGACAACGTCACCGTCATCCGTTACAACGAGAAGCTGAAAGCGACTGACAACAAACTGCTCGAATTGATGGATCGCTACAAGCGAATCTCAATCAACGATTCAAACCTGTGGGCCACTATGGCCCTGCCGCACGCCCGTCACCTCGCCAACATGCTGGAACTGGCTCGCGTGATCACGGTCGGCGCATTGAATCGTAACGAATCGCGCGGCGCGCACTACAAACCGGAGTTTCCAAATCGCGACGACGAAAACTTCCTGAAGACGACGATCGCCGAATATTCAGGCGAGGGCCCGGTGTTCTCATGGGAACCGGTGGACGTTTCGTTGATCCAGCCGCGCAAGCGCGACTACAGCAAGGGCAAGAAAGAAGCAGCAAAGGTCTAGATTTCAGTGGCTAAAAAACCTGACACAGTCGAGATTCATATTCGCCGGCGCGCCAATCCGGATGCGTCGCAATACTGGGAAGAGTTTGTGATTCCCTACCGGCCGAACCTCAACATCATTTCGTGCCTGATGGAGATTCAGAAAAACCCGGTGAACAAGGCCGGCGAACGCACCACGCCGCCCGTCTGGCAGATGAACTGCCTCGAACAGGTATGCGGCATCTGTACGATGATCATCAACGGCCGCGCGCGCCAGTCGTGCTCGGCGCTGATCGACAACCTCGAACAGCCGATCAAGCTCGAGCCGATGGCGAAGTTTCCCAATATCCGCGACCTCGTCGTGGATCGGTCGCAGATGTTCGATCATCTGCGGCGTATCCATGCATGGATCGAGTTGGACGGCACTCACGATCTCGGACCAGGGCCGCGCATGGACCAGGACGACGTGCAGGAACGTTATGCCTACTCGCGTTGCATGACTTGCGGTTGTTGTTTGGAAGCGTGTCCGCAGTATGAAGGCGACAACTACATCGGGCCACAGGCAATCGCGCAGGTCCGTTACCAGAACATGCATCCGACCGGAAAGATGACGCGCGACGCGCGGCTCGAAGCGATCATGGGCGAAGACGGAATTACCAACTGCGGCAACGCGCAGAACTGTGTGAAAGCATGTCCAATGGGGATTCCGTTAACGCGCGCGATCTACGAAGAGAACCGCGAAACAGTGATCCACGGATTGTTCGGCTGGTTGAAAGGTTAGTTTAAATCCCTAACACGTCCACCAATTCCTGCACCGCTGATGCACTCTTGTGAAGCGCGATCCGCTCCTCCGCGGTTAGATTGATCTCGATGATCTGTTCCAAACCGCGCGCGCCGAGTTTGCATGGCACGCCGACGTAAAGACCGTTGATGCCATACTCACCTTCGAGGTACGCCGCGCACGGCAGGATCTTCTTCTTGTCTTTCAGAATCGCCTCAGCCATCTCGACAGCCGCCGCCGAGGGCGCGTAGTAAGCCGATCCGGTCTTCAACAAAGAAACGATCTCAGCTCCACCGCCTGCCGTCCGTTTGACGATCGCGTCGATCTGGTCCTTCGGGAGCAGTTCGGTGATCGGAATACCGGCGCAGGTTGAATAACGCGGCAGCGGCACCATCGTGTCGCCGTGGCCCCCAAGCACGAACGCGGTCACGTTCTCGACGGAGACGTTCAACGCTTCGGCGAGAAAGCAGCGCATGCGCGCGGAATCGAGCACTCCCGCCATGCCGATGACGCGGTGCTTCGGAAAACCCGAGCGCTTGAGTGCGACCTGGCACATCGCGTCGAGCGGGTTGGAGACGATGATCAGGATCGCGTTCGGCGATCGGCGGACGATTTCGTCGACGACCTGCGAAACGATGCCCGCGTTGGTCTTCAGCAGATCGTCGCGGCTCATTCCGGGCTTGCGCGCGAGACCGGCGGTGATGATTACGATGTCGGACTGGTCTGTCTGGTCGTAGGTGTTGGCGCCGACCATGTGAACGTCAAAACCTTCGATTGGCGCCGCTTGAGCCAGGTCCAACGCTTTGCCTTGCGGCACTCCTTCGACGATATCGACGAGCACTACGTCGCCGAGTTCTTTCGCAGCGAGCCAGTGTGCCGCTGTTGCGCCGACGTTACCCGCGCCGACTACAGTAATCTTCTTTCGCGCGCCCATTTCGGTTTATTCCTTACGGTGAATTTAAAACGGGCGAGTTTACAAAGCGGTTCGGAGGGTGTCAAATCAGCCTGGTTATGGACGTTGATGCTGACAATCCTTTTCCGGATCCGGTCGAGATCGAGATCACGGACGTCTTCGATCTGCACACGATTCCGCCGCGCGACGTGAAGCGCGTCGTCGAGGAGTATCTGTCTATCGCGCGCGAAAAAGGTTTTCGCAGCGTGCGCATCATTCACGGCAAAGGCGTCGGCGTGCAACGCGACATGGTTCGATCGATCCTCGCTCGCACACCGTTTGTGTTCGATTGGACTGACGCGCCTCCGGAAGCTGGAGGATTAGGCGCGACGATTGTGCGGTTCCGCGATTGAATGTGTGTTTAAGAAACTCGGCGCCGGGACCGCCTCCCACATGAACATCTGAGAAATAGCGATCACGCCGATTAGCGCGACGCTCAACGCGACGACGAACACCAATGCGAGTGAGGCCCTGATTAACGATTCGTATAAGTCCAGTTTTTCCTTGCTCATAACAACCCTTCCGTGGTGAGTGAGTTTTTCTATCCACGGGAAGAAGTTGTCGAACTAGTGAACTTATTACTATTCGCTTTTACATTTCGTCGCAGGTGTTCAACCGGAAAAACTGCTTGATATTTGAATACACTTGGCCCTATAGTTCCCGTACTTCCGTGAGCTTACGGAGGATCCTCTACTACGGCACTGAACTTAGCACTTCTCTTCGTCAGCTTTAGATAAGCCAGTTACGTCTTTATTCCTCTACACGCCTTTCGGCTGAAAGCAGTCAGTTTATGGATAAACCTCATAAAGCCGCGCCTCATGTGTATCGGCCGCAGAACGTGCCGAAGGTGCTACAGAAAAAACCTGTCGCCATCGCCTCGCGAACGGTTTCGGCTCCGCAGAGACAGATGCCGGTTGCGCCTCCCGTGTATCGACCCGCCCCGAAGAAAATCGTTCAGCCGAAGGCGGCGACGATCGCACAACCGCGCCTCGCGCACGCATCGCCGGCTGCTCGGCCCGCACCGCGCACGCCCAGTGTCTTGCAAAGAAAACCGCCGCTTGTTCAAAACAACTTGGCTCAAACCGGCAAACCCAAGTCTGTTGCTACAACCGGTGTAGTGAGAAGTGCGCCACACGCACCGAGGCCGCACATCGTACAGCGCCAAGTGACGTCGCGCGTGGTCCAGCGCTTGACTGACGTTGAAGAACTACGGGAACTGGACGCTTTTTACCTGCGGGAGATTCGCGAGATCGGCAGCCCGACTGCCAGACGCCACCGCGAAATGTATGCGCTCGCAAGGCAGGATCCCACGCTGCCCGCCGCTAAGAATCGAATCCGAGACTACATCACAGCCTGGAAGCAAAACCTGGAACGTGAGTCCCGAGAGCCGTCACCCGGACCATCATTGCGATCGCCGACGGCAGGTATGACACCGATCTCGAGCAGCGATCTGAGTAGCGTCCTGGGCCCTCACCGGCCACGACCTACCTCCCTGAACCAGAAACAGAAGCTTCACTTCACCTACGGCCGTTATAAGGCGCTGCCCCTCGAGGACCGGCTCTACCACGTCGCGGAGATGGCCTCAGATTTCGGCGTGACGCTCTTCGAACTGCAAAAGCGAGCCAACACGATGATGCTGCAACAACTCGGCGTCCTCGATCACATTGACGAACTCGCCAGACGCGTTCGCGCTAACAGGCTGGACCCGGACGACATTACAAGAAGCCGGGGCCTTTCTCTCGATGGATTGGTCGGGGTCTACTATCGATACCACAAATTCGCCGCCGATCCCGCCTCGCGACAGTTTGTCTTCGGAGGCTTCTTTAACAAGTCGGAAATCACGGACTCCGAACAAACAAAGGGCATAAAAAACTACTTCAAAAACCGACACGAGGCGCTGGAAACTCTCTCGACGGGCACTCCGCTGGACCAAGCCCTCGCATTGGAAGCGGCTCAAGCTAACGCCAGGAGCACACCATTTATCGCGACGACCTCAAACCGGGGATACGCGAGGCAACTGTTCGGCGAGTATCCGCCCAACGAAGAACAGGGCCAGCGCGCCGCGATCGTGACGATCATTGGTCCAGCGTGTAACACCCTCGATTTCGAGAGGGAGTTTGCCAGGCTCGACGCCGGCTTTCGTCTTTTCAACCTGCGGACGGTAAACAAGCGTTCGAAGGATCGGGAGCAGTTCGAATTCGGCATCCCCGATATATTCATTCCCGTCGCCGGGAGAAGCCCGTTCGGATTCGTTATAGCCAACATAGAGTGGCTCTAAAAACCCGTAAAGAGGACTGGACCAATCAGCGACACGCAATCACTCATCTCAGTCGAACAACTGCGCCGCTTCATACGCATCTCCGAAGTGCTGCTCGACGCCACGCACCTTCCGGAGGCCGCCGCCCGCGCCTTCTTCCGCATCATTCTCGAGAACACGCCGACATACTACGCGCCGGGCGACCGTTACGTAGAAGGCCCGATCGACGGCGTCGACCCACATCCTTTCGACGTGCTCTGGGAAGTATTCAGCCAGTTGGAGGAGGAGAGCACGGAAGATCTGGAGACGAGATTCAATGCAACGCTGGCCGCTGACGTGTCGCTGAGTATTCTTGCCAGGAACATCATCATCGTTTGGTACAACGGCTATCTGGGAAACAACATGCCGCCCGCCGAAGTGTATGCGAGCGCGCTCGTCTGGCAGGTTATTCGCGCAAATCCACCGGGGATCCCTGGTCCATATTATGGAGAGTGGGCCTATCCTCCTTCAGATCCGATTCTGCCGCCGGGACACACACCTCAAAAGGATCAACATTTGGAACATGAGCGTAGAAAGCGTAGATGAGTCGAAGACTTTCGACGTCGCAATCGCCGGCGCGGGTCTTGCCGGCGCGTTGATCGCGCACCGGCTGAGCCGTGCCGGTCTCGACGTGTTGTTAATCGACGCCGGCGACCGTCCTTATTTCGATCCAGCGACGGGAGAAGACTTGCGGCAACCGTTGCTCGACCGGTTCTTCACCAATCCAGTGAAGATGACCAATTCCGCTTTCCCCGATCTCGCGTATGCGCCGAGCCCCTCTGAGACGACGCTCAACAAGTATTTCGTGCAGAAAGGATCACTCCCGTTTCAGAGTACCTATTCACGTATGGTCGGCGGCACGACCTATCACTGGTTGGGTACGGCGCTGCGCTACGTTCCGAACACCTTTCAGGAAAAGACTGTCTACGGCAGAGGCGCCGACTGGCCACTCACTTACAACGACCTGGAGGATTGGTACTGGGAAGCGGAAAAGGCGATCGGCGTCGCCGGCAACAGCGACGTTGATCTGGGCGCGCCGAGAAAAGCCGGCCAACCCTACCCGATGCCCGAAATCCTGCCGACCTACAACGATCAAAAAGTGGCAGCAGCGACACGTGGGCTGACCTTTGAAGGTATGCCAGTCGCGTTCAACTCGACACCGCAGGCGCGTAATTCGATTCCCTACCAGGGCCGCCCGCCCTGCGCGGGAAGCGCCAACTGCATTCCGATCTGTCCCATTCAAGCGAAGTACGACGCCTCTGTGCACATCAAATGGGCCATGAATCCGTCTCTCGATGAAGGGGCGACAATCGACTCAAAAGCTGTTACGCCGCTCTTCAGCGCCGTCCTGCAAAAGGTCCTGGTCGACGATCGAAACCGAATCATCGGCTTGAGCATCAAGCGGCCGGATCGCAGCGAACTGACCGTCAGCGCCAGGCTCTACGTGCTGGCCATGCACGCGATGGAGATACCGAAGGTCCTCTTGTGGTCAGCGACGGAGACATTGCCGCACGGCGTCGCCAACAGCAGCGGGGTCGTCGGGCGTTACCTGATGGACCACGACGTGAAGATCACCTACGCACGTCTGCCTGAGCCTTATTATGTTTTCCGTGGACCGCTGAGCAGCTCGGGCTGCGAGTCTCTGCGCGATGGTCCATTTCGTAAAGATCGATCCGGCTTTCGCATCGAGTTGCAAAACACCGGCACGAGCTGGGCCACTGGCTCTCCCTTCTCGAACGTCGTAGACCTCGTAAATCGTGGCTACACGGGCAAAAAACTACGCGACCAACTCGCCTGGGACGTGAGCACACAGATCGAGTTGAATGGATTACTCGAGCCTGAGCCGAACTACGACAACTGTATCAAGCCATCTCAGACTCTGTTCGATCCACTCGGTCTGCCGAGACCGGAGATTCGTTACAGCATCAGCGATTATTCCTACGCGGGCGCGAAAGCTTTTGTCGAAGCCGCTAAGACGATCTACGCGCGGCTCGGCGCGACCGGCTTCTCCGAAGTGCCGGGATGGTTTGGCGCCGGACACGTGATGGGCACCACGCGCATGGGACACGACCCGAACACATCCTGTTGCGACAGCTACGGACGTACACACGATCATCCGAACCTCTTTATCACCGGCAGCGGACTGTTCCCAACAGTGGATTCGGCCAACCCGACGTTGACGATCACGGCCGTCGCACTGCGAACCGCCCAACACATCGTCGATTCGTTCAATGAAGCGCCGGAGCCCTCGCACCATCAATAGAGACAGGAAAAGAGATGAGAATGCAGACACAGGTCAAGTCGCACCCGGCGCTCATCAGACGGTTGGCGTTGGCATCCGAGCTCGAACACGGCCTCTGCCTTCAATACCTGTTCACGGCTTTTTCGCTCAAGGCCAGCCTCGACGAAGACGGCCTGACGATGGAGGAGTTCACCTACGTAAGAAAGTGGAAGGCGAACCTGCTGCTCATCGGCGCACAGGAGATGCTGCACCTGGCCCAGGCCGCCAACCTCAGTGCCTCCATCGGAGCTGGACTAAACCTGCGGCGCCCGAACTTTCCGCAGCGCCCCAGTTATTACCCGACCGACCTTCCCTGGGGACTCTGGCCGTTTTCGAAAGAGACGATCATCCTGTACGCGCTATACGAGCGTCCGAGCGAGTTCAAATCACCACGTCCCGATTGGTTCCCTTCAGATCCTTATCGTGAAGGAACTTTAGCGTCGCTGTTGGCCGACGCCCCTACGACTAAGGACCCTTTCAACTACCTGCCCAGCGAGTTTGCGCGGCCGCAGGCAAGCCGTTACATCACGATCGAAGAACTGTATCGCGAGATCGCGGAAGGCTTCAGGCGCATTCCCGGGGAAATCATTGTTGGACCATCTGAAGCGCAGGTTTCCGGCGAGATGGTTGATATGCCGCAACTAATGCAGGTGTTCGACCGTGAAGAAGCACTCAACGCGATCAAGCTCATCATAGACCAGGGAGAAGGTTGTCCCTCTGACCGGGTAGACAGCCATTTCGGGCTCTTCGTCAGCATGTATGCCGAATACACGCGGCTCAAGACGCAGCGGCCGGAGTTTGAGCCCGCACGCGACGTGCAATCAAATCCACTTTCCAGACTGCACCCCGATAACACCTACCCTGGATGGCGAATCATCAAAGACCGATTCACCAGACGAGTCAACGACCTGAACAACGGCATCTACGCCTTGATGCTGCAAATGCTCGGCAGAGTATTTCACGGCGTCTCGGAATCGGAGGAGAGCCGAAAACGGCTGGCGGGGATCTGTATGCGCATGATGACCGGATTGATTGTCCCGCTCGGCGAGAAGTTGACGCAGTTGCCCATGGGCGACGATCCGTCTGACGGAAACCAGCGGCGCGCGAAGTTTGCCGGCCCTTCATTCGAGATGCAGTTTACTCAACCCGACCTGCCTTTCGCGCGGGCGGCCTGGCATTACTACCACGAGCAGTTAATCAGGCTGGAAGAGACGGCCGCTGAATTGGCCCTCGAGCGCGGCGCTACAGACACGCTTGCCGCCGCCGCGCGCACTCTGCACCAACTCGCCGAGTTGACAACCTACAACGGCGGAACTTCCGAAAAGTCGTCTTAAGTTAACTCATAGCCCAACGGTCTGTTCGGATTGGCAAAGGCGAGAAACTCATGAATGTCGAACGGATGAGTGCCTCCTGAAAACTTGTGTTTCAGCAGGTCCATCAAGTGGGCGAACATCTGTCCGTTCTCGTCGATGTCGGCATCGAGGATGAGCAAGGGGTTGCCGTTCGGGTCTTTGCCGGGCGCCATGGTCAACTGCACGTTGCCGTGGTCCTCACCCGATTTGATACTGAACATCTTTGATTTCTGCGGCTGGAAGACTGACGGGATGTTCTCGAAGTGAATCCCTGACGGCGAGCGGTCATAATCCTTGAACTTACTATCGTTGTCGACGATGTGACGAACTATCTCACCCATTTTCGGATCGACGATCGCGATGATCCTCTCCCGGCTGATCTCCACGATCTCCTTCACGAACGAAAACCACGGCTCGGTGTTTTCAACGGGCTCTTTCAGATCCGTGAGCTTCGCGTAGATGTTCAGCATTGCCGCCTTGGCAAAGACTTCTTTCGTCTCGACCACCGAATCGTACGTTGCTTCAGTGAACTTGCCGAGCAGCTTCCCGTTCTTGACCCTGACCCTGGACGACGCGTTGAGAACGTTCTTCAACGCAATGAATTGAGCTCCCAACTCCTCCCAGGCCATGAAGGCCGCGGTCCATTTATCGGGCCGGCGAAACAAGGAGATGTTTCGCGAGATCGTTTCGCCGTCGGTCAGGAAAAAATTCTCCGTTCGACGCATTCGATAACGCGGCGCGGTTATATCGCAGAACATCTGCTTACCTTGCGGAAACGCGGGCAGGGCGAACGTGTGCGGCGGGGGAAAGTCCTTAGTGTGCGAACTGACTGACTTGTTGTCCGAAACTCTGAAGAACCCGACTTTGACTTTCGTTTCGTTGATTGGGCGGCCTCTGACGTCGAGCAGGCCCAGGCGGAAGAAACCTTCGTTGTCCATTCGTTACTCCTTGGGGGGTTGAATAACTAGTCTTCGATCGGCCGCGGATCTTGCGGGCGCCACGGGATGGGCGGCAACTGCGTCAGGATCTCCGGATGGTCCACGCTGACGCCTTTGTAATTCAGATCGGCCCAGGTTAGTTCGCTTGCGTAGTAGGTCGAAGCAGAAACGTTCACGAAAGCAGCGTAGATGTTGCGCCGCAAAGGCTGGCTGCTGGAACGCAGCTTCTCCAGAATCTTTCGCCGGTCCGCTAGAGATAAATGTGAGAAGTGGCGGAAAGTGCCGCCGACAGTGAGACCGAGAATCGTCTCCGCGATCAGCAGTGCAAAAAGAAATTGCTCGCGCTGCGCGGTACGCTGGTAGTTCAAATAATCGTCAACGGTTTCGATGAATCGCGGCGCCCTGGCCAGGAATCCCTCGCCCAACACCGCCTCCGCGACGGCGAAAAGAATCAGCGCAGTCTTGCGGTTCAAACAGTCGAACGTAGTCGCAGTCACCTCAGGCCGTTCCTTCGGGTGCGCTGAGGCCTCGAGCACTGAGTTCAATATCCCGGCCACGGCAAGTCACCTCCCTGCTGGTGATTGAACTGGAACGACGCCTGGTTCTGCGCGCAGATCTCACGCGCCGCCCACA
>Ga0075431_100005435_pt1 | contig 12587 bp, 9 predicted proteins | sample RhiMetdeltSRZDD5_FD_75297 | JGI IMG/M metagenome (GOLD analysis project Ga0075431, IMG submission 75297) | Populus rhizosphere microbial communities from Tennessee, USA - Rhizosphere MetaG P. deltoides SRZDD5 | ecosystem: Host-associated > Plants > Roots > Rhizosphere > Soil | place: USA... | reverse complement strand
ACGGGCTTTTTCGAGCGGGCCGGCCCTTTCACGCTTCGCCAGATCGCGGAGCATGTCGGAGCGCGGCTCGTCCACGACAGCGATGGCGCGCGCGCCATCGAGGACGTGCGCCCGCTGCGGACGGCCGGTCAGAGCCATCTCGCCTTCTTCGACAACCGGCGCTATGCGGAGCAGCTCCAGAGCACGTACGCCGGCGCCTGCATCGTCAGCGGAGACGACGCTGCGCGCGTACCCGCGGGCAGCGCCGTGCTCACGTCGGCAACGCCCTATGCGGCGTTCGCCATGGCGCTGCAGCTCTTCTACGCCGACGCGCTGCGCAGCAAGGCAGCTGCGGAGAGGGCGTGCCGGGACGGGCCCCTGGTGCACCCGACGGCGCGCATCGACGAGACCGCCATCATCGAGCCGGGTGCCATCGTCGGCCGCGAGGCGGTCATCGGCAGCGGCACGATGGTGGCGGCCGGCGCGCTGGTCGGCTATCGCGTTGTACTGGGCAGCGACTGCTACGTGGGCGCCGGCGCGACCTTGACACATGCCGTGGTCGGCAGGGGCAGCATCATCCACGCCGGCGCACGCATCGGCCAGGACGGCTTCGGCTTCGCCGTGTGCGCGGGCGGCCGGGTCAAGGTGCCCCAGGTCGGCTGCGTCGTGATCGGCGACGACGTGGAAATCGGCGCCAACACCACGATCGACCGGGGCACGCTGACGGAAACGGTGATCGGCGACGGCACCAAGATCGACAACCTCGTGCAGATTGCGCACAACGTCGTGATCGGACGGCATTGCATCATCGTGGCGCAGGGCGGCATCGCGGGCTCCGCCGAGCTCGGCGACTACGTCGTGATGGGCGCCAAATCCGGCGTGATCGGCCACGTCAAGGTTGGCTGCGGCGCGCAGATCGCCGCCATGTGCCAGGTCAAGGACGACGTATCGCCCGGTGCCAAGATGGGCGGCACGCCGGCGCGCCCGTTCAAGGAATGGGCGCGCGAGGTGGCCGCGCTGCGGCTCCTGGGCCACCGCACAAGGGGCGCTTAAGGACCAGGGATCGGGCATAAGGTATTAGGACGTGTACTCAATTGCGTGCGCGTCTCGTACGGGGTCCTGAACGGACGCCTTGTACTCAGCGAGAGCCTTACCGGGCACGACCCAAACTTGCCCGATGCCCGACGCCGGTAACTCAGCCCGGGCCGGAGCCCTCGGCCAATGTCAAAGTAGGACAGAGTCGCGCCTGAGGTACTTCAAATCTGCCAATGCACGGATGGCATCGCCCCTTAAGGGCTTGCCCCTGGCGTGAACCGGCACGTTGGGCGCAGGGCCCGTAAATGCGCGCCGATGCGGCGGGAAAAAAACGCCAGACCCGATGTGCTGAGTAGGCAAGGACCAGTGAGGCTGGTCGAGCATACCCCACTGAAGGAGGGTTCCATGTACGTCCCGCGAACTCCAGAGGGAGTTGTTTCCATGCGCACATTGCTCGCAACGTGCTGCGTTGCTGTTCTTGCTTCAGGCGTGCTGGCCACGGGTGCCGACGCAAAAACGAACCAGCAATGCGTTGACGAACACGCAGACCGCGTCTTGGATTGCGGTGCACAATATCCACGTGGACAAGAGGCGGCCTACGAGCGGTGCTATCGACAATCGGGCGCGCGATTGCAGAGTTGCTTTAGCGGTGTGAAAGATCGCCAGAGCGGGCCTGGTACGTCTTCGGGGCAGCCCACGAAGAGGATACCAAGCGGCGCGTTGCAGCAGACCCAGCCCCCCGCCGTCAAGGGCGGCACTTTGCAGAAGCTCCCACCGGTTGGTATCGGACCGGACTTAAAGGCTCCGGGCACGTTCCAGACGCCACTGGGCGGAGCGACCTTCAAGTCCCCGAGCGGGACCTTCAAGTCCCAGGGCGGTGCATTCAAGTGACGGGTTGTGTGAGACGCGGCGAGAGGAGGGACTACGCAGGTGAGACAACGTGGCAGTGCGAGGGCTAGGTGGTTCACCCGACCGCGTACCGACCGTCCGCCGCCCCTTGTGCTCCGAAAGCCGACCTCCCTGACCTGAGGCTCCATAGGATCTGCCAGCGGGCCGCACGCCCAACCCGCTGGGAGACCATCGCAGCCACCCGATCTCCGCTCCCCGTGATGCGGGCAGGCAACCAGTGAACGCATGTTGTTGCGCTGCATGAGTCACGACTTGGCACGAACTAACCGTTCGCTGCACCGCAGCCAGCCCGTCAGCTTTCGAAGGCACTGCTGCCGTCCGCCCAATTGAGTACAGGCCCTACGGAAGGTGTTGCGGAACCCCTCCTTGATTCCTAACCCCTATCGGCGAACCCAATCCCTATCCTCGCGTTTACAATTCACTCAGAATTGCGCCACGGCGCTGCCGCCAGGCGCTAGACTTGGTATTCGGCTAGACGGGCTTGGGGTCGCGGCTTTGTGCGTGGCCGCCGCCTGCTGGGTTGCGTGTCACGCGGCGCCGAGGTCCTCGAGCTTCGGGAGAATCGGTCATGGCACGCAGCGATGTCATTCTGCCAACGGAGCCCGTGCGCGAGCTCCCCACCGTCCGCTCGATCTCGCCGTGGGACCTCTGGGACGCGCTCGTCAAGGGCTTCGACGATTTCCGCGCGATGCCCACCCATGTGCTCTTTCTCGGCCTGATCTACCCCATCGCCGGCCTCGCCATCGCGCGCTGGACCTTCGGCTACGACCTCGTGCCCATGCTCTATCCGCTGATCGCGGGCTTCGCCTTGATCGGACCGTTCGCCGCCATCGGCCTCTACGAGCTGAGCCGGCGGCGCGAGCTGGGGCTCGACACGTCCTGGTGGCATGCCTTCGACATTGTGCAGTCGCCCTCGCTCCGGGCCATCATGGCGCTCGCCCTGCTCCTGCTCTCGCTCTTCGCCGCCTGGCTCCTCGTGGCCCACGCGCTCTATGTGGCGAGCTTCGGCGAGTACTCTCAGCCTACCACCCTTGCCGAGCTCCTCCGGCGCGTGCTCTCCACGCCCGAGGGCCACAGGCTGATCGTCGTCGGCAACGCCGTCGGCGCCCTTTTCGCGCTTGCGGCGTTCGCGCTGAGCGCGGTGTCGTTTCCCCTGCTGCTCGACCGCAACGTCGGCATGGCGACGGCGATCATCACATCGGTGAGGGTAATCCTCGAGAACCCGTTCACCATGGCGTTATGGGGCCTGATCGTGGCGGCCGGGCTCGTGCTCGGCTCGCTGCCGTTCCTGTTCGGGCTGGCGGTCGTCATGCCCATCCTCGGGCATGCGAGCTGGCACCTCTATCGCAAGGCGGTGGCACGCGAGGCGGGGCCCCGCCCCGAGTTCGAGCCGCGGCCCAGGGCGCCGCGCTACGCCGCGGACTTCCCGTCCTCCCTGTTCTTCCCGCTTTCGCGCAAGCAGCGCCGTAGGGCGGAGTAGCGGAGCGTAGTCCGTTGCACCGGTGTATCGGCGGACTACGGCTGACGCCCAATCCGCCCTAGCCTGCCTCCAGGCGGTGGTGCTCCGTGCATTCGCCCCCCACGCCTACTCGAGCCTGTATTCGCGCACGGGCCGACCTTCTGAAGGTCTCGGCTTGCCGGGGCCGATCTCGACGACGACGCCGGGCTCCACCTCCTCGTCAGGCCCCAGGGGCTGCTCGCCCTTCTCTGCGGCCATCTCGGCCACGCTCTTGACGAGGGTCAGCGCCGGGGCGCCCGTGGTGTCAGACCCAGAAATTCTCCGGGTCTGACACCGGCACCGCGGGCTGTGCCCCGCCACGGGCAGTCTGCCTCCGGCGCAATAGCGTAGATTAACGACATAAAAGCATACACTTGTCTCCCTGTCAAGCACAATCATCCTTGCAGCGAGGCTGGTCCACGTGGGGCACCGTGGAGTCCCTGGCTCAGCGTCGATTGCAGGCGACTCGGCGTGCGCAGCAGCAGCAAGGTCGCACTCGAAGCCGCGCGCGGTGTAGATCTGCGGGACCAGCCGTGCGTGGCCGTGGCTCCCGGACTGAGCGCCTCGCGCAACTCTGGATTGGCAACCTCGAACCTCGGAGTGTCCCATGGCAGACGGCACCAAGACCGGACCCGAAGCGGGCGGCGTGCAATGGACCAAGGCGACGCCGGCGGGATACATGCCGGGCTTCGGCAACGACTTCGAGACCGAGGCGCTGCCGGGCGCCCTGCCAGTCGGGCAGAACTCGCCGCAGAAGGCCGCCTACGGCCTTTATGCCGAGCAGCTCTCCGGGTCACCCTTCACCGCGCCGCGCGGCAGCAACGAGCGCTCCTGGCTCTATCGTATCCGCCCCTCGGTGCGCCATGCGCAGAGGTTCGCGAGGACCGCGCTGCCTTATTGGAGGACGGCGCCGGCCACGGCCGAGCACGACCGCCCGATCGGGCAACTGCGCTGGGGCCCGGTGCCGGTCCCGAACGAGCCGCTGACCTTCCTCACGGGCATGCGTACCATGACCACGGCCGGCGACGTCAACACCCAGGCCGGCATGGCGGCGCACGTCTATCTCGTCACGCAGTCCATGGAGAGCGACTACTTCTACAATGCCGACGGCGAGATGCTGATCGTGCCGCAGCAGGGGACGCTCTCGTTCTTCACCGAGTTGGGCCGCATCGGCGTCGGCCCCGGCGAGGTCTGCGTCGTCCCGCGCGGCGTGAAGCTCAAGGTGGAGCTGGTGGAGGGGCCAGCCCGCGGCTACCTGTGCGAGAACTACGGTGCCAAGTTCACCCTGCCCGAGCGCGGGCCGATCGGCGCCAACTGCCTCGCCAACGCGCGCGATTTCAAGACGCCGGTCGCCGCCTTCGAGGACCGCGAGGCGCCGTCGCGGCTCACCGTGAAGTGGTGCGGCACCTTCAACGTCGCCGAGATCGGCCACTCCCCCCTGGACGTGGTGGCCTGGCACGGCAATTACGCGCCCTACAAGTACGACCTGCGCCACTACGCGCCGGTGGGTGCCATCGCCTTCGACCACCCCGATCCGTCGATCTTCACGGTGCTGACAGCGGCTTCGGAGACCGCCGGCACCGCCAACGTGGACTTCGTGATCTTCCCGGAGCGCTGGATGGTGGCCGAGCACACCTTCCGCCCGCCCTGGTACCACATGAACGTCATGTCGGAGTTCATGGGCCTGATCTACGGCGTCTACGATGCACGGCCCGAGGGCTTCGTCCCCGGCGGCATCTCGCTCCACAACTGCATGCTGCCGCACGGCCCCGACAAGCAGGCCTACGACCACTCCACCAGGGGGGAGCTGAAACCCGTCAAGCTCACCAATACGCTGGCTTTCATGTTCGAGACGCGCTTTCCCCAGCACCTGACGAAGTTCGCCGCCGAGCTGGAGACATTGCAGGAGGATTACGCCGACTGCTGGACAGGGCTGGAACGCAATTTCACGGGCAAGGGGTAGTCCGCAGGCGCCGGACGCACCCACCCGTCATCCCGAACGAAGCGATGCGAGCCGACGGCGCGCAGCGCTCCGATCCGGGACCTCGCGAAGTGAGGCCAGACTCGTTCGACGAGGTCCTGGACAGCTTCGCCTTCGGCTCGGCTTCCGGGATGACGGTGGCTCTTACTCGCTATACCTTCCGATCACCGAGATGGAGCAGACGTTCTGGTGCGGGAAGCCGCCCAGGTTGTGCGTCAAGCCGTGGCGCGGCAGCTCCTTGCGCTGTCGGGGGCCGGCCTTGCCCTGCATCTGCAGGTAGATCTCGTAGATCATGCGCATGCCGGACGCGCCGATCGGGTGGCCGAAGCACTTCAGGCCGCCGTCGATCTGGCAGGGCACCTGGCCGTCGGCGTCGTAGAAGCCGTCGAGCACGTCCTTGATGGCGCCGCCCTCGGGGGAGACGTAGAGGTCCTCCATGGTGACGAGCTCGGTCACCGAGAAGCAGTCGTGCACCTCGATGAGGTCCAGCTCCTCGCGCGGGTTCTCTATGCCGGCCTCCTTGTAGGCGCGCTTGGAGGCCACCCGCGTGGTGGCGAAGTAGCTGCCGTCCCAGGAGTTGTGCGATGCCTCGGTCCCGTTCGACACGGAGAGCTGCAAAGCCTTGACCGAGATGAGGTCCTTCTTGCCCAGCCCCCTGGCGATCTCGGGCGTGGTGACGATGGCGCAGGCCGAGCCGTCGCTCACTCCGCAGCAGTCGTAGAGGCCCAGGGGCTCGGCCACGGTGGGCGCCTTGAGCACCGTGTCGATGTCGATCTTGTTGGTGAGGTGCGCCTTGGGGTTGCGGTTGCCGTTGTCGTGGCTCTTGACCGAGATGTGCGCCATCGCGCGCTTCAGGTCCTCGGGCTTCTTGTTGTGCTTGGCGCGGTAGGCGGCGGCGAGCTGGGCGAACGAGCCCGGCGCGGAGAGGTTCGGCCACCACATGGAGTTGAGGGCCCCGCGCCCGCGCTGCGGCAGGCCGCCGTAGCCCGTATCCTTGAGCTTCTCGACCCCCAAGGCGAGGGCGATGTCAGCGGCGCCGGAGGCCACGGCATAGACGGCGCCGCGAAATGCCTCGGTGCCGCTGGCGCAGTAGTTCTCCACCCGCGTCACCGGGATGTAGGGCAGCCTGAGCGCAACGGCGAGCGGCACGCCCGACTTGCCCACGTGCTGCTCCTCGATGGCCGTGGCGAGCCAGGCCGCCTCGATCTGGTTCTTCTCGATGCCGGCGTCGGCGATGGCCTCCTCGAAGGCCTCCACCATCAAGGAGTCGGCCTCCTTGTCCCAGCGCTCGCCGAACTTGGAGCATCCCATGCCCAGGATTGCCACCTTGTCTCGGATGCCGGTTGCCATTGAGGGCCTCCTCCAGGGTTCGTGTCGACATTCGGCAGTCGGGGGTCGGGCGTCGGCAGTCGGAAACCAGGAAGCCCGACTGCCGACACCCGCCTACGCGGGCGCCGCCTTCCAGAAATAGCGCGTGAAGCCGCGCTGCGGGTCGTAGTCCTTGATGCGGAACATCATGCGCATGGGCATCGCCACGTCCACGCCCGCTCCGTCGCAGTCTGTGAAGTCCATCATGGCGCGCCCGCCCTCCTCGAACACCACCATGCCGTAGTAGTGCGGCGGGTCGGGGGAGTAGGTGAGGCGGTCGGCGGTGTAGGACTGCACCTTGGCCGGTGTGTCGGCGAAGGGGTGGTCCTCCTGGGTGTGGAAAGCGTTGCAGTTGGGGTTCACACACACGTTGGACTTGGGGAACTGGAGCGTGCCGCACTTCTTGCACTGGCCACCGATGAAGCCCGTCAGCATGCGGCGGTTGCGGTAGAGCGAGGACAGCGGCGTGGACTTGTCGATGTCGGCGCGCATGCCCCGCTCGATGGCGACGAGGTCGTTGAAGGCGAGGAACTTGGAATAGTTGGTCTCCTCCTTTCGCCGCGCCAGGTGCCCCTTGACGCCGAGCCGCGGCGCCAGCTTGGGCAGATGCTCGGTCGCCTCGAACAGCAGCGCATCGCAGCCTTGGCCGAAGCCGACGACCAGGATCTTGTCGCCGGGCTTGGCGTCCTCCAGGGCGCCGACCAGCATCACGAGGGGATGCGCCGCGCCCGCCTCGCCGCAGGCGGCATGCAGGGTGTCGCGCACGGCCGCGTCGGGAATGCCGGCCCGCTTGGCGATGCCGGCGGCCACGCGCGGCAACAGGCAGGGCATGGCGAAGTGGGCGATGTCGGCGGGCTTTACGTCGGTGGCCTTGAACAGGTCGGCGAGGGCAGCCGGCACGATCTTGTTGTAGCCCTCGTCCCTGATCCAGCGCTCCTCCCAGGTGTAATCGAACTCGAAGCCGTCGCCGCGGAAGTGGTCGACGAAGTCGACCGTGCGGCTGGCGTGCGCGCGGAGCCTCGCCACCACCGGCCCGGTGCCGACCAGCAGCGCCGCGGCGCCGTCGCCGGTCTGCAGCTCCAACGGGCTCGCGGTCTTGGTGCGCCGCTTCTCGGACGCCACCACGAGGACGGGGCCGGCACCGCCGCGAGCGATCTGCAACGCGGCCACGAGCCCCGATGTTGCCGCCCGCTGCGACGCCGTCAGGTCCTGGGCATTGACGCTGGGCGCGAGGTTCAGGGCCTCCAGCACGATGCCGGCGTTGAGGCGGTCCTCGAACGGGAAGCTGGTGGAGGCGAGCGACAGGGCTGCGATGGCGCCGCGGTCCTGGCCCGTGAGGCAGTCGCGCGCCGCCTCGACGGCCATGGTTACGGTGTCCTCGTCCCAGTTGCACATGGTGCGCTCGCCCTTGGCGAGGCCCTTGAGGGCAGGGTTGAACCAGGCGTTGGCGTCCGCCACCGCCTTGCGCGCGAGCCGCAGCCTCGGCAGGTAAGCGCCGTAGGCCAGGATGCCGACAATGGTGCCTTCAGCCATCGATCGAACCTCTTGTCATCCCGGGCCTTGTGCCCGGGATCCAGCCAACCGCGGATGCCGGAGCAAGTTGTTGGATGGATCCCGGCGACAAGCGCCGGGATGACACCGGCGCACGCGCCGGCGTCACAGCGGCTCCCAGTTGAAGACGTCCTGCGAGCGGTCGAGCGGGTAGAGGGCGCCCTTGAAGGCCGGCAGCATGGTCTCGGCGATGGCCCGGGGCGTCCAGCCGCCGTCCTTGTGGGCGACGCGGAGCGGGCGTGACTGGCTCATCAGGAAGATCTCGTCCTTGCGGACAGCGAAGATCTGTCCGGTCACATCCCTGGAGAGGTCGCTTGCCAGGAACACGCAGATGGGCGCGATCCTGGAGGCCGTCATGGTGCTCTGGATGCGCTCCACGCGCGCCTTCTGCTCGGGCGTGTCGACGCGGATGGTGCCGATCAGCCGCGACCAGGCGAACGGCGACACGCAGTTGGAGCGCACGTGGAAGCGCGCCATGTCGAGCGCGATCGATTTGGACAGGCCGACGATACCCATCTTGGCCGCAGCGTAGTTGGCCTGGCCGAAGTTGCCGACGAGCCCGGAGGTGGAGGTGAAGTGGATGAAGGAGCCCGATTCCTGCTCCTTGAAGTAGGGGGCCGCCGCCTTGGACATATAAAAGGCGCCGTAGAGGTGCACCTTGATCACGGCATCCCAGTCGACCGCGCTCATGCGATGGAAGATGCGGTCGCGCAGGATGCCGGCGTTGTTGACCACGCAGTCGATGCGGCCGAAATGGTCGATGGCCGTCTTGATGATGCGCTCCGCGCCCTGCGGCTCGGCCACGCTGTCACCGTTGGCGACGGCGCCGCCGCCGGCCTTGGCGATCTCGTCCACCACCTGCTGCGCGACACTCTTGTCGCTGCCTTCGCCCTCCGCCGAGCCGCCGAGGTCGTTGACGACGACCTTGCCGCCTTCGGCGGCGGCCAAGAGCGAGATCTCGCGACCAATCCCGCGCCCGGCGCCGGTCACGACGACAACTTTGCCCTCAAGGCAGCCCCCTCGAGCCATTGCGTCCTCCCGCAGTCTTTGTGTCTTGCCTCGGCTCACAGTCGCACTGCCCACAGGCAACGTCAAATTATTGTCCGATTGTCAGACGAGTAGCCGATGTTGCAGTATGCTGTCGCCGAGTTGGCTGGCCGCGTACGCATGGCGTGCGCCCAGAGAGATGGGATGACCGACGTCAGCGCCACATTCGACCGCATCAAGGCGCGGCCGGCCTACGAGCTGGTCGCCGAGGCGATCGAGCGCAAGATCATGGCGGGAATTCTGCGCCCGGGCGACCCTATCGGGACGGAGTCGGCGCTCGTCAAGCAGTTCGGGGTCAACCGCTCGACCGTGCGCGAGGGCATCCGCCTTCTGGAGCAGTCCGGGCTGGTCGCGCGCGAAGCGAGCCGCCGCTTGTCGGTGGCGGTCCCGCGCTATCACGAGCTGGCCACGCGCATGACCCGCGCGCTCATCCTGCAGCAGGTGACATTCCGCGAGCTGTGGCTCACCTCCTGGGCCCTGGAGCCGGCGGCGGTGGAGCTCGCCGTGGAGCACAGGACCGAGGAGGATCTGGCGGCGCTCGACGCCAACCTCGCCAATACGCGCATGGCCGAGGCCAATCCAGTGGCGGTGGCCGAGCTCGACGCCGAGTTCCACAAGCTGATCGGCAAGGCCACCCACAACCGCGTGCTGCAGCTCGCCAAGGAGCCCTCCAGCATGCTGGTGCGGCCGACAACGGCGCTCATCATCTCCAGGCGACCCAGTGGCATCCTGCGGCTGATCGTGGCGCACGGCCACATCGTCGACGCGGTCCGGAGCCGGGACCGGGAGAAGGCCCGGCTCTGGATCCAGCGGCATCTGCGCGACTGGAAGGCAGGCTTCGAGCGCGCGGGCGGCGACATGGACAGCCCGGTCGAACGCTTGACTCAGCTGGCCCGCCCCCTCTGAGCCGACATCCCCGGGGCGGCGACGAGGGCGAACGCTCCTCGATGAGCGGCTGCTACCAGGACCACTCGAAGCGGAAGTAGCCGGGGCCGTCCTGGCCGCTGGCACCGCCCGGATTGTTGCGGATGTGCCAGAAGTCGATGGTCTCCTGGCGCAGGGTCTCGCTGCAGGTGCGGCGGCACTCGATCCAGGTGCCGCCGGGCAACTGCACCTCGCGGCGCCCCGCCTCGTTGACGCGCACCGGCGCCGTGATCGTCTGCGGGCCGTAGCGGCTTTCGGCGGTGACAAAGCCGGCGACCGGCTCCTCGGCCTTGCGCCTGTGGCGGGCGTCCGCAGCAGGCGCCGTCAGGCCCGTCGCGAGCAGAATTGCCATCGATGCCACGAATTGAGACGAGAGGCGCATCTGTCGGTCTCCTCGATGCTGGCACACGGGGCCGCGGTCGGCTTCGAGCATAGCGCAAGTGTTTGGACGCAATCGTGGCCGATGCGTCACATCCTCCACCCGTCATCCCGGACGGAGCGATGCGAGCCGCAGGCCAGCGCGCCGATCCGGGACCTCTGAAGGCTGCTACTCGCTCGTCAAGGTCCCGGATAGCTTCGGGCTGCGCCCTCAGCTTCCGGGATGACGGGTATTCACGCGATACCGCCGCCGAGCTCGTCCTCCACGTGGATGCGCACGATCTCCTCGAAGCTGGCGTCGGGCGCGAAGCCGAGGCCGAGGGCGCGCCGGGCATCGAACCTGGGCGGCCAGCCCGCAACGATCTTCTCGATGAACGGGTCGGGCTCGCGCCGGATGCGGGCGACCACCTTGTCGCCGGCCACCTTGCGCAGCGCGGCGATCTGCTCGGCCACGGTGACGGCGAGGCCGGGCATGGTGAGCGCCCGGCGCGGGCCGACGGTGGCGGTGTCGAGGGTGGCGGCGTGGCGCATGAACGCCACGGCGGCGCGCGGGGAAGCGTGCCAGTGCATCACGGCCTCCGACACGGGCAGCACCGCCTCCGCGCCCGCCAGCGGCTCTCGGATGATGTTGGAGAAGAAGCCCGACGCCGCCTTGTTGGGCTTGCCGGGGCGCACGCAGACGGTGGGCAGGCGAATGCTGAGCCCATCGAGGAAGCCCTTGCGGGTGTAGTCGGAGACGAGGAGCTCGCAAATGGACTTCTGGGTGCCGTAGGAGGTGAGCGGCGTGTGGAAGAACTCGTCGCCGATGGCCTCGGGGAACGGCGCACCGAACACGGCGATGGAGCTGGCAAAGACGAGGCGCGGGGTGTGCCCGGCGTGGCGCACCGCCTCCAGGAGGAGGCGCGTGCCGTCCAGGTTGATGCGGTAGCCCTTGTCGAAGTCCTGCTCCGCCTCGCCCGAGACGATCGCCGCCAGATGGAAAATCACGTCGGGTCGGCCGGCGACGAGCTTGGTTGCCTCGCCGGGTGCCGGCAGATCGCCCGTGACGATCTTCACCGGCACCTTTGCATCGGCCGGCACGGCGCCTTCCACAACGTCGTAGAGCGTCAGGCTGGAGATCGCCTTGCCGCCGAGATCGCCGTCGCGCGCCAGCCGCTCGGCCAGCTTGCGGCCGACCATGCCCGCACCGCCTATGATGAGGATGTTCATTGGCGTTCCCTTCCCTTGTCATGCCGGGGCTTGCCTGCACCGGCGAAGGCTGGTGTCCCCGGCACCCAGCCATCAACGCATGCCGGAGCATGCGGCCCGATGGATCCCGGTGACAAGCACCGGGATGACCACGTTACCCGAGCTTGACGCCGCAGGCCGCGGCCCACTTCAGGCCCGCCACGGTGCCGTGGCGCGGGCGGTACTCGCAGCCGACCCAGCCGTCGAAGCCTGTGTCGTCGATGCGCTGGAAGAGGTAGCGATAGTTCATCTCGCCGTGGTCGGGCTCGCCGCGGTCGGGCGGGCTCGCGATCTGGTAGTGGCCGACCAGCGGCGCGAACTCCTCGATGGCCATGGCCACGTCGCCCTCCTCGATCTGGCGGTGGTAGAGGTCGAGCTGCAGCCGCAGGTTCGGCTCGCCGACCTCGTGGATGATGGCGCGCGCCTCCCCCGTCCTGTTGAGGAAGTAGCCGGGGATGTCGCGCCGGTTGATGGGCTCGATCAGAACCTCGACGCCGGCGGCCGCGGCCGCCTGCGCCGCCCGCTCGAGGTTGGCGACGTAGGTGGCGCGCTGCGCCCCCTGGTGCACCAGCCCGGCCAGCAGGTGGAGGCGCCGCCCTCCGGTGATGTCGGCGTATCTGAGCGCCGTCTCGAAGGCGGCCCGGAAGTCCGTCTCGCGCCCCGCCAGCGCCGCCAGCCCGCGCTCGCCGG
>Ga0075431_100005433_pt1 | contig 12588 bp, 7 predicted proteins | sample RhiMetdeltSRZDD5_FD_75297 | JGI IMG/M metagenome (GOLD analysis project Ga0075431, IMG submission 75297) | Populus rhizosphere microbial communities from Tennessee, USA - Rhizosphere MetaG P. deltoides SRZDD5 | ecosystem: Host-associated > Plants > Roots > Rhizosphere > Soil | place: USA... | reverse complement strand
TTCCTTGTCGGTGCCGCCGCCGCCCGACGCACAGGTCTTGATCACGTCCGCGCCGGAAAGCAGGTTCTTGCGCGCGAGCTTCCGCAGCTCCCACGGGCCGTCCGCGGTGTTGAATCCCCAGCGATACATCGCGCGCGGCTGTATCAGGTCGAGGTGCGAGCCGGTCATCGTGGTGAAAGCGCCGATCACCATGCGCGGCCCTTCGACGATGCCCGCGTTGATGGCGTCGCGCACCGCACACAGCTCGTTCACCAGCAGGCCGTAGGGGCCGTTCATGCCGAGATCGCGCAGCGTGGTGAAGCCCATGTCGAAGCAGTTCTGCGCGTGGAAGAGGGCGTACATCTGCTGCAGGTGCGGCATGATCTCGAACTGCGCGACGCGGTGATTGTGGAACGTCATGCAGTTGAACATCGCCGTATGGATGTGAAGATCCATCAGCCCCGGTATGAGCGTGCAGCCCTCGGCGTCGATCACGTCCGCGTCCGGCGGTACCTGTGTTTTGTCCCGAGAGCCGACGCTTTTAATGCGCCGGCCCTGAAGCACGATCACCGGATCCTTCAACGGCGCGCCGCCGCGGCCATCGATCAGCGTCGCGCCCTTGATGACTTTCGGCGGCCCTTTGTCGGTCTCGCTCAGGAATTCCTGCGACTTCACGGTTTCTCCCTCCTCGGCGGTGCGCCCGCGGCGCACCGGACGTCTTTATCTGAATCCTCTCATGGCGTCGACGAACTGCGCGTACGCCGCGGGATCGAACGCGCCTTTCTTCAGCGACGCCGGAGCAAAGTCGAATGCGTCGAACGTGCGTTCGATCTCTTCACGCTCCATATCCCGCGCAATGAAAACCAGCCGTGACCGGCGATCTTCGCCGGGCCACCTCTCCAATACGAACGGCTCGTGGACGACGGTCTGCACCGCGTTCACGACGACGGGGTCGCCTTCGACATTGAGCAGGGCTTTCACGCGCAGCAGATTCGCCCCGCGCAGTCCCGCGAGCATGTCGAGCCACATCGTAAACCCGGCGCGCCGGATCGGCCGATCGTAATAGAAAGCGAATGCGCGGACGCCAGAATCGTGGCGATGCTTTTCGGCGGCACCGTGATGACGATGCTCGCACATTTCGAATTCAGCCGTCCGCAGCCAGTGCTCGATATCCTTTGAATGCCTATCCAGGCCGCGAGCGGTACCGCGCAACTTGGCAGCGTCTATGCGGCCGCCGACGACTTCGTGCAACTCGGCGCCGGGATTGAGTCGCCGCAGGCGCTCCTTCAACGCGATAACACTGTCGGCAGGCGCGATATCGGTTTTCGTGATCAGCAGTGCGTCGGCGACGGCAGCCTGCTTGACCGATTCCGGATGGCGGTCGAGCTGCGCGTCTCCGTTTACGGCATCGACGAGCGACACGACGTTCTCGAGCACGTAGACATCCCGCAGCGCGGGATCCGAGACGATGGACTGCAGCACGGGAACGGGATCGGCGAGGCCAGTCGTCTCGATGAGAAGATGCCCAAAACGCGGCACGATCCCGCTCTCGCGTTTACGCTGGAGGTCGGCCAGCGTTTCGACGAGATCGCCTCGGACGGTGCAGCAGAGGCAGCCCGTGTCGAGCAGCACCATGTTCTCCGCCGGCGTGGACACGAGCAGGTGATCGATACCGATCTCGCCGAACTCGTTGATGATGACGGCGCTGTCGGCGAGCGCGGGCTGCTGGAGCAGCCGGTTGAGGAGCGTCGTCTTGCCGCTGCCCAGAAAGCCGGTGATGAGTACTACGGGGATACGGCCGGCGACGAGAACCATCACGCGCTCGTCACCGGTGGCGCGCTCACAGCGCACTCTACGCGCCGGTTACCGGTCACTCGTCACTCGTCGCCAGTCACGCGTGGCGGGTCAGGCGGCTTTCGTCCGCTTCTCCTCGTCGGCACTGTAGCGTGCCTGGCAGGCCAGACTGTTCATGCGCGCGCGATGGAGAAGCGCGGCCTGACCTGCCGCAACGTTTGCGGCATTGCCTTTCCAAACCTTGAGCGACGGCGCCTGCAGCGCGCGGCCGTAAGAAAACGAGAGCGGCCACGGCAGGTTCTCCTTGAATATGCGGTTCATCGCGTTCAGATGATCCGTTGCCAGCTCATCGCTTTGGCCGCCGGACAGGAAGACAATGCCTGCGACCGCGGCAGGCACGGTGCGCTTCAACGTCCGCACGGTGCGGTCCGCGACTTCGTCCACGCTCACCCGCTGCCCACTCTCGCTGCCCGCGACCACCATGCTGGGCTTGAGCACCGAGCCTTCGAGCATTACACGGTTGAGGTACAGCGCGTCGTACACCGCGTTCAGCGTCCACTCCGTGACCTGTTCGCAGCGATCGATCGTGTGATTGCCGTCCATGAGCACCTCCGGCTCGACGATCGGAACGAGCCCCGCTTCCTGGCAGATCGCCGCATAACGCGCGAGCGCGTGAGCGTTCTCTTCGATGCAGGCAGCGCTCGGGATGTCCTTGCCGATATTGATGACGGCCCGCCACTTCGCGAACTTCGCGCCCATCTTCACGTATTCGGCACAGCGCTTGGGCAGCCCGTCGAGACCTTCGGTGATCTGCTCGCCCGGGCAGAACGGGAGCGGCTTCGCACCCGTGTCGACCTTGATTCCGGGCATGATGCCGTTGCGCTTCAGCAGCTCGACGAACGCCGTGCCATCCGCCGATTTCTGGCGAATGGTTTCGTCGTAAAGAATGACGCCGCTGATGTAGTCGCCGAGCCCTTTCGTCGTGAAGAGCATGTCGCGATACGCGCGGCGGTTCTCTTCCACGTTGTCGACATTGATGCTCTTGAAGCGCCTTTCGATCGTACCGGTGCTTTCATCCGCGGCAAGGATGCCCTTGCAGGACGCGACGAGAGCTTTGGCATTAGCGACGAGATCTTGTGACGGCATGACGGTTCTCCTGCAAGTCGTTCGGGGGGCGTATCGGGAAAACAGCTATGGCTGCATTTTAAGGAAAGGAGGTCCCGGAGGGAAACCATGCTCTTGAAGGAAGGGAGGTCTCAGAGGGAAACCATGGGTTTCCCTCTGAGTTGTTGATCGAGCCCACGCCTAGCCGCTGGTCAAGCCGAGCGAAGCGAGGTGGCGGGGCTAGGCGTGCCGGTGTTCGCCCACCTTCACGATCTTCATCGTGTTCGTCCCTCCCGCGATGCCGTAAGGCTCTCCGATCGTGATTACCATGAAGTCGCCGTTCTCGACGGCTCCGCGCTGCAGAAGCTCGTCTTCGGCCATTTCCAGCGATTTTTCAGGATCGCGCACACCTTTGAACTTCACGGGATAGACGCCGCGGAAGAGCGTCACTTTGCGCCGCGTTTCGGGAACTGCGCTCATCGCATAGATAGGCACCGGGTTCGGCAGGCGCGACATGAGGAGCACCGTCTTGCCGCTTTGCGTCATCGCCGCGACCGCTTTGATGTTCAGGCTGTTCGCGGTGAAGATCGTCGCCCGCGCGATGGCTTCTTCGACATCGGCCGGGCCTCTCTCGCGGCGCCGCTCGATCGGGTTGATAGCTTCCTTCTCGGCTTCGATGCACACGCGGGCCATCGCCGTTATCGTCTCGACCGGATACTGCCCCGTCGCAGTTTCGGCCGACAGCATGACCGCATCCGTGCCGTCGAGTACGGCGTTCGCGACGTCGGACACTTCGGCGCGCGTCGGAATGGGACTCGTAATCATCGATTCCATCATCTGGGTGGCCGTGATGACGGCGCGATTCTTCTGCCGCGCGAGCCGGATCATTCTCTTCTGCAGTGCGGGCACAACGGCGTCGCCCACCTCGACTGCGAGGTCGCCGCGCGCCACCATGATCGCGTCGGACGCTTCCAGGATCTCGTCCAGTGCGTCGATCGCTTCGGCGCGTTCGATCTTCGCGATGATGAGGCTGCTGCCGCCCGCTTTTTCCATGAGGTCGCGCGCCCAGCGGATATCCTCGCCGGATCGCGGAAACGACACGCCGAGAAAGTCCGCCTTGAGCTCGGCGGCCGTCACGATGTCGCGCATATCCTTTTCGGTCAGCGCGGGGGCCGTGAGTCCGCCCCCGCGGCGGTTGATACCCTTATTGTTGCTGAGCACTCCGCCTTGTTCCACGACCGTCTCGATGCGCGATCCTTGGACGTTTTCCACACCGAGCACGATACGGCCGTCGTCAAGGAGTAGCGTATCCCCCGCGCGTACGTCGTTCGGCAGGTTCTTGTAGTCCAGTCCCACGCCGCGTTCGTCGCCGAGCGCCCGCTCGGCGTCGAGCACGAATTGCTTGCCGCCTTCGAGAATGATGCGACCTTCCTCGAACTTGCCGATACGAATCTTGGGACCCTGGAGATCCACGAGCACACCGACGGCCCGTCCAGCGCGCTGCGCAAGCGAGCGCACGAGCTCGACGCGCTTGCGATGTTCGTCAGCCGTGCCGTGCGAGAAATTCATGCGAACGACATCCAGTCCGGCCTCGATCATGCGTCCAAGCGTTCTGGCATCGCTCGATGCAGGCCCGAGCGTCGCGACGATTTTCGTGCGCCTCAAAATCATTTCGCATCCGCTCGCTGTTCGAGGATTTCGATCGCCGGCAATTTCTTTCCTTCGAGAAACTCGAGAAAAGCGCCGCCGCCCGTCGATATGTACGAGATGCCTTTCGCCACGTCGTACTTCGCTACGGCCGCGAGCGTATCACCACCGCCCGCGATGGAAAACGCCTTCGACGCCGCGATCGCCTTCGCGAGTGTCTTCGTACCGTTGCCGAACTGATCGAACTCGAAAACGCCGACCGGCCCATTCCAGACGATCGTCCCGGCGCGCTGCAGCATCTGTGCGTACATCTCGGCGGTCTGCGGTCCGATGTCCAGGATGAGATCGTCCTCGGCGACCTCGCCCGCGGACTTCGTTGTTGCCGGGGCTGTCACCGCGAATTCTTTCGCGCAAACGACATCCACGGGAACCGGCACCGCGCCGCCTTTCGCCTTCAGTACCTCGGAGATCTTGCGCGTTTCGTCGACGAGCTCGGCCTCCGCGAGTGACTTGCCGATCGGCTTACCTGCCGCAAGCAGAAAAGTATTCGCAATACCGCCGCCCACGATGAGCTGATCGACTTTTTTCGCAAGCGACGCAAGGATCGTGAGCTTCGTGGAGACCTTCGATCCACCGACGATCGCAACGAGCGGCCGGGCCGGGCGTTCGAGCGCGCGGGAGAGCGCTTCGATTTCCGCCGCCATCAGCGGACCGGCGCACGCCACCGTTGCGAATCGCGCGATGCCGTGCGTCGTTGCCTCGGCACGATGCGCCGTGCCGAACGCGTCATTCACGTAAACGTCGCAGAGCGCGGCCATCCTCCTGGAAAGCGCTTCATCATTCTTTTTCTCGCCTTTGTTGAAGCGACAGTTTTCGAGCAGAACGAGGCGCCCGGGCTCGACTTCGACACCGTCCAGCCAGTCGCGCTTCAGCGGCACCTCCGTCTCGAGCAACGCCGAGAGATGTTTCGCGACCGGCGCAAGCGATTCGTTTTCATCGAACACGCCTTCTTTCGGCCGGCCGAGATGCGACGTGAGCATGACCTGCGCGCGCTGCTCGAGCGCATAGCGTATGCCAGGCAGCGCCGCGCGGATGCGCGTGTCGTCCGCCACCTTGCCATCTTTCATCGGAACGTTGAAATCGACGCGAATGAAGACCCGCTTCTCGCGCAGGTCGAGATCGGTCATTTTGAGGATGGTCATGGCGGACGTTCGAACGTGCAAAAAGCGTTACTTGCCGCGCTCACGCGCGATGAGCCCACTCATTGTGGCTACGGCCGGCCCTTGCTGGCCTTAACTTTCGCTTACGCGAAAGTGAGCCTACGCCGCAACGAGTGTGGGGCCTACGGAATCCAACCTATTTTGCATTCATCAATGCAATCGTCGTATCCAACATCCGGTTGCTAAATCCCCATTCGTTGTCATACCAGGAAAGCGCCTTGACGAGCACGCCGTTCGAGACTTTCGTCAGGCTCGCGTCGACGATGCTCGACGCCGGATTGTGGTTCAGATCGCTCGAAACGACGGGGTCCTCGGTGTATTCCAGAATACCTTTGAGATCGCCCTCCGCCGCGGCCTTGAGGATCGCGTTGACTTCCTGGACGGTGGTGGCGCGCCCGGCGGTAAACGTGAGGTCCACCAATGAGACGTTGGCGGTCGGCACGCGGACCGCGAAGCCGTCGAGCTTGCCGTTCAGCTCGGGCAACACGAGCCCCACTGCCGCGGCGGCGCCCGTCTTCGTCGGGATCATGTTGAGCGCGGCCGCCCGGGCGCGGCGCAGGTCCTCGTGATAGACGTCCGTCAGGACCTGGTCGTTGGTGTACGAATGCACGGTGGTCATCAGGCCCTGGACGATCCCGAGCTTGTCGTGCAACGCCTTGGCGAGCGGCGCAAGACAGTTGGTGGTGCAAGACGCGTTAGAAATGACCGTGTGGCTCGCCTTGAGCCCCTTGTGGTTCACGCCGTAGACGACCGTTGCGTCGACATCCTTGCTGCCGGGCGCCGAGATGATCACTTTCTTCGCGCCGCCTTTCAGGTGCGCGCCCGCCTTTTCCTTGCTCGTGAAAAGCCCGGTGCACTCGAACACGACATCCACGCCGAGCGAGCCCCACGGCAATTCGGCGGGGTTGCGCTGCGCGAGCACCTTGATGCGATCGCCGTTGACCACCATGGAATCGCCATCCACCTGCACGGTTCCCGGAAACTTCCCGTGCACCGTGTCGTAACGCGTGAGGTGCGCGTTCGTTTGCGCGTTGCCGAGATCGTTGATTGCTACGATCTCGATCCCGTGTTTCTTGCCGCTCTCATAATGAGCGCGCAGGATGTTACGGCCGATGCGGCCATAACCGTTGATCGCGACTTTGATGGCCATCTCACTTCTCCTGATCGATGCTAAAGAACCGTCTTGACGGTATTCACCACGTTCTCTGCAGTGAAGCCGAAATGCTTGAACACGTCTGCGGCGGGCGCGGACTCACCGAAGCGGTCTATGCCGATCACCGCGCCTTCGAGCCCGACGTATTTACGCCAGCAATCGGTGACACCGGCCTCTACCGCAATGCGCGGAATGCCTCTCGGCAGCACGTCAGCACGGTAGGATGCGCTCTGGCGGTCGAATACGTTCGTCGAGGGCATCGAGACCACTCGCACGGGAATACTTTGCGAGGCGAGCATTTTCTGTGCCTCTATCGCGAGTTGCACTTCCGAACCGCTCGCGATAAGGACGGCGCGTGCACTCGCCGCATCGGAAAGAACGTAGCCCCCGCGCGATATCGCGGCGAGCTGCTCAGCGGTACGACTCTGTGCCGGCACGTTCTGCCGCGTAAACAGAAGGCTCGCCGGGCCGTCGCGGCGCCCGACCGCCTCGAACCAGGCGACGGCGGACTCGGTCGCATCGCACGGACGCCACACGTCCATGTTCGGGATGAGCCGCAAAGCCGCGGCATGCTCGATCGGCTGGTGCGTCGGGCCGTCTTCGCCGAGGCCGATCGAATCGTGCGTGAACACATAGATCACGCGCTGCTTCATGAGCGCGGCCATCCGCAGAGCGTTACGCGCGTAATCGGAAAACGTCAGGAACGTCGCGCAGTAAGGGATGAGTCCGCCATGAAGAGCAATGCCGTTCGATATGGCGGCCATGGCGAACTCGCGCACGCCGAAGTAAATGTAGTTGCCGCCACGCTCGCGTCCCACCGGCCTCGAGCCCGACCACATCGTGAGATTGGACGCGGCGAGATCTGCCGAGCCGCCGATCAGCTCCGGCAGCACAGGTCCCAGCGCCTCCAGCATGTTCTGCGACGCCTTGCGCGTCGCGATCGTCTCGGCTTTAGCGTCGATCTTCTGCAGCACGCTCTGCACTTGAGCGCGCCACTCCGTCGGGAGCTCGCCCGCCATGCGCCTGCGAAACTCGGCCGCCTTGTCGCGATGCTGCTTCGCGTACTTTTCGAACGCCTGGTTCCACTCGCTCTCGAGCTTCGCGCCGCGCTCACGCGCGTCCCAGCCGGCGTAGATCTCACGCGGGATTTCGAACGCCGGGTGGTTCCAGCCCAGGCTCCTGCGTGTAGCCGCGACTTCCTCGGCGCCGAGCGGCGCGCCATGAGCGGCGCCGGTGTTCGCCTTCTTCGGCGCGCCTTTCGCGATGATGGTCTTACAGCAGATCAGCGTCGGCCGCGAGCGTTCCGATCGGGCTTTCTCTATCGCGGCTTCGACGGCGGCGGAATCATGGCCGTCGACGTCGCGGATCACGTGCCAGCCGTACGCTTCGAAGCGCTTCGGGGTGTCGTCCGTGAACCACTGCGGCATCGAGCCCTTCTCGGAATCGATCGAGATGCCGTTGTCGTCCCAGAACCCGATCAGCTTCGAAAGACCGAGCGTGCCAGCGAGCGAGCACGCTTCGTGAGAGACGCCTTCCATGAGGCAGCCGTCGCCGAGGAACACATAGGTGTAATGGTCGACCGGCTTGAATTCCCCGATGTTGAAGTCCGCGGCAAGCACGCGTTCCGCGATTGCCATTCCGACGGCGTTTGCGAGACCTTGCCCGAGCGGACCGGTCGTCGTTTCGACCCCGACGGTGATCTCGTACTCCGGATGCCCGGGGGTCTTCGAGTGAAGCTGTCTGAAGTTCTTCAGCTCCGTCATGGGCAGGTCGTAGCCGGTGAGGTGCAGGAGTGCATAGAGCAGCATGGACCCGTGTCCGTTAGACACGACGAAGCGGTCGCGGTCAGGCCATTTGGGATTCGCCGGGTTGTGGCGCAGGTAGCGGGTCCAGAGTACTTCGGCGATATCGGCCATACCCATCGGCATTCCGGGGTGGCCGGAATTCGCTTGCTGTACGGCGTCCATGGCGAGCACGCGAATGGCGTTCGCGAGTTCGAGGCGTGAGGTCATCGGCCTGCGGGGAGGGGAAAGGCGGAAAAGGTGGGATTATAAAGCCGCGACGCGTCCGCGGTAAGGCACGGGTACGCAGGTTTCGAACGAAAACCCCGGGTTTTCCTCTGTTCGTGTAGCGGGCGCTGAAGCTGGCGGCACGAGCACCCGTCACGCTACTCGTCGATGCGCCGCCTTTACTGCTCGTCCGGCCGCCTGCTCACCTTTATGCCGAGCTGCTTCAACTTGCGGTAGAGGTGGGTGCGCTCGAGCCCTACGGTATCGGCCACGCGGCTGATGTTGCCGCCTTCCTTGCCGATGTGGTACTCGAAATACACGCGCTCGAAAGCGTCGCGCGCGTCGCGCAGCGGCAGATCGAACTGGAGCTCGTGTGCGAGCTGCCGCGCGTTCACCGGTTGCGGCAGCGTGCGCTCCACATCTTCGAGGCTGATCTGCTCCCCGAGCGTGGTCTGCGCGAGCGTCTGCACGGTTGTATGCAGTTGCAGAAGGTTCCCGGGCCAGTCGTAATTCCGCAGCGCGTTGAGCGCCGCGGTCGAGAACTCGCGAGGCGGGACTTCTTTCGCCTCTATCAGCTGCGAAAGCAGCAGATTCGCGATCTCCGGCACGTCTTCGCGGTGCTCGCGCAGGCTCGGTAATCCTATGGTCGTGCTGGAGAGCACTGAGTAAAGGCGCGCGTCGAAGCTACCGAGCGCGACGAGCTCGGCGAGGTGGCGTGTCGAACCGCAAACGAGGCGCGCGTTGTAGCGGTCCAGCTTGGAAACAAGCAGAAGCAGCCCTTTTTGCTCGACGCGGGTGAGCTCGGCCACTTCGTGCAGGAACAGGGTGCCTTCGCGGCCCTGGTTCAGAAGCTCGAGCGGCGCCTCGGCCAGGAGCGAAGTGGAATCGGGCGCGACCCACGGAGTATTGCGGACATGGAGCGAGCGCGCACAGAGCTCTATACCGCATCCGGGCTCGGCCACGAGCAGCACCGGCGTGCGCAAATTGGCGACGCGCTCGAGCCGCGCTTTCAACTCCGCGACGACCGCCGCGCGGCCTAGTGCGGCAAGCGACAGATTCGACTGCGGCTGTTCGATGCCGTGCTTGAGCGCGCGCCCGACCGTCGCAAGCAGCTTCTGTAACGCGATTGGTTTCTCGAGGAAATCGTAAGCGCCGACCCGTGTCGCCTGGACCGCGGTATCGATCGTGCCATGGCCGGACATCATGACGACCGGCATGGTCAGAAGTCCCGCGCTCGCCCATTCCTTCAGTAACGTGATCCCGTCGGTATCGGGCATCCAGATATCGAGAAGGACGAGATCGGGTCGCGCGCGCGCGCGAAATGCGCGTGCATCGGCGGCGTTTTCAGCGAGACGGACCTGGTAGCCTTCTTCCGACAGGATTTCCGACAGCAGCTCTCGTATGCCGATTTCGTCGTCGACGACCAGAATTTGTTGCATGTGCGAAGTCTACTCCCTCGATCAGGCAGCGGATTTGTGCGCGGCGCGATATGCCGCGGCCGTGGGTAACGTGATCGTCACCTGCGCGCCACGCGGGCGCACGTTCGCCACGGTCACTTCGCCGCGGTGCTCTTCGACGATTTTCTTCACGATCACCAGGCCGAGTCCCGTGCCTTTCGGCTTCGTGGTGACGTAGGGCTCGAACGCTCGTTTCATGAGGTGCTCGGGGAAACCGATACCGTTGTCGGTGATGCTGAACCGCACGCTTTCGCCGTCGCGCTCGACCGCGATCACGATGCGCGGGTCGCTCGTTTCGCCGAGCGCGTCCTGCGCGTTCTGAAGGACGTTGTGGATCACCTGCCTCAGCTGCGCCGCGTCGCCGATGATCGGCGGCACCCCCGGCGCGAGCGCGAGCTCGATCGTCGGGCGCACCGATTCGTACAGCGTCAGCACTTCCCGCAGGAGCGCGGGAAGATCCAGCTCGTGCATGGAGGGCTCCGGCGTGCGGGCATACTGGCTGAATGCGTCGACCATGCGCTTCAACGCCGCGACCTGATTGACGATGGTACGCGTCGAGCGCGTCAGCATGTCCGCGTCCGGTTGCGCGAGTTTCGGCGCGAGCTTGACCTCCACGCGCTCGGCCGAGAGCTGTATCGGGGTCAGCGGGTTCTTGATTTCATGAGCGAGCCGGCGCGCGACTTCGGCCCACGCGGCATCGCGTTGCGCCTGGAGGAGATGCGTGACGTCGTCGAACACGACGACGAAACCGGTGTCCGCGCCCGGCGGCAACGGGGCGCCGCGCAGCAACAGCACCTGCGTGCCGTCGCGTGCTTCGCGTTCCACCTGATGCTCCCATTCCGTGCGGTCGACCGCCGTGAACGCCGTGCGGATCGCCTGGGAAAGCGGAACGAGCGACGGGTCGAGCGCATCCCATGCGCCGAGCTCGCGTCCGATGAGCGGCGTGCAATCCAGTTGCAGTATCTCGTGAGCGCTGCGGTTCGCGGAGCGCAACCGTAGCGCGTCGTCGAAAGCGAGAACGCCCGCCGAGAGGTTCGCCAGTATGCTTTCCAGGTGCGCTTTCGCATGCGCGAGCTCCGCCTCCTTGCGCTCGGCTTCGGCGCGCGCGTCGGCAAGCTGCAAAGTCATGCTGTTGAACGAGCGCGTGAGCATGCCGAGCTCGTCGCGGCCGTGTTCGGCCGCACGATGGCTGAAGTCGCCCTGAGCCACGGCGCGCGTGCCTTCGACAAGCACGTTGAGCGGTGCCGAGAGCCGGTCCGACAGCAGCACCGATGCGGCGACTGCGGAAAGCAGCGTAAGCAGGAGGGTGAGCGTGAGCGTAATGGCATACAGCCGCTTGAGCCCGCGCCGGGCGAGCAGCAACTCCTGATATTCCTCGTATCCCGCTCGCACCGTTTCGGCATCACGTGCCAGCTCCTCCGGCACGGGCTGAAGCAATTGCAGTGCACGCGCTTCTTCCGACAGCGACATGACATTGACCGGCGCGATCACGCGCAGATACAGGCCGCGGTCCCCGATCGCTTCGATCGCGGCATACGTCTGCTGCAGACGCAGCGTACGCAACGCCGCTGCGGGCGGCGCTTCCGGTGTCATGCGCGCCCGCTCGTGAGCGGAGTAGGCAAGAAGCTTCCCGCGCTGCGTGTACAGGCTCGCTTCCTGTACGCCCGACTGCTCGCGCAACCCGTTCAGCATGCCCGGATGCTCGGAGGCGGGCTTCACCGAAAACGCGAGCGCGATCGCGTCGGCTTTTACCGTGAGGTCCTTCAGCATGCGATCGAGAGCGCTGCGCCCCAGCTTGAGCCCGCCTTCAAGCGCCTTGTCGATCCGCACCTCGAACCACGAATCGATGCTTTTGCCGAGAAACTGAACGGACACGCCGTAGATCAGCGCGCCCGGCAGGATGCCGACCAACGCAAAGAGTCCGACGAGCCGCAGCGTGAGCTTGGAGCCGAAGACCCGCAAGCGGAGCCTGCGCCGCAGGATGTAGAGCTGATAGCCGACGAGCGCCGCCATCACGACCGCGATCGCGCCGTTGAGCGACAGCAGCAGCGGATAATGCTGCGCGAAACGCGCCGTGTTCGCCGCAGCCGTTGCGAGGAGAAACAGCGCGACGGCTGCAAGGCCCGTGAAGAGCACAAGCACGTAGCGCAGCCATGCCGGGGCTCTGACGGACGCGGCGCTCATAGTGTCACCTGCCAGCGATACCAGTCGGATCCGACGTTCCA
>Ga0075431_100005432_pt1 | contig 12589 bp, 9 predicted proteins | sample RhiMetdeltSRZDD5_FD_75297 | JGI IMG/M metagenome (GOLD analysis project Ga0075431, IMG submission 75297) | Populus rhizosphere microbial communities from Tennessee, USA - Rhizosphere MetaG P. deltoides SRZDD5 | ecosystem: Host-associated > Plants > Roots > Rhizosphere > Soil | place: USA... | reverse complement strand
TCGACCGCGGCAAGCTCGATGTCCTGTGTCGGCGGCTCGGCCAGAGGTACCTCCTTGGAACTTGCCACCTCGGTTGGAATTTCTCGCAGGTGAACCGCCGGCATCACGGCCGAAGAGGCGGGCTCCACCACGACTTTCGCCGGCACAATCTTGACCACAAGCTCTTGTGGCGGCGTTGCTAAATCGCCGGACTTGCGGTCGAGAGCCTCGACCATCAGCTGCAGCTTGCCGTTGACCTCGGCGGGGACACGAAGCGCTGCGTGCTTTTGCTCCTTTGGGGTCAAAAGCCACGAGCCGTCGCTCGCGCGCTTGCCGGTCGAAACTACGACCGTATCGGGCACGCCCAGGATGCGAAGATCAACCGTGTTCCCTCCGCCTGTTGTCTCGATGTTCAACGGAATGTCGGAACCGGCTTGCCCCTCGGCGTCGAAGGCCACAAGCCGGACCACGGCGAGTTTCTTCGGTTTTCGAGCGGGCACTGCAGCCAACGGCTGCTCTTCGGATTTGGCCTCTGCCGGTACAGTAACAGTCTGGCTGGCGATCTTCGGCTTCTCGATAGGTAAGAAGCCTTGGGTGAGCGCGGTGAGCCGCGATTCAAAACTGATCGGAGAGTGCCAGTCATAGGCGAAAATGACGGCTGAAATTCCGATCATGAACGAGGCCGTGAACAGCGTCGCGACCCGCAACGGACGCAGCCGCTTCGGACGGGCAGCCTTGCTGGCTCCTCCCTTTCGCGCCCGTCGGGCATGTCGTTCATCCCGCTCGAGGGCCTCCTGAAGGCGGGCCAGAGCGTTTTCTACACGTTGAGCGCTCTGGAACGCCTCATCCCAGACCTCAGGAAAACTTGCGGTGGGTGCCTTGAGTGGTGGCAAGGTCGTTCGCCGGTTGGCTTCGGATTCAGGTACGAAGATCGAATCGATGTCGACATCCTTCAACGCAGCCAGAGGCTTTTCTTGATTCTCCAGTTTCGCTGGCGGTGGGGGCAGGGAAGGCGTTGCAGATTCACCCTCGTCTCCGCTCGCCGTCACGAACATGGCCGCCGACAGAGGAGCGGGTGAGCTGGGACATTGCTCCGATATATCCTTGGGGCCGATGGCCTCCCCGTTGGAACTCTGAGTCCGGGCCTCGGCTTCGAGCCTGCGCCGCATGGCATCGATCATCTTGCTTCGCAGGATGCCGGCATCGGCCACTTCGGCCTTTACGGCCTCGATGCGCTCGTTTCGCAGTCTCGTTCTTTGGGCCTCGGCCTGGGAAGGAACAAGTAACCTTCCAGCGAGTGTCTCGTTGCTGGAATCGACTGAATTCGCGGCGGTTTTCGGGTGATCACTCACGCCACAATACTCCCCTCGATTGTGATCAATGACCTAAGGAAAGGAACCCGCTGCCCTTATTGGGGGCGGGTTTCCTTCCACTTCAGGAAACGCTTGAACAGTTCTTCCTGGTCTTCGGCGCTGAGCGCGGTGGCTTGTCCGGTGGACTTCAGGAAACTCTTAAACTCACTGACTTGCTGAGTATCACTTCCTTCATGCGACTCAAGCCAGGTGCGGGCAGGCTCGAACCGCTTCCAGCCTGGAACGTCTGCGGCAAGGTTTACTTCCTGCCACTTCGGATGGCGTGGAGCTTGCAGGAACTCGTCGAACTGGCTGAAGAAGGCCTCGACGAAGCGCTTGAGCTTGCTGTACCGGCCATTCCCCTTTCGCCAGTTAAACACGGCCATGACGGCGCCGACAGCGACCGTCTTGACTTCCTGATTCGGTGGAATGAGCCCCGGATAATCGCTGACGCTGAAGTCGCCGGGAAGATAGGTCTCCGCCAGTTCCGGGGTCAGATCCACGTTCAGGAGCTGCAGCCCGTCCTCGGGCTTGATCGAGGTGAAAAGTGGCGCGGGCTTCCCAGCCACATAGAAGAGCGCATCGATCTCGCCCTTCTTGAGCTTGTCGAGCGCCAGCTCGTAATCGAAGGTGGTGATCTCGACGTCGATGCCGAGCTTTTTGAAGATCACCGAGGCGGTCATATAGGTGCCGCTGCCTTGATTGGCGAAATTGACCTTTCGTCCCTTGAGATCCTCCACAGTCTTCACGTCGGTGCGCGTCAGAATGTGAATTTCCTCGTTGTAGAGCTTGGTGATGAAAGCGATTCGGGTGCCGATATCAGGATAAGTGCCGGTCTCACGGATATACTGGAGAACGTCCGACTGCACGATGCCCACATCGATGCCGCGCAAATAGAGAATGTCGGTGATGTTCTGGACCGAGCCCTTGCCGATGATCGGGAGAACGCGAAGATCGTCGCCCTCGTCGAGCACGGCAGAGAGATCCGTCGCGATACGCGCATAAGTGCCCGTAATCGCTCCCGATATGATACCGACCGTGCCGCGGTTGACCTGTTCGACTTTGGTGGAGTGAGCCTGAGAACCTGGCTGGGGTGCTGCTATGGCGCCCTGGGCAGCTGCGAGTGATGGAGAGAGTAAAAAAACACAACAAACTACCAACGCCCGAACGCCGCACGTCATGGCCGCCTCCTCCTGTCGAGCTCGTTGTTCTTTGCCGGCAACGCCGGATGGCCTCGAGACTCGAACCCTGCCTTCCCGATTCGGTATAGTGCATTGCAATTAGGCGCTGCATTGAGGATTTGTTGCGGCGAATTTGCGGCAACGGCCATAGGCATTAATTTCGCCATTCCGAATCTGTCGGGATATAAAGAATCATGACCGCGAAACTCTCGGTGAATGTCAATGCCGTGGCGCAGCTCCGCAATCGCCGCAACCTGCCTTGGCCTTCGGTCACTGCCGTTGCACGGATTGCCCTTGAGGCCGGTGCCTATGGACTTACCGTTCATCCGCGTCCTGATGAGCGCCACATCCGCAAGTCCGATGTCTTTGAGATCGCCGAGCTTCTCCGGGATTTTCCAGGCAAGGAGTTCAACGTCGAAGGTTATCCTTCCGATGATTTCCTTGCGCTGGTGGAAAGGGCGGCGCCCGATCAGGTCACCCTCGTACCCGATCATCCCGGTCAGTCGACCTCCGACCATGGATGGGCGATCGAGGCGGAGCATCATCTCCTGAAGGATGCAGTCTCGCGGCTGCGCGCCCAGGACATCCGGGTTTCACTCTTCATCGACGCCGATGCTCAAGTTCCGTCGCTTGCCCGGCAGGTGGGGGCGGATCGGGTGGAACTATACACGGGTCCCTTTGGGGCGAAGTTCACGCCACAAGCGCGAAGCGGCGAACTGCGTAAGTTGAAGGCGGCCGCCGAGGCCGCACACCGCTCAGGATTGGGGGTCAATGCCGGTCATGATCTGACTCGCGAAAATCTTCCCGAGCTGATCGCGGCAATTCCGTTTCTCGAGGAGGTTTCGATCGGCCACGCCGTCTCCGCCGATGCGCTGATTTTCGGCATGGCGGAAACGGTGCGCCTGTTTCGAGCGGCCTGTTGCGATCCAGTCAGGGGCGTCAAGGAAGGTGCATAGGCCCCATTCGCCTTCCGCAGGCGCTCGGACCTCCTTATACCTTGTGTTTTGAAGCCCCAGGGCTATTCTCCGCGCCGATTTTGGGGGTTTGCAGCCACGAAAAAGGGGGTCATGAGTCATGCGGGTTTATTATGATCGGGATGCCGATGTTAACCTGATCAAGGGAAAGAAGGTCAGCATCATCGGCTATGGTAGCCAGGGGCGCGCCCATGCGCTCAACCTGAACGACTCGGGCGCCAGAAACCTCGCGGTTGCCCTGCGCAAGGGTTCGGCATCCGCCAAGAAAGCGGAAACCGATGGTCTCAAGGTTATGAGCGTGCCGGAAGCGGCCAAGTGGGCTGACCTGCTCATGATGGCGACCCCCGACGAGCTCCAGGCCGACATCTGGAACTCGGAAATCGCGCCGCATATTCGGGATGGCGCGGCGATTGCCTTCGCGCATGGTCTCAACGTCCATTTCAATCTGATCACGCCGCGATCGGAGATTGACGTGCTCATGGTCGCCCCCAAGGGCCCGGGCCACACCGTTCGCAGTGAATTTCAGAAGGGCGGAGGCGTGCCATGTCTGATTGCCATCCACCAGGATGCCTCGGGCAACGCGCATGACCTGGCCCTCTCCTATGCCTCGGCAATTGGCGGCGGCCGTTCCGGCATTATCGAAACGACATTCAAGGAGGAATGTGAAACCGACCTTTTTGGTGAGCAGGTGGTGCTCTGTGGCGGGCTCGTGGAGCTCATCCGCGCCGGCTACGAGACGCTGGTCGAAGCAGGCTACGCGCCGGAGATGGCCTACTTCGAATGCCTGCACGAAGTGAAGCTGATCGTCGACCTCATCTATGAGGGTGGCATAGCGAATATGAACTATTCCATCTCCAACACGGCCGAGTTTGGTGAATATGTCACGGGCCCGCGAATCGTCAACGAAGCGACGAGGGCGGAGATGAAACGTGTTTTGAAGGATATCCAATCCGGCGCATTCACTTCCGAATGGATTCGGGAAGTCAAAGCAGGCCAGCCCAAGTTCAAGGCCATCAGGCGGCTGAACGACTCGCATCCCATCGAGGAGGTAGGCCGAAAACTTCGCGAGATGATGCCATGGATCGCCAAGAACAAGCTGGTGGACAAGAGCAGGAACTAGGCCGGACGCTCAACTCTGTGCGGAGCTCTGGGTCCTTCTGGCCGACGAAAAACCGTATACGAGTGCTCTGATCGGCTTCGAATGTCTCCGATCCGGCAGCTCGTCGCAGCCTCGCTCGTCGTCGCCCCCGGCCGATGGAAATTCGAGAGCGAGAATCGTCCGCAGATCGAGAAATTTTGGAAAAAGGCGCGCGACGAAAATCCGACCTTGCACAATGGGGAAGTCTATATGCTCACCCATTGGAACTTGACCGGGGACCGGCTCGATGGACTAGTCCAGCCGGCGGACTACGCCAGCTTCCTTTACTGGCGCGAGCGCGGCTATCCTGAAACAGGAGCACGCAACTGTTTCGGCTCGAGCATCCTGCAGTCACGCGAGGGCCATCTCTTGTTTGGGCGCATGGCGCCTCATAACGTAACGGCGGGTCTCGTGTATCCCGTCGGCGGCTCCTTCGGCGAGGAAGATGTGAGGGACGGCATGCTTCATGTCGAAACCAACATCGAACGCGAGCTGCTCGAGGAGACCGGTCTGACGACCAAAGGTGCGCAACGACAGGAAGGCTATGTCTGCGTCGAGGAGGGTCCCCGCATATCGCTCGCCGCCGTTTTTCTCTTCGATTGTACCTCCAGTGAGCTCCGTCAGCGCATTCAAAGCCATCTCGATATGTGCGATGATCCTGAACTGGATGAGGTCGTGATCTTCCGGCGACGAGCCTTTGCCCGCCACCACCGCATGCCGGAGTTTGCCCGTATGTTGATCGATCACCTGCTGCCGCGATGAAACTGCATTATCACATCCTCGACGTGTTTACCGACAAGCCCTTCACGGGCAATGGGCTCGCCGTAGTTCTTGGCGCAGACAATTTGACCGACGAGCAGATGCAATCCATTGCACGTGAATTCAATCTGTCGGAGACCATCTTCTGTCAGAGACCGGACGACGCGACACATACGGCCAAGGTCCGAATCTTCATGCCCCAGGGCGAGCTGCCTTTTGCCGGCCACCCCACCATTGGCACCGCCGTTCTTCTCGCCACACTAAAGTACAAGACCGGCTGCAGTTTCGAGACCGACATTCTTCTCGAAGAGAGGGCAGGGTTGGTCCCAGTCCGTGTATCCCGCATAGGTGGTGTCCCCCGAGCCATACTCACCGCGCCCAAGCTGCCAAAGAAGGCTTCGAAAGCGCCAGCGCCAAGCCGTATCGCGCATGCTGTGGGACTCGAGGAAAATGAGATCGGCTTCACGTGTCATGTCCCCGCAGTTATTGATGCGGGCAGCCCGATCCTTTTCGTGCCCGTGGCGGGACTGAATGCTCTCGCGCGGGCGAAAGTGATCGAACCTCATTGGAGCGCGGTGCTGGGGGAGGCTTCGACTTTCGCCGCCTATATGTACACCGCCCACGGCTCCTCTTCGTTCAGGGCCCGCCTTTACGCTCCTGCTGAGGGCATTGCCGAGGATCCGGCGACGGGAATGGCCGCTGCGGCGCTGCCTGGGCAGATTCATCTCTGTGAAAAATTAGGTGACGGGCAACACAGGTGGAACATTGCGCAAGGTGTCGAGATGGGACGCCCCAGCAGCCTCACCGCTGAAGCCGAAATCAGAAATGGCTTGATCGAGGTGGTTCGCGTCGGGGGCCAGGCCATAGGCATAGGTCAGGGTATTCTGGAATTCTGACAAGAGCACTGTCCGGCGGTACGGCCTTCTTCGGCTGAAGCACCTTGCGTCGGCCCCTGGGATGGGTTACAGAATTGCAACCTTTTTAAAGACCATAGTGGTCTTCCATGACGCGCCTCGAGCATATTTCCAGTGCTGAAATCCCCTGCGCAGCCGCGGGGAATGAGCGCGTCCTTTCCCTTATCCTCCTTATTTGCCCCTGATTACCGGCAGTCCGGCAGGACGGGTATTCAGGGGATGAATTAGAAAGCTGAACGGTCGGCTTTTGCCGGCTTTGATACGACAGAGCCCAGGATTTGAAGATGACTGCAGAAAGTGACGTGACGAGGAAATCCCAGGACCGGGTATTCATATTCGATACGACGCTGCGCGACGGGGAGCAGGCGCCGGGCGCCACCATGACCCATGACGAGAAGCTCGCCGTGGCAGAGCTTCTGGACGAGATGGGGGTGGATATCATCGAGGCAGGTTTCCCGATCGCCTCGGATGGGGATTTCGAAGCTGTCGCCGAAATCGCCAAGCGTGCCAAGAACGCGGTGGTGGCCGGCTTGGCCCGAGCAGTCTTCAAGGATATCGATCGCTGCGCCGAAGCGGTTCGACACGCGAGGCAGCCGCGCATTCATACTTTTGTGTCCACTTCGCCGATCCATCTCATGCACCAGATGAAGAAAACCGAAGAGGAAGTTCTGGACATCATATCGGAGACGGTGACGAGAGCGCGCAATCACGTTGCGAATGTCGAATGGTCGGCGATGGATGCGACCCGCACGCCAATGGACTATCTGTGTCGATGCGTCGATGCGGCGATCAGAGCCGGCGCCACAACCGTTAACCTACCCGATACCGTCGGTTATGCCACGCCGGAAGAGTATCGCCGCATGTTCGAGACCGTTCGCGCCAATGTGGCCAATGCCGACAAGGCCGTTTTCTCTGTTCATTGCCATGACGATCTGGGATTGGCCGTTGCCAATTCCCTCGCTGGTGTCGAAGGCGGCGCAAGACAGGTTGAATGCACCATCAATGGCATTGGCGAACGCGCGGGCAACGCGGCCCTGGAAGAGATCGTAATGGCCATCAAGACGCGCCGCGATGCCCTGCCTTACTCAACCGGCATCGAGGCCATTCTGCTTAATCGAGCTTCAAAGCTCGTGGCAGCCGTGACCTCCTTTCCTGTTCAGTACAACAAGGCCATTGTCGGGCGAAATGCCTTCGCACATGAATCGGGCATTCACCAGGATGGAATGCTGAAGAACACCCAAACCTATGAGATCATGACTCCGGCTTCTGTCGGAGTAACCAAGACGTCGCTGGTCATGGGCAAGCATTCCGGTCGCCATGCGTTCAAGGAGAAGCTCAAGGAACTCGGATATCAGTTGCGCGAGAATCAGCTCGAGGACGCCTTTCTGCGTTTCAAGGCTTTGGCTGACCGCAAAAAGCACGTCTACGACGAGGACATCGAGGCACTGGTGGACGACGAGATCGCCAACGCCGATGATCAAATTAAGGTGCTGTCTCTCACGGTCATCGCTGGAACCATGGGACCGCAGAGCTGCACCTTGACCCTCGATGTCGATGGACAGCATGTGACGAGGCAATCGACCGGCAATGGGCCTGTCGACGCGACCTTCAATGCAATCAAAGCCATCGTGCCGCATCAGGTCAAGCTTGCCCTTTACCAGGTCCATGCCGTGACGGAGGGAACGGACGCTCAGGCTGAAGTTTCGGTAAGGCTCGAAGATGTCGAAGCCGGAAAATCGGTCACTGCCAAGGGCACCGATCCCGATACCCTCGTCGCATCGGCCAAAGCTTATGTGAGCGCGCTCAACAAGCTGCTAGTGAAACAGCGCCGGTCGAAAGCGCCGGCATTGGAGCCGATCGCCAAGGCTGAGCGTCGCGGTCCCTGAGACCCAGGATTCAGGCGAGACCGAGCCTTGCGCGTTTGCTCGCGCTCCAGGCGCTGATGAGCCGATCGGCTACGATTCCAATGAACGCGATGGCGAGACCCGCCACAAGGCCGCGACCCGCTTCGGCTTTGGACAGGGCAATGAACACCTCCTGTCCAAGGTCCCTTGTGCCGATCATGGCGCAGATGATGATCATGGAGAGCGCCAGGAGTATCGTTTGGTTGATGCCAAGCATAATTTCCGGCAGCGCCATGGGCAGCTGCACGCGCCAGAATGTCTGACTTCTGGTGCATCCGGAAACCTTCGCCGCCTCAATGAGCTCGGGCGCGACCTGGCGGATCCCGTGGTTCGTGTAGCGGATTGCCGGGACGATGGCGAAAGACACGGTCGCGATCATCGCGGTGACATCGCCAACGCGAAACAGCATGACCACGGGAATGATGAAGCAGAAAGATGGAATCGTCTGCAGCGTGTCGATGATCGGCGTGATGATTGTCTCGAAACGATCGTTGCGGGAGGCGATAATTCCGAGCGGAATACCGAGGAGGGCGGCGACGGCGGCCGAGATGCCTGCGAGGTAAACGGTGGCCATGGTTTTCTCCCACAGGCCCACGCTCGCGCAGAAAAAAGTGAGCCCGGCCACGAGCAGCGCTAGCCTCACCCCGCCGAGTTGATAGCCTGCCAGGGCGAGAAGGATCATGGCACCGGCCCAGGGGAAATTCTCGCAGAAGGCTCGAACCGGATTCAGCACATAAAGAAGAAGGCCGACGCGAAAAGCTTCGATCGTGTCGAAGAAGTTCACCGTTATCCAATCGACGCCCGCCTTCCATGCGGGGGCGGTGGAGATCTCGATCGAGGCCGGTACCTTGGCCAAGGCAGGCATCCAGAGACTGAGCAGGGTGGTTGCCGCCAGCAAAATCAGGGCAATCCACAAATGCATGTGCGATTTCCAGAACGACCGGCGCTCGGCGAAGGCCAATGGCCGTTGCCGAGCTGCGGCTTGGCTGATCCGGTCGAGAAGGATGGCGAGCACGACGATTGCGAGTCCCGCCTCCATGCCTTGCCCGACTTTCAGCGCCCTGAGCGCCAGAAGAACATCATAGCCGAGACCGCCTGCGCCGATCATGGATGCGATAATCACCATGTTTAGCGCCAGCATGATCACCTGGTTGACGCCGATCATCAGTGTAGGACGGGCAGAGGGAATCAGAATGCGCCAGAGCTTCTGCCGGCGGGAGCAGCCCGCCATGTCGCCGAAATCGCTCAGATCCGGTGGCACGCGGGACAAGGCGAGTGTGGTGGCGCGAACCATGGGAGGGGTTGCGAAAGTGCCGGTCGCAAGCATTGCCGAAACTGGGCTGTTGCCAAATAGCAAAAGCATCGGAATCAGATAGGCGAACGTGGGCATCGTCTGCATGAGGTCGAGAACCGGGATGATCACCGCCTTGTTCACCCAGGGGTTCCGCCAGCCGAGAATGCCGACGAACAGCCCGATCAAAACACAAAACGGAACGGCAATGACGATGAGCGCAAGCGTCAGCATTGCGCTGTCCCACTGACCGAATAGGGCGATGTAGACCAGACATCCTCCTGCCAGAGCCGCCAGACGTCGGCCGCCAAGTGCATGTCCCGCGATGAAGCCCGCAACGACAACCCCGAGCCAGGAGAGCCGGGGCAGAAACCAGGCGTCTGCTCCAGTGCCGATTTTGAAAGGCTTCGCAAGAATGCTGATTGCCGTTTTCAGGGGCACATTCAGGGCCTCGGCCAGTCCGCGCGTCAGCCAAGTGAAGTTTCGTTTGATCCACCCCATCGCCGCACCGATCCAGTCGACAATGGGGATGGTGGCCCCGCCGGGATAGTCGCTGGCCCATGAGATGAAGTCCGGCCGTACTGAGAGAAGAAACACGAAAGCGATGGCAATGACCCACGCCACTTGGTTGCGGGTTAAGCGGTATCCCGCCGGAGAATAGTTGGCGACGGCTTCGCTCACCGGCGCGCTTCGGCGGGTTCACCTGCCGCCAGCAGGTCGATGACGGCTTGATGGGTTACCTCTCCGATGGGCGAACCCCGCTCGTCCACGACCACGAAAGCTTTTCGTGCCGATACGATATCGGCGGCAAAGCTCGAAATCTTTGCATCTGCTGCAATCTTCTTGTCATCCGGATGCGCCGTTGAAAGCGGCTGCATCAGCCGGCGCGCCGACATCACTTTGGCGCGCTGCACGTCTCGCGTGAACTCGGCCACGTAGTCGGTCGCCGGCCTCAGTACCAGTTCTTCCGGAGTTCCGCTTTGGATGATTTCGCCATCTTTCATGATGGCGATGCGGTCCGCAAGCCGGATGGCCTCGTCGAAATCGTGAGTGATGAAGATGATTGTCTTTCGCAGCACGGACTGGAGACGCATGAGCTCCTCCTGCATTTCCCGACGGATCAGGGGATCCAGGGCCGAGAACGGCTCGTCGAGGAACCAGATGTCGGGCTTGACCGCAAGGCTTCTTGCAATGCCGACGCGCTGCTGCTGCCCGCCCGAAAGCTCGCGCGGATAGTGGTACTCGCGGCCTTTCAGGCCCACGAGGTCGATGACCTCGCGAGCCCGTTTCTCGCGCGATTTCCGATCGACACCCTGTACCGACAGAGGAAAGGCCACGTTTTCGAGCACGGTCAGATGCGGCAGCAGCGCGAAATGTTGAAACACCATTCCCATCTTGTGGCGCCGGATCTCGATCAGCTCCGCCTCCGATAGTTTCAGGAGGTCGCGTCCCTCGAATTCAACAGAGCCGCTCGTCGGCTCGATGAGCCGGGACAGACAGCGCAGGAGGGTCGACTTGCCCGAGCCCGAAAGCCCCATGACGATGAAGATTTCTCCCCGCTTGACTGAGAGTGTCGCATCCCTCACGGCGCCGATGAGATTGGCGGCGCTGAGCTCGGCAGCGGTGGCTCGGCCATCGTGACTTTTGAGGAATTCTGCAGCGCGGGTGCCAAAGACCTTCCAGACGTTCTTGCAGGCGAGCGCAACCGGGCGTGCATCCGTTGCACCGATCGTTTCGGGTGCGGGACCCGTCCGGTTGTCAGCCTTCATACGTTAATCCTTGGCGGGTCCCGAAAAAATAATGGCAGCCATGACCGTTGTCGACTGGCTGCCACGAAGCACCGGCTATTCAGCCCATGCACGCCACTTCGCTTCGTTGGCTTCGATCCAGGCCGCCGCCACCTCGTCGATGGACTTTCCATCCAGATCGACCTGGCCCGAGAGATTGTTGAGCTCATTGGCATCGATCTGATAGTTCTTCGCCACTTTGTAAGCCACCGGCCATTTGTCCTTCATGCCGGCCCATGAATATTTCCAGATCTCGCCGTGCGGCTTTCCGCAATCATATGCTTTGTCCGGATTGCTCCCCCATTTGGGGTCTGTGTAGCACTCAGGCGTATGCTCTGGGAATTGAACCCATTCGCCCTCGTACTTTGAAGGCGCCCAATGGGGTGAATAGATCCATAGCATGATCGGAGCCTTGCGCTGGTAGGCGGAATCGAGTTCCGCGAACATGGCGCCGTCCGTGCCAGCATGAATGACGACGAAGGGTAGACCGAGCGCTTCCACGCGCTCATCGTCAAATCCTTCCCATGTGACCGGCCCGCCCAGATAGCGTCCTTTCGGAGCTGTCTCAGGCGTGGAGAACGCTTCCGCGCACTTTGGATCTTTTAGCGCTTCCCAGTTCGGCAGCCCTGGGCACTTCTCTTTCATGTAAATCGGGTACCACCATTCCTCCTTGGCTTTCGGCCCGAGCATGCCAAGCTTTTCCGTTTGTCCTGTGGCATCGGAAGCTTTCATGGCCTCGCCGGCTGTCGTGTCCCAGAACTCGAGGCCAACGGTTAGGTCGCCGTTCGTCAGGCCGGTGGTAAGACTCGAAAGATAGTCAGCAGTTGGATATTCGACTGTATACCCGAGCTTCTCGAGAATTCCGCCAAGGATCTTCGCGTTGAGGTTGACGCTGGTCCAGTCGAAGAGAGCGATTTTGATGGGATCGGTTGATTCGGGCACCTCTGCGGACGCCCAGCCGGCACTGCCCAACAAGAAGGCCGACGCCAGTGCGACGGCACCAGCGGTTCGGCGAAGTTTTGAAAGCATTGTGTTCTCCCAAAGGTGTTAATTCTTCTACCCCCAGCCCTGTTTGGAGGCGGACTATCTAACACCCGAACACCGTTGGGCAGCAAGCCCAAGTGGCGAGCGTTGCTGGACGTCCGAAAAAGCGTCAAAACCTGTCGCGACTAGCCCGCGGCCGCGATTTTTTCCACCTTTGCCTCAGTCAGTCTCAAGAGTTCGGTAGGCGCAATTTGGAACACGGCATGCGGCGTGCCGGCTGCAGCCCAGATTTCGCCGTACTGCAGTAGGTCCTCATCGAAGAATGT
>Ga0075431_100005429_pt1 | contig 12595 bp, 9 predicted proteins | sample RhiMetdeltSRZDD5_FD_75297 | JGI IMG/M metagenome (GOLD analysis project Ga0075431, IMG submission 75297) | Populus rhizosphere microbial communities from Tennessee, USA - Rhizosphere MetaG P. deltoides SRZDD5 | ecosystem: Host-associated > Plants > Roots > Rhizosphere > Soil | place: USA... | reverse complement strand
CCGCAGCTCCTACAACGGCCTGCTGGTGCTGATCTTCATTGCGCTTGCGACCCTCCTCGCCGTCGAGGCCATCCACCGCTTCGCCTCCCGCGCGGTGCGCCGCGGCCCGGCCTGGGATTGCGGCTATCCCGACGCCAATCCCGCCACCCAGTACACCGCCGACAGCTTCGCCCAGCCGATCCGCCGCGTGTTCGGCGAGGTGGTGTTCAAGGCCTCCGAGCGCGTCGACATGCCCACCCCCGGCGACCGGCGCCCCGCCCGCCTCACCGTCATCCTCCGCGACCTCGTCTGGGAAGCCTTCTACGCGCCGATCTCGGCCTCCGTCACGGCTGCCTCCGAACGCCTCAACCGCCTCCAGTTCCTCACCATCCGCCAATACCTGAGCCTGGTGTTCGCCGCCCTCGTCACCCTCTTGCTAGCCGTGTCGCTATGGCCCTGATCCGCGACCTCGCCCTGCAGGGCGTGCAGATGCTGCTGGTGCTGGCGCTGGCGCCGCTGCTCCTGGGCTTCACCCGCAAGGTCAAGGCGCGGCTGCTCAGGCGCCGCGGCCCGCCGGTGCTGCAGCCCTATCGCGACCTCCTGCGCCTGATCCGCAAGGAGGCGGTGATCGCGGAGAACGCCTCCTGGCTCTTCCGCAGCGGCCCTTATCTGATCTTCGCCGCCACCTGGGTCGCCGCCGCGTTGATCCCGACCTTTGCCACCGGCCTCACCTTCAGCTGGGCCGCCGACCTCATCGCCATCACCGCGCTGATCGGCTCGGCCCGCTTCTTTCTGGCGCTGGTCGGCATGGACATCGGCACCAGCTTCGGCGGCATCGGCGCCTCGCGCGAGATGATGTTTGCCTCGCTCGCCGAGCCCGCCATGATCATGATCGTGTTCACGGTGGCGCTGGTGGCGGGCTCCACCCAGCTCTCCAACATCGCCACCTACATGCTCGACTACGCCAGCTTGCGCGTGTCGCTGGGCCTCGCCCTGGTGGCGCTGATCATCGTCGCGGTGGCCGAGAACGCCCGCATCCCCGTCGACAACCCGGCCACCCACCTGGAGCTCACCATGGTGCACGAGGCGATGGTGCTCGAATATTCCGGCCGGCACCTGGCAATGATCGAGCTCGCCGCCGCCGTGAAGCTCCTGCTCTACGTCTCGCTGATCGCCTGCATCTTCTTCCCCTGGGGCCTGGCCGCCGCCGACGCCGGCCCCGCGGCCCTCGCCGTCGGCGTCGCAACCTACCTGGCCAAGCTCTTCGCCGGCGGCTTCCTCCTCGTCCTCTTCGAGACGTCGATCGCCAAGATGCGCGTCTTCCGCGTCCCCGATTTCTTAGGGGTCGCTCTCATGCTGGGCCTGCTCGGCACGCTCCTGCTGTTCGTCTCCCGCAGCTTCTAGGGACGCGGGCGGCAGGTGCCAGATATGCATGGCAGTAGATATCTACGGAAATAGATAGTTGACACAATGCGGTGCCGCTTATCGCCGCACTCTCCACCGGCCGCGAGGCCGAGTTTCGTCGCATCATGGCCGCCATCGGCCGCTCGCGAAAAGCCGCGCCAGGCGCCCTGCAGCACGTGGTGCTCTACGGCTCGCGCGGTTTCGGCAAGTCCTTCATGGCCCGGCGCGTTCAAATCGCCGTCGCCGAATTGGACGCGAGCCTCGGCCCCGTTGCCTATGTGCTGCTGCCGGAGGAGCAGCACAATCTGCAACGCAGTCCGCATGCCCTTCTCGATACCATCGCGCTGAAGCTCGCGGGCTTGAAGCACGGCGGCGATGCGGGCTACGAGGCCGTGCTGTTTCAGTGGCCCAAGCCCGGCGAGGAGGCCAAGCGCTGGGATGCGGCGGCAGCGGGCCTCGAGGCGGCCATCGACGCGGCGCTGCCCGCCGGCAAGGGCTTGGTCGTCGCCGTGGTGGAGAACTTCGACGTGTTGCTCGCCACCCTTTTCAAGGCGGAGGAGGACGAGCAGCGCCTGAGGCTCTGGCTCGATCGACGCGCAAACCGGCTGATGGTGTTCGCGACGGCGACCGGTACGGTCGACATCGACTACGATCGCCCGCTGTTCAAGGCGTTCGAGCCGGTCGGCCTGCCGCCGTGGATGGCGATCGATTGCATCGCCTATTTCAACCGTCAGCGCGAACATGAAGGCAAGCCGCCGCTCGATGCGGAGCAGGCCACCAAGGCCCGCGCCATCGCCGACTTCATCGGCGGCACGCCACGGCTCGCCCAGTTGCTGGCCGAGGTCATCGATACGCAGGACGCCCTGACTGTCACCGAGACCATGTCGGCGCTGGCCGACAGGCTCGCCGAGTATTACCGCCGCCGCATCGAGGATCTGCCGGCGCTCGGTCGAGGCCTGCTGGATGCCCTCATTCGCGGCGGGGAGCCCGCCTCGCAGACTGAGCTTGCGGTAAGGGTCGGCGCCGACGGCCAGAGCACGATTGCACGGGCCATGGCCGACCTGCAGAAGGCCGACATCGTCCGTGGGCGCCCGGCGCCGGACAGCCGCGAGACCTTGTACAGCGTCACCGATCGCGTCTTCGTGCACTACTACCGCCTGCGCCAGGGCGATCGGGCCGTGCGCGACACGCCCCTGGCAACCGTCCTCGATTTCCTGAAGAGCTTCTATTCCCGCGACGAGCAACGCGCCCAGTCGCTCCTGCATCTGAAGGCCGGCCGCGTGGCGGAAGCCGCCATCTTCAGGCGACTGGCGATGGAGGGCGAACCGCCCGCCAATGTTGGCTACCACGGCAGTTTTGCCTATCTGATCGAACGCTCCCTCGACGCCGTGCCGGATGCCTTGGGCGTCAACGCCGCCACGATCTTGGAGATGCTGGAGACCACACCTGAAAAGGTGCACGAGCTTTGCCGCAAAGCTGCTTGCGCGACACCGCCTGCTGCGGCCATCGCTGCAGTCGTCAAAGCACATGCCCTTTATCGCATGGGCCATTCAAGTGAAGCGCGCACGGAATTGGGGCGCGCCAGCTCTGCCGCGGGCGGCGATCCGACGGCCGAGGTCATAGCGTGCGGCTCATTGGCCAACTTCCTGCATCATGTCGAGAATGATGGATCGGCTGCTGCCCAAGTCGGCCTGCGCTTGCAATCGGCCTCGCCTCCGCTCCTTCCATCTCCCATTGCCATTGTGCGGCTACATGTACTCCAGCGGTCGCTCGAAATAGTTGGCCGGTATGAAGAGGCCTTGGAGACGTCTCGCAGCGCTGTTGAGCTGGCGAGGACGGCGGGCGACAAGAAAGACGAAGCGAGATCGCTCCGATATATGTCTTTCAATCTTAGCTCGCTCAGTCGGCACGAGGAGGCGTTTCGCCGGCCTGTTGCCGCGCATCGCTGCCTTCATGGCAAAGCTGCCGGAGGAGAAGCGTGACGCAACCTGGCTGCCCGACCTCGTCTCCGGCTTTGCCGCCGCCTGCCGCGATCCCGGCCTGCTGCGGGACGTGGCCTCGCTGCTGACCGACGACCTCGCCCCGCAGGCCGCGGAAAGCGCAGGGTTGCTGCGCGCGCTGGCCGACTTCGATGCAGCGGATAAGCCGGAAACGGCGCTGGCGCGCATGGACCCGGACCTTGCGACGCTGATCCGCCGATTGCGCGATATCCCGGATCCGCCACCCACCCGACCCAAGCGCAAGAGCGGGCGCCGAGGCAAGCGATACAACTGAACGCGCCGGCGACCCAGCTGTCGCATCTCGAGGCCTGCTATCCCTTCACGCGCTTTGCGACGAACGTCCCGTTCGGCTGATGGAAGACCGCCTCGTCGACGCTCGTGCCCTCGCCGCGAAACTCCACGACGAACCCCTCCAACTCGACGATACGGAAGCTGCGCCCCTGGTGCGGCGCCAGGCGGTAGGGCGGCTGGTAGTCGGAGTCGAGCACCAGCTGCCCGTCCCTCAGCGTGACGCGATGCACCGTCGGGCCGCTCTTGAAAGTCCCCACGCACCGCTCCCGGAACGCCAGCTCGGTGCATTCGCCCGCGGCCAGACGCTTGAACACGATATCCTTGACCATCGGCTCGAGCGGCGCGGAGAGAGAGACGATGTTGCCGGCGATCGGTCAGGAAGGCGATCGCAAGCCTGTCCGGCAGCAGACGGTCCGGCACCTCGGGCAATTCAAAGGTCTCGTAGTGGCGGTGGGCCATCGGCGCGAACATGCCGCGCCACGACCAGTGCAGCGCTCCGCCCCTATCCTCGATCGCCATCACCCCGTAGGCGGGGTGCTCATACTGCCCGGCGTAGGCCGCGAGCGCGTGCGCCGGCCGCGTGTCGGGGTGGCGGGCTTTCTCCCGCGCCTCCTTGTCGGCGCGCATTTGCGCAATCGAGTCCTCGCGCTGCTTGCGAAACCGCGCGCGCCAATCGATCGGCTCGCGGCCGCGCAGCCGGTCGATCAGGTACCAGGTCAGCGTCCCCGGCACTTCGCTCGGGCTGCGATTGGTCAAGACGGCGACGCCGATGCCGAAGTCGGGCACCAGCGTCATCAGCGTGCCCCAGCCGGGCCAGCCGCCCCCGTGCAGGACCAGCCGGTCGCCGCGATAGCTCGAGCACTGGAAGCCGAGCCCGTAGTGCGCCTCGCCGAACTCGGCGAAGCCCGGCACCGTGTTGTAAATGCGCGGCGCATGCAGCTCGCCGATCAGCGCGGCCGGCAGCAAGCGCTGGCCGTCGACCTCGCCCCGGCCCAGATGCAGTCGCATCCAGCTTGCCAGGTCCGCAACCGAGGTGTTGATCGCCCCGCCGGCCAGGGTCCGGATCGGCAGGCGGATTGCCGGCAGGCGCGTGTCCTCGTGCATCATGTAGGCCCGCGCCGCGTCCGCGGAAGCCTCGAGGTCCTCGAGCGTGAAGCTGACCGTCATGCCGAGCGGATCGGTCAGCCGCGTGCGGATGAAGGCCTGGTAACTTTGTCCGCTCAGGCGCTCGATGATGAGGCCGGCAACGTTGTAGCCGAGGTTGTTGTATTGCCAGGCCGCGCGCAAATCGCGGCTCGAGTCCAGGTGCCGCATCGCGCTCATGAGCTCGGCCGGCGTGCGATCGCCCGGCACATGCACCCAGTCGTGCCGCGGCAATCCGGACTGATGGCACAACAGGTCGCGCACCGTCACCCGCTCGCTCGCCACCGCATCCTGCAGACGGAACTCCGGCAGGTACTCGCGCACCGGCTTGGTCCAGTCGACGCGCCCCTCGCTCTGCAACAGCGCCATGGCCGTCGCGGTGAAAGACTTGGTGATCGAGCAGATCAGGAACTGCGTCGTGGTGGCAACCGGCAGGTTCCCTTCCACATCACGCACCCCATACGCCTTTGCCAGCACCACCTTGCCGTTCTGCACCACCGCCAGCGCCGCCCCCGGCACCTTCCAGTCGTCCATGGTGTCGGCCGCAAGCCGATCGAGCTCGGGCACGAACTCCGCGATCGGCACAAAGTGGGCGTCAGCAGCCATGCACGAGACTCGCAAACGGATTGAGCACAACCGACGTCATCGCAGCGGCACGGGCCGGCGTTCTAGCCAGCTATTGCGGCGGCGTCTTGATCATGAGCGCTGCAATGGCGAACGGGTAGGTCATCGACGCCGATGGGCCGATGCAATCGAGCACCTGTTGCCGCGGACGGCTTCCTGCTTGTGCTGTTTCAGGGTAATTGCCTAGGTTCAACGCCCATTCGACCGCGAGCGAGCTGGATTGCTCCTACGGATGCCATGCCGCGAAAACCGCACCAAAGGACGCTGGCCCGATCGGGTGGTGCTTTGGTTGTCCGTCAGCAAACGCGTCGATGGCCTGTGGATTGGGAGCTGGGACGACGGCGCCAAGGGCGAGGCGGTGCTTCACCGCGTCGAGGCGGCGCTCTGTCTGATCAAGACGCATGATCGGCTTCGCTACGAACGCCTCATCCGCGACCTCGAGCGCGTGTGGGTTCTGGTGCTTACGGGAAACTTGGGAAGCTTCAACAAGCGACTGATGGCCTGTCAGCTCGACACTCGGTACGTGCTGGACGAGGCATCATCCCTGGAAATGATCGCCTCGACAATCGTGCACGAAGCCACTCATGCGAGACTTATGCGCTGCTGCATCGGCTACGAGCAGGAGCTGCGGGCTCGGGTGGAGGCAGTCTGCCTGCGCAGAGAGCTGGCCTTTGCGGCCAAGTTGCCGAACGGGGCGCGCGTGCGCGAGTTGGCCGAACGCAGCCTCGAAATGTGCACCGCCGACGACTATTGGACCGACGCTGCGTTCAACGAGCGAAATCTCGAAGGCGCCATGGAGGCGCTGCGCCATCTCGGCGCACCGAATTGGCTGCTGCGGCCTTTGCCGTCCATTCACGCGCTGTGTCTGAGTGTCAGGCGTCGCGCCAGCAAGATCTTCAGCAAGCGGCGCCGGTGAGCGAGCCGATGATAGGGTGACGCCGCGAGCTTCGGTCGCCAACCGCATCAGTCGATCGAACGTCGGCCGGCGAGCTGAGCCCGATGGCATGCCTAACTGGCGGTGACGCTGCATCGTGCCGGCCACCTCACGCCCGTCGCACCATGGCCGGGGTGAGATGCTTCAGCGACGGCGCACCGATCTGCTGCATGGCCGCCCGCGTCTCGGCGCGCAAGATCTCCAGCACGCGCTCCACGCCCGGCTGGCCGAAAGCGCCGAGACCCCACAGGTGCGGCCGGCCGATGCAGACGGCGCGCGCTCCCATCGCCAGCGCCTTGACGATGTCGGTGCCGCGCCGGAAGCCGCTGTCGACCAGCACGGGCATGCGGCCCGACACCGCCTCGAGGACCTCCGGGAGCGCCTCGATGGTGGAGGTGCCGCCGTCCTCGGCACGCCCGCCATGGTTGGACACGACGATGGCGTCGACCCCCGCATCGGCCGCCAATCTCGCATCCTCCGCGGCCAGAATGCCCTTCAGCACGATCTTCATGCCAACCCTGTCGCGCAGGCGCTTGACGAAGTCCCAGGTCAGGTTCGGCGAGGCCGTGCCGGGCACGCCGGCGACATCGATGCCGGCAAAATTCGGCTTGCGCGAGAAGTAGCTGCCGGGCGCGTGGCAACTGCCGCAGTCGCGCGTATCGGCGCGCCGCAAGCGCATGTAGGTCTCCCACTTCTGCGGCCCGAGCGTATCGACGGTCAGCACCACGACCGGACACCCGGCCGCCTCGGCCCGCTTGGCGAGGCGGTCGCCGATCGTCCAATCCCGCGTCGGATAGAGCTGGAACCAGATCGGCGCCCCGCGCGCGGCCGTGGCCTCCTCCACCGAGGTGGAGGCCACCGTGGAGAGGATCTGCAGATGGTTGCCGCGCCTTGCCGCCTTGGCCACGGCCACCTCGCCGTCGGGATGCAACGCCTGACTGCTGGCGGCCGGAGCCAGCACGATCGGGCTGTCGTAGGTGACACCGAGAATATCGCAGCGCATGTCGATGCTGCTGACATCGATCAGCCGGCGCGGGCGCAGCTGAAACTTGAGGAAGCCCTCGCGATTGGCGCGCAGCGTCACCTCATCGTCGAGCCCCGTCGCCACGTATCCGAAATGCGCCGGAGCAACATTCTTCCGCATCGCCGGCTCGAAGTCGAACACGTTGATGGCCTGGCTCGGATCGGCGATCGCATTCTCGGGCTCCCGCGCAAGTGCGCCTACAGCGCCCTGAGCCCCGGCCGAGGAGCTGCCGTGCGCAAGCAACGGACTCGCCGCCAGAAACTCCAGGAAGCGGCGGCGGTTGACGGCCCGGCTAGATTGCGACGAAGACATCTTCTCCCTGCCTGGGGCTCGCACCCTCCATCACATACGTAGACCGGCTTTCGGATCGCTGTCGATCATGCCGATCGCCCCCGGACTTCCAGGTCTAGTCCGGCCACCATTGCACATCGCGGCCACAGCTGCGAACTCGTCGGCTAAAGATCGGCCGTCTCCAAATCCTCCTGCCGATACTCGCCAGCCGTGATCCTGGCATCGCGCTGCCTCGCTGCCCTGACCCCGTCTTCCATGCAGTACAGCAGCGCCAGCGCCCCTGCGCCGGGACGCGACTCGCAGCGGAAGCGCAGATCGTCGTCTTGATCAGCAGCGGTGCGATGTCGAGCGTGTCCGTCCGAAGCAATCGACGCCCTCCACGCTGGCCAAGATCCGGCAAGCGGCCCTTCAACCGGTTCCCGATCCGAAATAGTCATAGGACCTTGCAAAGAGGGTTTCCATCAGTCGAAGTGACAACTCGACCCGTATCAGCCACAATGCACAGGGCCAGGGGTCCATCGATGTAACCAATGATTGGTCTAGTTGACACGATCGACGTCGCCGTCAGCACGGCTTGGATCAGCCTGAGCCTGATATTGGTTCTTACAGGACTATTGTTGGCTTGGTCGCGTCTGGGCTCGGCCGCTACTCTAATTTACATTGGCGGCCTGCTCCTGCTCGCCTTTTCAATCTTTAGAGTTCATCCGGCATTGGTCCGAGCCCCGCTAAGTGAAGATGTAGTAGAGCTTAGAGAGGCCTTGTTGCTCGTAAGAGGCGAGCGAGACCAATTGCGCTCGGATCTCAACCGACAATCCAACAGACTCACGACAACCGAAAGGCAACTGCGAACTCACGTCCAGAGCCTAAGTGCCTTGGAGGGCGCGCTGCATCAGGTGCGGCATGAACTATCGGCAGAACAACTTACACGCCACACCCTTGAAGGACAATCCGCACGGCAAGCGTCCGCACTTACCGCATTCGACCGCCGCGTAACACGGCTTCGTATTGAGGTTGACAGAGTTCGAGCAGAACTGCTGATATCTCGGGAGAAAAATACTGCGATAAATCGCTCCCTTATCGACACCGCGGAACAGCTCGGCGCTGCAATTGCGCAAAGCTCTGTCTTTGAAACAAAGTACCAGGAAACAATGCACCAATTTGGGGCACTTCGCGAGCAGTACGACAACTTGAGGGGACAATTGGAAAAAACGACAGATGCGCTTCGCTCGGTGTCAGCCAGGTTAGGTGCCCTCGAGGCCCAACTGGAGCTCGAGGTCGTAAGTCAGTCTCGGACCCCGCTGCTGGAGCCAAAACACATTTCCGACCTAAGACTGGCATTGCGGAGCGGGGTTACTAAAGATACCTATTCTGTGACGCCTCACGATCTCAAGGTCGAGGGCCGGGGAGGGTCATTCTACGCCGTGGTCCTAAAGAACGTATCAACCGGCTCAGCATTTAGGTTCAAGTCCAGACAATTCCAGCTCGGCGACGAGGAAGCCCAGTTGATCGACTCATTTAATGCCTTCGCATCAGAACTTCTCCTAAAACTGTCGGCAAACAGCACTATTGAAATGTTTGTTCGGGGTCGCGCAGATGGCGGTGGACCCATCGGACCGTTGCCAAGCAGTGCGATCAGCTTCCAGCGGGTGCCCTACCTTCCAAATAAGTCAAGTGCGTATGACCAAAGATACGTTGATCAGGTAATTGTTGATACCGTAGACAATAGACATCTTCCTGTGCTTCGCGCGGCCTCGATCCGGGCACTTCTGGCCCGTGCTGGGTATGGGATTGAGTTGCACATCCTAGAGGGTCTCACGGTTTCTGGCACCGATGAAACGCAGCGCACCTTCGAGCTATTCCTCCATATTCCGGCGACTTAGGCGCCTTCCCTCATTTGTCCAACTTGACCCCGCAGAGCTGCCGGCCTATTAGTAAAGCCGCAGTCCAGCCTGATCTTTTCCGGAAGCTTAGCCACATCTCCCCCCAAAAGCGCGACGCAAATTGTGAGTTGGGTGGGACGGTTAGGATCCTTGGGATCTGCCGCGGCGGCCCTTCTCTCGCGGAGCAGTTTCTGGGCAACGATAACGTCCAACTCCTGTTGAATGCTGGGCCGGGTTTCCGCCGCTTTGCTCCACATGATGTAAATTACGTCCACTTTGTCGATCCAACCCGATGCTTGCAGAAGCCAGTGTGGTTCGAGAATCATATCAAGATCATCTTTGTAGCATTTTGATAATGCGGCTTCGATTACGCCATGAAAGACGTCAGCCAGTTCCTTGTCCGCATGCGCGTAGCATATAAATGCGGTCTTAAACAACAGTGCTCGTCGCCCTTGTCCAATCAGTTCACTAAGTTGCCTGTGTGTTTGTAACTCTTTTTGATAGATGGGATGGGCATCCGGCGGAAGCCTGTGTTCCCTCGAGCCCCATGGCTGAGGCGCGTTGGGGTTGAGCGGGACCTCGACGTCGATCGTGCCAATGTCTATACCTCTTATGGTGATCCATAATCTGCTCTGGAGACACGCGGACCACTCAGAAGGAGGGGACTGAACATTAAACGTTGCAACCAAGTTCCGGCCGCTCCAGGTTAGTGCTTGGTAGGGCGTGTCGATGCTAATCCGGAGATCCCTATTCAATTGTGACTTGGTCGCCGGCCGGCTGAGTAGCACCAAACCAACACGCGATCCATTTTGGATCTCAGTGATTAGGGTTTGAAAGGTCGCATCTGTTTGATCTAAGTCCAAATCGGACTCTGGCAAGTTCACAATGTGGACGTTAATTGAGAATGTATAATCGCCACCGACTTCTTTGGGCGCCAATATGAAGAACTCTACTGGCGCTCTATCTTTTGTTTCCTCGTCTGGTTGTTCACGACGATCCACCGGCAGTGCCTCTTCCTCCTCCGGAGGCGACTGCTGTAGTACGGGTTCGTATGATTCTTGCCGTGACGTAACGGTAGTGTCCGGTGGCTGTCGCAGCAGCGGCTCAATAGCTCGTGCTTTGGGCCTGAAAAAGGCCCTAATGCCTCTTTCGCGCGCAAGAGAAGGCGAGTGGCGGGCAGTCGCAGATGTGTGGACTTGCTTCCGGTTGCGGAAAAGCCATGGCGATACGGACCATGTAGTGCGTGGGTTGGAAGAGCGCGATGCTTTTCGGAAGCCAACACTGGACGAGAGGCTGACCCGGCGGCGTTTGGAGAGGTTTGGCGGCGGCAGCGGCCGCTGGTTTCGATACGTCAGAAGACCGAACACCACAACCGTAGCAGCTGCAAAACAGTAGAAAAACATTTGGAGGTTTGCGGAATTCTGCCACCACATGTCAATGCTCCTTCGAACCGAAAGGCCCCAAGTCCCTCTTGGTGTTCAACTACGTACGGCAATTGAGGACAGGCCTGGGCACGCAACTTGGGCTGTGGGGCAGGATGGCTTGGAGGGCCCAATCGGCAACGGCGCGGGTTCGGGTTCAGAATTCTCCACCCCCCATCACCACCCCAGCGCATACGTAGACCGCCGCGGATCGGCCCCGGCCCGGTGCAGCCCCGCCCCCGGGTCGCTGTCGATCATGCAAATCGCACCCGCCTTCCACGTCCAGTCCGGCCACCACTGCACATCGTGGCCGACGGCGGCGAGCTCATCGGCCAGCGCCTGCGGCAGGCGCGCCTCCAGCACCAGCCGCCCGGGCTGCATGCTGTGCGGCTCGAAGCTGTCGGGGAAGCTGTAGGTGGCAAAGCGCGGGGCCTCGACGGCGGCCTGCGGGTCCATGCCGAACACGATGCGGTTGATGAGCGTCTGCAGCATCGCTTGCGCCTGCACGTCGCCGCCGGGCGTGCCGAACGGGATGGCGCGGCCATCGGCGCCCAGCGCCAGCGCCGGGCTGGGGGTGAGCCGCGGCCGCTTGCCCGGCGCCACCGAGGCCGGCAATGACGGGTCAGCCCACGATTGCGAGCCGCGCGAGGAGGGGCACAGGCCCGTGCCCGGGATGACAGGCGTGCTGCTGGAGACGTCGCTGGGCGTTGCCGAGAAGGCGTTGCCGTGGCGATCCACGACGCACACGTAGGATGTATCGAGGTGCGGCTGCGGAGAGGCCGTGACGGGGCCGGCAGCCTCCGCCGTCCTCGACCTGGCAAGCCCAGCCGGCGGCATCTCCCGCCATGCCCGATCGGCGCGGACGAGCCCCGCCCGCTCCTCCGCGTAGCTCCGCGACAGCAGCCGATCCAGCGGCACGTCGAGGAATTTCGGATCGCCGTAATAGGCATGCCGGTCGGCAAAGGCGAGCTTCATGATCTCGGTCAGGCCATGCACATACGCGAAGGAGTTGTGCGCATGCCTGTGGCAGCCGGTGGCCTCGACCAGCCGCAGCATCTGTCCGAGCACCGGACCCTGGCACCAGGGCCCGCACATGTGCACCGACAGATCGCCGAACTGCACCGCCACCGACGGCTCGATGCCTGAGCGAAACTCGGCCAGATCCGCCATGCGCAGCAAGCCGCCGTTGGCCTCGTGATAGGCGACGATGGTGCGCGCCAAATCCCCCGAATAGAAGGCCGCCCGCGCCGCCTCCAGCGCGACCTGCCGCCCCTTGCCGGCCGCCGCCCGCTCCTCGTCGATCATGTACTGCAGGCTGTTGGCGAGGTCGCTCTGCACGAACACCTCGCCGACCCTAGGCGGGCGCCCGTTCGGCAGATAGATCGCCCGGTTCGAGGGCCACTCCTCGTAGCCCTTGCGATGCGTCTCGATGGTCTCGCACAGCAAGGGATGGGCGGCAAACCCCTCCTTGGCGAAGCGCACCGAGGCGGCCGCCACCTCGCCGAAGCTCATGGTGCCCCAGCGCTGCAGCGCCTGGATCCAGGCATCGGGCGCCGCCGGCACGACCGTGCGCAACAGCCCGCGCGGGATCTTGCCGCCGTGCC
>Ga0075431_100005424_pt1 | contig 12598 bp, 3 predicted proteins | sample RhiMetdeltSRZDD5_FD_75297 | JGI IMG/M metagenome (GOLD analysis project Ga0075431, IMG submission 75297) | Populus rhizosphere microbial communities from Tennessee, USA - Rhizosphere MetaG P. deltoides SRZDD5 | ecosystem: Host-associated > Plants > Roots > Rhizosphere > Soil | place: USA... | reverse complement strand
TCGCCCGCGGCGACTTGTCGCGCAAGATCACGGTGGACGTGAAGGGCGAAATTCTCGAGCTCAAAAACACAATCAACACGATGGTGGACCAGCTCAATGCGTTCGCCTCGGAAGTGTTCCGCGTCGCCCGTGAAGTGGGTACGGAAGGCAAACTGGGCGGACGCGCCGACGTACCGGACGTCGCCGGAACCTGGAAAGACCTTACGGATTCGGTCAACGCCATGGGCGCCAACCTCACCGCTCAGGTCCGCAACATCGCGGAGGTGACCACTGCCGTGGCCCGCGGTGACTTGTCACGGAAAATCACGGTGGACGTGAAGGGCGAAATTCTTGAACTGAAGGACACGATCAACACGATGGTGGACCAGCTCAACGCGTTCGCGTCGGAAGTGACGCGCGTGGCGCGCGAGGTTGGAACGGATGGAAAGCTCGGCGTACAGGCGGTGGTGCCCGGCATCGGTGGGACCTGGAAGAACCTGACAGACAACGTGAACTGGATGGCCTCCAACCTCACAGACCAGGTACGAAATATCGCAGACGTGGCCACCGCAATTGCTCGCGGTGACCTGTCGCGCAAAATCACAGTGGACGTTAAAGGCGAGATCCTCGAGCTCAAAAACACCATCAACACGATGGTGGACCAGCTCAACGGCTTCGCTTCGGAAGTGAGCCGCGTGGCGCGCGAAGTGGGAACCGAAGGCAAACTCGGCGGCCAGGCCGTGGTGCCCGGCGTTGCGGGCACCTGGAAGGATTTGACCGACAATGTGAATTCGATGGCGTCGAACCTGACCGGCCAGGTGCGCAACATCGCGGACGTTTCGACCGCCATTGCTACAGGCGACCTTTCGCGCAAGATCACGGTGGACGTGAAGGGTGAGATCCTCGAACTGAAAAACACCATCAACACAATGGTGGACCAGCTCAACGCATTCGCATCGGAAGTGACGCGCGTGGCGCGCGAAGTGGGAACGGAAGGCAAACTGGGCGGTCAGGCCGCGGTGCCCGGCGTTGCCGGAACCTGGAAGGACTTGACCGACAGCGTCAACTTCATGGCCTCGAACCTGACGGGTCAGGTACGAAACATCGCCGAAGTGGCAACGGCGGTCGCCCGCGGTGACTTGTCGCGCAAAATCACAGTAGACGTGCGCGGCGAAATTCTCGAGTTGAAGAACACCATCAATACCATGGTGGACCAGTTGAACGGTTTCGCCTCCGAAGTGACGCGCGTGGCGCGCGAAGTAGGAACCGAAGGTAAGCTCGGCGGTCAGGCCGTGGTGGCAGGTGTTGCCGGCACCTGGAAAGACCTGACCGATAACGTCAACCTTATGGCGTCGAACCTCACCGTTCAGTTGCGTGACGTGTCGAAGGTTGCGACCGCGATTGCAACCGGCGACCTCCGGCAGAAGATCACGGTGGAAGTGAAAGGCGAAATCCTTCGCATCAAGGAAACCATCAACACGATGGTCGACCAGCTTAATGCCTTCGCGTCGGAAGTAAGCCGCGTGGCCCGTGAAGTGGGAACGGAAGGCAAGCTCGGCGGTCAGGCCGTGGTGCCCGGCGTGGCCGGAACCTGGAAGGACCTCACCGACAACGTAAACCAGATGGCCGGCAATCTCACCGCTCAGGTGCGCAACATCGCCGATGTGACCATCGCCGTGGCCAACGGCGACCTCTCGAAGAAGATCACCGTGGACGTCCGCGGCGAAATTCTTCAGCTGAAAGAAACCATCAACACGATGGTGGAACAGCTGCGTTCGTTCGCCGCAGAAGTGACGCGCGTGGCCCGTGAAGTGGGAACGGAAGGCAAACTCGGTGGCCAGGCGGAAGTCGGGGGTGTCGCAGGAACGTGGAAGGACCTCACGGATAACGTGAACTCGATGGCGTCGAACCTCACTGGACAGGTCCGCAACATTGCGGACGTGGCGACAGCTATCGCACGCGGAGACCTTTCGAGAAAGATCACGGTGGACGTGAAGGGAGAAATCCTGGAGCTGAAAAACACCATCAACACAATGGTGGACCAGCTCAACGCGTTCGCTTCGGAAGTCAGCCGCGTGGCGCGCGAAGTGGGAACGGAAGGCAAGCTCGGCGGTCAGGCTGAAGTGCTCGGAGTGGCCGGAACGTGGAAAGACCTTACCGACAATGTCAACTCGATGGCTTCGAACCTGACCGGCCAGGTGCGAAACATCGCGGAAGTAACGATCGCCGTGGCGAACGGCGACCTTTCGCGCAAGATCACAGTGGACGTGCGCGGCGAAATCTTGCAGCTCAAAGAAGCCATCAACACGATGGTGGAACAGCTGCGATCGTTCGCTTCGGAAGTGACGCGCGTGGCTCGCGAAGTGAGTACGGAAGGGCGACTTGGCGTGCAGGCCGTGGTGCCCGGAGTGGCTGGTACCTGGAAGGATCTGACGGACTCCGTAAACGCAATGGGAGCCAACCTCACCGCTCAGGTGCGCAACATCGCGGAGGTAACCACGGCAGTGGCGCGTGGCGACCTCTCGCGAAAGATCACCGTCGACGTGAAGGGCGAAATCCTCGAGCTGAAAAACACGATCAACACGATGGTGGACCAGCTTCGATCGTTTGCCGCTGAAGTGACGCGTGTGGCGCGCGAAGTGGGAACCGAAGGCAAACTCGGTGGCCAGGCGGAAGTGCCCGGCGCCGCCGGCACCTGGAAAGACCTGACGGACTCTGTAAACGTCATGGCCGCAAACCTGACGGACCAGGTCCGCGGCATCGTGAAAGTGGTGACCGCGGTGGCCGAAGGCAACCTGCGACAGAACCTGACAGTGGAAGCAAAAGGCGAAGTTGCTGCGCTGGCTGAAACGATCAACAGCATGACCGACACGCTCGCGACATTCGCTCAACAGGTGACGAACGTGGCAAAGGAAGTCGGTGTGGAAGGCCGCCTCGGTGGCCAAGCCAGCGTGCCCGGCGCCGCCGGAACCTGGAAAGACCTCACAGGAAACGTCAACCTGCTTGCTGCCAACCTGACTAACCAGGTACGCGCGATTGCCGAAGTGGCGACCGCCGTGACCAAAGGCGATCTGACGCGATCGATTCAGGTCGAGGCGCGAGGAGAAGTAGCCGAACTCAAAGACAACATCAACACCATGATCGACAACCTGCGCGGTACGACAGAACGCAACCGCGAACAGGATTGGCTGAAAACGAATCTGGCGAAATTCACGCGTATGCTTCAGGGCCAGCGTGATCTGGTCACCGTGGGCCAGATGCTTCTCTCGGAGCTGGCGCCTCTCGTCAACGCCCAACAGGGTACCGTGTATCAGATGCAAAGGCCGGAAGCCGGCGAGGAGAGGCGGGAATCCGCTCTGCTACTTTTGAGCGCGTACGCACAGCGCGAAGAGCAGCCAATGCAGATCAGGGTCGGGCACGGTCTTGTCGGCCAGGCCGCTCTGGAGAAGCAGCGAATTTTACTCACGAGAGTTCCCTCCGGCTACACGCGCATCCATTCCAGCCTCGGCGCTGCGCAGCCGTCCAATATCGTCGTCCTCCCCGTCTTGTTTGAAGGCGAAACCAAAGCGGTCATCGAACTCGCGTCGCTGGATACATTCACTCCAACTCACCTCTCGTTCCTGGAACAGCTGACTCAGTCCATTGGTGTGGTGTTGAACACCATTGAGGCGACGATGAGAACGGAAAACCTGCTGCTACAGTCGCAGCAGTTGACCAACGAACTTCAGACTCGGCAGACGGAGCTGCAGTCGACCAACGAAGAGCTGGCTTCGAAAGCGAAACAGCTCGCCGAACAGAATGCCGAAGTCGAGCGAAAGAACAAGGAAGTGGAGCAGGCCCGCACCGCGCTTGAAGAGAAAGCCGCGGAACTGGCGCTGACCTCGAAATACAAATCAGAGTTCCTTGCCAACATGTCTCACGAGCTGCGAACGCCGTTGAACTCGATTCTGATCCTTGGCCAGCAGCTCGCGGATAATGTCGGAGCCAATTTGACAGACAAACAGGTGGATTTCGCCAGGAACATTCATTCGGCCGGTACAGACCTGATGACTCTCATCAACGACATTCTGGATCTTTCGAAGATCGAATCCGGAACCGTCGCCGTCGAAGCGGAACCGACTACCTTCGCGTCGATTCGCGACAGTGTCGAACGGACGTTCCATCACATTGCGGAATCCAAAAACCTCGCCTTCCGCGTCGACATCGATTCGGCGCTGCCGGCAACGTTGACAACGGATCCGAAGCGTTTGCACCAGATCTTGAAGAATTTGCTATCGAACGCGTTCAAGTTCACTTCGCAGGGACACGTGGCCATGACCGTCCGGCAGGTGACGCAAGGATGGTCAGCCGATCATCCGGTTTTGCGTTCGGTTGGCAGTGCCGTTGCCATTGCTGTTACGGATACGGGTATCGGAATCCCGCCGGAAAAACAGAAGCTGATCTTCGAGGCGTTCCAACAGGCGGATGCAGGTACCAGCCGCAAATACGGCGGCACGGGTCTGGGTCTCGCCATCAGTCGTGAACTTGCATCGTTGCTCGGCGGCGAAATCAAACTGATCAGTGCTCCAGGGCAGGGAAGCACATTCACGCTATATCTCCCGCTTGTTTATACCGGTCCGGCGCGCGTATTGCCCGAAACCGGTCAAGCGATGGCGGTGGCGCCTAACGTTTTGCCGGTGGTCTTGACGATTGCAAAGGACGAAGAATTGATCGTCGACGACCGTGACACCATCGTCGACGGCGACAACGTCCTGTTGGTCGTCGATGACGATCCTCATTATGCGCGCATCCTGCTCGGCCTGGCACGCGACAAGGGCTTCAAAGGCCTTGTGGCCACTCGAGGCCAGACGGCACTGAGCCTGGCGCGGCAATATCAACCAACCGCGATCACGCTCGATGTGTTTCTTCCCGATATGCTCGGATGGACGGTTCTAAATAATCTCAAGCTGGATCCGACAACACGTCACATTCCCGTCCAGATCGTGTCTATTGAGGAGGAACGGCAGCACGGACTTTCACACGGCGCGTTCGCGTACCTTGTGAAACCGGCGACGACGGAGGATCTCGAGCGAGCACTCGATCGGATCAAAACGTATGTGACGCCACATACAAAGAGGCTGCTGATCGTTGAAGACAATGATATCGAGCGTCAAAGCATTATCGAGTTGCTCGGTCACGACGATGTCGAGATCGAGGGCGTCGGTACCGGCGCTGAAGCTCTTGAACGCCTTCGAGAGCAGAACTTCGATTGTTGCGTCATGGATCTACGCCTGCCGGATATGACCGGGTTCGAATTGATGTCGGTCATGCATGCCGACGAGAACATGCGAGTCCTTCCGGTCGTCGTGTTTACCGGCAAGGCGCTCACGGAGTACGAAGAGGCCCGGCTGCGAGCCTTCGCAAAGAGCATCGTTCTGAAAGACGTTCAGTCACCAGAACGCCTGTTCGATGAGACGGCACTTTTCCTGCATCGCGTTGTTGAGGATTTGCCGGACTCGAAGCAAAAAATGCTGGCCCGTCTGCACGGCTCAAACGAATTACTGCGCGGCCGGAAAGTGTTGGTCGTCGACGACGACGTCCGAAACATCTTCGCTTTGACGACCGTTCTGGAAAACCACGAGATGAATGTCGTGTCGGCTACCAATGGCCGGCAGGCCATCGAGATCATCGAGGAGATTCCGGATCTCAGCGTTGTGCTGATGGACATCATGATGCCCGAGATGGATGGTTACGAAACGATGCGGCGGATCCGCAATAATCCCGAGCTGCGCACCTTGCCGATTCTGGCGCTTACCGCGAAAGCCATGAAGGGCGATCGTGAAAAGTGCCTGGAGGCCGGCGCGTCCGACTACATCGCCAAACCGGTCAACACCGAACAGCTCTTGTCCCTGTTAAGGGTCTGGTTGTACCGGTAGGCGCGCTGCCACGGATTACACGGATTACACGGATACTCTTTTGGTCCGTGTAATCCGTATAATCCGTGGCTACCTCACCCCATTTTCGGCACATCTAACAAAATTTGCGCTCAACCTAAATTGCGGTCAAAGTGTCAGTAATAAGGTTACCGCCGCGAAAGGAGACCTGGGGGTCATGAAACAGCTGGCTTTTGGGCTCGCTGCCATGTTGCTGACCATTTCTCTCGCCTTCGGCCAGAAGACGGCCAGCCGCTTTGATCAAAAACTCACCACAGACAAGCAGATCGTTCACGTTCTGAATCGCCTCACGTTTGGAGCCCGTCCCGGCGATGTCGAGCAGGTTCGCCGAGTTGGCATTGAGAAGTGGATCGATCAGCAGCTGCATCCGGAGCGCATTACGGAAAATGCCGCTCTCGAAGAGAAAGTTAAACCGCTCGAGACGCTGAAAATGACGACGTGGCAAATGCTGGAGAAATCTCAGACTCCAGTCCCGATCGTGTTTCTGTCGCCAGGATCGGTTCTCACGCCGCAACAGTTCGGACTGCTACAGAACTGTTCTCCTCAAGATCGAGAAAAACTCTTGTCCTCACTTGAACCGGACAAGCTTCGGATTGTGCTTTCCACAGCTCCGCCGACGTGGCTTGAAGGCCTCCCTGAAGAGATGAAGCAGCAGGCAGCCAGACAACGTCAAGAGGAACAGCAGAAGCGGCAGCAGGAGCTTCGGAAAATGAGACCGCCGCTGCCGGACCTGCTTTCGCCTGATCAAATCCGGATCGCGAACCGTGGATCCGCCGAGGAAAAGCGTGCGTTGCTCAATTCATTGGATCCGGATAAACGGCTGCAAGTCCTACGCTCGATCCCGCCCCAGGCGATCGCCGAGCTTCCGGAGTTCCGCCGGCAGGCGGCTGCGGCGAGAAATCCGCAAGAAGCCGTGAACGGCGAGTTGATCGACAACAAACTCTTTCGCGCGATCTACTCCAACCGGCAACTCGAAGAAGTGCTGGTGGATTTCTGGGTGAACCACTTCAATATTTACAACGGCAAAGGCCAGGACCGCGTGTTGTTGACGAGTTTCGAGCGCGACGCCATCCGGCCTTACGTCTTTGGACACTTTAAGGACATGCTGCTGGCGACCGCCCGGCATCCGGCGATGCTTTTCTATCTGGACAACTGGCAGTCCCAGGTCCCGGCGCGAGACGACTTTCCGCTTCCGCCCGGAGCTCGCCGGCCGGGATTGAACGAGAACTATGGCCGAGAGCTGCTTGAACTGCACACTCTCGGTGTCGATGGCGGCTACACCCAGGACGATGTCATTGCAGTGGCGCGCGCGTTCACTGGTTGGACCATTTTCGACATCGGCCGGTTTGGTGAATTTCAGTTCAATCCGATGAATCATGATCGAAAAGAAAAGGTTGTTCTTGGCCACACCATCCCGGCAATGGGAGCAGAGCAGGATGGCCTGCAGGTCATCGACATCCTTGCCCATCATCCATCCACCGCAAAGTTCATTTCGAAGAAGCTGGCGCAGCGATTTGTCGCCGATGAACCGCCCCAGGCGTTGATCGATCGAATGGCCGCAACGTTCACGCGTACGGACGGCGATCTGCGAGCTGTCGTCCAGACGATGTTGAGTTCGGTGGAATTCATGTCGGAAGGCGCCTTCCAGTCGAAGCTCAAGTCGCCGTTGGAAATGGTAGTCAGTGCCGTGCGCGCATTGAATGCCGAAGTGGATGATCCTTCGATGCTGGCGCAACGAATCGGCGAAATGGGACAGCCGCTGTACGGAAAAGTCGAACCGACTGGATATCCAAACACGGGAGAAGGATGGGCCAGCTCCGCGGGGATTCTCGCACGCATCAATTTCGCGACGGCATTAAGCTCCGGTCAATTAGCGGGCGTGAAAGCGGACGTCGATCGGTTCAATCTCAAAAAACCGAGCGCTGTTGCCGGAGAAATTCTCGGCATCGGTCCGACACCAGCGGTTATCGGGGCACTAGAAAAGGGAATTGAAGGCAAACAGGTGACGGCCTCGGTTCTCGTGGCGGTTGTCGTGAGTTCACCTGATTTTCAGAGGAGGTAGCCATGATCACACGGCGTTACTTCATGCGCTCGGCCGCATTGGCTGTCGCCGGATCCGGCATCGCTCCCGGCTGGCTGCTTCGCGCAACCGCACAGGTTCAGAGCCGGCGGAAGATACTGATCTCCATCTTCCAGCGCGGCGCAGCAGATGGACTGAACGTCGTAGTCCCGTATTTCGAAAAGACCTACTACGACCTCCGCCCGACGATTGCCGTTCCAGCCCCGGGCACTAAGCCCAACAGCGCGATCGACCTCGACGGCCGGTTCGGCCTGCATCCATCGCTGATGCCGCTAAAACCGTTCTGGAACGCGCGGCAGCTCGCAATCATTCACGCGGCAGGATCACCGGATGGCAATCGTTCGCATTTTGAAGCTCAGGATGCGATGGAATCGGGCATGGCCGGCCGGACGACGGAAGAGGGATGGCTGAACCGAGCCCTAGCTCCTGTGGCCGATACAACGTCTCCACTGCGCGCGATTGCGATAGGAGCGAAAATGCCGCGCACGCTTCGCGGCAGTCGCGGTGCGGTCGCAATCGGCGATCTCCAACAGTTTCAGGCGAAAAATTCGGAGGTCGCTTCGATCATCGAAGGGATGTATGCCTCGAGCCCGGAATCGCCGCTGATTAAACAGGGTAAGGGAGCATTCGAAGCCGTCAGGATGATCGAATCGATCAATCGCACACCGGCGCCCAGCACGGTGCAGTACGGTTTCGGTGAGTTCGGCAAAGCCCTGCAACAGATCGCGCGGCTGATTAAGGCTGATGTAGGTGTCGAGGCCGCATTCGCGGACATCGGCGGTTGGGATCATCACACCAACGAAGTGCCGCAGCTTATGGGTTTGCTGCAGCAGTTCGGTACGTCGCTCGCTGCGTTCGCCAACGATATGGGCGATCGGATGGAGGACATCGTCCTGGTCACCATGTCGGAGTTTGGCCGGACCGCCAAGGAGGACGGCAACGGCGGCACGGACCACGGCCACGGGAACGTCATGATGGTGCTCGGCGGCAAGGTTCAGGGCGGAAAAGTGTACGGCCGCTGGCCCGGACTCGAACCGGAACAATTGTTCGAACGCCGAGACCTGGCGGTGACCACGGATTACCGTGACGTCCTGGGCGAGTTGGTCACGAAGCATCTCGGTCGGAAGCCCGAGGAAGTGTTCCCGGGCTTCACAGCAGCACCACCGCTCGGTTTGTTGTAACGGCCCTCTCCCTCTGGGAGGGGTCGGCGCGAAGCGCCGGGTGAGGGTTTGATATGCGTCCGGTATCTAGCCCTCTCCCGCCCTTCGGCCATCCTCTCCCTGCGGGAGAGGAACCTTCTCAATAAACGAATTTCAACCCAAACTGAATCTGCCGCGATTCCAATGCCTGCGTGACCACGCCAAAATTCACGTTGTCGAAAGCGGTCTCCGGCCGGTAGAAATTCGGATGATTCGTGAAGTTGAAAAACTCCGCGCGGAATTCAACGCGTCTGCTTTCATTCAGTCTGAAGTTTTTGCCGAGCGAGAGGTCCAGTTGTTTCATGTCCGGGCCCACCAGTGCGCCCGTTCCCGCATTCCCGAAACTAAGTGGCGCCGGCAATCGGAATGCATCTTTGTTCCACCAACCGGACGGATCCGGTTTGGAGCTGCGCCAGTCGCTGATCAAGTCGGGGCGATCCGAGTTCAGAAACGTCTGGCTGCGATCCTGCGTGATGCGCGGAGTGATCGCCTGTCCGCTGCGCAGGGTGAACACGCCGGAGACCTGCCATCCACCGAGTATTCTTGAAACGGAATCCTGTCCACGCAGGAATGGCAGTTCGTACAGGAAGTTCGCCGTAAAGCGATGACGATTGTCGATGTCCAGGAGGCCGCGTCCCAGGCTTTCGTCGAGCATGTCCGGACTGCCGGAATCGCCGATTGTCTTGCTCCACGTCTCCGAGGCGAGGAACGTCAGGCCGTTCGAAAACCGTTTTTCGGCCCTGAGGATCAGTGCATTGTAATTGGAGTCTGCTGATGAACGCGTCTGGTTCAGATTGGCGTATGCCGGGAACGGGCGCCCGTTCTGTCCCGTACCGGGCCGCGGTTGATTGATCGGTCGCGCGATATCGAGTTTCGTTGCCTTGTTTCCGAGATATGAAATCTCGCCGACCATGTTATGCGGCAGTTCGCGTTGAACGCCGAAACTGTATTGCTGCATGTAGGCGCTGCGGAAATCGTGATCCTGTGAAAACAGCGAAGGCCGGCCGATCGCGCCTGACGGGAACGGATCGCGCAGCGTGATGTTCGGCCGCGTCACGTCCGCATTCCACGTGTTCGCAGAAACAAACGGCGTGCTCTGCGCGGATCCGGTCAAGACCGCCGACCACACCTGCTGGTTGTAATAGATGCCGTAGCCGGCGCGCGCGATTGTCTTGCCATCCTCGGAAATGTTGTACGCCAGCCCGACGCGCGGGCCAAAATTGTTCAGATCGTTTTCGAAGATTCCTCTCGGAATATCCTTTCCGGCCAGTTCTATCTGGGCCGTTTTCGGATTGAAGTTCGAGAGAATGTTGTCCTTTTCGATCGGTGGCGTATTGACTTCGTAGCGCAAACCGAGATTGAGCGTCATGCGCCGCGAATACTTCCAATCGTGCTGGACAAATGCGTTGTAGCTGCTGGCGCGGAAATACCGTTGCGTGTCACCGCGGTTTAAGGAGACTGTCTGCGGATACCCAAGGAGTGCGTCCGCAAGTCCCACGCCGGAGTATCTGCCAGTAAAGTTGAACTGCCCGCGCACAGTACTGTTGAAATTGAAATTGTTCAACATGCGACGGACGTCGACGCCGAACTTCCAGGTATGGTTGCCCTGCACCCACACTATGCTGTCGTAGTAGTGATACGTGTGTACGCGCCGGTCCTGAGGCTCGTTGGTCGGCTCACCGATCGTGCCGAATCCCGTGATATCGATTCGCGGATAACCGAAATGGTTCGGGTCGCGCGACGTGCCTTTGATTCCCAGGATCTGCTCCGTCGCATCATTGCCGCGATTTTGTTGCGCCTTGTTCTCGCGTAAGTAACCGTAACCGATGCGAAGCTCGTTAATCAGCGTCGGCGTGAACACGTGCGTATCGACGATGCCGATGTTCTCGGCAGTCACAGGATTCACGCGTCCGTAACCAGGAAGGTTCGTCGGATTGAACGGATCGAAAGCGATCAAGTCGTTCAGGTTGTCGGAATTGATGCGACCGAAGAACGAGTTCTTGTCCGTCAGCCGATGATCGACGCGAACCGACCACAGATTCCAGTTGTTCGTATCGAACGGCGATGAGACATAGTTTCGACCCGTACCTGTAAAGTTCGGATCCGGAAAGATTGCGACCATTGCCTTGCCGGACGGATCGATCCGCGCCGGAGGGATAACGTTATTGGGAAATGGATCGCCCGTAAGCGGATCGCGAACAATGACCGCCGTGTTTCCCAGAAGATTCGGCGTGCGCAGCAACGACGAGAAATCGCCCTGGCGCATTTCCGGCGACGGCACAATCGCTGTCCTCGTAATCCCTTGCTTCAAACGCAGGCCTTCGTAGCTTCCGAAGATGAACGTGCGATCCTTTACGATCGGTCCGCCAATCGTTCCGCCGAATTGTTTCCGGCTGAAATACGGTTTTGGATCTTGCGGCCTGTCGAAGAAGTTGCGCGCATCGAACGCATCGTCACGAAGGAAACCGAAGGCCGTGCCGTGAACCTCGTTGCCTCCGCCCTTTGTAATGACGTTGATCTGTGCGCCGCCGCCGCGGCCGAATTCCGATGAGTAGGTTCCTGACTGGATTTTGAATTCCTGAATCTGGTCGACCGACGGTTTGACCGATGCAATGTTGATCGAGATATCGTTGTTGTCGATTCCATCGATCAGAAAGTTATTCGCGTTCTGGCGGTTGCCCGCGACACTAAAACCGCCTCGCTGCGGAATCGCCATGCTGTCGCCGGCCGGCAGTGTCGTTGTGGCAGGAACCAACAGCGCCAGCTGATTGAACAGCCGTCCGTTCAGCGGCAATTCCACAATCTTCTGGCTGTCGACCACGCTTCCCACCGTGGAGGTGTCTGCCTGTACGAGCGGCGCGCTCTCGGTAACCACCAGCTTTTCGGTCATCTGCCCGACTTCGAGCTGAAAGTTGATGTTCAATTTCTGTTCGACCTGAAGATCGATGCCGCTCTTCACCTGCGTGGTGAAGCCGGTGTATTCCGCCGTCACTTCGTATTTGCCCACCGGCAATAACGGCACGATGTAAGTGCCGGTCTCGTTCGTCAGCGTCGTGCGCGTCAGATTGGTATTGACGTTCTTAATGGTGACGCTTACACCCGGTAGAATCGCTCCGCTACGATCGCTGATCGTGCCTTGAATCGTTCCGGTGATGACCTGCGCGTTGGCATTCGCTGTTGCCGACAGCACGAGTAACAACACGGGAACGAGCAGCCGCATTCCTGTCATACAATTCCCCCCTTTTGAATAGTGCCTGGTGCGAGTAATCCTATTCCTGAAAGTTCCACGGGACAAATCCGCGGACCAGTTAAAATGTTGGAGAGGTCGTTGACGTGAGCCTTTTGCTCTTTATCTTGATGCTCTGGGGGCAGGCACCGGTTGCCAAGGCCGAGGAGATTCCGTATCG